>Ga0265297_10000223_pt1 | contig 189632 bp, 324 predicted proteins | sample Munlanlwell13791_FD_192502 | JGI IMG/M metagenome (GOLD analysis project Ga0265297, IMG submission 192502) | Leachate microbial communities from a municipal landfill in Southern Ontario, Canada - Leachate well 137-91 | ecosystem: Engineered > Solid waste > Landfill > Unclassified | place...
CAATAAAGGACCGAGAGAAAAGTACATAAAATACTTAATTGAAAATGGAGTGGGGGTCTTTGTAGGCGGAACTAGAAAAGAAGAAACAACTATGCAATATGCTGATACACTTAGAAAATCTCAAATAGTCATTAATTTTTCACCTTTAGGTCAATATGGTTGCCCGTTGAAAGGAAGGTCTTTTGAAGCGATATGGTGTGGTTCTTTATTGATGGAGCCATCTGGTTCTTTTCTTGAATATCATTTTACACCGTATTCTGATTATGTCCCATATGATAATGAAAATGATTTGTTGAATAAGGTCAGATATTTTAGTGCAAACAAAGAAGAAAGAGAATTGATTGCAAATAGGGGATATGAAAGAGCTATTCAAAAATATAATCCATTTTCATTTTGGAATAAAATATTTAATGACTATTTGATTCCATACGACTTGAATCTTGATATGCAGAATATTCGTGGATTATTGGATTTCTTTATCTCTAAAAAGAAAGAAGTATTTTGCAATGATTTTGTTTTCATCAAAGAAATTTCATATTTGATTGAAAATTTAAACATCAAAGAATTTTGGGAAACTGGAAGTTATTTAGGTCATTCGTCTGATTTCATAAAAAGTTTATTTCCGAAACTGGATGTATTCAGTTGTGACATTCATGAAGGTTATCTTGAAACAGCAAGAAATAATTGTCCTCTAGTTGATTATAAATTGATTGATTCTGTCAATTTTCTGAAAGAAAGAATTGATAATTATTCTGTTCCAACTTTTGTTTTCTTGGATGCACATGGACATGGTGGTGGTTTGCCATTAGAAAAAGAATTGCAATTGATAGGAAATTCTGGTAAAGAATTTATAGTTTGTATTCATGATTGTAAAATTTCAGGAAGAAATATTTTTGGTTGGGATTCTTATGATGGGATAGACATAAGCACTGATTTGATAACTAATATTTTAGACAAAACCAAATGTGAATTTGATATTTTTATACCAAGTCAACTATATTGTCATAGTCCATTACGAGGAAGATGTTATGTTATAATCAACAGTGATAAAATCCATTATAGCAAAATGATTAGTGAATTATTTACTTCCCTAGAGGAGTTGTAATAAAAGTTGTGGTCTGGTTGGGTATGGTCAGGTGAGGTTGGGTAGGGTCTGGTCCGGTAAGGTAGGGTCCGGTAAGGTGTGGTAAGGTGAGGGTGCTAATCCTTTAACTAATTTCACTAAAGGATTAGCACAATTTTTAAAAAACTTATTCTTAAATAAAGGGAAAACATGAAAACAAAAATCGCCATATTTATTCCAACGTGCAATAGACCAGAGTTTTTACACAGAGCATTATTATATTATAATAGCAAATCTGAATTCTTACAAGATGTAATCTTCCATATTTATGATGGTTCTGATAAAACATCTTATAATCTAAATAAAAAAGAAGTTAAAAAATATAAAAATCTGAATATAAATCATGTATGGTTTGAAAATCAGAAGGATGAATTCAACAGGTTTGTAGAATCTACTAAAAACATTCAAGAAGAGTATATTTTACAAGTAGGTGATGATGATTTCATAATTGTTGAAAGTCTTAAACCAGCACAGATATTTTTAGATTCAAATAAAGACTATGCTGCTTGTAGTGGTTTGAGAATGTCTTTTGTGTTAGAAAATCCTGACGAAAAACAAACCAAAGGAACCAATTTACACATAACAAGGTCTGTGCCAGGACCATATTGGCCTATTAATGATCCAATAGGTTGTTTCAGGTCATATATGAGAAGTGGAATTCCAATGCAGCATTTTCTTGTTAGAAACGAAGTATATAAAAAAATGTATGCTCATTTGGAAAAAGAAGAATTTAAAACACCATTACTATCCCAAGATTTGCTTCCTTGCGCGATTCTGTCTTTAAGTGGCAATATCAAAAGATTGGATTTTGTTGTTTCATTTGCGCGCCAAGAAAGCAACTTGTCTACATATAAATATTTAGACGAGATAATGACTGATGATAGTTTTTCTAATAACCTTGTGTTGACTAAAGAATTATTAGTAGATAAGATTAAAGATTTTGTAGGATTGGATGAAGCAAAAAAGATAGTTGATAGCGAATTTGTAATAAGATTTATTCAATTGCTAGAATGGACTAGAGATGTGAAATATAAACCGCAAGGAAGGTATCCATTAGAAGGGCATGATTTTATCCCTTCTACACAAGCCTATTATCACAATATAATTAAAGAATTATTTCAATTGTGCAAGAGGTAATTTATTTTGTTAAATGTATTACTAATAAATCCACAAACGCCTAATTATATATCCAACAAAGAATATATAATGCCACCTTCTTTGTTGCATCTATCTCATCATTTGCAATCTACCATGACTGCAAATGTAGATATATTGGATTACAATACTTGGAAAGCAGCGCCTTTACATTCCATAGATAATTTTGATGAATATGATTATGTTGGAATAACAAATCTTTTTTCTGGACATTTTCAATCTACAATGGAAATTGCCAAAACAATTAAAGAAAAAAGTCCAAAAACAAAAATTGTTGTTGGTGGAATACACCCAACTATTTTTCATAAAGATATTATAGACAATTGTGAATTTATAGATTATGTTATCATAGGTGAGGGAGAATATTCATTTAGAAAATTATTAACAAATGAGTCCACTGATGGTATTTGTTATAGAGTTGGAAAGAAAACTTTTGTAGAACCAAAAACTTGTTTCATAGAAGATATTAATACTGTGGCACCACCAATATTGGGTTATCAAAGTATTGATTTTAATGATTATGCTTATAGCAGAAATGCTTGGTACAATCCAAAAGGTTTTGATTTATCACATTCAGTTGAAGTGCCAATTTTAACTAGTAGAAGTTGCCCAAATAGGTGTAATTTTTGTTCCATGTTTTTAGTGATGGGTCCAAAAATTAGATTGAGAAATCCATATATAGTAGTTAATGAAATAGAATGGCTGTATAAAGAATATGGTGTTAAAATGTTCACAGTGATGGATGATAATGTGACATTAGTTAAATCTCATATCAAAACGATATGTAAAGAAATAATAAAACGAAAATTGGACATATCTTGGCAGACACCAAATGGACTGATGATAAGAACATTGACGCCAGATATAATTGATTTGATGTCAGAATCAGGATGGTATCGTTCAATGATTGCTATTGAGTCTGGCAATGATTATATTAGAAATGAAGTGATGAGCAAAAAGGTATCTAAAGAAAAAATTTATGAAGTGGTGGAATATATAAAGAAAAAACATAGTCATGTGTATCTACGTGGTCTATATATTATGGGAATGGCTGAAGATGATGGGGCAACGCTGCAAGATTCATTGGACATGATAGAGAACTTACAGACTGATACTGACAGCGTTGCGAATATTATGTCATTTCCAAAGACTAAAGTATTTGAACAAGCAGTTAGAGATAATTTATTTTTTGAAGATGTAAATATTGGCAATTTGTGGTGTGAGAAAAGAATGGACTACAACGACAATAAAAAGTTTATAATAAAACCCTATAAAATGACTTTAGAAGAATTAAAAGATTGGAGGGTTAAATTTGATACCGCAATTGAAAATAAAAGCAAATGAAGTTAGAAGAAAAGTTCTTGAAAATTGCTATAAATATAAAAATAGCCATTTATCGTCATGTTTATCCGCCGTGGACATTATTTCAACGCTATACTTTGGCGGATTTATTGGGAAAGGAATTGGGAAGTTTGTGTTGAGCAAAGGCCATGCTAATGAAACATTATCAACAGTATTGGAAATGATGGGGGTTCAAAGGGTTATACATAGTGACCACCCTGAATTTGGGAATCCTGGAATTGAAACAACAACAGGTTCATTGGGACAAGGGCTTGGAATAGCTTGCGGAATGGCTTTGAGTAATAAATTGAATAATTCTAATGAGATAATCTATTGTCTCATTGGTGACGGAGAAATGATGGAAGGTCTCAGCCAAGAAGCCATCCATTCTATTTATGATTTAGATTTACCTATTAAAGTATTGATAGATAAGAATTGGTATGCTTCTGAAAGACAACCAAGTTCTTTGTTATTTGAGACTGTATTTGAAACATTAGTAAATGGGCATGATGTAGAAGAAACATACAATGCCTTACAAACAGATGAAAAAGTAATTGTGTGTGAAACTACAAAATGTTTTGGACTTCATAGAGTACATGATATAAATATAATAAATTGGGATATGATACATTATCTTTGTGTTAATGATGACAACATAGAAAGATTTAGGAAGGAATTGAATGACTACTCAGAGAGATAGATTTTTTAATACCATTGGCAATGCGTATAAAAATGGTCGCGAAGATTTGATTATCCTAACTTGCGACATGGGCGCGGCTGCATTAAACCAGTTTAAGAAAGATAAAAATTTTCTTCTCAACTTAGGGCCTGTTGAGCAACTAGGCGCTTGTATGTCAGCCGGTTTAGCCTTGCAAGGTAAAAAACCATATTTATACGGCATTGTTCCTTTTATAACAGGTAGGTGTTTGGAACAAATAATGGTAAGTATTTGTTCACAGAATTTGCCGGTTACTATTGTTGGAAGTGGCGCAGCTTTGTCCTACGATCTTGCCGGAGCAACTCATCATGGACTATGTGATTTAGGACTAATGCGCTGCATCCCAAATATGACCATAGCAAATATTTCCACTCTTGAAATGGCAGAATATTATGCGAATTATTCATTAGAATGTGAAACACCACTATATATTAGATTAGATAAATATAAAGACAATGGTGTTTTACCAAACGAAGAAGGTTTTTTTTATTATAGAATACCTTCTAATAATTATCCTATAGTAATAACTACAGGAGCTATTACAAACTATTTAAAATCTATGCTTCCGTTAGATTTTGGGTTAATGGAAATATATAATTTCCCTTGTAAAGAAAACAATCTACTTGCTTGTATAGCACAATCTCCTTGGTATAATAAACTTATATCTGTTGAAGAAAGTTATAAAATTGGAGGACTTGGAGATTATCTGTTTTCTTTAGGTTTAAATGTAACCAAGATTGGTTTTGACAATTTCTGTGAAGCTAAACCAAGAGAAGAATACTGGAAATATTTACTAAGAGAGGTATTAAATGCTTAAAGATAAAAATAGTTATAATAAAATGATCGAAGGAGAAATAGAAAAATTAAATTCTATAATAAGAGATAATAACTTAACTTGTTCTTGTATGTTCTCTACAAATTCAGAATGTAGAAAATGTAAATTAATAGACAAGATTATTAAATTGCAGGGAAGTTTATTATGAAATCAAAATTCACTAAATGGAATTGGATGTTGGCCTATGCTACTTCTAAGAGAGCACAAGCCATAGCAAAAGATATGGGAGTTAGCGACAAACTATTTATAGAACCTATAAATCTTGATGAATTATTGCCAAAAGAATTTATGAAGTTAAAAAGGAAAAAAAATGCTTAAAGACATCACACTCTATATTCCTACATATAATAGGAGTCAATTTCTTAATCGTTCATTAAAATATTATTCAACTGTCAAATTCGATGGTACAATTCTTATTGGTGATAGTAGCAACAAAGAAGAAAAAAAATTAAATAAAGAAGTAATAAATAAATATCCAGATTTGAATATTAATTATCACCATTTGAAACTTCCATCTGACCACCATGATGCAGTAAAAACATACAGACTTTTGGATAAAATTAAAACACCTTATATAACTTTTGCTGGCGATGATGATTTTCAAATACCTAATGGCCTTAAAATGTGTACTGAATTCCTCGATTATTCACCAGATTATGTTGCAGCACATGGCCATAGATTGAATTTTACAATAGATGATACAGTAAATGGAAATGTCATAGCCTTGGATTCTCATCCTGGATATGATTGGACCAATGAAGATGACCCAATTAAAAGATGGCAAGAATATTTAAGATGTGGAGTAGCTACTACATATTATGTCCATAGAACAGAAAATTGGAAAAAGTATTATTCCTATTCACATCTGGCTAAAAGCAATTATATCGGCAATGAATTAATCCCATGTTCTTTATGTGTTTTGTCTGGTAAAATTAAAAGAATCGAATGTTTGTCTACTGCTTTTCAAAGAGATAATCCCATAAGGTCTTTCTCTTTTGTCAAAACTACTTTATGGGATTTGATTAATGGAGAATATTGGAGAGATTCTGTCAAGTTTTTTGAAGAAGCAGTTACGTCTATATTGTCTGATAAATTTGAAGTTAAACAAATTAAAGAATTATTTTATCAAGAATTTTGGTATCACTGTCTATTGATTATGAATGGGCAATTTAATAGTAGATATGGTGAGAAAAAAGATGAACCAACTACACGAATTTTAGACTTATCTACTATGAGTGAAGATGATGATTTCTATCCAATATATCAAGTTTTGATAGAAAATTCCAATGCTGAAATACTTAGTAATTATTTGAAGAAGATACAAAAATTGGATATAAGAGAAGGCTCAACAAATGATGATTTTATGACTTTAATAAACTTAGCTAAATCTGTGGAAAGACCAGGGATGCAAGCGGTGGAAGTCGGGTCTTGGAAAGGCGCAACTGGTGGAGCAATAGGACAAGTGCTCAAGGAAAATGACGGAAAGTTGTTTTGTTGTGATCCGTGGGCAAATGCGACTTGCAATGCAGACCATTCAGATATATTAGAGATATTTAAAAAGAATATTTCTGAATTAGAGTTGGAAGATAATGTTGTTATCATAAGAGAGCAGTCAATAGATGCATATAAACATTTTGAAGATGAATCTCTTGATATTGTATTTCTAGATGGATTGCATATGTACAATTATATTGCTCCAGACATAATTTACTTTTACCCTAAAGTTAAAAAAGGCGGGATAATTGCTGGACATGACTTAAATATACGATATGAAACTCTCAATTCAGAACAACAAAAAGAAGTTGATGAAAATATAAATGTTAATTGTGTTACCGTTAAATCATTAGGAAGACAAGTTCATTGCGGGGTTTGCAAAGCAGTTTATGACTACTTCGGAAGTAATTATAATTCTTTTGACAATCCAATGAACGCAGTTTGGTGGGTGGTTAAAGAGTAAATGAATACTTATATATTTTTTAAAGAATTACATAGATATATATTTAATGAAAAGTGTGATGAAAAGATTCCATGTGAAGATTGTAATTATGAGCAATCTTGTTTCTATCCCAATTGTTTGAGAAAATATAGCAAGGAACATATTTTAGAAATAATTAAAGTTGTATATAGTTTATAAAAATTATTTTTACTCTATTAAAAAGGAATTATTAATGATTGATTTCTTATTTGTCAAACCAAATAATTTAAAAGTATTGTATGGAGAAACTAATAAATTTAAACAAGTGGCTTATGAACCTCCATTCTGGCCTTTGCTTCTTGCTTCATTTCTCACAAGACAAAATATTCCATCTAAAATTATAGATTTAGAAGTTCAAAACATTGATTCTTTGAATCATACATTACTACATGATAATCCTAAATTTACAGTAATTTGTGTTAGTGGTCATAATCCAAACGCTAGCATCATGAATATGGTTGGGTTAGATGACTTATGCAAAAGCGTAAAAGATGTTTGTCCAACTACTAAAATCATACTTCACGGTTTATATCCATCATCTTGTCCAACAAAAGTTTTAGAAAAACATAAATTAGTAGATGAGATTCTAATGAAGGAAGGTTTTTTAAATCTAGGTCGTTTAATGGGTTATAAAAGAACAGACCAAATACCAATAAACGATATAGGAATAATAAATTGGTCTTTAATAGACATCACAAAATATCGTGCTCACAATTGGCATTTGTTCGGAAATATTCATAATAGAAGTCCATATGGAATTGCTTTCACTTCTTTTGGTTGTCCTCATAATTGTGATTTTTGTTGTGTAAATTTAATGTATAGCAAAGTACAATTAAGAGATATAAATTTGGTATTTCAAGATATTAAAAGTCTATATGATAAGGGTGTAAAAAATTTTAAGTTCATGGATGAGTTGTTTTTAATGCATAAGGGTAGGGTACAACAATTATGTTCTATGTTAATTGCTAATAAAATGAATGATATAAACGCTTGGGCTTATGCTAGGACAGATTCTATAGATGAAGATATAATTACATTAATGAAAAATGCTGGCGTGAAATGGTTAGGAATAGGTTATGAGAGTGGTTCTCAATTAATATTAGATTCTTCTGATAAAAAACAAAGTTTAAAAAAAGCGTATCAAGCAACAGAAATTTGCAAAAAGGTTGGGATGAATATTTGTGGTAATTTTGTGTTTGGGTTGGCAGATGATGACTATAAGACAATGGAAGAAACATTGAAATTGTCTATCGACTTACAACCAGAATGGGCTAATTATAATGTGGTTTTTGCTTTTCCTGGGACGAAGTTATATGATAAGGTGAAAAATGAGCCTTGGTTTAATGAACCAACTGAGTATGAGCAGTATTCTCAACATGGCTATTCTTGTACGCCGATGGGGACAAAATATCTTAGCCCAAAAGCGGTCTTGGAATTTAAGGATGAAGCCTTTAGGAAATTTTACCAGAATGAGAATTATTTGAGGATGCTGGAGGCAAAATTTGGGGTTGAAACCAGAGAATATGTAGCAAATTCATTAATTTACTACCCAAAAAGAAAACTTTATGATTTAGCCTAAAGAGACTTGCTGACCAAGAAATTTTGAAGTATAATTGAAGAAGGAGAAGAAATTTGGCTAAGAAAACTAAATCCAAGAAACCTAAAGGCATCACTATAGAAGAATTCTTAAAAAACCTTAACACTCTAGATTTGTTGGACGGGAATTTTTCTGATAATGATGCTTTAGCTCTTATGAAGTTAGCTAAAGAAAGCGTTAAAGACCAAAGAACTTTTGTTACATTTTTGGAAATGGGAGCATGGAAGGGAAAATCTACTGCTTGTCTTAGTGTTGTAGTTAGTAAATTTTTAGAGGGGAAAATTTATGTAATTGATCATTTTCAAGGAGCACCAGAGACTACTAGTGAACAGGTAGCAAAGACAAGTGATGTTCATAATATATTTAAAAATAATATGAAAACAATTAATGCTTGGGACAAAGTTGTTCATTTAATAGAAATGGGAATTGAAAATGCTTCATGTGTTCTACAAGACAATACATTTGATTTTATTTTTATAGATACAGATAATAGATATAAAATTTATAAAGAACATATTCAATATGCTGTAGAATTTCTTAGAATAGGCGGGACGGTTTGTGGAAGAAATTTAGTTGCAAATTATCTAGAAGTCAAAAATGAAGTTGATGAAGAAATAGATAAAGAATATTCACAAAAATATAAATTACATCCCGGTGTTATTAAAGCGGTCTTTGAAGTTTTTGGAAATGATTATAAAAGAGTTGAAGATAGTGGTTTGTGGTATTGGAGGAAATAAAGGAGGAATAAATGAATAGAAAAATTAATGGTGGGAATATTCATACCCTTCTTGGTGTGATGAAAGAAACAAAAGGTCTCGATGGGTGTGACCATGATTTCCCACCAGAAAGTCAAAGAACAAGAAGAATAAAAAATGGTGGAATTTGTCTTCGATGGACTTGTAGTAAGTGTGGTAGGATGGTTTATTATGCTAAAAGATATTCTTCTGGAAATTAATTAATTAATTAAACAACAAGGAGGAATAAATGAAACTTGAATTGATGAAAAAATTAAATGAATTAATCCTTTCTATTGATAACCCAGTTGAAACATCAACAGATTGGCTTTTTGATTATCAAACCTATAATTATAATTATATAAGCGCAGAAACAAAAAATAGAGTTGATAAAAAAGAAGAATGGTTAAATTTACATCAACAACCTATTCTTCTAGATGAAGAAACACAAACTGAAGAAGAAATGCTTGAAGAAATACTTGATGAACTTGAATCTTGGCTTCCTGCCCTTCAATCTGCAATTTGGGCAGTAAAAGAATTAAAAAAGAAATATGAGGATAAATAAATGAGGGGTCCAGATAAAAAACCAAGAAAGAAAAGAAGTCCAAATAAAGTTTCTCATCAAAATAAACAAAAATTAAATTGTGATATTTGTGGAAAGGAAATTTATAGATGGCCAACGCAAATAAAAAGTGAAAAAGTATTCTGTTCTTGGAAATGTGCAAATGGAAGAAAAGATAGAGAATCAATAAAAGTATCAGATTTATCTATTTTGTTAGAAGAAAAATTAGAAAGTTATTACTGGATTGGTTATTTGATGGCAGATGGACATTTCCAAAATAGAGGACAAATAGCTTTAGTTTCTATAGATATAGAACATCTTGAAAAATTTACTGGCTTTGTAAAATATGAAGGCGAAAGAAAAAATAAAGGAAATATTTCTTTAATGGATAAAGTTGTTGTTAAAAGATTAATGAATAAATTTAATATTTCACATAGAAAAACTTATGAACCTTGTGATATTAATATTTCAAATTTAGATTTGTTTGTTTCTTTGGTTATTGGCTTTATAGATGGAGATGGTAGTATTAGAAAACAAACAAATAGGAATGATTGTTTAATAGCCATAAAATGTCACAGTTCTTGGTTTGAAAATTTAAAAATAATGAATAGAATTATGAGTGAGATAATAAATATTAATGAAGCAGATGTGGTTAGAATCAATAAAAAAGGCTATGCTTTATTAATATGGTCAAACAGTAAAGTATTGCGCTTTTTAAAAGAATTCATACTTGCTACTAATCTTCCTGTATTAAAACGTAAGTGGAATAAAATCGATGAAGGTTTTATTAGTGGACAAGAACTTGCTGCTCAAAGAGTGGGTAGAGTTAAAGAATTATTAGACAAGGATTATAACAAAAGTGAAATTGCAGAAATTTTAGGTGTTAATAAAAGTGCAGTGACTCTTATTATTCAAAGAAATAAAATTCCTGCTTATATTGGCAGAAAAGAAAGGAGGGAAAATTATGTCAGTCTTTTTTAGTGCAGATTGGCATCTTTGACTTAAACATCGAAATATTATCAAGTATTGTAATCGTCCATTTTCATCTATTGAAGAAATGGACAAAACTATTCTTGATAATTTCTTTTCTACAGTTAAAAAAGGAGATACTTTTTATTTCTTAGGCGATTTAACATTTGATAGAAACTTTTTTGAAAAGTTTCTACAAGATTGCCATGCTAATAAAATTAATCTTCATTTAATTAGAGGTAATCATGACAAAATTCCATATAATCTGACATCAACTTTTAATATTCCAGTCTATGATTTAAAAACAGTTAAAATTGAGGATAAAATTGTTGTATTATGTCACTATGCTATGAAGGTTTGGGATCGCTCGCACCATGGTTCGATTTGTCTCCATGGGCACTCACACGGAACCCTTGAAAGTCAAGGACTGTCATACGATGTGGGAATCGACAATAACAACTTTATGCCAGTTTCTTTTGAAAAAATTAAAAAAATAATGAAAGACAAACAACAATATTTTGCAGATTATCATGGCAGGAAATAAAATGAGTTTATTCAACTTAGGCAATTTCATACTTTCCAGTGGAATTTCATCTGAATTTAAAATAGATTGCGATTTCTTAACTGATGAAGATTTAGAGACTATTGCAAAAATTATATATGAAAATAATAAATCTTTTGGAAGTGTAATTGGTATCCCTACTGGTGGACTTAGATTATCAAAGATTCTACAAAAATACATAGACAAAACTTCAAAGACATTATTGATAGTTGATGATGTCTTGACTACAGGAAAAAGTATGATAGGAATGTTTGAAAAATTCAAAAAGACAACTGCAATAATTGGAGTGGTAATTTTTGCTCGCGGTTCTTGCCCAGATTGGGTAATGCCATTATTTGTAATGAACGAACAAATAAAGGACTAGAAACTACCTCTCAAATGGTTTATTTTACGCCTGAGAACGCGTAGATATCGCCCAGAATGAATGATAATTTAAAAGAGGTAGTTTGATAGGTAATTTAAAAAAATGACCAGTTTCGAGGCTAAATAATGACGATTATGGTCTGGTTAGGTCAGGTGAGGTGAGGTAAGGTTGGGTGGGGTGCGGCAAGGTATGGTAGGGTGTGGGAAGGTAAGGGAACTGACTCATTTACAGATGAGTCAGTTCATTTTAAACTAAGAATCTTATGGTTGTTAATAAGGAGGATTAATGGACTTTCTTGTTCTCTCAAGACAACAATCTGAATTGATTGACCCAACCAAAAACCATATCATCATATCAATTACAGACCCATTCGATGTTCCTGCTAATTTATTTCCGAATGATAATTGTAAAGGAATATTGCAATTATCATTTCACGACATTGATTCAGAAGTGATAGCGGACAAACACAAATTGGAATTGTTTACGAGAGAACAAGCAAGAAAAATTCTTGACTTTGTTGATGAAAATATAAACAATATCGAATTGATTATCGTAGCATGTGAGAGTGGAATTTCAAGATCATCATCTGTTGCCGCTTTTTTAAGTGAGATATATAATGGACATGATTCTGGTTTCTTTAGAACTCATATTCCAAATAGGTTTGTTTTTAAACAGCTAATGTATGAACATGAGAATATAAATATAGAGGATATGTTTTTATAAAATCAACTGAATAAAGGAGGAGATGATGATTAATTGGTTATGTGATAAGATTAATTCCTTTATAAGATTTATTATATTTATTCTAACCTTATTTCTACTTGCTTTTGGAGGATTATTTGTTTTAATTGGACAAGCAATATTATCTGTTGCAGAAAAAACAATCATTTATTCGTTTAAGGAGAAGTAATTAATGGCTTTAAAATTGATAATTTACAAGGAAGTCATCTTAGATGATTTATGGGGAACCAAAGAAGAATTTGACGAACTAGGTGAAAATACATTTCTAGATATGATTGCTGATGCAGACCCTCTTTCTATAATTGAAGAAGCCGGTGGATTTAGAGAAATATTTAGGAAATTAGAATGGGTTTGAAAATAATAGTTATTATATACTATCTATTGTTGTGGTTATAAATAAAAAACCTCTGAAGATACTCAGAGGTTTTTTATTGTAAATGATACAACCCTTTCATTCTTAATGTGGCTTCTGGTTATTTCAATTTTCCCGCAACCCAAACAATATCTTCGGCCAAACTTTCATTAAGCAAATCGCAATCATAAAGTTCAAGATAGGAGGCCCCACACAGCACCGCCTTCTCGAAGGCAACCCGGTAATCACCCATATTCTCCGGGTTCCACTCGGTTGACCCCGTGGTCTGGTAGCCGACCGTGACCCGCTTACTGCGATCCTTGAGACGTTTGTCGTACTCATCCAGGACTCCATCTCGACCGTGCAGACCATTATACTGTAAGACAATTTGCAGAGGATACTTGGCGATGGCCCAGGTCAAAATCTCGTCCAGGACTTCGTAGTCGGTACGCAGTGGCGCTCCGATATTCAACCCCAAACGCTTCTTGGGAAACGCCGCAGCATAAGCGTCGATGATCTGCTTCCACACCCCCACAATCCGCTCCTTGGTATAGCCCAGGGCAGGCCAGTTGACATACTGTTTGCCTAGGAACATCTCCGCCGCCAGCCCCCCGCCGGTCATCTGAACCATCTGCACAGTTTTGTTACCATTATAGCGTTGACCGAAAGCCTTGATGAACACCAACCAGGGTTTCAAATACGCCTCATCCCAGGGATAGGGAATAGCGGGGGAGGTCGTTGTTTTCTGACACTCTACCCAAGCCGGCGACATGGTTCCGGCCACCACACGGATAATCGCCTTGCGACATAAGGCTAAAGCCTGGTCCATACCAATCCAGTTGTAAGAGCCTGCCGTTGGCTGAATGTTCTTCCAGCCATACCGGATGCTCAAGCCCTGCACATACGGCTTGTTGAGTTCTGGGGCCGCAGATATGGCCGAGTTGGTATTGTGTAGTGAATAAACGCCTTTAACCGATGAAAAGATATTTATTAGCATTTTATCATCTCCAATTTAAATTTTTAATGGTTTATCCTTAAACATCTAAGGCAAATTCGCCCAAGCCTTAAATGCATCTCCAGTGGTATGATTATGAAAAGTTACCGCCTCATCTACCACAGGAGCCGATCCGGTAGTAGTAACCACTGCGTCAAGGGCGACCTCTTTGGTAGTTGAATTGATATTAATCACACGCCTAGGGCTGTTAGTAACTTCAACAGTCCCGCCTACAACATCAATCCAATCCCCAATCTTTAGCCCGGTAGCCGCCCCCATGTTGGTTAGATTAGCTACTGTCAGTGTGTTTGATCCATTGGTTATGCTGCCGGTGTTTGCTGTCAGCGTTCCAAAGGTATTGTCCAGGATGCAGGACCAACCTGCCGGAGCGCCAGTTGTCGCAACAGTACTGAAAATCACATCCCCTCGTGACCAACTGCCAGTCGTAGGAATTGCCGCCAGCCAAGAAATGCTGAACTCTCCAACGTATAATTTCGGAGTGGCCGTAGGCGTTCCAATGCGAACGCTTCCTGTGCTACCTCCTATCTGGGTCTCCGAGGCAGACAACCGCATATCTTTAATAATGTTGTTTCGATTGTAACTGTTCGGGGTAATTAGAACTTCACCACAGAGCAAAGGGATTTCCAGTTCGTTATTATACCAATAGCCGGAGGTCATTTTAAAGCTCGTCATGGTCTCCAGGTTCGTAAAGTGGCAGTCGTGCGCCCCACCCGCTATATCAATGGAGAACCCATTAAGCCCCCGGATGCGTTTAATGTGGGAGTCACGTAATACCACGTTTGCATGGGTTTTTAAAGACACCGACCCAAGCACCTTGTTCGTGACATTATCCAGGTCCACCGTTATATTAATTAGGGTGGGACTGTAGAGATAAACCCCGGCGATTTGACCGTAGCCGTCACCCCAAGTGTCTTTTGAGTAAACATCAGCCATATGAGAATATATCTGGTAGTCCATCAACCCGCCAAACATGCACTTCTCATTATAGACCCTCTGGCCATGTTGATACAATCCAGCATTGCCAGCCTTTTTGTAAGTCTCGTTATTCCAGTTATTAAAGTAGCAGTTGACCATCTTACAGTTTTCACCCGCATAGGCGGTATTAATGGAGATCGTACCATTCGTGGATACGATTACTCCCTGAAACGGATTGGTAGCATGAAGCGCCTGATTAACAACGCAGATGTCGAACATCCACTCGTCAGTATTGATCGGACTTGCGTCGGTTAAAATATTCCGAAACTCACTATCCGAGTATCCAGCGTTGTAAATCTCACCGAATCGGAAATAGCCCCAAAATCCCAGATCAATAAACCTGGAATTATAAGCATTGATGCCGGTGTCAGACCGGGCCAAGAGCAGACCAACGCTGGGGGCGACTGCGCCCGCGTATCCTTCCGTGGTTCCCGTTGTTATGCCTGCAATTCCGAAGTTGTGGCAATCCACCATCGGAGTGCCAACAATTTCCATGACTGGTTTATTGTCACAAGCCGCAAGGCCAACGAGTCCACTATTTTGTTTGCCAGAACCATAAATACCAAACGAGCGATTGTTGGCGTAGGTAATATCTACCAGAGAAAAGGTACTGGATACCCCATACCACCGGCTTAACATCATGATCCCACGGCCTACCTGGTGCCCGCCAACATTATAGGTCATGGCGTCCCGGCAGGCGTTAAGGGCTGCTATGTCATCTGTACCAGTCCCATCGGTGGCCCCTCCATTACCAACTGCCCCAAACCACTCAGGGTAGAAGTAGACTTGAGGTGAGGTGTCGTCGAATTTTACTGCGCCGGTTCCGGTACAATTAAAAACCTGATAAGGACCACTGGTAAGCAGCCCATTAATGGTTAGGGTTTTTGTGGTGCTGATCGGAAGGGGCGCCCCCGGCTGAATCGAAACTTTGGGCGCTGACAAGGTGACATCATCGTCAATGGGGAAAGAGTAAGTGATAAGAAGTTCTTTCCCGGCAGACGCCGCAAGGGCGTCCGCATCTTCTAAGTCAGTTCGGCCAGTCCCATAATCACGAGCCACCACGTAACCGGGGCCATTGGGCCATAAGCCGTCCCTGGTGGCCACCACGTAAACCCGCGTGATGGGGTTAGTGAGTACGGTGTCATTCAAGTTGACCGTGGTATTAGGGGCGGCATAGGAACTGCTGGCCACGGTGCTGAATACCATCCCCGCAGCCACCTGAATCTGCACCACAGCCCCGGCTGGGAACCGGGAGGTGTAGTCGCCTGGCAGGGTGAAAGTATTGTTGTCAGAATAGGTGCAGGTGACCGGGATCATTGTAACGATCTGGTCTTCGATGGCCCAGTTATTAATTAAACTAGATAAGTCTGCTATAGTGCTAGTAAAGGCAACATCGGCATCCCAAAGTGCATCTAGACCGGCATTGAGTTTAATATGCCATAGACTATTTCCTAAATTTTCTTTATATTGCGATGGTTGTCCACTCATTATATAAACTCCTTAATATAAATTATAAATCTATTATCCCCAAGTTTTATAAGAACTAATTTTAGTCCATTTATTTATAGAACTAGAAGACCTAACTAATCTGATAGTTAAATTTGGTATTCCAGTTCCATCAGAAGTATTAGAAATGTTAATTCCTGCACCTAAATTAGCAATAAAATTTCCAGTTCCAGGTTTAACTGTAAGAACTCCGTTTACTGTCGCCAAATTTACAAAAGTGTATTCTAAATATGGCGTGGCAGAAGAAACATAGGAAACAAGATTACCAGTAGCAAGAACATAATTTACTGTTGCGAGAGCAACAAAAGTTTGTCTATTTAAAGATGCTGTAACACTAACCGTCCCTTTTGAATTAGTAGTCGTTGTTCCTCCACCTATAACTTTTAAAGAATAGTGAGTAGTTGGAGTATAAGCTGCACTTTGTAATCCTAATGTAGTTTTTACTGTAGCTAAAGATTGTTTAGCAAAAACCCCAACTCCAGATGCAACTAAAAAATCATTTATAGTTATAGCAGATGAATGTTGAATATACTGAGGATGATCATTGTCTGATAAACCATTTAAACCACCATGATCATGTTTGTGTCCAGGGTCAACAGAACTGGTATTTTTCACTAAATAATCAAGAGATGATGAATCAGAAGAATTGTCAATTCCAACCTTTTCTTCAAGATTATTTATATGGGCAGCAACTATCTCAGTTCCGCCCGGTCCATCAACAACATTCGTTAAAGTCGTTGGATAAGCCATATATTTTCCACCTTTATGTTATTTCTTCTTCAAATGTTATTCCGGTGCTACTAACTTGAAGTCCTTCAATCCAAGGCATTTCAGAATTTTGTTCTATTGATGGTAAGTCTTGAAATCTGCCATATAATATTGAATGATGGTGTTGTGAAGCTAAATCTATACTAGGAAAACAATCTATTAAATATGATTCAGTGATTCCCATCTTTTCAACCATAAATTTTAAATTCCAATATTTATCTGCATATTCCAATACATCAAAATTTAATTCCATTGTTCTCCTCAATAGGGTTTTTTTTGCAATCCAAGCTTGACCACCTAATGATCTGTATATTTCCGATTCATCTATAGTTCCATGAACTATATTATCAAAATTTAAATTAAAATTTGCATATCGACAAATAAATAACCTACCAAGTTCTATGTACCCATCTGGATTATTATCATCTTTAAATTTAATTGTTAAATATCTAGCTGTTATAGTTTTTTGAGTAGGAGGTTCTATTGATGTTCCATATATAATATTGTTCCCGAAATACAACCCAGTTCCATACTTTATCATATTTTCAAAATAAAATATTTTAATCGGATTGGGGACAATCCAAGTTCTATCCGTTTCTGATAAATAACCACCAAATCCAAAGTAACCAAACCCATCTTCACCAAATCCAATCAACGGGTCGTAAGCCAATATGTTCATATCAAGAAGATCATAGCCTAAAGGGGTATTAGAAGCCATAATCCTAATTGTTCCAGTAGTTGATAGATTATGATCAATAAAGGCAATTGAATTAAAGTTAATAGCAGTCCCAAAATCAATAGTTACATATTGTTCAGCAATTGATGTTGTTCTCCATTTACGAGACCTAAACTGATCTTGAAGACAGGTTATTGGATAGCCACTAGCTGATGTTGTTGCAGTTAATGTTGCTGCATCAAATTGATGATTATCCCATAACATCCTAAAATTTTTCATCGCCATAAAGTCACCGTAGATTGCTTGTCAGCAAAATTGATTGAAATACCTTGAACTATGTAAAGTTGACCGGCATCTTGGCCAAAATTCTCCCTAGTCATCATCACTATATCTCCGATGTCAAGTTGAACTGATTGAAGACCGATCTGGACATCAACAGTCTCGTGAGGTACTTGGTATAAGGCTAAAAGTTTATCAGCTAAAGCCCCAGCATCAGCCCTCAGATTTAACACCGTCTCAAGTGGGCCAAGGTCTGATGCCATAGGATAATTTATTAGAACAGAATCGTCCTTCCGAGAAATTGATCTATTCCCCCGCTTGAGCCAAGCTAACCGTTCTTGAGATACCCCAGATAAATCTTTACTTGTGTTTGTAGTATAATTCTTATCATATTCTAAGTAAACTCGCTTGGTAATATCTGGTAACTGATTGAATTCAGGTAAATCCATAATTTGTTCATCAGTAATTGATAAGACTGGAATTCCAGAAGGTAACACAAGTTCTTGAATATAAAACTTTCCAGCAATTGTGATTGAGTAGAGAGTTGGAATTCCAGTAAGTAGCGTGTCAATAATAGATGTTATACTTTCTGGGGAATCTATTACTAAACCTGCGGTATAAGGTATGGAAACATCAAAAGTATCAAATGATAGCAAGTCAAAATCAGCATCCTCCCATTCGACAAATACTCGGATTAGCGAATAAATTATTTGGCCTATAGTGTCCGCAAACAAGTCTGTGTTTGGGTTAATTAACCCTTTAGCATCTATAGTAAGATCAGTAGTATCAGTAAATTTGACTAAAATCGTTGACATGAGAATGAAAGAAAACTCATCCCACTGGTAAAAATCCTGTTCGGTTTGGGTGACAAATTGGATTGATACCCCGTCCGCCAAGGGTATAGGAATTTCTTTAAAGGTAAACGTCCATAGATCATCGGCCACGAAGGCCGGGGTATAAAAACTGCCAAGCACGGAAGCGTCTCCGACATCATAATCGTCAACGCCCGGATTACCCACCACAGTAAACTGCACCGAATAACCAGGTGTGACCTCTTGGGGGGAATCAGAGGTTGTCCCAGTGCCGGAATCCTCTGCGGTTTCCCAATAGAACGTAGCGACTCCGCAGGCTCCACCAGCCGTTATGGCAATACCAATCCCCTGCGGATCGCCCTCCACCACGGAACAGACACCTGGTGCCGAACCGACAGGCGTCCACGTCCATGTGGGAGTCGTGACTCCTGTACCGGAAAATTCAGCGCTCAAACCTAGATTAAGGGGGATTGGATCTTCATCGGCAATATACTCAGGCCCCTGCCATGTGACCCCATTGTCGTCAGACCATTCAAACTGAGGTGCATCATCGGTTATACGCATACTGGCAAGGTCCACATAAAACACCGAAGCCGAAGGTGCCACTACCCCCCACTTAAAACTGCTATCGTCACCATCGTGAACATAATCCAGAATCAGGGTTTGCCAGGTGCCTACCTCAGAATGCACTACGTTTTGATCAAAATTATCCAGACCGTCTTTCGTGTTAATGCCGCACAGCAAGGGGGCACTGCCTGATTCCCAATATACCCGAGCTTTTAGTTGAACTTTTTGTCCGAGAGAAAGACCTGCGACATAGTTCTGAATTAGACCCTTTACTGCCGCTGGTTTAATTGCAAACCATAATATTCTTCCCCAATCTGGCCCCACATTGGTTTGTTGAGATACTTGATCTCCGGTAGCTCCAGCAGAGGAAACCAACTCGGTAACTACGCAAAATGATGTATTGCCACCATAATCGGATGATATTCTCTGAGTACCACCACCTGATTGATAAGCCCAAGTATTGTCATCGGTAGAACTCCAAAGATAAAAAGCCAGAGCGCCGTCTGCGACTGTATTAAAACTCGAAATGGTAACATTATATGGAGAGGCAGGAGCCGCGAAATTGCTTCCACTAATACTAACGTCAAATATTGCAGAATCAAAATTATATAATGTAAATATTACTGATACATGATTTCCAGAACTGCTCGGGGTAATAGTTGGGTCGCCATCGCTATCTTGATATATCCTTGTGTAAACTGCATACGATCCCTTAGTCTGAGACCCAGGATCATACCTTTCATCCCAACCAGCAGAACAACCAAATGTGAGGCTGTCAGCCCGAGCAAAGACAATTAGCACCATCAAATCCCCTACCTGTACGGCGGGAATTGTTGGAGTAGTAGAAGTGGTGCCCCAAGATGGAGTACCTACATCTCTGATTGTCACATCGAACATTATTTAATTACCTATTGGGCACCAACTACGCCCCTGCTTGGACTATAATTACATAACCTTTTTCAAGTAATCGTTACCTTACAACTGTAATCGCCCTCATAAACCTGTTCTTGGTTTTGACAGTCTATAACGGCACCATTTAGGGCTTCCCATTCACCAGCATTTGGCAATTCAAAATTACCATTTATCAGTTCTTGTACTGTCGGGATGTCTCCGGTTTCTGTTATTTTGACTTTATAGATTAACTTAATGTCACCCGTGTAATCCCCTGAAACCACCATAACGCCAGCACCCGCAGCCGGGGACTTAACCAGCGTGGTGATGTCGTAGCCCAGCTTCCAAGTAAGCATAAGCTCCGACCATTCACCATCTTCCAGTTTCCACTTAAACCATGCCAACCCCACCTCCGAACCGAAATCACCTTGACTATTTAGCGCAGTAATGCTCCAAATCTGGATGATCCATTTTGCCCGGAGTAGTTGGCCAGTATAGGGGCCGTAGGCATTTACCAGGACCGAGCCACCATCAATAGTGTCTTTGCGAGGAGGTGACACATCAGTTTTTTTAAATAAATATTGAGAGGGAGTTGATGCAACTATCTGATCAAAATACACATTAGTTAAAGAAGCGATTGTATGACAAGCTAAAGCATATTTATCTGTATATGTCACCCCACCTTCGGTTATAGAATCAGTTTTGATTAGAACTGGAGTGTAATTTTTAACTTCACCTAAAACAATTGGAACCGATTGATCCCAACTATCTTCCTCCACTTGCTCTGATTCCGGGAGTTCATAATCTGGGTATTTGGTTTCAAGTTCCTTTGCCTTGTCGTAAATAGTAAAAGTTAATTCAGTATCAGTCCAATGCACCTCACCAATCTGACCAGAAAAGATGGTGGTGAAAGAGGCATAGGCATCTACAGCAGCACCTATTTTGATCGTAAGGGATTGTCCTGCAAAAGTGTAGGTATCCTTATAAAGCAAAAGATTCCAAGGGATGATATTCCCAGCATCAGGTTTATAAGCCCCAGTGATAAATAAACTTATGTCTCCCCAAGTGGGCAAGTAGGCCGGGTCCATAGTATCATTACCAGCCCGATCCAAGTCCGACAATGAGGATATACAAGGGAGGAATTGTTTATCAGCAGCGTAAAATGGACGGGAAGAAAAGTACAACGGCTCCAGGGAACCATCCGCCAAAAGGCAAGCGTTTAACTCCACCAAGTAAATAAGATCAGCATTGCCTCGATTAAGATATGTAGTTAAATCGGTCATTTAGTAGGAACCCGCAAACGATTAAGTTTAATTTGTTTTTGAAGTGCAGGAACAAGCTGCTTTGCAAGTTTGTCAGCATTAAAGTCTTTTGGGGGATTATTGATATTAACACTGACTGCTATTTTATCAATGTTTGTAGAATTATCTGAAGAAACAGATTCACCACCTACTTGACCATTATTAAGCATGTCAAAAGAGATACCCTTTCTTGAATACAAGTCCATTGTACTTCTTTTTATAATTCCTTCGCCTACTTGGGCTTTTATCATTCTTTCATCTATCATCAAACCAGCATGAGCAACTGAATAACCTACTACTCCACCAGTGTGATAACCTTCAGTGTACCCAGCACCAGTGCTTGTCATTCCTGGGGAAGAACCAAGACCCCCACCACTACCACCGCCAATCCCACTAGTGACTCCACCAAAAGCTCCGTAAGCAGAGATAGCAGCAAAAGTTAAAGCAGCGGCGGCCACAGCCAAAGGAAAATTCGCTGGTGGTGGGACTATTTTCATGACCCACGCATAAGCAGAAGCAGCACCGCGATAAGCATCAATTAATATCTGAGCCTTAGCCAATTGCATAATTAATGAAATGCCTTGCATACCATACTGCACCATAGCGCCATATCTGGCCACTTCGCCAGATACGCCAGCAGCAGTCATAATACCCTGAGCCAATCCCCAAACTGAAGTTATATTTTCAGCCATACCAGTAAAGCTATTTTCATAGTCAGTTAAGTAATCAGCTTGGAAAGATTCTTGGTTCAAATCAATCCGCTCTTGTATCATTTGTTGATATGCGTCTTCTTCTCCAAACAACCGTTTGTATAATTTCTTATTTTCTTTTTCTAAAGTTTTTGTTTCCTTTCGTTCTTCTCTAAATATAGAGTCATCAAGTTTGTCATACTGTTTGGCTTGTTTCATTAATTTCGCATATCCACCTAAACCACTATCTTTTTTACCACCAAACGAATAGGCAGTTTTATCCATTCTTTGCATTGTTCTGTCAAAGTTAGATTCTGGCAAAATACCTTTACCTATGCCTTCCATATTAGCTATTTCTACATACATAGGATTTTTTTTAGTTCCTAAACTACCTTTCCCAAATAAAGAACTTAGAAAACCACCTTCTTCTTTGCCATTAGATTTAACAGGATTTAATAAACCACCAATTAAATCAAAACCTCTAGAAACTCCCATTTTCATTATTTGTTTAACAAAAGTTCCACCTAAATCCCAAAACATATCTTCAAGTATTACTTTTTTCCCTCTAATACTATCAATAAAGGCCGAACCAGCCATATCGCCTATTCCAGATTCAAGATTATCCATTAATGCTTTAAAATCAGCAGCACCACGTTTAGCCGCTTCATTTTGCCTTTCTACTCCATAAATTTTAGCACCACCAGCAAATCCTTGAGTTTCCCATTTTTTCATTTCAAGTTGCAATTTTTCTGCTTCTTGATTTTGTTTATGAAGATTTCGTAAACGATCTTCATCAAAACCAGCAGATTTCAAAGCGTATTCATTTTTCTTAATCCATATCTCCAATTCATTCAAACTAACTTTTTGTTGGATATTTAAACTTTCTTCCTGATATCTCAATTGGTCTGTGTATAACAAAGAATTAGAAGCAAGGCTAGATGTATGTTTATTTATCTCATTTAGCCAAGTGTTTTGTTGTTCTAATGGTCTGTTTTGTTGATTAATATTCTCTGCGCGTTCTTTTTCTATACTTAATAGATAGTTATTTTTTAGTAAATTTTCAGCGTTTACTCCATCTAATTTATTTGCTCCAATCAATTGCAAAGTCTTTGTATGGTCAATCATAAGTTCAAAATTCAATGCTTCTTTAGCATATTCATTTTGTTTTTCTGCTGGTATATTCATAGCAATTAAAGTTCCATAAGAACTTTTCATGATTTCATCTATTTTTAATTTATCTGCTAAATCAATTTTACTAAGGTTATACATTAATTTCCTATCAGCCATTTCTTTATCAGTTTGACCACCAAGCATGACTTTTCTATTTGCATCTGCTGCGCCTTGCATTTTTTGAAATTCACCTACAATTTTAGTTCCAGAATCTTGAGAAGCCAACATTTGTGCAAGAGAGTTTTTTGATAATCCAGCAATATTAGTATCAGATGAAACCCCAAAAAATGAAGTCATTTGTTGAATACGTTTGTTTACATTGTCATTTTCAAATCTTGGGGCATACGTTTCAATCATTTTAGTAATTGTCATATTACTTTCTTGATATTTCCCAACCAATTCTAATAATGCTTCATATCCCAACTCCGGTGTTGGAAATTTACTAAAGCGAGGACCACCTTTACCAGCAGCCGGGTTTGCATAACCGATCGGTTCTTCTAAAACTGCTCCATATTTTTGTTGCCAAGGACGGAATTCTATATTTCCTGGGTTGTTATTCCTAATAGAACGATCATTCCCAACCCCAATCTGCACACTACCAGGAGGCATTGTTACATTAACCCCTTTTGTGTTTAAACTTTTTTGTATTCCCTCTTGCAATGGAGAAACAATATCTAAATCTATAAATTTGACATCAAATCCAGCACCTTTTAAATACTTTGCCAATGGATCATTACTTGTTCCGCCACCAGTCAAGTCTTTAAATTGTTTTATTAATTCTTCAAAGCCGCTTGGTTTTATAGTAAACAATGTTTCAATTTTATCTCTCATTTTATCTAAACTAATATTAAGGTCATCAACTACGGTTTGTATCTCTTGACCAACTTTTTTCCCAATTCCTTCTATTGCTGCCAAAGCATCTTTAGCATTTTCAACCATTTTTAGAATAGGATCGCCATACAATTCATCCATAGCCCCAGCAGATGGAGGATTCACAAGTTTTCTAATAAATTCGTCATATTCATTTATAGCTTTTTTATATTGATTTTCTCTTGTTTCTGGTACGCCTTCTAATGAATAAGCATAAATTTCTCTATTGCGTTTTTCAAGTTCCTGAATAGTAATTTGATCTCGTATGTCTTTTAATTGTTTCGCATAAGATACAGAAAGTTCTGAAGCCTTAGCTTCTTTTTCCATTTTATATATAGTTTTATCAATTTGATCATTCATTTTAGCAAAATCTGAAACTATCTGAGACATACTATTCCCAGAAATGCTACTTAAACGTTGATTGAAAGTTACAATTAAAGAACTAGCAGTTTGAAGAGCCTTAATGTTTTTATCATCCCATAAATTATCTTTATCTTTTGGTTGACCTTGTAAAGATTTAGCTGTAGAATCTTTCAATCCTTCATATATGCTAATACCACTTGTTCCACTTACAGGGTTTCGTAACATTTCCATTTTATTGCGTACATTTTTTATTTGCGTATCCCATTTAGTGTTAAAATCAGATAATGCCTTATCCATCCCTCCACCAAAGCCTGGGATACCAGCAATAAGAATATCAAGATCAAAGATGTTTGCCCAAACTTTCTTAACTTTTAATCCAAATTCTTCAAACATCAAAGCAAAAATATCAAGCCAATCTTGGATTGAACTTCCTAATATTTCAAAGTTTTTTATTACTTCCCATATTGGGCCTATTAAACCAGGAGCTATTTCTGCTGCAAGTATTCCAACTCCAAGAATAAGAGTGGCAATTGCAGCAGCAGCAGCCCACCCCCAGGCAGTCATTGCTGCACCTGCAACTCCCCAACCCATTATGGTCGCTCCTATCGCTGCTGCTTTAGTAGCAACGGTTGCGATAGCAGCACCTATTGCAACAAATCCACTTATAATATATTTAAATGAACTTAAAGCAACCCCGCCTATCAAAGCAAATCCCCAACCTATTGCTTTAATTGCAATAACTAATGCTGTAATTTTAATTAATATTATTCCAACATCTGCTGCAAATTGAGTAAGAACTGGATGAGCAGTATTAAAATCATCTATTAATTTCACAAATTCTTTAGTTGTTTCTATTAAACCAATAATTCCAGCATCAGCCCTTTTAATAGCAGAAATTAAATTTTCATTCAATGTCACTTTTTTGGTTTCATCATTAAATGTTACCATCCAATTGAAAACACTAATCATAGATTGTTTTAATGCTTCAAAAGAACCTATGGTTCCAGAACCCATTGAATTTTGAAACGCATCTTTTAAATTAGATATTACAACTGACCAATTGTTAAATGCAATTGCTGCCATTATAGCGATATTCTTGCTATTTTCCATAAAATTATTATATAATTGTCCAGTTCCTATAAGTTCTCTTATTTTTACATTAGTAAGACCAATAGATTCCATAAAAGGTTGGACTCTAGTCATTCTAGGTTGCATGACGCCAGTTAAAAACGATCTAAATTCTTCCCCAAGTTGCTCCATTGGAACTTGAGCGACTTGTGCTATTTGAACAAATCTTTGCACAAAATCAACCATATTTCCAAGTGGGACACCAGCATTGGCAGCAGGAGCCATAGCTTGTGTCATTCCTCTCATCAATTGGTCATAAGTTGCAGCGGTAGTAAGGCCAGCGTATCTTAATTTTTCTTGAATTATAACAGCATCACCCATAGCCATATTAAATGCTTCTTGTGTTGAAACTATCTTCCCAGTCGCATCTTTATAACTATACAAAGAAGAAAGAAGACCTGCTAAAGATAATTTGGTATCCTCTAACATAGCGTTGAATTCATAACCAGTTTGAAATACAGCCATAGCATTTTTTACTGTATAGAAAACAGCAGCAATAGATGCCAAAGTTCTACCAAATTTTAACAAATCATTTTGAAAACTATTGGTAGCTTCTTGTGCTTTTTTTTGATTATTGATAAAACCAGTAGTGCTATCACCAGCTTTCTTGTGACTGTCAGAAAGGATACTAGTGCTTTTAGCTGCTTTTTCAGAACTGGCGCTTAAATTATTTAATTGGGTAGACGCTTGTTCTGCGCCAGATGTGGTAATTTTTATGGCTAGAGATGCAATATCGATGGCGTCACCTATTTCTTTTTCTTAACCTTCTTCTTTTCAAACTCAGAAATAACCCTGAGATACTTTGCATCCATTATACGAAGAAGTTGAATTTCCCAATTAGATAATTTTATGCCAGTCAACCTAGACCAAGCATCAATTTCACGATAATAAATTGGATTTTGACCCATACCTACTTCACGACTAGAGCCAAGTTCCAGAAAGAGTTGCCATAAATAAGCTATGTCTATCGGTAAATCAAATTCAGGTCTTTGTGGAGCACCACTAACTGGAATGAGCATATTAGGATTCATTTCCAATCTTTTTTCATGTTGCTCCACTAAATCATGTTGAGAGATGCCATCTTCGTTTGGATAATTAAATTTTACCCAAACTTCAACGGCATCTTCCAACATTAAAGTCAGTCCTGTAGGAAGTTCGCCCTATCTTCAACAAACAGTTGTACTTGTTCTAAAAACCAAGGAAGTTTAGCCATCACCATTTTTACATTCTCAAAAGAACATGGCAAAGTAACACCTTCCCACTCCACATTTTCCCATTTTAGAACCATCTTGGAAATCAGTTCAATGTTGTTAGCACGATTTTCTTCCGCACTTAAATTCATGCGTACTTGATTTCTACGAACCATCTTTTTCATAGCTTTATTCTGCATAGATAGAGAAGTCTTTTGATACAAGTCTGAATCAATTCCTGCAACCCAAACTTTAGTAGGCGGCTCAAAAGATTGTTCTGTAATAGGATGGACAATTTCCATCTCAACGCCTTCATCATTTGCAGAAGCTACGCTTAATTTTGTGAAATCCATAAAAATACATTCTCCATTTTAAGCAACTCTCCAAGAGTTGTAAGTTAAAAATTTACAATCACATGTTTTTATATTCCTACTTAACCTCTTACCATTACTTAATGAATGTAAACTAATTTTTCCATTAGGACATCCTCCAACATAAACCAATTTATATTTATCGTGTTTAACTAAACCGCCTCGTTTAAATCCCAAACTCATTGTTCCACCATAACAAGGACGAAGACCACCTTTAGAGAACTGTAATCTATGCAACTGTCTACGATGGAATTGTAACGGAGTCATAAAAAGTATTTGCTTATTATCAACTTTTGTATGACCGCCAGTATAGGAATTAGCTAGAACCCAGCTATCTACGCAGTGGGCTTCAAAAACCTCAGAGAGTTTCTTCTTAGATTTCTTGAAACCAAGAATATCTCTCATCTGTTTGGTTTCATACCCGTATTTGGTTTCAACTTCACCCATTTTAGAAAGTTCTGAATAAAACCAATTCTTACCAATTTCTAATGGAGAAAAAGTTTTATTCCATCTTCTTCCACCATGACTATGCGCTTTAATATCTTCCACTACAAAATTAGTAATGGGATACATTTTACACAACCAATTGCAAATTCTCAACTTCCATTGCCATCTCGCTTTAGTGGAAGGAGACAAAAAGGTTTTCTTTTTCCGGTTAAGTCTACATTTTCTGTATGGAACATTTCTTTGTCTTCTATTTCTTCTCATTATTCTTCTAACTTCCATACGTTTCTTAACCCAAGTAACTGCATTTGCTTGAATATTTAAAAAAGTGTGGAAACCAGATTTCAATGTTATACCTTCTTTTTTACTTCCACTATCTATACCCAGAGCAACTTCTTGTTTTTCTTCACCAGAAGGTTCTATGTTTAATCTGACACAAAACACACCTCTTTTCCAAAATGGTGTGGCTTTGCCTTCTTTAATCCATCTCCTTGCTCTTGATGGTTTAGTAGGCATCAATGGTTTTTGATTCTTATCAACTACGGGTACAAAAGTCATGAAATAATCCTCTTTGCAGAGTGTTTACATCCCTTCGCCACTGACTGACGCATTGAATGAAGACTAGGGAGGCATCCTCAATATACTTTGCTCTGCCATGAGCAGTCAGTTCAGTTATTATCTGGCTAGTCAACTGTTTAGTTCCATAAGTCATGATTGGCTTTCATTTCTTTCTGGACCTCTTGTTAAGAGGTAGTTGACTTTTTGGTTTTTTAGATATTAGTTATCTTATTTAAACATCGACCCGAGTTATTTGGGCAGTGAAACCATAAGTTGGCGAATAAACAGCTTGGAAAGGCATCTTCAAAGTAATTGGGCCTTCACCATCAACTGCATGGTCAGAGCTACTAAACTTAACATTAGGAATAAAGAACTTGTAATATTCATCAGTTCCACCAATATCAAATTCAAGCAGAGATGCAGTTTCATTCACAAATTTGTTAATCATAGTGGTATCTTGGAAAAACACTTCCACAGTACCAGTTATATTACATCTTCCAAGAACAATCTTTTGAGTGTATTGACTACCAATAACAAAAGTGTCTTGTCCAGCATTGTCCAAAGAGAAATCAATGCCAGTTATCAATGCTATCGCAGTTCCAGCTTCTTTAACTGTCCCAGTAAAGGTATCAAATGGCGAATCAGTCTGAGAAGCAATAGGTGTAGCATCAATAGAAACTGTAGCGATTGTAACGCTACGTCCCATTATACTGAAAGTTCCAGTAACAATGTTATTTGGCTTCAAACTAAGCGCAATCTTGTTTACAACACCACCAGCATATCTCTCATAAACATCAATATCAGTATATCCACGTTCAAAAGTGAAAGACCTGTCAGTAACGCCATTAGACAAAGAAGAAAGTCTTTTCACATTAACTGCAACAGTATCAGTAGCAGCCTTTGAACCTAGAGTGGAATAACCAAGAGTCAAAGTATGAGTTCCAGTAATGGCAGTGACAAGGTGAACACCATTTGTGGTTAAACCAGTGCCAGTAAAACCACTAACATAAATACAGTCACCAGTTCCAAGATAACCAAAAGTGAGTGCGGAACTGTAAAGGGTTTTTAATGTGGTTGCACATCCCACAGTTGCCGCAGATTTTGAAGCCACAGTTTGCCAAGTGCCACAAAAACCTGCTTCAAAAAGTGGATCAAATTCTGACCAGGACAGCTCTATTGAGGCGTCCCCTGAAATCTTCTGAGTTCCATGCCGAAAATCCGTAATTTGCCGATCTGAACGCAATTCCTTAGATTGGAATGTATCTTTGGTTAATTGCAATGAACATGCAGTGTGTCTTAACTCAGTGTAAGTAGCCGGTGAAGTTCCAAAAACTGTCTCCACTCCATAAAGGAGGGCGTGCTGGCTGCCACTAGAAAAATCGGTCATTGTATTTTCCTCCAAATTTCCTTATCTAAAATTTTTGCCTTACCATTTTTAATCATCCTATCAATTGTTGATGCACAAACACCAAACGCTTTAGCCGCCTCCTTCTTACATCCATAAACAACACAATCAATTATTATTGGAACTGCTGCTTGATTGTTTGACCCTATGTTTTTATTTTTACCTTTTGTAGCAGAAGATATTTTAGCTCTGTTTTCTGGTCTTTTATTTGGGTGTTCATCACCACTTAAAATAATTTTTTTCAAAGTTCCTTTTTTAGCGGCGGTATCAACTTGGCTTCTAGTTATTCCTAATTTTTCACCAGCTTCCACAAGAGACCCATAAGTTATTCCATCAATAGTAACTTGTCTTGCCTTATGATTATCCGATCCTATTAAAATTTTTTCTGGTGATTTCCTAGTCCAATGCTCATCCCCACTTATGCCATATATTTTTTGTTTTTCTGGTTTATTTTTAAGTGGGCCTGGTTTCTTCTTTTCTAAAGTCCCTTTCCTCCCTGCCCACCATGCTTGTCTATAAGTAATGTTTAATTTTTCCATCGCTTCTGGAACGCAAGAGTAAACAATTCCATCAATTTCTAAATCTGGGGCGCATTCACGTTTACCTATGCTAATTTTCTCTCTAACTTCTAGTCTTTTAGCAGGATTGTTTTCTCCGATAAATTTTTTTACAACTTCTGGATTCTTCATAGGGTTCTTTTCACTAGACATAAACTCTTTATTTCTAATTAAAAATTCTGGATTATGCATAGAATGGTTTTTCTTTTGTTCTTCTGTCCACTTAAATCCAGAAAAACCTTCTCCACCATCTGTTAAGTTATAACCATTTGGACTTTTACAATTAAAATGTTTGATATAATATTTTTCCAATTTGCAAAGTTCTTCCCAAGGTTCATCATCTATAAGAATATCACAGGAAAAACCTTCTAACCCATATTTGTTTAATGCTCTATGAAAAGGCAAATGTTTTTCATTTTTTGCAGTCATATGTATTTTCAATCTTCTTTCTAAAGTCTTTGTAGTTATTCCTACATAAGCCTTACCATTAATCAAATTGGTTATTTTATAAACTATACCATTCATAATTAACTATTCTGCTCGTATGCTTCATAATAAATACTAGTTGAAATTTTATATGTGGGGCCATCAACACTACCCGCATCTGGATACACTTTAACTACTCTCAATTGAAAATCATTGAAGGTCAAAAGGCTTCCGCGCTTGAAATGTGTGCATATTCTGTCCACTTTTGCTTTTGCATCTCCCCAACCCTTGTCTATAGGATAGACTGCATCCACTTGAAAGACCCCGACAAAGCTGTTGAACCCTTGGGGACCAAGTGTCAATCCAACAGTTTCTCCCGGCAGCAGCCATGATCTTAAATAGGGGGCTTCTATTGTAGGATCAAAAGAAGTATTTTCAGACACCACTGAAAAATTTGTTGGTGTCATAAGACTTAAATGTTTACAAAGGGCTGACTGAATGGAACTATTCGCGACTGTCACTCTCTACCCTCCCAACCCAGAACTTAACCCACCGCCACTCTGCACAGAGGCTACCGCCTCATTGCTGATGCTTCCAAATTCTGCCAATGTTATTCTCACCATTCCTCTTGGCGCTTGTGGTGAACCATAAGGAGGACTTGGATATACTCTGCCGCCTTCAAGATAAATTGCATATCTCACATTATTAAATATATATGCGATTAACCCATCGTGAATATCCATACCACTTGATATGAATTGTCTACCTTTGTTTATTGTGGCGCTAGCTGATTCAAAGATTCCAGATGTCTTTACAGTTTCAGTAGTCTTACCTTCCCAATAACCAGTAGTTGTTCTTTTCCCTTTAGGTGTTGCTCTGCTTACTTTCTTCCAAGATACCTTTGAACTAGAAGTGGATGATTCCTGAATTGAAGATGAGGCAGAATAGACAGAGGAACACTGCCAGGAAGATGCGAGCAAACCTGTGTCGCGTGGTGTCCTCATTACAATTCTTTTAAACACTTCAAACACCATCTTACGAATTGCTTTATCAATATTATTCATTGCTTTAGCATTGAATAAATTAATCTGGCTAACGAAGTTGCCTAGCCCTAAGTTAGAAACTTGATTGCTACTTGGTCTAATATAGGTTGATTGATGAGTAATCGCCATAACTACTTCCTATAAACTCAAAAATTCTTTCTTTACATTCATCAGCCTTAGAAACAATTTCACTTCCAGTTAAATGCAACACATCCCATCCACATCTTGCAAGATATAAATCTCTTTCTTGTTCTTTCTTTTTATCTTTGTGCCATCGCTCACCGTCGCACTCAATAATCTTTCTCTTCTCAATAACTGCAAAATCAGGCCATTTATTTCCAACTCTATGATTAAAAACAGTTTTAATTCCAAGTTCTTCTAATAATTCAGAAACAATCTTTTCAATATGGGTATATCCTTTACCTTTTGTCTTCTTGGCAAGTATGGCATTCGGATGTTTTTCAGGATATTCTTGATAAAAACTTTTCATTCTTTCTGAATGCTCTGGGTTTTTTCTTCCAGTATATTTCTTTGATAAAATTTCTGCCCTTCTCGCAATAGATGGATGATCTTCTTTGGTTAGACCTTTACACCATAATCTACTTTTAGCAAGAGCGGCAAGTTGATTTTCATTTGGTTTTCTTGGATTTCTTTTTTGTTCTTCTGAAATAGTAATAGATAATTTTGCTAGTCTTACATCTGTCTCTTTAGTAAGTCCTTTATTCCAACAAACATGGCCTTTCTTACCAGTAAAATATTCTGACAACTTTGCTAACCTTTCATCAGTTTCTTTTGTCAATCCTCTGTTCCAAATATTAGCTTGTTGGCATTCTCTTCCACAATACTTCTTTTCATCCCATTGTTTTTGACTATGTTTTTTATTCCTTGGAAATACTTTATCACAACATTCACACCATTTAATTTCAGTATAATTTTTTATTCTAATTCCCTTCTTTGGTGAAATTCTACCAATCGATGATATGTGTTGGCATTTTTTACTACAATATTTTCTATTCTCCCATTGTTTTCTAGAACAGTTTTTTCCATAAACCTTACCACACAGTTCACAATATTTTATTTCACAATAAATTTTCTTAGCCATTATTTATGATCCACTCTTATTAAACAAAGAAACTATCATTCCACCAAATCCTTGGCTTATAAATATATAAGTTAATGCTTGTATTCCGCCAGTCATATCTTTTTGTATCCAATAACCATAATAAATGTACATAAAAATCGCAGTCAAGAAACCAAAGAAGCAGCAAAAACATGCTATGGCAAATATCACATTTGTTCTAATTTCTGATCCATTAACTAAATCTGAAAGCGCCATTTTTTAATCTCTCTCTGGTTCTGGTTTTGGTCTAGCTTTTCCACCTGTTCTAGAAGAAGTATAATCAGAAGCACTTCTAGTAAGGTATGCTCCCAAACCTCCTGTTCCACCACCACCAACTATTAAACCCAATATCAATTTAACAGTCTCACTATCTATTCCTTTACCATGATAAAAACAATGATAGCAAATAAGAATTATAGCTAATAAAAACAATATTACAGTAAGAACTAACATTGCTGTCGCTACAATAGTAGGGCTATTAACTTTTTCATTTGAAGAACTAATGTATTCTTGCCACCAAGCCATGACTACTCGCGAAGCAAACCCCTATAGAAAAGCACTGTCGCCGCGGGTTCTAATACAGAAATCCCAACAATTCCATACACTTTACTATTCAAAGTAAGTCTATCGCCCAATTCCGGGTCTGAAGTAGCATTTGTCGTGAATAAAACGATGCGGTCGTTCTGGAGGATAAGAGTCCCCCCAATATACGTTTCTCCATAACCTTTCAAATAAGTCTTAGTTGGTGTTACATCAACTAAATTAATATTATAAACAGCAGATGATGAAGAAGAATACGAGCCGGTTATCGGGTTAAAACTAGCATTGGTGAACCTTTTTAAAACTCCGGTAGTCCCAAATTTGGTTATAAGTTTATTAGTTCTATTTGCTAATGCTGTATAATTCATAGCTATGCTCTAAAAATTTCCACGTTAGTTTTTCCGCGAATCCATCCCCTAAGTAGTGTATCTATATATGGTTGTGAAGGAACTTGTTGTGCTCCACCTGAATCATATTGTATTTCTACCACATCAACTTTTTCTCTAATAACATTTCCAGTGGTGTCATTATCTGGTAGTGGATCATCACCATTAAGAAATCTATAAGCAAGTTCTGCCTGAATCCATTTTATTTGTAAGGGAACACAAGTGGATGAAATAAAATAGGAATTTTTATCTGTTACGTTTCTTCTAGGCCACTCAAGAGGTTGAGTTGATAATGCCTTAGTACCAATGAAGTCTTGTAATTCCATGTAGTAACAAGCACGAATCAACGCAGCACTTTGTGTAGTTGTGGTTCCAGAAGCCCAACTAGTTAGTTTCCCAATTTTTGTAAAATATTCCGTACAAGAATTTAGGCTAAAATAGGAGTTTGCAGATGCAGGTGTCGTGGAGGCACCTGTTTCAATTACAAGTTCTGGCATTTATATTCCCTCCTATTCCCAAAACTTCCACCAAGATTTCTTTTCTGGTAAGTCATAAATAACTTTAACAATATCACTAATTGACATCTTTCTTAGTTCTACTAATTTTATCTTTCTACGCATCTCTAGTATGTTTTTGACAATGAATTTCTTTTGTTTTAAAGAAAATTCCACTATTAGAATCCAACCTTTAAAAACCTCTTAGTCTTGAATCTCTCTTATTTGGGTCCAAGGCGGTGCCATTTCTCTTTGACAATCTCATCGACTTGGGTACCTTGGTCTTAATCTTTTTCTTTTTCGCTGTCTTCAATTTTTTTATTTTCGATTTTGCGCCCATAAAAAGAACCTCAATTATAGTTATTTCTTTTTCTTAGAAAGTTTGTTTAGAGTTTTAGCCAATGATGCTCTCTTCTTAGTCTTGGCAGTCGCCTTAATTTTTCCAGTCATAACGGCATTAGCAAATTCTTGCACACCCATATCGTGAGCCTTAGCTTGGGCAGTAAAACTACCTGTTTTTAATTTAGCAGATTGGATAAACTTTTTCTTACTTCTAACAGTACCCAAGGTGTATCCTCCTAATCTATTATCTCAACCTTACAACCAGTAATTTTAACGCCCAATTTCATTATCTTTTTACCTAACCACATTCTAAATTTAAACATAGGATTGATATTAAATCTAATCTGAATACATAATTCTCTGATTAAATCAGAAGCGTTAATATTTACAGTTTCAAGAGGTGGGTGTAACATATTATTTTTCCTTCCCTTTTTTCTTTCCACCTTTACATTTATTATTCATTAGGGGTGTCTTTTTCTCTGTCTTTGGCATACCATCTTATGTCTTGTCGTTTTGCAGGAACACCCCAGACCATAGTATCTGGTGCAACATCCCGAGTACAGACCGCGCCAGCGCCTATCGTCGCGTTGCGACCCACGGTGATTCCAGGAAGAAGGATAGCTCCCGCACCAATTGTGGCTCCGTCCTCAATGATTGTTACAGAAAATTGGCCTTTTCGATCAGCCTTCGGTTTTTTAACATTACACACCACCACACGTGGACCTAAAAAAACTGAATCACCAACAATAGTAGAATCAAAAAGTTGCACTCCATTTTGAATACGACAGAATTTGCCAATTCGAGTATTGCCAGAAACATAGCAGTGTTCAGCAATCATCGTTCCTTCTCCGACCACTGCGCCGGGAAGGATGTGGGTCCAAGCAAAAACTTTTACCCCATTCCCTAGTGAACAACCCGACTCAACATAACTTTTAGGATGAATAAAAATTGGCGGTGAATTTTTCAAAGGGTCTTTACTATCCATAAATTACTTCTCCTTCTGGAGTATTGTGATATTTTTCGTTTTCATATATTTCTTTTATTGCAGAAACAGAACGCTCAACATTTTTAGGCGAAATAGAATTTACTTCAATAAATCTATCTCTCATTCCACAAACCATTTCTATTGCTATTCTATTTTCTTCTATCCCATATCCTTCGCCAGCGAGAATTTTCTTGTACATATTTGTGTGAAGTTCAGTAAACCCTTTATCAAGATTCAAAGTATATTCATCACCGATACTTAAACACCTATTTGGAATTCCTTCTATTAGATCATTTTTATCTGTAGATAAAAACCATTCCACATAAGCATTTTCTAAATCAATATAACCACTCGCCTTTGTTTCTGTAAGTGAAGATACTGAAGCCATTTTCCAATGACCAAATGTATAATTCATTATATCAAAAGCATGAATAGCAAGATTTAGGAGTATTCCACCACTTTTGTTAATATCAGATTTCCAAGATTTTCCGTACCAATCACCTCTTGGAACCACATAGCGAAGATTGACTTTATATCGTTCTTTGTTACTTAATTTGATTATTTCTCTTAATCTATTTATTTCTTTGTGTAATCTTAATTGAAGAATTGAGAATACTTTTTTCCCAGTTTCTTTTTCTATTCTAATCAAATCATCTAAGTCAGATGGAAATAAACAAAGAGGTTTTTCACATATTACATTTATATTATTTCTAAGTCCGAATTCAATGTGTTGTTTGTGCATATGATTTGGAGATATGACAGTCAGCCAATCAATTTTATTTTCTTTACAACACTCTTGAAAATCTAAATCATTCATAAAAAATTTACACTCATTGAACCAAGAATCGAGATGGCCAACTATATCATTTTTACTCAAGACCGCAATCAATTCTCCATTAACATCAGAGATGGCTTTTAAGTGTTTATGGCTTACATATCCACACCCTACCATTGCAAATTTTGGTTTCATTCATTCACCTTTATTTCTTCTTTGTTTTAGTTTTAGTTTTAGTCTTTTTCACTTTTACTGCACCAGAATGTAACTCTGATTTTAGTTTCTTTTGTTGTTCACTAGTCAACGGGCTTACTTTTGATAAAAGGTAGCGCGTCTGTTTCAATGATTTAGTTTTAGTTTTTGCCATAATTAAATTAACCTTTTAATTCAAACCAATTAGCTTCTGAGCCACAACCTTTATTTCTTAATTCTTCACAAGAGTCTTTTGGCAACCCTCTTACTTTTCCTTTATTTTTTATGTGAGAACAGAAATCTGAATATACTTCTTCTGGTTCTTCTTCTATATTACTTTCTTCTAAGTAAAACTTACAATCAATACATAATTTAATTTCATCCATTTTTATATTCCTCCAATTCCTTTTCCAATCTTTTATTCTTGTTCTTCAAAACTGTATATTGCGAATTGCACTTTATCTGAAACAATTCGTTTTCCAATTCTTCCACTCTCTCTTCCAATTCCAGAAGTCTATTGACGATCTGGTCTTGGGTGAGAGGGTGTAGTTTGATTAGTTTCATTGACATTTCTTTCTTCTCATATCTACTTTCCTGCAACCAATTTCACTATGTGCCAATTCATGACATGGTACACAAAGCGTGATGCAGTTATCTAGATCAGCAGATTCAATAGGGTTTAATTCAATACCTTCAAAATGATGACAATGAAGAGAAACTTTAGTTTTCTCACATCGTTGACATTGATATGAATCTCTAGCAAAAACCATTTGTCTTAATTCAGGTTGCACTTCGCGATTAAGAGGAACTGTTCCATTCATCTGATTCAAATAACCATTTTCTGTCTTTTTGTAACTAGGACAAACATTTTGACATAATTTTGAACAATATAAATTGTGTTCATAAATATCTTTTCCATTTATAAAATCTATTCTACCACAGACTTGACTCCTAGTAGGAATAAACATTTTTCCGCAATATTTGCAAATACATTCGAGAATAGCTGGATTTTCTCTATTTCTCTTAACCTTCTCACCAACACTCAATAATGTCGCTGCATATGTATCATAACTAGCCACTTGTTTATTTTTTGAAAGACCATGTGTAGTAGTAACTTTGCTTGCTCTCTCTAATGCTAGACATCCACAAGACTTAGTATGACCGTAAAATAATCTTGAACTTAATATTTCTTTTGTTTTTCCACAATCACATTGACAATTCCAATACCAATAACCAAATTTATTTTGCTTTGTTTTTGATATAGCAACAAGTCTATCAAATCTTTTATTGGTCAAATCGTATTGTTCTTTTCTTTGAATACACCCACAAGATTTAGTTTTACCATTCCATACTTTATTTCCTTTTATTTCTTTCACAGAACCACAATCACACTTAAACATCCAATACCAATCATTGTCTTTCCCCATCTTTGTTCTATATAAAGCAGTTAATCTATTAAATTTTTGTCCAGTAACATCTTTGAATTTATCATAATATTGTCTTGCACATTGTCTACTACAACAACCTTCAATTTTCTTTGCTGGAAAAACAAGACAATCTTCACCACAATTGAAACATTTTATTTTTCTATATAAACTTTTTCTAGTTGAATGTTGATATCTAAAAATATCACTATTAATCCACTCTCCTTTTGAGAGAACTTCTTCAGTTATCTTCATTTATATTGCTACCTTGTAGATATCAAGACTGTTTTTTATAACGTTTTTATCATCATTTTTAAAATTAATATCTTCTATCAAACAAGACAATCCCATCCCATTTAAATTAGTTCTAAGTTCTTGCATGATATCAGCAGGTGCAGTAGCCAATTGCGGTTTAATAGCATTTAATGCGTTTACTCCCTCGTTCAACGCGGCAACGCTTAAGCGGTAGGTCTGGAGGAGTAGAGAATCTTCGCGAAGACTGAAAAAAAATTGCCCTCCGCGTTTTTCTGGTGACTGTGACATCTCCCTGTATCCTCTAATAAATCGCCGTGCTCCATCTGCCATTATAGAAAGGTTGTTATTTGCTGCACCCCAATCACTTAATGCATATGCCAAATCGGGGTCATAAGGGTTTTCTTTCAATGCTTCGATATTCAATTTATATGCTTCTTCCATTCTATTTTTTTCATATAAAGACTTTATGATCGTAAAAAAAATCGTGGCATTAAATTTCGTTGGATCAATTTTATCCTTCAAACTAATATACCATTTGCCATACTTTATCGATTCTTCCGTATAACCATGATGTCCAAGAAGCTGGGAGAGGTAAAATAAGGTATCTTTTCTAGTTGGATTCCCTTCCTCATCCAAATCTTCCATCTCTTTCATCAGCAAACCATGAGTTCTTTCAAACTTCAATCGCATTTTTTCTTCAGACAAATCATATCCATAATGCTCTATTTCAAGCATATCACAAAGAACTGCTGCACCTTCAAATATAGGCGAGTTATGAATTCTGTGTTTATATTCTACTTTGCCTTTCTTAAATAATCTAGCGCTATTGCAAGACATTACTGTTTGACCTTGCTGCATGTCTCTAATTGGAATGGCAACAACATTATATTTGTCTTGTACCATTTCCAACCATTTCTTTAGTTTCTTTATAGAAAAGTCTTTTGACGGAACAATTTTTTCGTCAGCATCGATTATGAGTATAAAGTCCGCGCCATTCTCTTCAGCATATTTTATTGATTCGTTCCTATGATGTGAAAAATTATCCTGCCAAGGGGAATGATATAGTTTTACATTATCGAATGATTCTAGAATAGAAATTGTTCGATCAACACTGCCGGTGTCTACACATATGACCTCATCAACGATTCCTTTCAAGGAGTTTAGGCTTTGGGTTATAAATCTCTCTTCGTCCCGAACCATAAGACACGCTGTAATTTTCATAACACCTCATTTAAATACCGATAATTATATTTTTGATTTAAAATCAATTGATATAGTGCTTTCCAAGTATTTCTCTTTTTGTTTGCTCTAGAATTACAAGATGTACAAATTGAGATCAAATTATTAGGATGACAATTTTTCTTGTCATAATCGACATGGTGTGCTGCTAATCTTTTTGAATTGTTTTTACAAGAAGGGTTTAAACATTTATAGCCATCCCTCTCTTTTATTTCGTCTCTATATTCTTTGGTCCACAGACAACAATAAGATTCAGTTGAAGTTCCACCCTTCCAATTATGGTTGTTAGGGCCACTTATTTTTAATATGGTCTCTTCGCTAAGTGGACCTTTCTTTATGCCCAATTGAGATTCAGAAATTTTTATTCTTGTTTCTTGTGTTACTTCATGTCCTAAATGTGCTTCACTCTTCTTCTTTTTGGTTTCTTCTGAATCTTTTTTCCCTTTTATTTTTTTACTATGATTAAGACACCATTCTAAAGAACTATTTCTATCTTTGGTACTACACCCACGAGAACAATAACTCCCATTATTCTCTGGAAGATTAAGACATAATACTCCACAATATTTACATTTATTAATCTTGTATCTTCTATATTGGATACCACAATGATAAATAATTGTATAATCATCAATCCATTTACAATTATCAAATATTTCTTGGGTTAATTTCATACACCTTCCTTGCTGATCTTCAATTTATCTTTCCTCTTTTAAATAGTTTTTATTACCAAATAGTTTCTTCACCTAAACTTTCCCAGTAATGGCGATCCAACTCATGTTCAATCGCTCGCCGCTCTTTCTCTCTATTCATCCCGGCCAAAATGAAAATCGTCCGGCCCAGACATCCCCGGCAGGTCGTCTTGGTTGCAATAAAGCATTATCTCTTCCTTCTCAATTCATTAAATCCCGCCAGACTAATGAGGCCATATCCTACTGGCGTAGAATGAAGACCGTCAGCATCGCAATCAGGGTCCGCAGCCTTTAAGTCCCAGAGATTGACTACTGGCCCTCCGGGGCGGAATTGGCCAATATAGGCTTTACTGTCCACGATCACCGCTTCAGGGTAACTGACCCTACACATGGATGTCAGGGAGGCATTCCAGGCATCAATGGTTGACATATCGTTGGCTACGGCGCTCACCGATGCAACCGGCCCCTCATTGACCAATCCCACAGCATTGTCAAATGTTAGGACAAGGGCTGACCCATCCGTGACTTGTATTTTTTGGTTGTTCCCAGCTTCACTGAATCCGCCCCACTGTATCCAGGTTCCCAGCGATACGCCATCTACAAGCCACGACCCCGTGGCCCTAGTGTAGGTCTTGGCTGCTGCATCCACTGTGACATTGGCCACGGTCAGACTGAACTCATCCCCATTGGTATAAGGCGGCATCAGCATAACTAACGGAATGATAGAATTTGCCCTGCAAAGGTCTAAAATATCCGCCCAATCAGACAGATGATTTGCTTGGACATAATCTCCGTTTCGCAGGTTGTTTGTGCCGCCATCAATAATTGCGATCCGTGGTTTAAGCGCAATACAATCGGCAGCAAACCGAGATAGAATCTCCGAAGTCGTATCACCCCCGGCACCCATGTTTTGAATCGTGTAGGCTGGATTGAGGAAGTCACGAAACTGCTCAATAATGGTAGAACCGGGAAGGTAGATATCTTGAAGACCCTGTAAAAAAGAATAATTGGCAGGTTGACCGGCCATACCGGAGTCACCAATGCCCACGATATGAGGTGCCGTGTCCATAAATAACTCAATAGGCACGGCAGTGTTGGCTACAGTGCTCTTGCTTTCCCAATCATAGCCGGTAGCATCCGGCGTGGCGTTGCTGATGTAATAGAGGACCATCCCGGCAATGCCGGTGCGGGCACGAAATAGGTTCTGAGTACCGGAGGTCTTAGTAATCCGTAGTCCGTAATAATCCCCCACCTGGACGCCAGCAATCGGCGTTGAAAGAGTGATAGTTGCAGTGGCTCCAGCTACCAGGGAAGCCAAGAGGTTTTCCGTGGTGGACCCCACTCGGTCATAAGTTCCCGCTTCATTCCGTCTCCAGACTTTCACATAGACGCCTGTAATTCCTGTGAGAGTCGCCCCGGCATAGATTTTGATTTGCGAGATAGTCCCTGCCTGCCGGATGCGGTAAGACGGCCCCTTAAACAGAGCTTCCCTGGCGGTATAGGCCAGGCCGCCGTAGTTCGGAGTGTCTTCACTAACCGTAGCATAAGGCCCCACAATCACCGGCCCGATGTTAGGGATTAGGTTAGCTACCTCCGGCCAATATAATGGTTTCTTTTTCCCTACAAGATTAATCCGGTTCCCACGCAAATAAGGCATATTAATCCCTCAAAATTCCAAATGTCAACTTCAGATCAATAGTCCCTAAATAAGTCGGCGTCCCGGTTGTTCTCATTACGCAATAAAGACTTTTAGTTGCAGGAGCAGATTTAATTGGCAATCCCAAATTACTAACACATGCCACTGAATTATCAGCCAACGATTTATAATCACTTGCAGTTATTTCTGCCCACCCAATACAATTACCCAAATCTGCATCACTAATATCTAAAGCCGCATTATCAGTATAAGTAGTTAATGAAGTTGATTTAAATAAAAATATTTCCATTGCAGCGTTTTTCTTAGCTAAATCTTGCAATGTGATTGATTGTAAAACACCAGTTCCAGCATTAACTCTAACTGCTCCTGGTATCGCAAAACCACCACCTACACAATCATTAGCGGTATAAGTAGCCAAAGAAACTGCTGGAGTGACTTGTACAATAGTAGTATTTCCTCCGACCTCTCCAATATGATTTTCACTTGCTGTGATTGGAGTTCCGGCAGAAATAGTATTAAGGAGGTTTACGGTTTGATCGCCATGCTTGTCTCTGAGGTTAGTGTATGAACTGGTTGGTATCGCCATAATGATTCACTCCGTTAAAATTTACTTAAATTCTATTTTCCTACAAGTTTCGCCAATTCCACTAATATCTGATCTTGACCTAATTTCAATAAAGCCAAAGTGGTTTTCAAATTTGATAATTCATCTTTATTCTCATTATATTTTACATATAAATCAGAAATATGATTCACATTAGTAACACTTCTTTCATGTTCAGCACTATGTTCTGGACAGTCTCTTGGACATATAACTAAATTTTTTTCTGTTTCGATGTTTGTCTTACCTATTACTACGAGTTTTGATTTGATTAACAACCAGCCCACAAATCCGAATACCACTATCGTAGCTACTGTTCCTGTAACTACACCTAATATTACATCAATATAAGAAAAATCTACAGTTTGCGGATGATTGATTTGTAATGGTGTAGTTTGTGCCAATACAACAGGAAAAATAAAAGCAATCATAAATAAGATTAATCCAGTTATAAATAGTAAGTTTTTACATTTTTTATTTTTAAAGTTAATTGTCAATTCATATACTCCCCCAAAATGAAAAAGAAAAAGGACAATTTCAACACTTTTAATTAAGGCAAAATTGTCCCATAGTTTTATCCAATGTAATGCTCCACTTATGCTTCTCCGCTAGCGATTGAAATCAAAGACATAAATTTAAAGTTTCTCAAAATGGGAAGGAACAAATTCACCTTCTTGAAATAATTCAGTTTCACCTTGATTGTACAGTTTCTTCTTAGTAGAAACCCAACATTTATTTCTACAAATATATTTTCTAGGCCAAGATTCTTCCACAACTTCTGGTTCGACAATCACTTCTTCTTTTACTTCCACAACTGGTTCGGGAATTATTTCTTCAACAATAGGTTCAAAGACTTCTTCAACTTTATTCTCATATGTTTCAAAGGCCGATTTAACTTTAGCCATATGTATATTCTCCAATCAAAAAGGTTCTAGTGTGGGAGACGCCAATCTCCCACACTAGGTTAATGGTTATTCATACATTTTGGGCAGCGAAGCAGAATCTAACCAAGCATCAACAGTACCAGCAGAGCAAGTAGCACCGCCAAGAGTACCTTTGACACGCAGATAACGTTTGCAAACAGGTGGTAGAGCGCCACTGTAAATCAACTTGCCAGCAGTAAGCAAATTATGAGTCATGCTGGAAGCGCCAGCCAGATTCAAATTCATCAAATTGGAAAAAGAAGCTGCGGAATTGGCAGTGGCATCCTGCAAATAAAGAGCAACAGTGCCGGTGGCAGCATTACCAGAAATAGCAGTGCCAACGCGAACGTGAATATACACAGGTTCGCCACGGCCTACATTTGGATTCCGAGCCGTAGAGTTCCAGTCTACCGAAGGCCCAGTATCTACAGTATTCCCTTGAATAGTTACACCACTAGCCCCAGCTAAAGACTGAGCATCATAAAAACTTAACTTACTATCCATGATCGCCATAATAATTAACTCCTATTTAGCAACTATTTAAGTCGCTTTTTTCTTCAAATTGTTTAGTTCACATTCAAGCCATATTGCTACTCTCATTAAATCTTCTGGATCAGTCACCGAGTTTTTTATAGAATTTGCCTTATGACTAATAACCATAATATTGTTTTTCACATAACCCAATTCGGGGATTATCCTATCTAATGATGGGCTGTCAAATCTTGAAACATCATTAACTTTTAATTTTATTTCTGGAAAGACAGGACAATATTCTGGAATAATAATATCAGACAATTCTAAATTAAACGGCAAATCTAGCTTTTTAGCTCTTGATTTAGCTGAATGGAACATAATATATTTGGGTGCCAAACCTGTACTTTTTGAAAGTCCGTGTTTGGTAAATGTCTTAATTAATGTATCAACTCTTAAACACCCACAGCTTTTAGTATGACCATTTCTTAAAGTGCCAGTTCTAACAAATGTTTGATTTCCACAATCACATTGGCATAACCAGCGAGATATTTTCTTCTTTAAATTTGGCGCTTCTTCTAAAACCAAAAGTCTACCAAATCTTTGACCAACTAAGTCCGGTTTGTTTGGAGCAGAATGCCTTATTTTTTGATTATTTTCTCTAAGAATTTCTAAAATTCTATTCCCAGATAAATCAAATTGTTTTCCTATTTGTATTGAATTTAAACCACCAGCATATAGCTCAACAATCTTTTTGTTCCGGTCTGTAAAATCTGGCTTACCACGATGTCTTGTGTGGAAATTGTTTTCTTTAAGAATTTCTAAAACTCTTGCATAAGATAAATTAAATTGTTTTCCCACCTTTTCTGCGGTGGCTCCATTTATATAGGTTTTAACAATTTCTTGATTTCTTTGTTCCAATTCTGGAAGCATTTATATTTTCCTATTCAAAAGATAATTTCATGGTAGGGTTTAGAATTACCCTACCATGAAAAGTTTTACTTAGGTCAAAGCTGACTCAGTTCCGAGCAAGGCGTCAGCTTTGAGAATTTTTATACCTCTGAAGCGCATCGTCGGCAGACCCCACGGACCCTCTGGAGTGTATGTCACATTTGCCTTATCTTTGCTTTCTTTATCCAGACAACCAAGAACGGTAGCATTAGCATACATTACAGCACCAGCACCATCACCCGGCATTTGACGCAGAGCATCAATAAGAGTATCAGACAAATTAGAAGCAGTGGCAGGAATGTTACATACACGTTGCACACAACGGTCGTCACGGACAGCAAGACCAGCCCATACTTTGAATTGAGTCTGCCAAACCTTATAAGGAAGGCCATTTCCATCAGTGACAGTCAATTCTCCATCATCTTTCTGCACAATACCAACATTGGCATCAGCATTACGAGGATAAAGTAGATGGCAAGTGGTTGGCCCCCAAGTCACGATCCAAACAGAACTTAGGGCTGATCCAGTCCCGCCATAGTTATGTACATTATGAACAGCACTAGTACCAAGGGTGGTCAGAGTGGCATAACGAGTAGCAAAACCGTCGAACTTTTCAGGAGAGCCAACAGTGGTTCCATAAAAAATCTGAGTTGCTAAGGTTTGACTCATACCTTCAACGAAAGCCAAATCCTCATCCATACGGAAAGCCATAGGATCGGGAGACAATTCAACAAGGGCGGAGTCGATACGGCTAAAAGATTCCAACATGCCGATAGATTCCACAACCTGGGTTACTTCAGATTTCTCTAAAGCTACACCAGAATTAATTTTGCGCCAAGAACCAGCAGGCAAATAGACACGTTTAGAGGTCGTATGTGAAGTTTCAGAATTAGCTCTAATCCAAGGAGCGTCATCTAGTATAGAGTTAGATTTACTCAGAACTTCCGCAACAGCCAATATTGCATTATTCTTGGTGCGTTTTGCTAAACTAACTAAAGTCATTTGATTTGCAGTCAAAAGTGCCATCTATATGTTACTCCTGTTTTATCCTTTTTTCATAGAAGGGTATAAGGTTTCAGGCAGGGATTTTTCCTTCTTCTCATCAGAGTTTCCGGGTTTGTCCATCCCACCACCTGCACCATCTGATTTAAGAATACTATCTCTAAATTGATAGTTTTTAATTAAATATTCAATAGCTTCTTCAGTAGAAGCCAACTCGCCATTACTTTCAGAAAGGATTTCATTACCGTTAAACTTGCCAACTGCTCTCAATTGCCCTTCTTTCTCCACAACCTCAAAATTATTACCAAAGTGTGAATAGGCTAAGTCAGATGGCATTACAGTCTTAGAACGTAGATATTCAGAACGATCAAAGGCTCCTCTCACGAGAAGATTCCGAATCTGATTTTCTTTAGTTCCAAGTAGAGCTTCCTTCTTGGCTAGATTCTCTTGAAATTCTTTTCTAGTTTGGGCCATAGTCTTTTCATGCCCATCAATTAAACTTTTTCTCACCTCGTCTAGTTTTCCTGCATCAATAAGTTCTTTCTCACCTATGAGTTTGACATCTTCCAAAGCCTTCTTTGCTTCCTCTGGATTCAATCCTTCCCATTTCTTGACTTCTTCATCAAATTGAGCTTCTAAAGCATCAATCCTCTTGCGCCTCTCGGCGCTTTCGTGATTAAGAGATTTGACTTTCTGTTGCAATTCACTAGCATCAAGTGAGATTTCATTTTGACCATCTTGGTCAACATAAACGGGTTTTCCTTCCACTACTACGACATGACCTTCTTCATCAAGTTTTAATTTCAGGGGGTATTTTAATTCAGCCATTTTGTTTCTCCTCTCGGAGTGTGCCTTGTTCGTTGGGCATCACGCCTTAAAATCCTTATATATTATTAATAAAAAAAAGAACTGGACAGAGCATCACGCTCTTATTTGCCAGTTCCTTCAATTGCCCTCTTAATGAGGATTGGTGGATAATCTGATTTATTTAATTATATGTTTAGTTATCAGTAGGGTCTCTAGGCATATAACCTTCTTATTAATTTTTTAATTAACTTTCTTGATTGTTATAGTTTCTTCTGTTTTATTTTTACTTTTTTCTTCTTTCTCTTTTTCTTTAGTTAATAATTGGTCCACACAAAACTTTAATCCAGTTATATTCTCAATAGATTTTACCATTTCATATGAACATTCATTATCTCTTTTCTTTAAACACAAATTACAAATACTTATTTTATATGGTTTTGGATTTTCAATTTTCATACTTGGATACATAGCATTTGGTGTTGGAAGAATTTTAGATTTTTCAACTTTATTTTCTTCTTCTAATTGCTTTAATGCTACATAAATTTTTCCAGTTATTTGACTAAGCAAATTATATAGTCTTTCTACTTCATAATGTTTTCTATTGCAAAGAATGTCAAGAACTTCATCTCTTGAAGGAATTCTACCAAGAAGACCAACAAATGGTTGCGAAATAGTTATTATTTTTTCGTCAATTTCCGATTCCAAATACACAGGAATTTTATCCCAATCAATTGTCCCATCTAATTTTAAATTGCAACAAAATCCTTCATTCCCAAGTTTTAAATCTTCACCATTACAAGGAAGTTTCTTTATTTTTTCTTTCCAATCCTTCATATAACCTCTTTATTTTACAGGTTAATCTTCTTTCAATTCTATTGGTAAGTTTATATTAAATATTTGGCAACGTGGATATGGTTTTTTTGATGGTTCGCAAACAGATTGATACATAATAAAACCAATACATTTACTCCCAATACATTTTGTGTTATCAAGCAACTGATTAAAACGATATGGACATTCCATATAACCTCTCTCTATTTTATAGATTAATCATTAATTGCTGTATTAAGTTTATAAGAAATTTTATCTTTTATAAAATCATAGTTATTATAAATGGCATCAATTACTTCTTCAAAAATCCATCTACAATAATCATATTCATCCTTTTTATTCTTCAGATAAATATTCAAACAATGATCATCTACCACTAGTTGACATCTTCCGCCGTATTCATCTGCTAAAGTCATAATTGGACGATGTATAGCAAGATTATGACTTACTTTGGCAGGAAATGATTTATCTGTCTTAACTATTTTGTACATAAAACCTCTCTTACTTTATAGGTTCACGATAATCAATAAATGCGCTCATCAACTTTCCAGACATGAAATTAAATTCAAAATTGAACTTGCCAGTCTTATTGGAAGACTGCCATTTGTCAAGTTCAAGTCTTAATCTCTGTATAACTTTTTCTGGTGATGGTGATGTTTGCATAAGTAATGTTTAGGTAAGGTTAGAGTAAGTAAATAAATAAGTATCTAAATATATTATACTAAATTATACACCTCTTGTCAAAAAAAAGTACGTTTTTGTAGATGAAAATGCACTTTATTTGCATTTTTGTTCATTTCTTTTGTTTTGTTTTACAATTTAGACAAATAACGTTTTTAACTTTCCTTTTTCTTAAAATTTTATTACCACAAACTGAACATAGAAATTCTTTTAATCTTAAAGAATATCCACCATCATTATTTAATATAGTTTTTTCTTCAACATATTTTATACATCCAGTTCTCTTAAGATGATATTGAACAGTTCCCCAAGCGACATTATATTTCTCTGCTATGTTACCTACTGAAATATTGTCATTATACATTTTTATAAAATCTTCAATATCATTTTCAGAAAGTTTGTCTAATGATTTATTTTTATTATGACCGCCGAGGTATTTATATGGCTCTCCTTTTATTTGTCCAGACCTAATATCATTTCTTTTGATTATATTAGTTTTCTGTCCACAACCACAATGGCAATATCCATAAGGAATTTCAATGTCAATAGTTTCTTCTTCATTTAATTCAAATTTACAAACAGATTCTTTTATATTCCCATCTAAATCTATATTTTTAAGAAAAGAAAAATCTTTGTATTGTTCTAAATCTTGTGGATAATGTAAATATATTCTTTCAGAATCTATATTTGGAAATGGGATTAAATAGACATCATTGTCTTTACTGGTAATTATATAATCAGCCCTTACATATAAAGTTAAAATATATAATCCAGACTTCTTATGTAAGGACAATTTTTTAATTGTAAATGTCTTACCGTTTTCACACTCCCATTTACAATTGCCTTTTCGATGTTTTATTCCCTCTTCTCTTAATTTATTTCCAATTACTCCTTGTAAATTAGAAGGATAACAAGACTGTCTTTCTTGACGGAAATTTTCTGATTTTAATCTCCAGACATTATCTCCATGAATTTTCCATAATAAATATCTAACCCCTTCATGGCTAAGACCAGTATATTCAGAAATATCAGCTTGAATTATTAAAGGATCATCTAAATAATTGACAAATAAATCATATGCAATATCCCCAAATCTTTTTCTTATACCAATTAAAAAATCTTCTCTTGATTTCGACGGACCTTCGCCGCCATCACTAAGATTTGCAAGACAACCTGTACCGTTGTTTATCCTACCATATTCTTTAATCTTCTTTTTCTCAATTTTAAATGCTTCTTTCTCTGTTAAATTGTCAAACAAAATCATTTCTTTAAAATCTAAACCCTTATCCCATAATTCATGAATGATTTCATTTTTTAAATTTTTCTCTTCTTCACTATCTTTTAATCTATTGGCTTCTCTTCTATGGTCTAAATATCTATCATCACATCCTTTGCCAAAATAAAATGGTTCAAAGTCATAATTACCAAGAAGGTCTGGTTTATCAAGTCTAAATAAACCATAAAGATAAAATTTCATATCTTCTTGAACAGTTTCTTGAAAATCTCCCCATAAATCACAAACTTTTAGTTGAGCAAATCCCATAAACAATCACCCTTTGAATATAAAATTAACACAAATAACACAAGGGACACATATCGCATCGTCTAAAGCTGCTTGCATCAAACAATTTTCATAATTTAGACAATCCCTCCTCTCTGTTTTCCTATGAATAGTAATCTGTAAATAAGTAACATTTTTTATATTTTTGTGGTTTGTCTTTTTACCACAAATTACACATCTATCATTTATTATTAGAGAAGGTTTCATATGGTATCACTTATATTTTATCATATTTTAAAAACCACTTCATGAAAGAGTTTGTATTTTTGGGATAAAACTTAATATATAATATCACTAAACTCCCCAACTATGTTCTCACAGGGTAGAAAGTGCCAGTAACACTTACAATTCGTTCTGGCGCTACAGTAACTTCAATAATCCAAAATCCCATCGCTGCTGCTATTTTTCTACCGCGCATAAAAGGAGATTGGGATTGCGTACATCCAGACTGGATCGCACATACTCCTCTAGTTATAAGCATTTCTGCTTTATGATAGTGGCCCACCACGCATATGTCTGGTTTTTGCCCCGGTGCGATGGATTCAATGTATTTCTGAATATTATAAGAAATCGCGTAACTAGTACCACCATCTGGATGAAAGAGTCTTATAGTAGCAAGGGCATCACCTTTACCTATTTTAATATCAGCTTCTTGATGCCCAAGATGGACTAAATCTGGTCTTTCATTGCTAATCATCTTACCAATATCTAACCCGCCATGTTTGTAAAAAGAATAATCATGATTACCACGAATAAAATACGTAGTTATACCATCTTTCCTAGGATATCTTTCTCTCACTACATTTACTTGGTTGTCACTTCCTGAAAACTCCAACTCAAAGTCGTGACCCGCAAACATGCGGATGCCGTCACAAATATCCCCCGAATTCAACACCGTATTTATTTTTTCTTTTTCAAATGTATCATAAGCAAAATTCAACAAAGCATAGTCAGAATATAAACTTCCAAAATGGTTATCAGAAACTATGCCAAACTTATGATGTGTTCCTTCCAAACATAAACTAGGCGTCTGTATATGTCTAGTTAATTCCTGCACTTGTCTTTGCAACTTCTTCACTTGTTCTTCTGCATCAGAAGTTTTTGGTCCAGTTTCTTCTTTTTCTACAACAGGAATTTCATCGCCCATCTCAGCCAGATATTTCTTGGCTTCTTCTAGTGCATCTCCCCATTTTCCAAATAAACGATATAGGACTCGTCTAGATGGTTTCTCTGTTTTCAGAGTGTCGTAAACTACAGCAGAAATAGTTCCTTGTTCCTTGATTATTGAAGCAAACTTTTCAAGTGCTTGATTTTTATCTATCATTTATTTTCCTTTTTAATAGGTTTTAAATTCTTATTCCTCTTCTGTTCATCTCTCTACTCATAGCATCAGAAAGAGTTTTATCAAGAACACCGCTCTTGATAACTTTTTTAATTTCATCTTCATTAACATCATATTTAATTGAGCAACCATTACACATAATCTTACGAATATCATCTTCATTAGGAGGAAAGTTATTGACAATTATTCCACCACTATGCCAAACTTTTTCTCTTTCCAATTCTTCGTCAATTCTTCTGACAGCGAGCAGGGCGTTCCACGCCAACTCTATTGTCTGCCATCTTTCTGCCTCAGTCATTATTCTGAGAAGTTCTTCTTGAATTAAAATTTTATTGGTCATAAATTACCCTCTTATTTCCAAAATTGATACCAGCTTTTAGTATCTTCTTTCTTTGGTTCAACAGGAACCACATTAGTAAGTTGTTCTACCAACGCCTCAATCGCCATATCTCTTTCATCGAAACCACCTTCAACACCAATCATGTACTCTTCAAGTTCGCCAACAAAACCAAGAGGCATCTTGTCGAAGTCTTGTCTACTCGGCGGCTTTAGCTTTGGCCTTGGTGTTAGGTCTTTTAATGTTACTGCTGGTGTCCTTGGTTGAGGTGGGAGGTACTTTATTGTTGTACATCCTATTCCAATTGTCATAAAGATAATCACGGTTATTGTCGCTAACTGCTTTCTTAACATCAGAAGTCTCCTTCTGCACCTTCTGTCTTAAAGATAGTTGGTTTCTTTGAAATTTTATAGTAGCTTCCAAATCAGCTACTTTCTGTCTTTCTTGATATAAATCAACCAATGCTTTATCTCTTTCTTTTTCTATCTTGGTTATTTTGCTTTCATAGTTCCAAGCAGACAGTTTGTTATATATCCCAAACGCGCCTATAGCAAGACAAGCAATCACTATGATCCCTAGCTTGCTGCTTATAAATGACCATATTAAACTTAATCCCATAATTGTTTATCCTTGGAATATTTCCTTAAATTGTTCTGCTCTATCCAAGACATCAGAAGAATAATTTTTATTTGCAGTTCTATTATCAATATTTTCGCCATTGCGGATAACTCTCATCATATTCCCTTCACCACAATTATATGCTGCGATTGCTGCTTGTTCAGCTTCCTCTTGATTCATATTATCAAAACCACCATGTTCATTCAGATAATTATATTTGTCTGTCAATATTTTAACACCCATCTCTATATTGGTAAATGGGTCTTGCCAATCATGATTAGCTAACCAACTACCAAAACTGCGGTCGTCAATTTGAACTAGACCATGCCCATGACCATTATCGCCTGTCATATCTGGGTCAAGTATCAAACCAAATCTTGATTCTCTAGAAATGATTGCCGCGATAACTTCTGGCCTCCAATCATATTTCTCAGCAAGTGGTTTGATGATTGGTGCTAATTCTTTACATAATTCAAATTCTTCTTTTTTAATCATAAAGACTCCTTAATAATCAACGACTTCGTGCCAAGGAAAAAGTTCTCCAGGGTCAACTTTACCAGCAGTGCGGTCAGGAATATCTACATGACCAAAAATATCTTCAATCTTATAAACTTCTCCCAAGGCTGTGATCAATTTCCTATTGGCTTCTATTTGTTCTATTGGCCAATCACTACCATTTCCAACATTTTCAATCCCAATAGAATGAGAATTAACCGTAAGACCATTATAATGTCCTTTGGCATGCCATCCTTTAATATTAAATGGAAGTAATTGATAAATAGTTCCATCTTTAGCAATTACAACATGAGCAGATACTTGAGACCGAGATGCACAAAGCCAAGATAAAGCACCCTCAAGCGAATTGTCCCCGGTATAATGTTCAACAATAAAAATTGGTGAAATCTCTCCACCATGATTAGGCGATGGTCTATATTCTACTTGTTCACCATCTATGTAAAGAAAATTATCTTTTACTTCATATCTGGACATTCTGTACTCTCCTCTTTACGACCTTTTATCGGGCATGTTTGGTTGTAATTTTCTGAGTCTAAACATAAACATTTATTTGACATATCTCCAAAGTGGATGCACTCTTCCACACCACATGGCCAAATTTCATGATGGTTGCACAAATCATATAACCTCCCAAAATGTTAAAGGTTAATAAAGGTTAATACTTCTTCCTTTCTTCCAATCTTCCAAATAATACTTATTAAAATCCCAATGTGATTTGACAGGGAAACAATAATTTGTCCCCTTTGCTTAAATTTTCTTCTGCTTTCAATGGTCTTAAATTTTTCAATGCCCATGCTCTCTTAAAATCAGAACTTTCAGCATTTTGAAAATTAAAAAAATTCAACGGAATGATATGGTCTATGTGCCAATAACTACCATAATTATCCCAACTCATTTCTATTGTAAATTGCTTTTCAAGATGCTTTTTTAATTTCTTTGCTGTATAACCAACCATTTCTTCCCACTTATGCCAATCTTTTGAACTATTCCTTCTTTTCAAACACTTGCTTATGCCACCTTTTACAGTTCTATTTAATCTAAGAATTGGATCGGTTTTTGTACATTCTTTACAATAACCCATTTTATGAAATTCTGATGTAGTTTTAGTCTTTTTACATATTGGACAAGTTTTTAAAGTATCACCTTTTTCAAATCTCTTATCCCTATTCTTCACATTTTCTATACTAGAACATTTTTTACATGCATTTTGTAGAGGATAAAAATCAATTTCTTTTTTGATTTTTCCACAAGTTCTACATTTTTTATCTTTATTTGGGTCTGGATCAAATTTGGCTAAAGCCTTCTCTTTTTCTTTTTTTAATTTCTTTTTAGCACATTCCCTACAATAGTTTATAGTCAAAAAATCACTTAATTTATGATCTTCTTTGCATCTTGCACATTTCCTAATTTCATCTGGATGTTCTTTGTAATATTTTAATTTTTCTTTTCTCCTTTCTCTTTGTAAAGATAATTGACATTCTTTACACATCACATATTTTGGTTTAAATTGATCTGATTTTTTAACTATTCCACAAACACTACATTGTATTTCTTCTAATATATTTGTTGATCTATAATCGCCTCTTTTCTGAGCATTGTGATAACATTCATGTGAACAATATTTATGTTCATTACGAATACTAGTTTTAAATTTCTTATCACAAAATAAGCAACTATTAAATTTTGTTTTTCCCATTTTATAGCAAGTCCTTTAATAATACCAATTTTGCTGTATCTCTCGTTACTAAATCATCCCATTTAACTTTTCCAGATTTAATTAATTCAAAACGATTTTTTCCAAGTAAGTCAAGTTTAAATTTATCATTCCTAGTATTAAACCATTCTCCAAAATTACCTTGAGAAAATCCAACTTCTTCTATCGTTCTCCTCCCTCCTGCACCAATAGAAACTGGAGGTCTTATAGTATAAGGTCTGTAAATTTCTTCTAACTCCCCAAAATCTTTGATTCCTAGAGATTCCCAAGACACCAAAACTGGCATCCAAAAGCAGCGTCAACGAGGATGAGCGGGCAAAGGGGGTTTTGATTCATCCAATCTATATTCACGACCATCACTAACAGCACATCGGAGGCAGCAGCCCGTTCCTTTTCTAATGTTCCCATTTTCGAGCGTGGAGACCCAACGAACTTTTTTTATAATATCACTATTATTTTGGTAAACACTATCCATTGCATAATTGTTGACTGAAGATACATACGTCCTTGCAAGTGTCACAGCATCATTCCTTGCCATGTCAAAGCCATTGCTAAGGCGATTTGTAAATTCTGCGTATGATTCGCCTTTCAACATTCCAGTCAACACTTCTTGTCTTATTTCTTCACTCATTGCGCCATATGTGTCTGTCAACCATCCATTCAATAATTTTCCACCAACTGGTTCATTTATAACTATTGTTCTTAATTGTTCTGCTGTTAATGTTACACTGTTAAAATTATTAATTCTACCACCAAAACTAACTATATCATTCATTGCCAAAATTGTAGACGCTCCCGCTTCACTGGCAATCTGCGCTATACCACCTTCTAATACATATCTAATTCCTAAAGTCATTCTATTGAAATTATCAAGAAGTGCTATCGTTCTATCTTCTTGCCAATCCGGTATTTGTGATCCATATTGGTTTAACTTCGCGAGTAGTTCGTTCTCAGCAGACTTGACCGATTTTAATAAAATCTTGAGCGATTCATCTTCCCAAGAAGATAGATCGTAGAAATATTCTATACTTCTGGCAAGCAGTATTAATTCTATTGTTTCTTGTTCAGTTAGTTTAGTCATTTTATAATCTCTTAAATCTGCTTAAATAATTTTCAAGTTCTAATTTTTGTTTTCTTTCCATTTCTCCCCACATTTTATCTAACCCTTCTTTGAATTCTTTACTTTTAAGATAATCTAACTTATTTACAAATTCCAAACCATGATACTCTATCATTTCTTTACGTCTTTCTTCTTTTTGTTTCTTTATTTCTAAATCAAAACAATTTTTACAACAAATTAACTTAGATGATTTTGAAACATTAATAACAAAATCGTGAGGTTTATGTGGACAATATCTTTTCTTTTTAGCCATTATTGTTTTTTACTATATCTATAGATTCTTTCATAGTATAATAATTACAAAGGGCAACGCTTAATCTTTTACCAAATTCTAATAAATCTTCATTGAATGAATTGTATATTTTCTTATTCTTCTGTCTTAATAATCTTTCCATCTTTTTATTATTCATCTATTCTCCTTATAACTCATTCAACCTATTCTTAGCCCATGTATGGAAATCAAGAAGTGGCATCTCGTCTATCATTCCATCATCAAATAATTGTCTTTCTTCTTTATCTGTACTAACCATCAAATCGCTGCCGCCCTTAGTTAAGATATACATATTATTTATCTCTTTGATGGCTTCTCTATAAATAGATTTGATGGTAACTTTTTTGAATTGGATTATGGTCATAAGTTTTTATGATTTTATTTTGATAATCTGACTAACATTTCTTTTTACTTCTTTCATATGTTTTAAATATTTTTTACAATCTTTCTCAAGATGGTCTTCTAATAAATTATATTCAAGAAATTCTATAAGACTTTCATCTGTAGCATAACCAATCTTAGAAAAAGCCCCAAAAAACTCAAAATAACCAAATGGGTCAACAACAGCAGATAGTTCTTTACCACATTTACTACATTCTCCAGTTATTGATAAGAAATAATTCAAATTTTTTATAGACATAAATCATCCTTGTTTTAAAAAATCCACATACCCCACAAGAGGTGTAATTGACTCTTGTGAGGCATATGATTATTAAATTAAAATTCCAAAGCAGTTCCACACTCTACACAACATTTATTTAAAGACCTATTCTTCGTCCCACATATTTCACAAACAAGGTTTTCTTTAACCATCAAAGGTTTTTCAACTTGCTTGTCATTATGATAACCTTTGAGTCTAATTATAATGGTGTGAGAATTAGGTTCTAATTTTCCGATATCTCCATACACAAAATTTTGGTTAGACACTTCGCCTTTCGTTGTGATGCCCTCATCAGAAAGTGGTTTAGAAAAATCCTTTGGTTCTGAACAACAAGCCATAGCTACATTATCATTATTTAAATTAGGATTACTGTCAGCAGTCATATTCCCGCAACTACTACCCCTTCCACTTCCTCCAATGGTACTTGTATAAGTTACCCAAGGACCGGTCGGATAAGGCTGCCAAGGATTTACCCAATTATTGTGATAATAATGGTTGGTAGTAATCGTGATTGGTTTCATTTCTTCAAATGTGTAGATTATCTGAATGATACCATCATCTATCTTATCCCCACGATAATCAGAAATTTGTTGCGTTTTTCTTATAAATTTAAATTTGTAACCTTTATCTAAATCTTTGATAAAGCGTGTTAAGGTTTGAGTTTCATTTGGGTTGATAATCAATGCCTTATTGTATAAAACATCTTGTCCATCAATCGAAATCTTAACAGATGCTTTTCGTGAGTTTAAATTCTTGAGTTGAATTTCATACTCTTTCCCGAATGGGATAAAAACTTCGCCATCTTTTTCTCTCAACACCTTGCCATCTACGCGAATCACTGAAATAAATTTTTCCTGATAAACCATTTTACTTCTCCTTTGACTTACCATCTAGAAGTCAGTATTTTTAAAGATGGTATTTTTATTTTTACTTCAAGTTTTTAATTAATCTTCATCCCATAAAGTTCTGGATTCTTATCTTCAAATCTTTTCAATCTAACAAAGGAATTTATAACTCTATTCAACATATCTCTCAATTCGTCCGCATCAAATTCGTTATATAATTCCTCGTCCATTTTAACTTCACAAAAAATTCCCAATCCATCGTTTTCTGTATCAAAGGCTAACATATTTTTATATCCTCTAGAATTTAACAGATTTAATATATTCTGACATATCTGAAAAATAGGCTGGGTGTTTCTCAACTTCCCATCCCTTCCTTTTGGCGGTTTCAGCCAATATTTTTAACGCTTCTTCTGACTTCCAACATAATGGATTGCCGTCTGGCCCATTAATCCTTTCCCAACCTCTACTCTCCCAGCCGCATTCCTCTTCATTCTCTAACACCCTTGACACTTTTGTGAACACATAATTATCTGAACTATAAGCAAATTCACGAAGATAAAGAACACCTTGTTGCATCACTTCTTTCGAGAGGTGTAGAATCTCTACTGGTTCTTCATTGTTGTTTTCTGTCATTATTCTGTTCTCCTTTTCGTTTAATAGGAGGTTTTTTCTTTTTATTATCATCCCTATGTATCATTTTTGTGAGCAAAACTTGAAGTGGAATTAGATCACCCATTTGTCATTCACTCTCAACAATTAATCTACCAGAAAAAACAAATACTGGTTCATAACTTTCAGCACAATCCAAACAGAAAAAAGTTATGGACAATTCCCTTAAAGAATCATCATCCATTTCAACTTCTGTGTTTGGAGATACCCTATCACTTCCACAATAAGGACATAATTCAGGACTACCTTTAATTTCTTTGATATCCATTTTAATTTCCTTTACTTTTCCTTTTTAGAAACCTTGGTTTTTGGTTTGTCCAACTTTTTAATTTGTTTCTTTTCAATCTTCTTAGGTTTGTCTGTTTTTGGTCTAGAAGTATTTGTCATATCTTTCTTCTTATCTTTATTAGCAAGATTAGATAAAGCGTCATGTTCAACCTTCATATCTTCCATACGCTTTGCTTTGTCTTCTGCCATTTTCCCAGCCATCTTTTTAGCTGCTGCCATCCGCATTTGGTCGTTTTGAATCACAGAGGCATTAGCGATTGTTTCTGCGTCCATCTGTGCTTGCCAATCAGATTCACTCATAGGTTTATCAACTACAGTATTTTTAGCCATTTTTATTTCCTCTTTTATATTTTATTTTTTATAACTATTTAATATCATTACTATTTTCCAGGCCCTCTTTTAATTGCGAAAGGCGATCCTACCCCGGCAGGCGACTTTGAAGTATCGGTAGCAACGCTTGTATACTTTGAAAGGTCAGGAGAACCTATTGACATAGCACCACCAAGAAAATCTTCCTTATCAAACATTGCCATAACTTCTGCCCATTCCCAATCAGCATTCAAAATGCCCCTGCGTCTCAATTCTTCAAATACCAATTCTTTAGGCAAAATCTTGAATTGTGCAGCACGAAGCAATACTTCAGCATCCATCGTCTGCATCCATCTAAAGTCAGTATTCACATCAACAGACCCACCAGAATTTTCGCCAATATACTTAGAAGTAAATACAAGCAATTGCTCAACAAAATCTTTAAATTCCAATGCCCAACTTCTTAATGTGCTATCGCTTTCACCAGATGACAATGCTCTTTCAGTAGCAGTCACATTGCCAGTATTAGGCATAAGTAATTGCAAACCGAACAAAGCCATCTTAGTTTCTAAATCAATCAATTGGGAATGACCAGCATTAATAGCAGCGCCTTGATGTTCTACATATTTAAGTTCTGAGTCTGGATGGTCAGAATGAATCATTCTATTAGGACCAAGTTCTATTTCGCCTAATTTGTTTGGTTCAGATAATTTCTTGCCAAATAAAATAGGAAGTCTCGTAAAATGCAAAATATTAGTTTGGTCAGAAGTTGATTGCCAATGAGAAAGATTAAGATAAGCCAAATCTTCCAAAGGAGGTTTAGCAGTCAACGCAGACATTCTTTCTCCTGGCATAAACACAGCAAGAGGAATTAAATCTTTAATTGAGTTTGTACCAGAATCTATTTTAACCCAATCGCTATTGTCTTTTTGTTTTGTCTTATCTGGTTCTTCCCACACTTCATATTTCCCAGGTTCAAGCAACCTGATTCTATTAACTTCAACAGTATTATAAGAATTTTCTGGATCATCTTTTTCAAACACTTCTTTAATTCTTAGTTGAGTAAAAACCTCTTTCCCGTTTCTTCTTTCTGTTTTCCAACCTATAATCGACTCAGTAGGAATATGCACCCAATATGGACGTAAACCTCTTTTATCTGCTTCGGCCTTAGTCATTGGCCCATCAGTAGGAGGATATTCAGCAAGACAAGTGGTAACACCATCACTTATCCCTCTTGAAAAAACATCTGCAAGGAATACATCAGCATTGTTGCCTCTTAAATCCATATCTTCTATATAACCATCCTTATTTTTTGTACCACGAATGGCTACTGGAATATCTTCTTTCCAAGTAATTGGTTTTGAAAATATTTGCCCAGTAAGATATGAAACAGTTCTTCCAAAACCATTAAATAGAATAGTTTTACTTAATCTATTATTATAATTTTCTGTACTCTCTTTAGGCTCTTTAGGAAGATAAGTAGTGCCTGCTGCAAGCATTGCCTCAGTACCGCCAAGCAAAGTTCTAATTAAATCTAGTCTTGCTTGTTGTTGGACATAATTATTGCAAGGTTTAGAAATATCTCCTTTTGTACTGGCAGAAGAATCTCCTTTTATATCAATCTGAATCTTCTCCCCCGTGTAAGAGTCTAATAAAACACGTCCATCGTCATCAATCGCTATTGCCATAATTATTTATCCTTTTATAATTTTTCTGTATCTATCAAGAATCTTTTCGCTTTTATTCTAGCTATTTTCAATTTGCCATTGTCATTACTAATGAACAAAACTTCATCCTCTGTCAAACTAGTCAGCGCATCCCAAGCCTCAATTTCTGACAAATACTCCTCTTTAATATTTTTATGTTTAGAAAAATCTATTACTTTCATATTTCAAACTTCTTTCTAGGAATTTCATTTGTCCAAATAAACAAAGGTTGACCATTCTTCCATCTACACCACACTTCAATATCTTTCTTATCTTTAATCCCATAACCATGAAGCAAAACATTGGTATAATCTGGTTGATAATCCATTGTGCCGGAATAGAGATTAACACCAGAAATTTCAGACAAAACTTCTAATGCGTTTTGTGACATTGGGATAAGTAAAAATAAAAATATGAGAAGATATTTCATAATTTATTAATAGTCTCTATTTCATGTTTTAAGTCTTTTTCTATTTGAAGGTCTTCTTCTCTTATCCTCTCTGATTCTTCCAATTCTTCATCAAACAATTTTCTCATATAGTCATCTGCTTCAACAATAACTGTCTCTGGCAAAGTGTTAGGCTTACTAATTCTTCCACCAGTGACATGGTCGTAAACCAAACTGACAGAAGAAAGTAGCCAATAATAATCAGATAGCTCTCTGATTAATCTGTCTTTGTTGATGGTGCCATCTAAATTCTCAACTAAGTCTTTCCAAAAGGTTTCGTAGATTATTGTTGGGTCTTGTGTGTTGTACATTTGGTCAGTCCTTATGTTTCAAAGAAGTGATTTTCTTTCCTGTCTTTGGATCGACTATGATAGCATAAATCAAACCTTTGTCATAAATTTCAAAGAATTTTTCTTTAATCTTTTTCAATCTGTCTGAAAATGTTGCACAATGAAACATAGTCATTATCCTATTTAAAATTATTTAATTTCTGTTTCTGTTGGTTTATCTTTTCTTTCAGTTCTTTCATTTCTTGTTTAATGACTGGATCAGTAACCTTATCACAATCTGAACCAAACCTATCTTCTAATTTCCAAAGTCTGGATTGATCGTTTGACAAAACATCAGTTTGAATTTTATAATCTAATCTTTTTTCAAGAAGTATTACCTTCTCATCTCTAGCATAAGTCTTGTCAACGAAAAAATAAACGCCAAAGCAAAATGATATGATGGTAGCTAGTGAAATTATTGATTTAGTTAGGTTAGACATTTTGATTTTTCTCCGTTCAATCTTCAAACACTTTCAAAGTGGCTTTGCCTTCTATCTTCTCGCCAAAATAATCAATTGAAATGTCTGTGACCAAGACTTGAATAGATTCTTCTTTGTAATATTTATCAAGAAGAAAATCGTATTCTTCTTCATCTAGAGAATCAATATTTAATGTGATACCAATCATTTTATGTTTCATTCATCAATACCCATCTTCCCATTGAAAATCAAAATTACCTCTTATTACTCTACCATCCTCAAACATGACATATCCAGTCTCAACGCCATGACCACAACAAGCAGCAGTTACTCCTGGTAAGTTGGCAATACATGGATCGTGACCATCTTTTGTTCGTTTTTTACCACATCTTGGACAAGGCCATTTGTGTTTCTCTGGGCCACTAGTTTTGGTTATAAATCTATATTCCTCCATTGGAATGATCGCATAGCCATCCAATTGAGGTGTGATTCTGCCTAATCTATCAAAATGAAATAATTCTTCATCCCAAGGATTCTCTTTGATTAGACAATTATTGAGATAACCTCTTCTAAGTCGTTTCAAACGATTGCGAAGATGTTCTAATTCTTCATTTTGATTTTTAGTGGGCATTTATAGTCCTTGATTAATATTTGGTTTATATCTATTTTTAATAACTTGAGACTCATATCTACTTTTCTTATTTTTACTTCTATTTAAGTCATAACACTTTTTACAACAAAATTTTTTATCATCTATACTTGGTTGAAAGATAGTGCCACATTCTTTACACGGCCTTGGCTCATATTTTTTTACATTACCTTTGTTTTTAGTCGTATTTCCAAAAGGTCTATTTTTATGAACTTCCTTTCTACATTCTATAGAACAGAAAGTTTGTTTTTGTGAATTACTCCTAGGTTTAAAAGAATTCCCACAACTAGGACAAATTCTATCTTTTACATTTTTATGCCTAAACAAATCAAAACATTCTTTGGAACAAAATCTTTTCTTCTTCGCTTCATTTGCTGATTTAGGTTCATAAACAATTCCACAGTGTTCACATGGTCTTGGTTCATATTGCCATGCTTCGACCTTCCCGTTTGTAATTGCTTTTTCTCTAGCTATCCTACTAGTTTTCTCTGTTTCTTCTTTAGTATGTTTTCTACCATACCAAGGGTGATTTTCCCCGCTTTGTTTTTTGCTCAGATTTTGTCTTCTTTCTTCATCCCAATAATGAGCAAAATTAGAATTATTTTCACCCTTATTATCTAATTGTTTTTGTATTTCAGACATCCTCTTTCTATCTTCTTCTGTGTGTTTATAACCAGAACAACCCTCCCCTCCATCAGTCATATTAGCAAGAATGCCAGTGCCATTGTTTTCTCTACCATAAAAAAGAATCATTTTGTTTTCAATTTCAAATGCCTCCTGTTCTGTAAGGTTATCAAATAATATTTCTTCTTCAAAATCGATAAGGTTCTTCCATAAATATATAATTATATTTGTCTTTCTTAAATTTTCAACATAACACTCATTTCCACTTTTTAAATATTTAATTGTATAATCACGATGTTGAATAATTCTTTTGTCAAATCCTTTTCCTATATAGAAAGGTTGAGATAACCATACATAAAAAGGGTCATGATTATCGGGTCTTCTTAGGATATAAACATAAAATTTTCTTTTATTTTTCTTTGGCATTATTTATTCCTTAATATATAACTTATTGGATTACCACAAGATTTCAACCGAGCGTCCTTGATTCTCATCGATGGGAAAGCGTTTTGCACAGTAGTAGGAAAGGGCGTCTGAGGCATGGCTTATAGTAGGATCGCTTTTGTCAATATCTACACCGCCAGAAAGTATTTTTGTCCCCTCAATATCACGGATGATATTAGGACATCTTCGATTGTCAAATTTCATCCGTACAACATTAGACATTGAAAGAAGTCTCGCGTTGGTCGCGTTGATCCTTGATCTGACCCTCGGGTTGCTATCATCCACGAAAAGGTACGTTCTTTCTGGATTGAAATGTGAAAATAGACATTTTTTTACAATCGACCAATCACTGCCTTCAACCTTTGCAGAACCACCAGAACCACCAGTGGCGTCGCCATACAGATGGATTTCTCCCTCATGCATACCCCAATCATAAATTAGCTTATTACACACAGCAACAGTGTTGCTATTTTGAGGAATATGTACTTCTCCAATTACACCAGTGCCAATCACAGGACGACTATATTCTTTGTTATCTTTTTTATCATAAACGGTTTCAACAACCCCAGGCATAATTTGTTCTTGACATACAACAGCAACACCAGGATTAATGTTAAAGTCAAAACAAAAAACTAATGGTAGTTTCTTATTATATTCAAGTGGACAACAATGAAGTCTTTCGTCAAATGGGTAATATGCTCTCCCAGCGAAGTGACAAAAATCCGCGCAAAATTCTTGCCGGAAGGTCATCTCATCAAGAAACTCTCGTGCTGATGCTATTTCTTCATCGTCAAGTATGTCAGCCGAAATCCAATGGAATTGATCCCACTCACTCTGTGTCCCTTTTTGTTTTGCTTCTCTAACTTTCTGTTTTGCATATTCAGATAATTCATAATAATGGTTCCTGCCCTCTGGCACCCCAATAAAGTCACACCATCCTTTTCTATCAGACAGTGCAGGTCGCACATGCTCAGGCCATGCCCTAGACTTCATATTGCCATATTCATCCAGTACACCACCATCCCAGGGTGATCCCTCAATACGCTCAGGTTTGTCCATCCCAATAACCCACAATTCAGCACTACTCTTAAACTTAATCACCATATCTGATTCACGAATAGCTGTTCTTCTATCCCTTCCTGGCAATGCCCAATCAGGCACCATGGCTTTCAGATCAGCCCAATAAATACGTTTTGCTTGTCCCCATGTAGGCGCAGCCACAAAATATCTTGGCCCATAATCTTTAGAACAACTCATAGGGTCCAATGTACATGGCAATGGCATATCTATATTAGTATTCCATGGATCAATACATCTCAATATCAATTTTCTTTTTGCCAATTCAGTATTATGTGTGACTATTCCATTAGCAAGAAAATTGTGATAATCTTTAACTGTTAGATCGTAAGTTTTTTCTGGTTTAACTTCCTTTACTGATAATACTCTTTCCCATGTTATATCTGCATTAAGTAAAAAGTTGTATAAGTTTAAGTCTAAATATTTCTTTATTTTATTTAATTGATGTAAAGATATTCTTTCCATACATTGTTTAGTATTTCTATCTTTAAAACCCCTTTGCCAATCTTTAATTACTTTTAATAAATCTGATGGCGCGTCTTTTATATTTTCATCATATCCTTTTCTATATCCTTGATGTTTAACTGGTTCATATTTGGTATTATTCACTACTTCATCATAAGTCAATGGAATAAATTCACAACCATCAGAATATTGTTTAGACACTGCTACTAACATTCCTCTTTCTAGATTACCTGCTTCAACCCATTTTTTATTAGCCCAGATTGGATGGTTAGAAGTACATTTTAAATATCTATATGCTTCATTAGTCCCTGATAATTTTATTTGTACAATAGACTTCTTTCCATTCTTTAAAACGTGCTCTACTTCTTTAGGCTCCAAAACATACATTGGATTGGCAGACAATACCATGTCACCAGCTTTAATTTTCTCTACTGGTTTTTGTTTGCCATTGGCCATAGTAACAAGTGTGCCTTTGGCAAGACATTTTCCAGAACGCCTTCCTGCTGGAACTACTTTAAATCTGGCTGGACTGTTTATAAGTCTAGATTGCTCATCGTGATCTCTTAATTTGGTCCATCTAGCCGGAAAATCATTTCCAAGTTGTTTTGACTCTGATGCTCCATAACTGTGTTTAGGTGACATTATTCGTTTTCAACCTTTTTGGGTGTTTTAGGCAAAGTATCCACCATGCCTCCAATTTCTTTGCCAACTTTTTCAAAATAAGTTTCTTCTTCATCTTCTTTCTGATATCCCTTACCAACAGGCTGCCTTCTCTCTGGCGAAGCACTACCAAACCATTCCTTGTAACCCATATTCAAAAGGATAGCACCTTTGTCTGTAGTTGCTCTCTTGATTATTTCCCCCATCCAATATTTCTTGAAATGGACTTTTCCGTATTTCAACTCATAACCAAACTTTCTAATAACAGTAGAATAACTAATAGGACCATAAGGGCAGATGACTTGGGCTATTTCTTCTGGTGTGCTGCCAGTGGCTACCATCCCAGCAACAATAACTCTGTCTTCCTCAGTAGGCTCCCAATTTTTGATTACACTTGATTTTACTTTTTTCTCAGCAGGAATTTTTCTTATTTTGTGAGAACTTTTTTCTAGCGGGATTGGAAGGTCTAACCCTTTTGCTATAGGAATTACATTCGCTGGTGGGTTTTCCTTCTTGATTCGTTTGATAATTTTCTTTGCCATCTTCTCTCTCTAAAATATATTGACTTGAAATCGTCTAAATTTTAATTGTATTGATACCTTTATTATAGAATATTGGAAATTATTTGTCAAGACTAAAGTTGCATTTTTGTAGGACAGACAGCAAATAATTTCATTACAACCTACTTTTTTGTATAAATTGGTCCGTAACGACCAATTTTTACTTAAATTCTGTTTAATTTTTAGAATTTCTTCTATTCTAAAAATTTCTTGAAAATTCTTTTCTCTAAAAATTTTTTGAGGATTCTTGAAACTTTTCTATTGACAAATATTTTTAAAAATTCTATAATAAATTCAAATAAGGAAACAAAAAAGAGGAGAAATTAATGAATTCTAAAAACCAAGAAATTACAGTAGATGATTTAATCTTTTTATTCAGAGTTAGGAATACTGCAAATAGGCGTGAATTGGCTAAATTAATTGATAGAACCCCTGAAACTATTTTAGGTTGGATCAAGAGCAACAAAATACCAAAATATTATCAAATTATTTTAAATGAAATAAAAACACAGAATATATTATGGAGCAATTCAAGCAATACAATTCTTAATGTATATGATAGTTATTTACTAGCAAGATGGTATTGGCAAGGATTTAAAATTGTAGAAATTTCAAATACCGTAGGTGCTAGTATCCAAAGTGTCTCTAGTTTTCTGGCAAAACACAAAATTAGAGAAAAAGAATTTGGAAGAAAAGGACCAAGAAAAAATAAAAAAGAAAGATTGAAAGAAATCAAAGAAAAATATGGAGAATTAGTCTATAATCTAATTCTAGATTACCCAAACGATCCTTTAACTAGTATGGTTGATATCGCTAAATTAATGTCAAAATCTAGACAAAGAGTTAAACAAATTTTAGATATAATACATGGGAAAGAAAAACTAAGTTTAAAAAAGAAGTCAAAAACTACTTGTATTATCAAGAACAATCTTCCAGAACCATTTAATTCAAAATTACAAGAAGAGGGTATAAAATATATTAAATTAAATAGTATTTTATATGAGGCGGAAAATGAAAAAACATTTGTTCTTCGCAAATTATCAAAAATAAAAACACATTATAGATTAACTACCTTAGCAAAATGTGATTTCATTGTCTTTGAAAACAACAATGAGGTTTATGTTGTTTCATATCCAGATTTTGATACGACCACAATTTACTTCAATAAAATTTATGATTTCTCTAAATTAAAAGACTTCTCCTGTCTTAAAAACAAACCAAATAGAAAAGAAAAAGAGAAAGAAGAAGAATCCATTCCTTACGGTTATTGTCATTGTGGTTGTGGACAGAAAACAGAAGTATTAAAAAGTTCTATTGGCAAATATAAAAAAGAAGAACCAAAAAAATACATTAAAGGACATCGCAAAAACTATTCTTGTAAAACAGAAGACTTTTTATGTTCGATATGTGATAAAAAGATAAAAAGGAGAAATTGGTCTCAAGAAATTGTTTGTCCATCTTGCAAAAACAAAACGACTAATACAAATATAGAAAAAAACAAAAGATGTAAAAATTGTGAAAATAATTTTATCCCAAAATACAACGACAATAATAACAAGAAGGGGTTTTGTTCTGAGGAATGCCATATTAACTATATACAAAAAGAACAACAAGATTTGTCAGAAAGATTTGAAAAAATAAAATATGAATTATCTTCAAAAGGTATAACTTTGTCTGATATAGCAAAATTAATGAATGTTAGTCTTGCAACTGTCAAAGTGAGATGGTGGAAAGGAGATATAAATAAACAAAGGATTGAGGAATTAGAATTGTTACCAAAGAAGAGAAGACTTGAAGAATTAAATGTTTCGCTAAAAATAAAATAATTGTTATAATATAAAATTTAAAAAGGATGAATATCTATGGGAAGAAGACCTCCGGGACCAATGAAATCATCAGATAAAGAAGAAATAATTCTTTATTTAAAAGATTTATCCAAAAGAGTTAATTCAAATAATCCAACTGCCAAACAAGTTGAAGCAGACGGCCAAGTCAGCCCAGCAACAATCATCAGAGCGTTTGGAGGATTTAGCGAAGCATTAATACAAGCCGATTTGAAACCAAGTAGGATTTACAACCGCAATAGACTTCTAATGCTAAGTGAATTGGGTTGTTTGGTACAAAAATTAGGTAGAAAACCTTCAAAAACAGAAATCAAAGAAAATCTAGATTACAATGCTAGACATTATGAAAAAGAATTCGGTAGCATTTCAAAAGCGATTGAGTTAATCAATCTAGGTAAAATAACAAAGAATGATGATAATGGACTCCGAATTTTAACCAAGACAAAATCAAGAAGGAAATATGGCCCCTCTATTGATTTCCCAGGATTAAGACACGCCCCAACAAATGAATTGGGAGTAGTCTTCCTCTTTGGGATGTTAGTAGAGAAACTTGGCTTTTCAGTAGAAAGTATACAAAAAGATTTCCCAGATTGTGAAGCTAAACTAATAAGAGCAGATGGCTCTTATGAAAAAGTCAAAATTGAATTTGAATACAATAGCAAGTCTTTTGAACAACATGGTCATGACCCAAAGGGGTGCGACTTAATTGTTTGTTGGGTACATGATTGGAAAGACTGCCCTCTAGAAGTCCTTGAATTATCTTCAAAATTAGAAGAAAAATAATTGGAGAAAATAAATTGAAATTTTTTCTCAAAAATACCTTGACACAGGCTCTTCTCTCATATAATATGGTAACTAAAGGATAGAGTCACCTATCCTGAGACCCGCTGCCCTATGCTAAACGCTCCCCCGGCGATTAGGGCAGCAGGTCGATTCCAAATTGACTAGGATAAATTTCTATGGCCTACGCAAGTCTTGATGATTGGTTTAAACGAGCAGATGGTGAAACCAGTGGCGATATGGTTCATGACATACTTTATAGTTGGAAAGAAGATTTAAAAAGATTCGAAAAATTAATTGATGTGATCCATCAATGTGATTGTGATTGTTGTACTGGAAAATGTCTTGAATGTTCAATTGGAAAAGATGTCTTAGAAGGTAAATAATAATTGCCAATCTTCAATTCATTTGATGAATTAAGAAAGCATTATTTTCCGAAACAATATGTTAAAGAACACATACTAGAAATAATTGAAGAGTTATTATATAGTGATATATCAAAAGAGGACTTTCTAAAATTAATGGATGAAGTGAAGGAGAAAGAAACAGTATGACTAAATTATTACACATGGAAATTGACAAATGTGAAGATTGTCTGTTTAGACAATGGTATTGTGATTATAACGATCCCGAAAATGAAGATGAATATGAGTGTGATGGTACTGCTGGATATTGGTGTTACTTTCCAGATAGTGAAGTCTGGTGGGTTACAATAATTAGAGATTTAGGAAAAGATTTAGATATTCCAAGAAATGAATATAGAGGAGATTTTCCAGAAAAATGTCCATTGAAAGATATCAATTCTAAAGATAAGGAGAATACATATGTCAAAAATTAATGAGTTAACAATTGGAAATTTCAAAAAACAAAAACATGAACTTGAACAAAATATCTTACTAGATATTTCAAAAAGGTTAGAAGATTTCAGAACAAAGAATGGTTTTAGCCCATATCGACTTGATGTTGATTTGGTTGAAACCACTAACCTTGGCCAATTACCAGACAGAGATTATGTCATTAGTTCAATAAAAGCAAAATTTGAAATTTATTAAAAAAAAAGAATTCTTTACAACAAAGGTTTTTTGAATGACCCAACACAAACTTATATCACTTGCTATAGAAGAGGCATTCAAATCAACACATCAACACAAAATTGGTGCCATTATCTATACCAACAAAGGTATCATAAGCAAAGGCCATAATGATGCAAATACATGGCGACACAATCTGCATCCTAAATATAAAAGATGGCCCACATCAATCCACGCAGAGGTCGCAGCTATATTATCTGCCAAAAAAGATTTGAAAGGATGTTTCATCATAGTAATCAGAGTAAATAAAATAGGTGAATTAAGAATGGCTAAACCATGTAATTTATGTATGAATTATATAAATTACGTTGGCATCAAGAAGGTTACTTATTCTACTGGTAATGGGATGGAGACTATTGTATTATGAATATTTTTCCTGTAAAAAATATTTTACCTTTGACTTTACCAATTAATTAAGTTATGGTTACTCAAATGCTTAAAACATTCAAATACCGACTTTATCCTACCAAGAAACAGGCATCCTCTTTAGATTCCATTCTTGATGAATGTCGGTATGTTTACAACCGTCTACTTGAACAAAGAAAATATGCTTGGGAAATTCAGGAAGTATTTCTTGGTTATTACCAGCAAGCCAAGATGCTCCCAGCAATCAAAACCGCTCATAAAATACATTTGGCTCATTCTCAAGTTTTGCAAAATGTGGCTATCAGGGTTGATTTGGCTTTTAAATCCTTCTTTAGAAGAATCAAAACAAGTGACAAACCAGGATATCCAAGATTCAAAGGTAAAGGCTGGTATGATTCTATAACTTTTCCACAAGTGCCTTCTGGTTGTAGAATCAAAGGGGATAGATTAGTAGTTTCTAGAGTAGGTCATATTAAAATAGTCATACATCGTAAGATGTATGGCAAGTCCAAAACGGCCACCATCCGCCGATCCTCTACTGGCAAATGGTATGTGACTTTTGTTTGTGAAGTTGAGGCTCAACATCTCATGGTCAGCGTCAAGGTCGTAGGTATTGATATGGGTCTGCACACCTTCGCTATGCTCTCTGATGGAATTTCCATCAAAAACCCTCGCTTCTTCCAAAAAGAAGAAAAAGTTCTGGCCAAAGCACAAAGGGGGTTGAGCAAAACGGTTAAATGTACATCTGAAAGAGTTAAACGCCGCAAGGTGGTTAGCCGGATACATGAACGCATAAGATTTCGTAGAGACAACTTCTCTCATCAAGAATCCAAAAAGATCGTTACCCAATATGGAATAATTTGTGTTGAAGATTTGACTGTCAACCATATGATTCATAACCATCGTCTTGCTAAAAGTATTGCGGATGCAGCTTGGTCCGGGTTCTTCACCATGCTCTCCTACAAAGCTGAAAACGCTGGTAGGAATCTAGTGAAAGTCAATCCGGCCTACACGAGCCAAGACTGTCACAGGTGCGGACACCGGCAAAAACTTACCCTTGCTAACCGTATCTACGAATGCCCGTGCTGTGGTTTGCATATAGACCGCGACCTCAATGCTGCTAAAAATATTTTGAGATTGGGAATGCAATCTCAAGAGAGTCAGATTAATCTGACTCTCTGAAAGCCCTCTACTTTAACTGAGGGAGCATTCACTTTCCTTTAGCGCCTTATGTGGAATATCCACCTTGGTTTAAAAACGAAGAATTTCATTTAAGTCATCAAAGTAATTTAATTAGAAAATTACCAGAGCATTACAGTAAATATTTTCCAAATGTGCCAAATAATTTACCATATATTTGGCCTGTGTAAAAATTATGAATAATAAAACTTGTGAACATGATTATAAAAATTGTATCAGAAAAGGACGAGCATATTATGTTTGTCCTATATGTGGCAAGGATATAACTTTGGAAATAGTGTTGATGGAAGAAGTAAAAAGAAAAAAGAAGGATATATAAAATGGCAACAATATTTGATGGTTTTGATTTCACAGAATTATACACTGCCTATAATCTTGAACTTTGTCCAGATGAAGAAATAGCAGAAAACAATCTAGAAGATTTAACTGATTATCCTGCAAAAGCCATACAAGAATATTTGGATTGGGTATTAAAAATTTCTATGGGTGGTTTAAGAAATACTGGTTCTGGTCCACAAAGAATATTACAAGAAGCTGCATTTGATTTACGTTTATTTTTAATCGCATTGGCAGATGATTTGGACAGCGGTTGGGGTTATCACGGACCTGTATTTCGTGGTTTATCACAAGTGAAAGATGACTGGTCTATGATTCAAATGGCAGTTGGTTTAATACCATCTATGTGGAGTTAAAAATGAATATTAAAAAAATCACAACACAAGAAATTTCCTACGGATTTGGCGAACCATGTTGCAGAGATTTACAATCTCATATTCATGCTGGTTCTATACGAATAGAAACTATTGCAGAACATGGGACTAGTAAAAAAGTTTGGTCTATAGTATTTATGAAAAGCAAAATTAATTTTTGTCCATTCTGTAGTGAAAAATTTGAGTTGGGTGAATAAAAATGACTAACTTTAAAGAAATTAAATTAACTAAAGGAAAATTAAAAGGCAAGACAGCAATATTTGAAACAGAAGGCAAAACAGTACAGATATGTTGCCAGAATTGTGGTTACACAGATTGGCAAACTTTCTTTATCAAAACATTTGGCGTCAGAGACATAGGAAGAAATTGTCCAGAATGTGGCTCTGAATTATGGTTTGATGAATAATAAATACTATACTATACTAATTTAGTAGGAATTAAATAAATGATTAAAAACCCAATAACTAAAAAACCACCTTTAGATGAAACCCCAAGAAACAAATCTGGAAAAAAGAAACGAAGAGAAACTGTTTGCGAAGATAAAAGGCGTGGATTAAATTGTCATATTTGTGGGTCTGACAATATCGTTTATGAAGTTTTAGGTTGGTGTGAAGTTTGTGATAAAGAAACTTTCAATATTACTCTGCAAGAAATGTATTGGAGATTTAATTGGGATGAAATAGAATCGCCATGTAATTGTAATGATATTCAATATAAAGAATATAAATTAAGAAGACGATGGAAGAAAAATCCTAGACATTATGATTCAATCAAAGTGTGCCTAACTTGTAATAGTATGGAAGCAAAAACTTGTCCTAATTGTCATGGAAATTGTTGGACTTCGCCATTCGGAGAAAAAAGATGCAGCAGTTGTGGCTATAGGCATAAAGGGTATAAAAAGGAGAAGTTATGACAGACCCGCCAATCCACCTCCCGCCTTCACAAGACCCTTACAGTGAGCCGTCTGTTCATGCAGAGGTGTGGCTCCCACAATCTAATCTTGATGGTCTTCACGCGCTGTTGCAATGGCTTGACGGCTATGAAAGCGCCAAAAGCGGAAATATACCTGGACATTTTGAATTGATAAGCCATTTTCGACAATTGAAGTCGAGTATTTCTGCTTTGAACAAAAAAGATAAATAAATGGCTTATCAAATCACATATCTCATCATAGGTTTATTTATTGCTTATCTATTTTCTCGTTACACTTTTAGGCAACTTTCACCATGCAGTTTTGAAGATTGTATCGTGGTAGGAATTTCTTTTATTGTAGGTTTATTTTTATGGCCAGCTATATTAGGATTTGTACTAATTGGTGGTATTATTTGGGTTATAAAAGAATATTCGTAATGAAGTCTATAAATACCAAAACCCACCATATTTTTAAAACCAATTTCAACAAATGAATAAAAAGCGGTTTGGTCATGAATAAAAGACAACGCAAAAAGAAGAAAAAGAAATTTATCAGAGGTACATTACTACCGCCTGGGAAAACACATAAGTCTAAAAAAGACTATAACAGGAAAAATAAAAAACAGATAGAGGAGGAATGAAGATGCAAAAATCTATATGTGGAACTCCCACACACAAATTAAAACAAGTAGAACCGTTTTTTTATAAAATATGTGAAAAATGTATGATGAAATTTAAACAAGAATTTGGATGGAAATATAAGAAATACAGAGGCGATATCTCTCGTTATTTATGTGCTCGGTGCGCTCCAACAGAACAAGAAGCCAGAAGTTATTTTTTAACAGAACGTCCAAACTTCCCAAATTGGATGTTATGTGATGATTAAAAAGATAGAGGAGGAATGAAAATGAAAACCAAACTAGGTGATGTATCAGTAGGAGCATATAGTAGTAAAGAGGGAGCGTGGGAAGAACTTCAAAGTTTTCTTAATGAGAATGAAATTAAAGTTACCTCAGAAATGGAAAAGAATTTTCAAGAATTTCTATTTATAGGTTATGAAGTTATTTTAAATGTGACAATTTATGATGATGGAACTTTTGAAGTTACAGATATTGATTATGGTGGAAAAACTTACAAGAAGGGAAAATAAAATGCGAACTCCAAAAGATGAATTTTGTCTTAATGAATTGAACAGGAATAAACCCACCAGTCCAAAGCCAAGCGAACCGCCAAAAGGACAAAAAACAGATCAAACTAATAAAGGAGAACTAATTAAAATGACCAAAGAATACGTTTTTGAAATTTACGGACCACCAGAAATTTTAAACGATACAATGGAAAAGAAACTAAACACAATAGCAGAAAAATACAATGGTGAATGGTTTAATTTCGGCACTGCTTTTGATGGTGATATGTCACAAAGAGACATAGATTGGTTCTTCAAATCAGTCAAAGACAGAAGCAAATTCAAGAAAGAAGTTGAGAAAATATTCAAAACCGATGAAGTGTTTTTTAATATATATACTGATGAGGTGTGAAAGATGAATGAAACTGAACTTATAATCGCAAATAAAGGAACAATATCTGAATACTTCTGTAATGATTGCGGTCAATTAAGATTACCCTTCAAACCAAAAGCAGATATTTGTGGAAATTGTGGTAAAACAAATTTAATTATAGGTGAAGTCAATTCTCTAAACAAAGAACAACTTAAAGAAGAATGGAGATTAAGAAATGAGTAAAAACTTAACCTTTAAATATATTTGTTATGGCGGAACAATGGTTAAGAGAATTAACTTTGAGTCTTATGAGCAATATTATCAATGTCCTCATGCTAGTGATGAACTAAATGGTTTTCCTGCTTGCAAAACTTGTGATGGTAAGTTAGAAGGAACGGTTGATATAAAAATAATGTATAAATGATTTTAATTATTATCTCAATTATAATGAGGGGACAATAATGAGTGAAGGAGATTATCTACCAAAAAGCGATATGCCTTTTGCTGGAAAATTTAAACCGATACCAAGTCATCTATTTGATAAATACAAAAAGAGCCGCGATAGAATTTTAATTCTCACTGATATTTTATTGCAAGAAAAATGAATTATTGGCGATGTAACACATACAAGAATTAATATCTTTTGTAAAACAAGTTAGACCAAAACTGTTTACTACTATAAAATAAATATTGCTGCCATTCATGTGGTATTAATAAGAAACGTAACGAGGTTATATGTAAAAACCACCCAATATTTTTTTAAGGCAAGATGTAAGTGTGTAAAATCATAGATGAAATAGAAAAGGGCTACTAGTATAAGTCTACATTGTGAACTGCCCCTCTCGGTCGTATGGCCGTGGCTTCTCGGGGTTGGTCACGCCGTAGGCCCCTGGTCCTGGCAAACCCACGTCCAGCCTGCCTTTGCGCCCCTTTCACCTTTACTCAATCCTATCTCTTATCCTTTATCATATCTTATCAATCAATCTTTACACTAGTGCACCTATGCCCATATCATTCTAACCATAGGCCGTTATCCCTTGCCTACCTACCAGCTTGGTACCTATCTATCATCCTTGCCTATCATTTAAACATTATATGTCATACCTCATTATGGCCTATCATATGCATCATGCAAGAAGTTTACCAAGTTAGCTGGTTATCTATCCCTATCTTGCCATATATCCCTTTATCCTGAGTAGTCTTTAAACCTATTCTAAGGCTGATGGTAAGGTTTTTTCTAGAAACTTGATAGATAGACTAGGTCTAGGTCTATTTTAAACATTTTACCTATCTATATGATATTGTTGGATAATCATGAATTGATATATTCATAGTGGTATGTTATCCCTATTTTATGACAGGTTAGTGAATTATCCAATATGTTTAGATAGTTATGGTTTATTTGTTATGAAAATTTTTTATTGATATGATGATATGAAATATATGGTTTTCAAGGAGTTATTAGTATGATATGATTATATATTCTTTTGGTAGGATATAGTTAATTCATAGTTAATTGGTATGATATCCTTTGCTCTATCCCTTGTCTAGTGCTCTATCCTGATAACCTCTTGCCTATCCATCCTATCGGTTATCATCATATCAGCTTGCCTATGGCCGTCTAGTGGTCTTATGGCGTATGTCTAATCATGGGTTATCTTGATATAAATTATTTTCATATATATGCATTATTTTCTTGACAAGCATATATTCATGATTTATAGTATATTTAAATTAACGATAAGGAGAGTATGAATATGAAAACTTTAGAAACTATGAATTTGGTATCAAAAACCTTGCCGCGCAAGTTTATCAAGATTAACGTTTGCGCCATTCGTGGTTCTGTTACCTGGGAAAAGCTTTTACGCGGCCAGTCAATTTATGATTATATAACAGGTATCACCTATTCCCGGAAGGACTGGGGCTGGTAAACTAACAATCCTCTTGCAAGGCTAACCCCGGTATCTTGATTGATACCGGGGTTTTTTATTGTCTTAATTCGTCTTTCATATTCTTTACAAGTTAATATCTATCAGTTATCATCTTATCGCTTGCCTATAGCCGTTTAGTGACCTTATGGCGTATGTATACCTATGGTTAGCAAGGGTTATCTGCATATAAATTTATTTTCATATATATTCTTTTTTTTTCTTGACAAGATATCTGAATTCCTATACTTATATATCATCTATGTAATTAAATTCAGATAAAGGAAAAATCATGATTAATTATGAATCTTGCGAATGCTGTAAACAAATTACTTTTTTAACTGATTTATATCAAGAGGTTGAAAGTGATATGCTTTGCAATGAATGTTTTAATGAGACGGCTTGTGAATGTTATGAATGCAATGAAAAATTTTACCGGGAAAATTGCAATGAGATAGAAGGAAAATTCTATTGTGAATCATGCTATAATGATAATTTTGTTACTTGTGAAAATTGTAATGAAATTATCAATATAGATGATAGTTTATATTCTGAATTAATGGAAAAAACACTATGCGAATCATGTTTTAATGATTCGCATATAACTTGTAATTATTGTAATAAAGTAATTTTATCTTCTGAAGCACAAGAAGGTTGCTGCGATGAATGTTTTAATGAAAATTATTTTATATGTGATAATTGTGGGGAAGCTATTCATTCTGATTATTTATATTATCATGAAAGAAGTGAAAGATATTTATGTGAATCATGTTACCCCAATAGAAACGATGATATTCATGATTATGGTTATAAGCCTAGTCCTATATTTCATGGCAATAAAGGCGAATTCTATGGAATAGAACTAGAAACTGATAAATATAATGATATAGATAATGCTGCTGAAGAGTTATGCGAATTAAGCAATAATGAAAATGATTTTTATTTAAAAGAGGACGGATCATTAAATAATGGAATTGAAATAGTTTTTCACCCTAGAAATATCAATTCGTGGATAAATTATCAAGATGATTTACAATTGATATGTAAAGAAGTAACAAATAATGGGGGAAAGTCTTTTAATACCGATACTTGTGGAATTCATATCCATAGAAGCAAAAAAGATATAAGTGAAATTACAACGGCCAAATTATTATGGTTTTTTTCTATTTGTAAGAATCAGATAGTAAAAATAGCTCAGAGAAATAGCCAATACGCTAGTTTCGTATTATCTGAAAATTTATCAGGTAATGGGATAAAATATATCTATAAAGGATTAAAAAAAGATGATCATAAAATGGAAAGATATAGTGCAATTAATTTTCAGAATAGGCATACTATAGAATTCAGAATCTTTAAAGGAACGTTGAAAATTGATACCATATATGCTTATCTTGGTTTTTCTCATTATGTCGTGGAATTCTGCAAAGTGAATTTAATGAATGAATTAATACTTGATAATAAAGAATTATGGGAAAATTTTGTTTTTTTTGTTAATTCTAGAACCAAAAAAGAGAAATTAGCGGATATACTTATCAATTATCTTGATAAGAAAAAATTACTGTAGGCTGGTGCCTGTAGGCTATGCCTGTAGGCTATGCCTGTAGGCTGGTGCCTGTAGGCTGGTGCCTGTAGGCTATGCCTGTAGGCTATGCCTGTAGGCTGGTGCCTGTAGGCTGGTGCCTGTAGGCTATGCCTGTAGGCCATGCCTGTAGGCCATGCCTGTAGGCCATGCCTGTAGGCCATGCCTGTAGGCCATGCCTGTAGGCCATGCCTGTAGGCCATGCCTGTAGGCCATGCCATGAGGCTGGTGCCTGTAGGCTGGTGCCTGTAGGCTATGCCTGTAGGCCATGCCTGTAGGCCATGCCTGTAGGCCATGCCTGTAGGCCATGCCTGTAGGCCATGCCTGTAGGCCATGCCATGAGGCCGGTGCCTCAGAACCAAGTTAATAAAAGGCAAATTTATCGCTTATATAAAAGGTCAATTTATCGCTTAAAGGAGAAATCATCATGTGCATAGCAATTTATAAACCAAAAGGGAAAACTATCGAAGAAAAGACTTTAAAAACTTCATGGGATAATAATAAAGACGGCGCGGGTTATATGTATAACCATAATGGATTGATAATTGGGAAAAAAGGTTTTATGACCTATCAAGAATTGATTCAAGACCTATCCGATAATAAAATAATGAAAAAGAATAAAATAGCAAAAAACATAGAAATAGTTATTCACTTCAGAATAGCCACACATGGCGGAATTGAGCCAGGAAAATGTCATCCTTTCCCGGCAAGTGATAATATTGAAAAACTTCATTCTTTAAACTGGAAAGATAATTGTGGAATTGCTCACAATGGTATCGTCCACGAATATGCAGAGAAAAACCTTTCCGATACACAAGGTTTTATACAAAAGGTGCTTTCTTCGCCAGTTATTCTGAATAATCTTGATAATGATTCTATAAAAGAGTTAATAAAAGAAAGTACTATCGGAAGTAAATTTGTGATAATGAATAAAGATAAGGTTTATCTTTTTGGCAATTGGATTAATGATAAAGGGGTATTTTTTTCTAATAATAGTTATATTCCTTATATCTGGAAAGATGATAAAACCGATTTACTTAACTGGAATTATGAAAATGATCCTTTATCTTTTTGGCAAGAGGATGAGGTTAAATTAATATCTCATTGCAGCTATTTCGAGGATTGCAACGAATGCCCTTATATGGAAAATTTAGACGGTGAAAAAACCTGCATTATCTGGCGTGATCACTTAGACCTAGATTTTTAAAGACCTGCAAAGATTCCCATCTAGAATTCACTTTTCAATTTCTTTACAAGATAGCACATATCTTGTAAAGAATTGCTATTTTTTGCGTTTAATGCAGGGGTCTTAGAAAGACTCACAGGGGTATTTTAGAAAAGTTAATGGTTTCGGTAGGGGTTAAAAAATATACCTTTGTGGGCTTATGTGAGCGCGGTGGTGAAGAGATAAATTACCGATGGTCTATGGTATATGTTATCTGGGATATGGTCTATGGGAATATAAACATTATGACCTTATGGGATATGGGATATGGGCTATGGGCTATGGTACTTTACACTTGACAAATATGTAAATCGGCGCGACAATAAAGAAAATACTTTATAGGAGAAAATATCCATGGAAAAATTAATTGCACCTAAGAAACGGGCAAGAGCTAACCTTTATTGGGCTATTCAGAAACCAAGGGATAATCAAGATGGTATCTTGAAATCGTTTGCAGATAAGGAAGAAAGGGATATATGGATAGCTGTAAATGAGGATAGAGAAATTATGCTGGCAGATCATGCACTTATCAGAAAGGCAAGGAAGTTATATATCCTTGATCATCCTTGTGAATTGCCTTATGATGATTGACAATTTAAAACCTCATAAACCTATCTTTTCTATCAATCCGTGGGAAAGTATAGGTCCACTAATTATCGCTTGATATGCGGGATATCTACAGCTTCTCAGGCGCATTCTACACAAAGAAAAACCCCTTGATCATCGGTAAGTGTTACCCTGTAAGTTTTCATTGTGAAATCTCCTTATAGTTATTTGCAATATACCTGAAAATAAATCTGGTTTTCCCATTTTTGATTGACCTTGACAAGCTTAGAAATCGCAAGGTCAAAATCATCTTTTTTGGTGAAAACCTTTTTAGCAAGGTTGACGATTTTTGCAACATCGGCCACATTTTCTAATTCCCTTACGAAATATTCCATATCAATCAATCTCCTTTATCTTTAATTATCCATATCTTAAATCTTAAAAATTACCCTGTCAATAACGCTAATATCATGCCAAAGTGAATTATTTTAAAGGATAAATATATCTATATATGGGAAAGTATTCTATAGTGAAAAGGTATAGAATTAAGTATGTGATATTATTATATATTTTAAGTGATATGCATGAAACGTATGTATTGATATGTATAAATGTCGCGCTGGTTTCCGGTGAGCAGGGCCAGCTAGGAACAATTTGCACCCACTAATAGGAACAATTTGCACCCATTTAATTCATTCACTTAAATTCTTATCCCATTATTTATCTAATATCATTAATTTTTTTCACATATTCATAAAGTGACGTATCATTCACTTTTTATAATCATATTCACTTTTTATAATCATATTCACTTTTTATAATCATATTCACTTTATGAATATATCATTCACATATCTTATAATCATTCTTTTATATCCTCATATCCCTTTCTCCTCTATTCCCCCAGCTAACCTAATATCCACCTATGAATTTATTTTCAATTATTTTTCTTTAAAATAATTGATATGGTATGAATTTTGCGTTATTGACATAGGTTTTTCCAAGGTATAAATTAGGATAAAATTCAGATAAGGAGGTTGATTATGTATAAAGTTATTTTTGGCATGATAAATGCCTTGTTAATCGGTTTATGTATATCCTTGTATCTGAAGGAATTGTTTTTAACTATCCTTTCTGCATTAACTTTTTAAAGGGGTAAGATTATGAGTAAAATAAAATTAGGTTGCCGCGTTCCTACTTGTGAAGATTGTGAATTCTTTAGACTTTTGAAAGATTCTAGGAGCAAAGGGTTTTGTCTAAAAAATAGCAAAAATAATCTCAAAAACAAGTCTAATTTTATTTCTAAAAATACTGAAATTTGCCATAATAATTATGAAAAAAAATCATTTGCGGGACTAAAAATCCAATGGTAAGGAGAATTAAAATTATGTCTCCCGAAAATTCTTTAAAGACTTTTAAAATGATACACGCGGCCAGAGAAAAAGATGATTCTGTTTTATTAAATTGTCTTTTGCATGATTTATTTAATAACGCGGAAGAGGATTGCAGGCCGATGGTTTACAACGTGCCTGTAAATTGGCTTAAGCCTTTGCCTAGCTGTTAAAGGAGAATATACTATGAAACGATATATCAATTTAAGATTTCAATCGGCAAATAATCAAGAGGAAAATTACAATACTATGCAAGGGGATATCTTGCGGTTTGCCGATTGTGCTCTATCTTTAAGTATCTTTGCCGCGTTTCAAATTAACGCAAAACATAATGATCGATTGATTTTGAAAACGGAAGATGGTAATTATCATCTTACCATGATCGAAGAAATTTAACTTTTTTCTTTTGCCATAATGTTATTATAAGTTATGGCAAATGTAAGAAGTTAAATAAAAGTAAAAGGTGAAAATATGAAAACTTATCAAGAATTAACTGAGGAGCAAAAAAGTGAAGCTAGGGAAATCGCCTTGAATGAATTATTAAAGGCGATATGTGAAGGTTACATACGTTTTAATGATTCATTAAATGGAGATGATTTGCAGGCAAGGATTGACGCTGCGGGAGAAAAAGCTGAGGCAATGAAAACCCCTTGGTTTATGCATGAATACGTTATGGATACTTGCCGCGAAGACCTCGAAGCTATGGCCGCGGCTGATGCTGAAGATTCACTCTATCCCGAAAATGGGGAAAGAGTTATCTATCTTAAAGGAGAATAATTACCATGAAAAGGAAAATCAAAAGTTATCCCATGGGAACAGTATCACATGGGACTATGCAGGAAAGGGATTTGATACCCGCGTTTCTTGACGAATTAGACTGGCAAGTAAGGCAAAGCAAGGCGCGGGGTTATCTCAGGGAAATAAACCGCATAAGGCGCGCCGCGGATAAAGACGTTGACGATTCATATTTTCATTCTGAGACCGCGGGTTATGACCTTGAATGGTTATTCGACAAGCTGGGCGATTTTGCCGCGCCATATTTCTATTTTGGCGCGCACCCTGGAGACGGCGCGGATTATGGTTACTGGTTATCTGAAGATATGGAATATGATTTTGACGGGTTAAAAGTTTCGGACCTATCAGAAGTACCAAAAGACTACCGCGGAGAAGTTTTACATATAAATGATCATGGTAATATGACATTATACATTAAGAATTCCCGCGGATTTAAAGAAATCTGGGGAATTGTTTAACCATCTAACCATAAAAGGAGAAATTTACCATGAATAAAGACTTAATCAGGGAATTAGGCAAGCGTGGGATATCAATCTATAAAGCGAATTCCAAAGATATCAAAATTGCTGGCCGTGCTATTGACAAGAAAAACAAGAGGTATGAAAACCGGGAGAAAAATTAACTTTTTTCTTTTGCCATAATGTTATCATAAGTTATGGCAAATGTAAGAAGTTAAATATAAGACAGGAGAATTAAGGCAATGAAAAAAGAAAATTTATCTTTAAAAGAAATCATCAAAACGGTAATTTCTAACGGGTTATTCGAAAACGAGGAAGAAAGTTATTTCACATGGCAAGGTTGTGATTATTGTTCTCCTGGTTTGGGTAATACCGTTTATGATTGCAAGGGATATCTTACCTTGCAAGATGCACAAGAAGACCTCGACAATTATTATGAATTCAAATTGTGCGGAGATTGCTTGTATAACCTTTGTTATGGCGAATAATTTACCCCTTGCAAGGCTATGAGACCGCGCTGGGGAACATGAAATAAACCATCTAACCATAAGGAGCAACCTGCCATGAATTTTGACAAAAAATATAATAAATGGTTATCGGATTGCAAAGAAGAATTGAAAAATAAAGGTTTTACAAAACAAGAAATCAAAAAGGCGGAAATATGCGAAAACGGGCAAGTCTATTTTAGCCGCGGAAGTCTTTATGACATAACTCAACCTGATTTTGTTACCCCGTGGAAAGAATAAAATAAACCATCTATAGGAGACTTATCACAATGACATATCTGCAAAATTTCTGCAATTGGATTGACAATCTTTCCGATTTAAATTTTGCCTTAATCATCGGTTTTCTTGCCGCGCTGTTAATTGTTTCTTTATGGATAACTGATATAAAAGGAGAATAAAAGGTTAAATTATCGCATAAAAGGTTAAAAATTCGCATTTATTTTGACAAATAAACATAATTAAAAACCTGTTACGCCATAGGTTCGTAACAGATAAAGGAGAAAATTGTTTATGAAAGATTCATTAAGTGCCTTTCGTGGTTTATTTTTTGGAGTGCTCTTAGCAACCCCTTTCTGGGCAATAATCATTTATCTGATAATAAAAGGCTAAATTATCGCATAAAGGAGAATTATCACAATGAAAAAATCAGAAGTTGAAAACTTGTTTATTGAAAAAGGATTTATTAAAAACCGTTTCGGCCACTTTGATATAAGCACTCCCGAAACGAAGTTAAGAGCAAAATTTCAGGCCAAAAGTTTAAGAATTGAAAAGAGATATACAAGGTCCGATAATTCTAACGCGTGGGTTAATCTAGGTTCAAATTATTACAGTAAATTGGAAATCAAGAATAATAAATTAGGTCCATTTATCGGCCTTGCAAATATCAAAAGATGGTTAAATCTTGACAACCTTAAAAGGGGATAATATGACCGTAAAAGAAACAATTATCGCAGCATTGCAGAAAGATGGTTATGATATGATAACCGCTTGTGAAATAGCCGCGGATTATATCAAGGAACTTTTGCAAAAGCCCGCGGGTAAATATATTTATCATACTAACACAAGTAAGATAACCATCATTAAAAAAGATTCATAAAAGGGGAAATTACTGAAAATATTCCTTGACAAGTGAATTTAAAACGCGGTAAAATATAAACCATAAAAGGAGATTAAAACCTTGACACAAGCGGAAAGACTAAGAAAATCGGCAAAGGCAAGCGCAAATTGGCGCGGCCATAAATTAGATCAATTCAAACATTATCCCAAAAGATACAACGGCCAGAAATTAAAAGGCCAGGAAAGAGCCGTGGCAATTTGTACGGTATGCGGCGCTTATGCCTGTTATGACACTAACCCCGCGCCGAATGGCATAGACGTATCAGGCGATGCTGTGGCCATCAATTGCCCGCGGCAAGGAGGGTAAATTAAGTGGATAATTTAGAACTGTATTTAATTGACTTGGATATGCGAATTTTTTGTATTCAATATGAAAATCCAGATTTAGATTATAATGAATGTAAAAAACTTGCATTAGAAGAAATCAAAGAAGAAAAGGAATTTGAAAAAGGAGAATAAAAGGTTATGAATACAAAAGTTATGAGAATGTTAACCGCTTTGGCGATTGTCTTAAAAGATGAAAGGCAACCATTAATTAACGCGGTCCACGAAGTCGTAAACGATAAAAGAGACGGCTATGATTTTGACTTTAAGGCCGCGGCTGAAAATATGCGCCACTTCGTAAAAGGCGGTAAACCATGAATAAAACAACCTGGAAAGTGACCCGCCTTTCTGATACTTCTTGTAAGGTTGAAAACCTCAAAACCGGCTTTTGTGATTTCCCCATAAGATACAAAAACGGAGAAATCGGTTATGACTACCCGGGACGAATACCGGCTTACGTCAAAGAAATGGTATCAAAAGAATTTAAATAAAAGGAGGATTAAAAGATTATGATTAACAAAGAATTCGCGGCAAAAGACAAGGTTTTCGTAAAAGCCTGTGAAATCGCCAAAGTCGAACCGACCAAAAGACAGGCGGCAAAGTTTCAAAACAAGAAAGGTCTGGCGCGCCGTTTTTACGGGTCTGCGGCCTCTGCGGTAAAACGGCAAGAAACGAAGTAAAAGAAATTTTTATCGCTTAATAAAGGAGGTTTTGAAAATGGAAATGGTTATTGTAATTGCAACATTAAAAGATAACAGAAAGGTTGTTTTTTCTGTGGATGGGAACGAAGTTGATACAAGTTTTAACGGACTTTCTCAATATCTTTCCAAATATCCAAAACCTTTTCATCCTTTTACTTATTTTAAGAAAAACGATTTTGATTCTTTTGACGTGAGCAAAGCGGACGGCAGACCCCGCTTATTGTAAATCTGAATAAAAGGAGGTTTTAAAAATGTTTACCATCATCGGGCGGCGCTGGTTTGAAAAAACCAATGGTAATACTTATCATTCAGTCGAAGTTTACAAAGACGGCGAATTATTAGGCCGCGTTCCCTTTGCCTATGGTTACGGGGACCAATACAAGCAAACCGCGCTTGACTTGCTTGTCAAACTGGGGCATTATCCCAATACAGAGGCAAAACATGGCGGATATGAGTGTTACCGTCAATTCACTTTTTCAAAAGAAAGTGGCGGCGACGGTAATTTCTTTTCCGTTTCGGACGTTGCCAGAAAGAAAGACCTTTAAAGGAGAAATTAACCATGATGATTTGTGATTATCTTAGGGGAAAATTTAAAGGTCCGGTCATTTGCGATACCGGAGAACTCGCCAGAAAAAACCGAAAAGAAAGTTTTGTAAAAGGTTTTCTCTGCGCTTTGTTTTCAGAAAGACCGGATACTTTTCTAATTTTCAATCGTGATGATTATATTTCAGGATATGCAGAGGGGAGCATTTACCGTGATACAATTAACGGCCTGTCTCCTTTTTGCCTCTTAATTCACCGCGATTTACTTTTAACCTATCAATCCTATCAATAAAGGAGGATAATTAACTATGGCAAAATCAAATTATTTCCCCAAAACAAAAGAAGCAAAATTGCAATGGTATGAAACAAGAATACATGATTGTATGTATCTGCTTTTGCCGGAATCAGGCGCAAGCATTGACTACGCAAAAGGCGCTTTATCTGGCCTATTAAGCGGTATCATGGCTTGCAAACCTGGATTTTTGCCTATTGACTTAAAGCCGTTTTTGCCTCATGGTTATCGGCGCGAAGCAATTCCGGCACCGTGGCGCATATATCTTTGCGATTAACCTTTAACCGATAAGGAGAATAAAACAAAATGAACCTTCCCACCATTGACACCTATGGCAGATATTCAAGCGGTAATTACGGCGCTCATTGTCTCCGCGTTGACTTTGACAATTTAACTTTGTGGTATTCTTACAATACCATCGTAGCCTTTCGCGGTGGCGGTTATCCCTGCATAGTACGTCAAAATTCCTGGGGTCCGACTACCGGCAAGCATTTGAATGCAATCGACGGCGGCGACAAAAAGTCGCGGGTGTCTGGTGAAAAGTTTGAAAAGATACTTGACGAAACCTTAAAGAAATTAGGGTTAAGCAATTAATGGAATTTATCATTTACCGTACAAGTGGCGGCGGTGCGCCTTTGTGGTGGAATGCAGAGGAGGAAAAAACCGATAAGCCTTGTAAAAATGCTTATCCAGACGTTATAAAAGATGAAAATGATTATGATATTCATCTTTGGAAAATCAAGATTGATAATCTTAACGACCTTGTAAAACTTAATCAAGAGGTCGGGGCTTTAATCTTAAGAAAAAACAGTATAGAAATTTATGATCGATATCGCGAATAAAAGGAGGTTTTAACGTAATGGCTGAAAAGACAGATGAAAAGACTTATCAAGCAGCTTTGAAAAGGTTAAATGAAATCGGAGCGTTTACGGACCCTGGCCTTGACAAAATTAAAATCAAAAAAGAAAGGCCGGGCCTTATTTCTTTAGTAATTGAAAATAATATCGAAATAAAAGTCAATTATCCTATGGGAAAACAAGAAGCTTTGAAACTGGCCGCGCAGCTTATGTGCGCTTTTAATTATGATTAAAAAATAATTTGCAAAAGGTCAAAAAATCGCTTGACAAAGGTTTTTCTATCATGGTAATATTCGCCCATCAACTAGGCCATGCCTAGACCTTAAAGGAGGTTCAAAATTTATGAAATCTTACCAAGAGGCTTTAGAAAAATTAGGAAAACGTTCATCCCGCAAACTTGAGAACAATACCTACCTCATCCACTACCACGAAGCCAAACCGCATTACATAGGCGTCCGTCTGCACAATACCGACGTAGTGAAATATTACCCGGATGGGCGCATTATCTTGAATTCCGGCGGCTGGAAAACACCCACCACAAAAGACCGTATAAATAAATATGCGCCGGTGAATGTCTGGACCGATAAAGGGATATGGTATATCGGCCAAAGTTGGAATAAACCCGCCGAAGCCATTTATCAAGATGATATGGTTATCAATCCCGACAACACTTTTTCCGGGGTTATGACCATGGAGCAAGCCAAAGCAGAAACCAAACTGCGCGGCCAAGTAAGGAAATATGCAAAAGACTTTGTAACCGCTTTAAAAGCTGGTAAAATCCCTATGCCGTCAAGTGGTGATTGCTGGGGATGTTGCATGAAAGACGTAAAGACAGGGCAGACGGTAATGGGAAGTGACCATATAATTTCCCACATAAAAGAAAAATATTATGTCCCTTCCCTGGCCGTGAATACCCTTGAAGCCTTTGGCGCAAGTATGGCCGCAAAATCAACCTTATGGTTTTACATGGGTCATAAAGAGGCTAACGACTGGGGAGAATTTGCCCTTGAACAAATCGAGAAGAGTATTAAAAGGTATGTTTACCGGGAATTAGGTTTGGCTTATTAATCTTGAATAAAAGGGGAAATTTAATGAATGAATATAAAGTAATATCAACCGGCAATGTAACCAAAGGAACCATTCTTGCTATAATATATGCTGACAATAAAAGAGAAGCAAAAGAACAAGCAAGGCGTCAATTTGGGGAATATGTCAGGGTTCAAAGTAAGTAACCTTTAATTCACAAAAGGAGAAATTATCGAATGAAAAAACAAATATATACCCCAACTGACACATGGAAAGATGTTTCGCCAGAAGAAAGAGAGCAAGTCGTTAATGAAATAATGGAAAGATTGCCACGCTCTGACACAATCGGCAAAGAATCTGAATTTTGGAAAAGAACAGAACTTGCTTTAAACAAACTGAATATCTATGAACTAACCGCGCTTTGCATGTTTTTAACGCCTTTGGAATTTGTAAGATATCAAAGAACAAAAAATAAATAACTTACAAAAGGTAAATTATGCCAAATAATTATAAAAGACAAATTTGTCAAATAGTTGGGGCTGTTTATACCAAGGCTCCAAGAAATTACCCACATATTGAAATGGATGAATTACTAATTTTTTGCCCCTTATGTGGGAACACTTTAAACTTGGCGCGTTATTTAAAAAGCGGTCGAGGTTATTACTGCCAAGATTGCGATGCAATATTTAATCTTTAATAAAAGGAGGATTTAACGCAAATGAAAAAGTTTGAATTGACTGGCAATTACAAAATTTATAACGGCAAAAAACTTTTTCAAATCAAAGCCCTAATTTCCTTTGGAATCGTTTCAAAGGGTGAATTAGGTGGCTATATTGAAAATGAAAATAATTTATCTCACTATGGCAATGCTTGGGTCTATGGCAATGCTTGGGTCTCTGGCAATGCTTGGGTCTATGGCAATGCTTGGGTCTCTGGCAATGCTAGGGTCTATGGCAATGCTTGGGTCTATGGCAATGCTAAGGTCTATGGCAATGCTTGGGTCTATGGCAATGCTTGGGTCTATGGCAATGCTTGGGTCTATGGCAATGCTAGGGTCTATGGCAATGCTTGGGTCTCTGGCAATGCTTGGGTCTCTGGCGTATGTATAAACATTCAAGGAAAGTGGGATATTACCATAAGCGATTATCACATTCAAATCGGTTGCGAACTTCACACAATAAAAGAATGGTTTTCCTTTAAGGATTCAAGAATTGCCAAAATGGAAAGTACCGCTCTTGATTGGTGGAATCGCAATAAAGAATGGTTAAAAATTCTTTGTGAAACAAGAGCAAAATAAGACTAACCTTCAATAAAAGGAGGAATTATCGAATGTCTAAACTTTTAATGGTAATTGACGGCGAAGTTTGCAAGGTAAAAGAGGTTGTTAATTATGGTTATCTCCCCATGATTGAACTTGAAGACGGAAGAGATTATTATATCGCCAAAGACAAAGACGAGGCCGGAGAAAAAGCCCGCGAATATTGGGAAGAAATGGCCGAAAATGACCCGGAAGAATTCGCAGCTTTGGTAGGCGAAAAGACCTTAGTTTCTTGGGCTTTGGGGCAATATGCCGGGCCAGGGTCAACTAAAGTACAAAACCTTGACGAATGGCTGGACTTATGGCTTGATACCCCAGAGGAGCAGTGGGCCAGCTATGACAGCCAGGAAAAAGATTGCAGACTTAACCTCAATCTCATTACAGAGTTGGGATGGGAAGATAATGAAGTTAACGCGGTTTGTTATCGACATAATTAAACAATCAAACTAAAAGGAGAATCTTACCATGCCAAGGCCAATTTTAAATTATGTGTATAAGTTTGACGAACTTTCAGAATCAGCCAAACAAAAGGCGATTGATGATTATCGCCAAGATGGGTTTGATTATGACTGGTGGGATGCAGTTTATGAAGATGCAAGGCAAATAGGCGAAATCATCGGTATTAAGATTGACAATATTTACTTCTCGGGCTTTTCCAGTCAGGGAGACGGCGCTTGCTTTGAGGGTAAGTACACCTATACAAAAGGAAGCGTCAAAAAAATAAAAGATCATGCACCACAAGATGAGGAACTTCACCGAATCGCCAGAGAATTACAAAAGTTACAAAAGAAGAATTTCTATTCACTTTCCGCAAAAGTCAAACAAAGCGGCCATTATTCGCATGAATACTGCACAGAAATCGAAGTTTGCGACAATCTCAATTCATATGGCGATGTAACCGTTGAAACCGAAAAGGCTTTAAGTGAGTTGCTTCGTGATTTCATGCGGTGGATTTACAAAAGCCTTGAAACCGATTGGGATTATCTTTCATCGGATGAACAAATCGTTGAAACCATCCAGGCTAACGAATGGGAATTTGATGAAAATGGCGATATGGTTTAAATATGACAAAACATTATTACGCCTTTGATAATGAAAATCAAACTGTTTATCGCTGGCACAATCAAGAAATCAGACACGCTCATGTCTGGGACAAGCCAAATATAAAAGCAGTTTCATCTAACCATTGGGCCGTATTAAAAGCAAAAAGATTACAAAAGAAAAATGTTGCGCTTGCCTATCCAATTAAGGTTTAGTAACCCTCTTTTATTTTGTGTGAAATGCGCCTGAGAGAGTGTTAAAAAGGCTCAAATTTCAACGATAATTTAAAAGAGGTACTTTGGGTAGGGTTTGGGGAAAATTGTCAAAATAAGGGCTTTAAAATGCGTGAATGTTCTATCTAAATTCAGACAGTTTTTAGAGCTACGCTCAAAGACTCCATCCCGAGTCTCAAAATGTTAATTGCTGCGTTATGATCTCTATCTAACACTAAACCACAGGAGCAAGAATGAGTTCTAATAGACAAATCCTTATCAACCAGGTTATGACATCTAGAACACATCTTACTAGTGTTTCTTGGATTTATGAAGATTGTTTGTCTACCGGCCCATTCTGCCTTGTATTTGACAAAATTCATAAATTGATTCCAAGCAACATTACCTATAGACTTTCTAACACCTTTAAAAGCACCTTGTTGCATATTCTTAATATCAAGTTTCTCAAAAACAATTACTTGATTTTCATTAATGATTCTTCTACTGAGTTTATGTGCGAAGTCAGTACGTTTATTAACAATCTTAGAATGAATCTTAGCTACAATCTTTTTAAGTTTCTTTCTTTTAAAAGAACCTTTTTTAACTTTACTAAATTTTCTCTGACATTTAGCAAGTTTATCTTCATCTTGCTTAAAGAATCTAGGGTTATCAATTTTAGTTCCATCAGAAAAAGTTGCAAAATTGATAAGACCTACATCAATTCCTATAGATTTATCAATTATTGGAAGGGAATTTATCTCAGATTCACAAACAAAACAAGCAAACCATTTATCAGTAGAATCTTTTCTAATAGTAAGGGTCTTGATTTTCCCTTCAATTGGTCTATGTTGTTTGATTCTAACTGCGCCTATTTTGGACATTTTGAGTTTATTGTCAATAAGTTTAAAGCCATATTGAGGAAATGTAAAACTATTATATCTATCCCGGCCTTGGAATCTAGGGTATCCGGGTTTGTCACCAGATTTTACTCTTCTAAAAAACGCCTTAAATGCTTTGTCAAGTCTGTTTTGGGCATTGGTCAAACATTGAGAAAACACATCATTAAGTTCAAGTTTATCTTTCTTCCACAAAGTCAAAAGTTTTTGTGTGTCATAAAGACTAAGGCTTTTCTTTTCATCTTCCCAAGATTTCTTTCTAGTTTCAAGTGTTTTATTATAAACCCATCTACAAGCATCAAGATAGGTTTGAAGAAACTTCTTTTGTTTGGAAGTTGGGTAAATTCTATATTTAAATGTTTTCATGCTCATATATAGATTATAACATATGAGAAAGATAATGCAATAGAAAAGTACAATTTTTTGTACTGAGAATAAAAATAAATTGAGATTAGTGAAAATAATTCTTGACAAGCTGATTTGAATAATTTAAGATTAACCATACTTTAAACACTTTGAATCATTAACCAAAAACTAAAAGGAGGGTGATTATCATGCGTTCCAAATTCAAGGGTTAAATAATTGAAATAGACACCGGCAACAAAGAATATGAAAATGTGGTCATAAATAGAAGTGGGCAAACGCCTTAGAGAGACATCCACCTAATTAATGCCCAATAATGCCAATAGGAGGGGCCAAACAATGAGGGTAGGGCCGGAAGGTTAGGAGGCCAGCGCCCGAGGATTAAAACCAAAACCAGCTTAAGGAAATAACACAGAGAGACTACGGGGAGGGCCTACCCCTCCCCAATTACCAAAAGGAGAATAAATCACATGAAGAAAATTATCACAGGAAAAGTAAAAGTAATTAACAGAAGAGTGTCGGGTCTCTCCTCTGGTCTTGAAAATTCTGTCAGTAAAGACAATTGGCCATTTAGCCTTACCGCTCCAATGCCACCATTTGCCTTTGGGAAAGTAATTGCATTATGTCCTGATGAGCAAACAGCAAACTTAATTGCCAATTGCTTAAATCATTTTGTGGATGAATATTTATGATTAAAGAAATATATGATTGTTAAAAGAATAAAAGGAGATAAATAATCATGGCAAATGGTCCTTATCATGTTGGTGTACTCAACAAAGAAACGGGAAAATATGAAATAATTAATGCAACTGGAGAAGATGAAAAGAATGTATTAATCACAGCAAGTAACGCTATTGGCCGCGTTGGAAAAGATGCAGTTCAAATATTTAAAGAAATATCCTACCGTGTAGAAATCAAATTAAATCTTTATGAGTTGACTAATGATTAAAGCTAAAATCCTTCCAAACGGTTGTCTTAAAATCACTGCTGACAATGAAGGTCGCGCAGATTTGAAAAATGAATATCAGCAGGGCGGTTATCCAAAAGCAGAAGATTATGTGATTGATTCCTTGCATGACAATTTTTATTTTGTCCTTCCCGAACAGATAGGCGCATTGACCAGCGCGCCCATATTCACCGACGAATTAGATATAGACGATGATGGTAAAGTTGCTTATGTAGGCGATGTATTTTGGTATCCAAATTATATGTTAATTGATCCTTGGGAAGAATTGAAAAACAAAGGCTATGTGATATTTGAGCCGGAAGAAAATAATAAAAGTTTAAATAAAAAGGAGGGAAAATAATTATGCCTATCGCTAAAAATGGTTATAATGAATTTACCAAATATAAACATGAACATCTAGAAGCGATTCTTGATATATTGGCAAAGAAGTTCAAAACGATTGAAGATTATGATTGGGTATATCCAAATTTTTTAGATATTGAAACTCATGCCGGTGAAGGGAGTTATCCAGACCCAGAGAACAAAACCAAAAGGGTTTACGACTCAAGTATTTTAAGGTTTAAAACAGTCATGACAAGAAATGAAATCTCCTATGAGAGCCATTTGTTTGAAATAAGAGACGATGCTAGAAATGATTTAAAAAAACAATTAGGAACTCCATTTGACAACTTCTATGGAGATTTTCATCAATTGGATTGTAATTTTGATGATTCTCCAACTGACAATTATCTTTTGACTGAAATAATTAGAAGAATATATAAAGCTAAAGGCAAAATTCCTTTTGGTATTATCCAGGTTGACCCTTGTGGATATATCAATAAACAAATTCAAGAAATGTTTTCACACAATTTGTTTAAACATTCTTCTTATTCAAATTCACTATTAATGGGAATGGATATTTTGTTTTCTTTGAATATGACAGCCCATAAAAGACCGACACATCTAAAAACAAAAGAGTGCCATTTACCCCATTTAAGAGATTTTTTACAAACAATAAATAAAAAACATTGGTTTATCAGAGGTTCTGTTGAGAAAGACGCTCATCAAAGAGTTTTAGTTTTAGGGACAAATTGGAGTGGTTTTCCAGAACTTCCTGGAATAAATATGTATAATATAAATTCGCCAATGGCCAATCCTATTTGGGAGAAAATCACCACGACAAGAAAAGAACTTGAGATAAAATTGTTTTATATCAAAAATAAAGATTTGCCAGAAGTTACTCCAATCGTTCAAAATAGTCTGTTGAAACAGGAGGAATATCTTACTGCATCTGATGTTGCTAGAAGATTAGATAGGCCCGTTCACCAAGTCATAAAATTGATAAATGCTGGTGAATTAAAAGCCCATAAAAGAAAAGTTTTCTGGCAAATTTCAGAAGATGATTTGAAAGATTTTCTGACAAGAGAAAAGTTTGCTGAAAAAAAAGAACTAACAAAAACCTGTGAGCCAAACCCAAAAAACAATAAATTTTTATGGTGTCCTATAGGAAAAGATTTCGGAGAAGATTTTAATGAAGAATCAAAAATTTGTCAAAAATGCAACGTGAAAACAAAATGTGAACAAACAACTGTGAATTATCACTCCACGACTTGTACTGATGGGCCTGCACCAGATGGAACTTTAAAATGTCCATTTTTCGGATTGGAAAACTTTATAATTCTTCCTTGTGGTTTAGAAGATTTTACAGAAATTTGCAAGTCTTGTGAAGTTTATAGCAAATGTGTTGAATCTTTTGAATCAACCTTTCCCCAATATGATGATAGAGAAATAATTAATAAAATCAAATTACATTCAAAAGAAATAAAAGAATTCAAAATAACGAAAAAAGAACTTTCTGAAAAAATTGGCATTTCACAATCAAAAATAAGCAAAGGGCTGGCCTTATTGCCCTACCCAAGATTAAGAAAAGATGTTTTTAAAGGGTTAGTTACAATAAACTACCAACATAACCAATTAATGAATTTAAAAAAGGGAAATAAATGAATCCTAAAGAAATCAAAACCAGAGAGCCATTTAATCGTCTCTTCCCAATTGATTATAATATTGAAGAGGCTATTCTTGAACATATGAAAGAATATGGTTATGACCAAGACCAACCTGTAATTCTATGGAAAGAAGAAAATGTTGTGGTGGATGGCCACACTCGTTTACAAGTAGCAAAACGGCTTGGTTTAGAAGATATACCTGTTAGCATGAAATCCTTTCCTGATGAACTGTCAGCTTTAAAACACGCGATTCACAATCAAAGAGACAGACGCAATTTCACTGATATTCAAATCCTAGCTTGTATTGAAATCGTGGACAAGGTTAAACAATCAGGAGAACGGGCAGACCTAGCATCAATTGATGCTAGGTCAAACAAGGGTAAATCAGCAGAAACTACAGCTAAAATAGTTGGTACATCCCAAGCCAAGGTAGAACGTGCCAGAAAAGTTCTCTCAGACCCAAAGGAAAAGGAATCTGTCTTAAAAGGCGAGAAGACTATTCACAAAGCTGCTCAAGACGTAAAAGAGAAAACCCAAGAGAAAAAATTCACTTTCAATAAGACTACAGAAAGTATTGAATGGGCTTTGTGGACGTGGAACCCCGTCACCGGCTGCAAAATCGGCTGTCCATATTGCTATGCTAGGAATTTGACAAAAAGATTTCCAGACAATTTCCCTTATGGTTTCGAGCCGCATTTTTGGGAAGAAAGGTTAGATGCCCCTAAAAATTCACCTGTACCAAAATCGGAAGCAATCGGGGACCGAAATGTTTTTGTCTGTTCGATGGCTGATTTGTTTGGTGAATGGGTGCCTCAAGAATGGATAGACAAAATTCTTGAAAAAGTGAGAGAAAATCCGCAATGGAATTTTTTGTTTTTAACCAAAAATTCTAAAAGGTTGATTGAACAAAATTGGCCCGAAAATTGCTGGGCAGGCACAACGGTAGACACTCAAAAAAGATTTGAAAATGCCATAATAAATCTTGAAGAATTGGAGAAATCAGAAAATAGGCCACCAGTTATTTTTATTTCATTTGAGCCTCTTTTAGAAGAAATTTTTCTTGACAAGCATAATTTATCTTGTGTAGAATGGATAATAATCGGTGGACAAAGTTCAGCAGGAGATTCACCAGAATTTCAACCAGAATGGAAATGGGTTGAAAAGATTTTGATAAAAGCTAGGGAAAATAATTGTGATGTGTATTTCAAGCCTAATTTAAAATCAAGGCCAAAAGAATATCCCCTGAAAAAGGGAATATAAAACACACAAAAGGAGGGATGAAATGAAAATTATCTTTATCATTATATCGCTGGCTCTAACTACATTAACAAGCTGTGCTACGGCTTATCAGCCCATGGGAATAACCGGCGGATATGCTGACAACCAAGTGTCAGAAAATGAGTTCATCATCCAATTTGATGGTAATGGTTATACTGACAAGATGCGAGCCGTGCAGTTCGCTTTGATGCGCTGCGCCGATGTTTGTCTGGCTAATGGTTTCACATACTTCACGGTCATTGAGGATCGAATCGAAACTAATGTGTCTTATTACCAGCATCCGGGGTCAGCCACAACATTTGGATCGTTCCGTAAGGGCAGATACTACTCCTCCACTTCATACATGCCCCCGAGTGTTACGGAAATAAGGGCACCGTCTGTTAAGGCCCTCATAAGGTGCTATGTCAATCCGCCGGATGGCGAAATTTTGGGGAAGACATCATTTGATGCCAGACATATTCAAGCCCTTGGTAAGAAGAAATTTGGGTTGGAATAACAGGAAATAACATGAATAAAACCAAAACAAAAGAACCTAAAATCGGCTCAAGACAAAACCCAGAAAGAACAGTTCCAAAGGATTGTTTTGAGAAGATGAAAGACGGCAAAGTGGTGGTTGGATACAAAGAATATAAACCATTTGAACCATATTCTAAAAGGAAATAAAGGAGGATTAAACAATGCAAGATGAAAGATGTAATGGTTGTAATAAACTGGTAGAGGCTGAATCTGGTATCTTTGAATGCAAAACCTATCCCAATCCTGCGGCAATATGGAAACGTGGTAATTGTCCACTTGGGTCTCACATCATCAAGGTTAAGGAAGAAAAGAAAAGGGTTAATCCTTTAAAAGCCAACAAGCGAGCTAAAAAGGGGAAATAAAGGAGGAAATCAAAATGGGTTATTTTACCGAACTTAGAGAAAACATCATTAAAGCCAGTGAAGAAGCAACATTAGAATGGAATAAATCTAGTGTTGTCAGAAAACATGGCCCTATAAATGGGATGTTAGTTTGTCCCCATTGCGGAGTTAAAGGGAAAATTCATGTCAAACCCACCACACAGAAAAGAGGTATTGATGGAGGCAAGGCTACTGCGGCAGTATTCACTTGCGGTTTATCTATGCTGTTGACCGGATTGTCCAGGATGGAGAAAGCGAACAAACTCTATTGCGAAAGCTGCGAAATGTCGTGGGTTGTGTAATATAAAAGAAGTCAATCTTTTCATAAAAGGAGGATTTATCGCATGGCTAAAATCATCCACATTGTTCCAGTTGAATGTCATTTTGACAAAAATGGTAATTCGTTACCTAAATCTATCAAGAAATGTGTCAAAGTGGATGACTTCAAGAATTTTGATAGAACTTATGATGGGGAAGGCAAAAGGATTTTTGAGAGGAGGGGATAAGATGAATTTTCTCATTAACGACATTATCAATAAAATTTTAGACCATGCATCAATTCTCAACCTTAATGAATACTTTGCACTTTGTTTAATTCATAATATTGGTGAATATATGATGAAAATTAGTAAAGAAGCCATTAAACAATGGCACCATGATATTTATACAAATGGTATTTCTAACCTTTTTAACAATATTGAAGAGAAATAATCATGGAAAAACATTTTGGGTATAAGAACTTTTGGGTTGAAAAACCAAAAGAGTGTCTTGAATTAGATATACAACAACTTTGGTTAGTAACTAGCACGAATAGACATCATGGTGGTAGAACCCCTCAAATCTGGGGTCTTGTTAATAATGCAAAGGATGGAATGATTTGGCATGAACAAAAACATAAACATGAAGGTGGATTTTGTGATTTCTGTCGCGCCGAATGGGTTGATGAAGGTTGGCGCATGATTAAGAAAGTAGACCACGATGGAGCAACGGTTCATTATGAAGTAACTCAAATTGATTTTTTAAATAAAAAGGAGGTCTAAATGAATTGATTGTTTAGAATTTTATGGTGTTTGGGAATAAGGAGGTTTAAACTATGCTAAATAAAAAGCAAATAGAGAAAATAATGAAATTTAAAGATGTTCTAAACATTGAGGTAGAAAAACAACAAACAACTGTTTGGTCTTCTGATATTTATATGGATGGAGTTTTGTTAGGTAGATATAAAATAATCTTGAAACTTTATGAAGAAAGCAATTTTAAGACACAACTTGATGACTTTATAAAAATATACAATGTGAGTAAAATGGTTGAAATTGAAAGCGAATTTAAAGAGAGAATAGTTGAAGGTCCAATGGGTTCTATTTTTCACCATCCTCATGTATGGAATAATAGTTTTACAGGCGAAACACATGCTTGTTTTGGCAATATCAAATTTGGCATCATAAGTCTTTTAAAAGACGAAGAATATGACGTATTGATTTCTATCCTGCTTGAATTTTTAAAAAACAGTTTCGGGTGGATAGGTATAACTCAAAAAGAAATGTTGGAATTTTGGGAAGATAAAGAAGATAAAGTTAGCCAACTATAACTAGTAAATTCTAAAGGAGGTATAAAATGCAAAATCCAGAACAATTCAAAGAATCTATTTCTTTGTCAAATGACCAAACATTAAGGATGGGAATTACCTTAACAAATGTTATCTTTAACCATCTTTCTAACGCAGCCATTATTTTTGACAGACTTCAAGATGTAATTCCATCACCAGAACTTGAGGAACAAAAACAAAAAGTAATTGAAGTGCAGAACGAGGTATTAAACCTCTTTAACATGATGATCGATGAAAGAGAAGCAAGAGAAGAAAAAGATAAATGATAAACATTGATGGTGAAAAGAATATGGCAATTGAGACTTTGCGCCATTATTGGCTGAAGGGCAGATTGTCAGATGGCCAATTCTTCAAAGAGGTTATAAAATTAGCAGGAAGAACTGCTTTTCAATTTGATGAATTTAAACTGACTAAATGGGGTCAAGTTAGACTGCTTGAATTCCCAAAAGGTTGGGCTATCATAAGAAGGAATAAGACCTTATGGATGTTCTGTCTAACTACAGACAGCTTTCTGGATATTATCCAAAGACTCCATCCCGAGTCTCAATATGTTAATTGCAGCATTATGATCTCTATCCATAACTAAATTACAATGAGGACAAGAATGTATTCTAACAGACAAATCTTTATCAACAATTTGACCGCATCTAGAACACATCTTACTAGTATTGCGAGGATTTATGAATTTCACAGACCTACCAGCATATTCTGCTTTGTAGGTGGTGAAATTCATGAACTGGTTCCAAGCGACATTAGATATGGATTTTCTAATACCTTTGAAAGTTCCTTGTTGCATGTTCTTAATATCAAGTTTTTCAAAAACTATAATCTGATTTTCATTAATGATTCTTCTAGACAATTTATGTGCGAAGTCTGTTCTTTTATTAACAATCTTAGAATGAATTTTAGCAACTATCTTCTTAAGTTTCTTCCTTTTAAAAGAACCTTTTTTCGCTTTACTAAATTTACTTTGATATTTAGTGAGTTTATCTTCATCTTGCTTAAAGAATCTAGGGTTTGGAATACTTTCACCATTAGAAAAAGTAGCGAAATTAATAAGACCCACATCAATACCAATGAATTTATCGACGATAGGCAATTTAATAGTTTCAACTTCACAGCTAAAGCAAGAGAACCATTTGTCAGTAGAATCTCTTTTTATTGTAAGTGTTTTAATCTTACCTTCAATTGGTCTATGTTGTTTGATTCTGACAGAACCAATTCTAGACATCTTAAGTTTGTTATCAACAAGTTTAAAACCATATTGTGGAAAAGTAAAAGAATTATATCTGTCATATCCTTGAAATCTAGGATATCCAGGTTTATCGCCAGATTTTATTCTCCTGAAAAAGGTTTTAAATGCTTTGTCAAGTCTATTTTGAGTATCTTGCAAGCATTGGGTAAAAACATCGTTAAGTTCAGATTTATCTTTCTTCCATTGGGTAAGAAGATTATGAGTATCATACAAACTAAGACTTTTCTTTCCTTCTTCCCAAGATTTCTTTCTAACTTCAAGCGTTTTATTATAAACCCATCTACAGCCGTCAAGATATTTCTGCAAAGACTTCTTCTGTTTAGAAGTTGGGTAAATTCTGAATTTAAATGTTTTCATACTCACATCTAGATTATAACATATGGGGAAAATAATGCAAGCTAGTAGTTCAAATTTTTGTACTAAGGATGAAAATAAAAAATCTTTATATAAAGGAAGTTTCTGTTGGCATGGTGAAAGTCATATCTTTTATTCTCATGCTGTTAATGAAACCAAAGCATTTCAAAATTGCTGTGTGCAGTTGGCAAAGAAATTGGAATATTCTGTAGGTGCAATTAGAAATTATTTCAGGAATTCAAATAGATATGAAATCACCAAAGAAAATGAAAAAATATGAAAATAATTCCAATTTAAGTGCATTTTTTGCTTGACAAGGTTTTCAAACCAGATAAAATATGAACATCAAATCAACCAAATAAAGGAGGAACAAATTATGTTGGAAATTCAAAAGGGAGTACCCATGCCGGAAGCGGAAGCGAAGACGCGGAAGAATGCAAAGTACCCATTTAAGGGTATGGAAGTCGGTGACAGCTTCATTGCCCCTCTCAAGAAGGATGAGGACATCGAGAAGGCTATGGTCAAGGTCAATGCCAATGCCCGCAGGTATGGCAAAGACCTCAGCGCCACCTTTGAGACCCGCATCGTCAAGGAAGAGAAGACTGGCAAGGTCCAGGGTATTGGCGTGTGGCGGACCAAGTAGGGTGAAGTCAGCCTAATTCCCCCTCCTTTATAAATAGGGAGGGGGAATGGCTTCTTTTGATCTATAAAAAAGGAGGAATAAACATGAGTTTTTGTGAAAAACTTCAAACAGGATGTCCCGCTTGTAACACAGAAATGGTTCAGAAAGGTTCTATTTTAGGACATAATGGTGGATCACAGGATATTTATCAGTGCCCAGGGTGTAAGAACATCGAAATAGGAACACTTTGGATGTTTAGAGCTACCAAGAATTGGGGACTTCAATTAAAATTAAACAAATTTTTAACCCAATATCAAACTTTAAACGAAGTGATTAAAGAAGACATAGTGAGGTTGATATGAATTGGAAGGAACATCATAATTACGGAAAAGTTGGTTATTCAATTGGACGCTTTGATTTAATTGTTTGGAGAAGTGAAATAATAACTTTATATAAGGGTGGTGCAGAAGTAATTAAATTTGGGAAGATGCCCATCGAAGAAGCTAAAGAAAAAGCATTTGATTATATAATTGATAAACTATCCAACCAAGAATTAAGAGAATTATGGAAGGAGGCATAAAATGGCAACCTTATTTGACGAAAGGCTAAAGTCTCAATATGAAGCAGGCCCAGAAGAATTGGAAAGAAGAGAAAAGGTTTATGACCTTCGTGAAAAAGCAGACAATATCAGAAACGCTTGGGACTCATGGCAAGAGTTCAACAAGTGTCTGCATAGCCTTAATCCCCCACAAGAAATCGTTGATGCCTGGGATAAAATAACTCCTTGGCTAAAAGAATTGGGAGAAAACACTTTGAAAGACCTTGAAGAATTAGAGGGGATGTAATATGAAACCAACCGTAATTGGAAGGGCTATTACTTCAAGTGTTTGTGTTTCTTGTGGGAGAATTTTTGACGTAAATAATATTTCTAACTGTCCTTATTGTTGTGGGGCAATTAGAAATATTTGGGAATTAACTAAAGAAACATATTCAAAAGAAACTATAGATAAAATAAAAAAATCGCTAAAGAAGATATAGAAGAAGGGATCGCATTTGGTAAACAGCAAGCGTATTCAAGATTACATCTTATGGTTCTTTCTCATATTGAATTTATTCATAAACTTTTTAAAATTTGTCCAACTGTGAAGATACAAGGTAAGTTAGAAAGTTATATAGACGTAGTAGATACAATAAATAAATTGAAGGAGGAAGTGTAATGAAAGAAATAGCAAAAGACCTTATCTATGTGGAAATTAATGATGACGATACTATTGCTTCATTAAAAGAAAAATTTATCAATATAATGAAAAAGCACAAGATTAAATACGGGAGTATTAATAAAGACGAAATTATCCGTTTTCATAACATCGAATGGGATGCATACCTAATTCTATTTCTTGACAATCTTAATATTAGATTAAGAACAAGTATGGTAGCGATGGACTTACCAAAAGAATTAGAATATTAAAGGAGGAATAATTATGACACCACTACCACAAGAAGTTGAAAGAATAATCTTAGATTGGATGTCTGGTCAAGGCGAACTTCTGCATTTTTGGGAAGAAAGAGTACAAAATTATTATACCTATTATATAATTTGGAGAGTAAAACAATTAAAATCAGATCGAACCTATTTCTTAAGAGTATTTGGCAGTGGAGATAAATGGGATTTATCTCAGGATGCTTGCAAATAAGGAGGAAGATAATGGATCAACAAGATGAAAAGTGTAAATGGTGTGGTAAACCAAGAAAAGAAATGAACTATCCAGTCCATGACTATTATTACCTCCGAGGTATGGAACATTTATGGTTCAAGTGTGGTTCACACTATGCAGCCAAAGGCGGTTGGGAATCACGTTACTTTCCCCAAACATGGACCAAATACGATGCTCAATCATCACTTTGTAAGACTATTTCAGAAATTGGAAATGAAACTATTTGGGAAACTCCAAAGTGTGATACCCCTAAATGTGTGTTTTGTTTTGATGGACATTGTTATGCTTCTCCAAAAGAGCATGAACATTGTACTCAGCAGAAAGTGAAATAATTTGACAAATAAATCAAAAAAGGAGATATAAAATGTTTTTAGTAGATAGAGAATTTGTCAATAAACAAGATTTAAATAAAACTTCAATTCACACATTGACTTGCGCTTTATATTATCGCTTAATGGATTCGTTATCAAACGTCTCAACAGAAACGTATCCTTGGAAAAGCGATAAAACTGTATATAAAATAGTTATGGCCATCCTAAAAGAATTTGCAGAACGAAACCCATCATAGGAGATATAAAATGACAGAGAAGTGTTGGCTAATAATTATTATTTTTTTAGGCGGAGCAGGATTAACCTTTGCCAAAAGATACAAAAATAAGGACAGACAAGCTGGAGATTGGATAGTTTTCTGGACTCTAATTTTTGTCTTTGGTTTACTTGTCTCAAATTAAAAATTTTCTAAAATTTTTCTTGACAAACCTTTTAGCCTATAGGATAATCTTCCAAAAGGAGGAAAAATATGTCTGACTTTCAAACTGCTCTAAAACAGGTTGCGGCCAAACCCAAGGCCAAGAAGCAAGAAATCCCTTTCCTTAAAATCCCCCAGCGAATTAAAGACGCAGTGGATACCTTCCAATCTGCCAAGAAAAACAAAATCCAGGCAGAAGCTACCATGAAGGAAAAAGAAGCCGTCATAATTGACTTCGTTAGAGAGAAGCAAGACCTTGATGGTTTTGCTGATAAGTATCATAATTCTTATGCTTTGAAAGGTGAAGAACATGAAATCAAAGTTATCTATGCAAACAAATGGTCTATAAATCCTGAGTCAAAAGTTGAACTGAAAAGACTTTTGAAAAGAAATTACAATGGTTTGATAAAAGAAAGTTATTCATTAAGTTTAAAGAAAGAAGTTTTTGAAGATGAGCAATTACAAAAGGATTTGTTATCGCTTGTCGGTGATAGATTCAAAGACTTCTTTGAAAGCAACTTAATTTTAAGTGTGGTTGAAGATTTCAGCCAAGAAATATATCAAATGGTTGATAAGGATGGATTGAAGTTGTTGAGAAGCCTTTGCCAACAAAGTAAACCAAGTTTGAAATAAAAGGAGGGATATATGAAATTTTCAACGATCCATCATTGCAAAGAATTAACTGCAATTGAACCAAATAATGAATTGATTGTCTATATCCAAGACGAAAAAATAGCATCTTTATATCAAACAAAAGCAGGTTGGTCTTTAAACTTATCTAATATGGATGATATTAAAGCTATCAAAATTTTCTTTTGTCCCTTTTGTGGAAAGGAATTATCAAAAGAAAATAAGGAGAAATAATCAATGCTTCTTTATATGATTTGTGCTTGTTGGGATAATGGTTATGGTGGTTATGGGTACAGAGACCCAAAATCATATACAGAAAGGTTTTATTTCCTTTTGTTTAATTCTACTTATGAACAAAATCCATGGATTTGTAATAATATCTTTAGTGCAAATGACGGAAGTGATGTTGAATTTATTCCAAGTGGAAACTAAAAGGAGGGATATATGAAATTTAAATTGAAACTCTTCCATGAAAAATTTATATTGTTCCCGAGGGTTTGTGATAAGTGTAGGAATTATGTTTTCCTTGAACGAATGTGGAGATTTAAAACTAACGCACAAAATGGTTTTGGGACTAATATATTATGGCCTTTGTTTCTTTGTAAATCTTGTGCTCCAAATATAGTCTTAGCAAAAAAGTATTTTTCTCAAAATAAATTGTAAATCCTCTTCTTGCTAAAAATGCTCTATTTTAACTAAAAGGAGGAATAAATTATGTATCAATTCAAAGTTTCTGGCCCATGGTGGAAGATTAAACATCCAAAGAAAAATTATCCTTGGCCTTGCATAAGTGATATGAAAAGAATCATAACCATATATGATGATATTTTAAACAAGACTGCGCCAAACACTTATACTAAGGTTACTGGATTATGTTGTTGTAATATCCAAATTCCAGATGAAGATACCATTGAAATGAATGAAGAAAAGAAGTTGATTATGACAAATTTTACTGAGATGTGTGGGGGAAAATAATATATGAAAAACTCAACAGTCACAGATAAATTTACTGGTGAGAAAATCAGAGTTATTAAGCCTTATGGCAGAACGTATTATCAAAGATTGCACGAACTCGTGGAAAGCAACAATAATTTTCATCCATGCAAAACTTGTGGCAACCCTGTGCAAGAACCTTTAATTTGTCAATTTTGCGGTGAAACTGAACCTAATTAAAAAGAAAGGAGAAACAATCCATGTCCTACGACATTTCGTTATGTGACCCAATTACCAAAGAGGTCTTACATCTTGAAGAGCCACATCAATTAAAAGGTGGAACTTACGCACTTGGTGGCACCACTGAAATGTGGTTAAATGTGACATATAATTATTCACCTTTCTTTCGTAAAGTCATTGATAAGAATAAGGGCATAAGAAAAATATATGGTCTGACCGGAGAAGAATCAATTCCTATTCTTGAAAAGGCTATGAGTCAATTAGGTAATGATATTGATGAAGATTACTGGAAGCCAACAGAAGGGAATGCAAAAGACGCTTTGAAAAAATTGTTGATCTTGGCACAAACAAGACCTGATGGAATTTGGATGGGAGATTAATTTGATGAAAAACAATCCGAAAGCAAAATTCTGGAAGCCTGCACCAAATCAAAAGAACACCATAACTATTCTACCAAAAGAGGATCATCACTTACTGCACGATTATTTTATTACCAATCATAAAGCTGAGAATAAAAATATACAACCGGATATAAGACGCGTTGTTGATTACGAGAATGAACCTTTTGGTTATGCTAAAGAAGAAATAGTTTTGGGAGGGCCAATGCCAAGGTTTGCTGATTATACAAAAGAAATGGGTGGAGGCTGGGAAGTAGTTGATGACACCATAAGAAGAACAATACCAAGAATCAATTGGGAACAAGTAAGAAATGAAGAATATTGGGAAGAATGGCATTTTGAAAGATACAAACTTTTCCATACTAAAGAATTTAAAAGATGGAGTTTACATTTTAATTTTAATATTATTGGACATTTGCCTCATGACATACCGAGAGAAAGAGTCTTCACATGGGCAGAAGAACACATACTCTCTAGATGGCTTCATGATGAAAAAACCATAGAAGAATCAGGAGGTGATCCAAATATGTCGTTCGAAAAAGAACTACCTATCAATGTCACATTGGAAAGAGCCAAAATTGTCAATGAATGGGTTCCTAAAGAAATAACTGATTACGGAACCTTGGCAAATCGTTGTTCCAAACTATGGAATTGCGACTTAAGTATAAAAGAAGCAGAACAACTTCTTGAAGAAGCCTATATTGTCCTCAAAACAGAGGGAATAAAACCAAATTTCTTCAAAGAACGAAATTGAGCCTAGTACAAATTTTTGTACTTATGTCAAAAAAATAATTTCGAGAAAGTGAAGAAATTTCTTGACAAGCCAATCATAAAAATTTAAGATAATTACATAAGGAGGACAAACGAATGTGGCTCATGCTTGACAATCACCTTGACGCAGAAAAAATCTTGACCAAGGCTTTGATACCTACCTTGCTTCACACAATTACTGCCCCAAGAGAAATCAAAGGGTTGGCCTTCCCGGAAGAAGAAAAAGACAAGGTTCTTAAACTTCTGAAATTAGAAGAAAAAACCTGGACAACGATTAAAACCAATGACGATAATGTTCTTCTTCTGGAAGCACAAGGAAGGGTCATCAAAATTGGTGGTCATCTTCAAACTTGGAATGAATTTTCTCCAGTTTTAGAAGAATATGCAGAATTACTCAATGTTAAAATAGTAGTTTCAAACCCACATAAGAATCAGATAGGAAAAGGAGTAACTTTAGAACCAGAGGCAGAAGAAGGAACTTTGTTTATAAAGTTCTATGCCTCTCCTAAAAAAACCAAAGCAAAATCATACAAAGAAGTTTTCGGTTTTAAATTAGGAACAAGTCAAAGTGATGGGGTAGAACCTTCTGGCCAAGGACAACCAATTGTTGATCCTGTTTCTGAGACCACCATTGCAGAAGTAATTGGCGACAACCTTTATGTTCTTTTTGATTTGCCTCATAATGATGGTTTGAAAAATAGCCAAGAAATTATGAGACAAATCATGGAACAATATTCTCTTCTACAAAAATCGCCAGAAGAATTAAAAAAATGGAGGGAAGAAGCAAAAGAAAGAGAGGCGACTAAAACAAAAGACGCCTATGTTAAAGAATGTTCAAAAAGGTTAAAAGCGGTAAAAAACGGATTGATAGAAGATATTGAGGAAAACGAAAACGAACTAAATGCTTTGGGCCAAAGAATTACCGAGTTGATAAGACAAATTGACGAAAAGAAGAAACAACTCTTCGGGTTTGACGACCTTGAAGACAGAGAAGAAAGATTTTCCCAAGAATATGATAAGTTGTTAGAACTACCTCATGTCAAGAAAGTTTTGGTTGAAGAAGGCAAGGTTAAAGTTTTCACTAACACCATCTTTCTTGAAAGCGATGGAAAAGTCTATGAGATGGGAGATTATCGCATTGATATTCCTACGCAAGACACCGATTTAAAAATTGCCAATCTAAGAATGGAAGAACTGACTGGGCAAACATATTTCCACCATCCTCATGTTTCTGGAAATAAAGATGGCGCAACTCCTTGTTTGGGAAATATTTCAGAGGGTGTTATGCGTCTAATTGGTGCATATGAATTTTCAGTAGTAGCACAAATTCTCATTGAATATCTACATAGTAGTAGATATCAAGATGAATTGACAGCTTACTGGAAGCCAATTAAAAAACAAAAAACCGCGTGAATAAAATCTAAAGAATATCATAAGGAGGAATAAATGAAAATTGAATCGGTAGTTCCAATCATTGTCATAACCCCAGACGCCAAGGCAAAGCTGGATGCCTATATCGGCATCTGTAAACAAGAAATCAGTGGTTTGGGTGTAGTAAGGAGACTCCCTGGTTGGAAATTTCTTATCGAAAACATCATCTTGTTTTCCCAAGAAGTTACAGCAGGAACAACAGACCTTGACGAAGAAACTCTTCACCAATTCTTAACTGAAGCTGTAAACCAGAACTTGGACCCCTCGGTTTTAAAGTTGTGGTGGCATAGCCATGTCAACGGGTCTTGTTTTTGGTCTGGTATTGACACCGGGACTATCGACAAAGCGTTGTTAGGTGACGATTGGATGCTATCCATTGTAGGTAACAAAAAAGGCGAATACAAATGTCGTCTTGATACTTACGATCCAGTCCGTATAGCATTAGATGAACTATCACTACAATTGCAACAAACAGTTGACGTTGGCCTTTGGAAGCAATTGAAGGCCGAAGTTAAAGAAAAAGTGAGAAAGAAGAAATATACCACATATCAAGCAGGCGGTTGTGGAATTTGGGAAAAAGGAAAAGTTTGGAGTCAAAATAAGTGGGTGTGGCCGGATGAAATTGATGACCAACCTATCCTGCCTAAACATTCTTCAAAACGTTCTTGCGGGGAATGCAAGGATTTCATTGAAGGAAAAAAGACTTGCAAACAAAACTTTGCTAGTGGAAAATTTATGGCTGCTTGCAGACTATTTGAACCTATCCAAATAGGCGAAAGTGAAGAAACAAAAGAACAAGACTTGCAAGTGGGGATGGTTTAATGGTAAATCAAAAACCCGATTTTTGGAGGCAGTTTGACATTCTTCGGCCTACCGACTTAGAATTCCCTGTTCATATGGGAGGTTGTGGTGGTATCGGGTCTCCCACTGCCTTGGCTATGGCGAAAATGGGGTGTAAAGATATGACCTTGCATGACCATGACACTGTGGAAAACCACAATTTACCCAATCAGATTTACCGATTGACAGACGTGGGAATGTCCAAGGTGGAAAGTTTGGCCAAAACCATTGAAGACTTCACTGGTGTAATACCAAAAACTTCCCTTGAAAAGATAACTGCTGATTCAAAATTGGTCGGATTGGTAGTATCCGGGGTTGATTCTATGGCAGCCAGGAAAGAAATTTGGCAAGCCATCAGATATAAAACGACAATCCCTTTGTATGTGGACGCAAGGATGGGTGCGGAAGTTTGTCGCATCTATTCCATAAGACCAACTAATCCTATGGACGTGGAGATGTACGAAGGCACATTGTATGACGATGCAGAAGCCCAAGAATTGCCTTGCACGGGTAGAAGTATTATCTACAATGTGTTTATGATCGCGGCATTGATTTGCAGCCAAGTAAAGAAGTTTGCCCGCGGCCAGGAATTCAACAAAGAGGTCATCTTTGACTTGGTTACATTGATGTGTTTGACTGAGTGAAACTATCAACTTTAAATAAATCTATCATGAGAATAGGAGGAAAATAAAAGGGATAACAAACAGATGTTTATCAAGGTAGTGTGGAAGGGGAAAGTAACTGAAGTTATCCTTCCCCAAAATGGGACAACAGGAGATGCGTTGAAAGCAGCCCAAATCCCATTTAGTCAAGTAACTGGAATAACCGTAACCGGAGTTCGCTGTTGCGCTGATACCCAATTGAGACCTGACGACACGGTTTACGCAACTTAACCATCAACCTTAAACAAAAAAGGAGGAATTAAAGTATGTTCGTTAAAGTGGCAAAGCTGGGCGCGAAAGTGGAAGAAGTGAATCTGGCTACCGGGGCCACCGTGGGAGAAGCCCTGAACGTAGCGGGCGTCACTGGTGACAACATGGAGATGAAGTTTAACGGGGTGGTAGTTCAGAAGGACACCCAACTCCATGCGGACGGTGTTTTGACCCTGGTTGGTCAGATCAAGGGCGGCGCATAATCTAAACCTTTAACTTGGCAACCCTGTGATGTTTTGCAGGGTTGCCAAACTTTTTTAAAATTGCATTGAAGGAGGTTTAATGGAACCAAAACTCGGCACCAAAGTAAGATTGTTAAAGACAAGTGAATTCTATCATCAAGCACCTGATGAAATTGGGACGATAATTGAAAGTGCATATACCGATGATCCCGATACCGATTGGTGTAGAGTACAATTCCCAAATAAAACAGACGTATATCGTTTCAGAGGAGAAGAAATAGACTTGGAATTAGCTGAAAAATGGATTTATAAAAAAGTTGGTGAGTTGAAACCAGAAGATTTGGAAGATGAACAACCAACTTCTTGTGTATATAAGGATGGAATAGTCTTATTATTGCCAAAAAAGTTTTATGATTTATTTGAACAGAAAGGGATTAAAATTAGTAGACAAATAATTTCTTCTCGCTGGGGGTGGCTAGCACATGTTAATTTTCATTTCATAAAAGAAGATTGGCGCGGTTATTGGTATAATAAAGAAAAAGAATTTCTTGATGACCTTTTAAAAGCAATTACCATCGCTAATGAAGAACCTTTTCCTGAAATAAAAGAAGAAAACACATTGGAAAAAGCAATAATGGAAAAAGCAAAAAGAGAGCAAGAAGAAATTGATTTAAAAGAATCAAGAGACAGATATGCAAAAGAGTGTACAAAAAGATTAAAGAATAAAAAACGAGAATATGAACAAAGAATTAAAGAAGATGAAGAAGAAACAAAAGAAATTTCTAGGAGATTAATTGAATTAACCAGAAATATTGATGTGAACAAAAGGATGGTGTTTGGTTTAAACGATCAGAAAGACCATCTTGAGAAATATGAACAAGAATATGATAAGCTGTTAGAGATGCCTCATGTTAGGAAAGTTCTGGTAAAAAATGGCAGAATAACAGTATTCACTGATACAATATATCTGTCTTATGAAAATGAAACCTATGAATTAGGTGAATATCAAATAAATTTTGAAGGACGAGTTAGAATAATCAATGAAAGACCTATATTTAACCCTACCCATGGCACTAATGAACAATGGTTTCATCATCCTCATGTTTTTGAAGAAGATGGAGGAAACACCTGTTTGGGAAATATTACAGCAGGAATTAGTGAATTAGTAGGAAAATATGAATATGCAATAGCCACTGCAATTCTGATAGACTTTTTACATACTTGTAAATATCCTCATTATCTGCAAGCTAATTGGAAGCCAATGGAGAAAGAAAAGGAGGCGTTATGGGCTTAAGTGAATTGATCGCAGAGGGGTTAGATGTTTCTGGAAGTTATTTTGATTGGAACAATTTACCTATCATTGAAAGAAAAGTAGTTTTGGTTGAACCTGAAACAGAGAACTTTCTTCATATGACCAATAAAGAAATGAAATCAATTTTAAATAATTCTTTTGTGGAAAAAGTGGAAGAGAATGTTTCTTGTTATGGAATTGTAACTTATATAAAGCCATTCACTATCAAATATGCTAATCAATTTGGGAAAGAACCATTTGAAATGATATATGGCTGTAGAATTTTACTGAGAACCAGAGGTAAAGGCCCGATGGTCAAATTCTACCATCATAAACATCCAGAAAGAATTAGAAACCATGATAATGTTAGACTAAATGGTGGTGTTTGTTTGGGCAACCTTGAAAAACCAATTTCTAAACTGCTTAAAGCGAAAGAATATGCAGTAGCACTTAGTTTGTTAATTGAATTTATCCAAGTATTCAATGGAATGTAAATCAACCAACTAAATAAAAACAAATAAGGAGGAAAAGAAAATGCCAAAGTATCGGGTAACTGAAAAGATTTCACGTGATTTGGAAGCGAAGCAATACGGCATCCAAGTTTTTGATGTGGAGGCTGATGATGAAGACGAAGCTAAAAATATGGATTCTGACGAGGGAGAGTTGGTCTCTGAAACTTGGGAGCCTGTAAGTCAAGAGGAAATAGAAGAAGCCATCAAGGACGCCAATGAAGATGGCGATCACGAGTATGAAGAAAACATCAGCGTCGTCCAAATTGGCAGCTCTTCCACAGACCATATGTTTGTCAAAGTGGTCTACAAGGGTAAAGTGGATGAAGTGATGATTTCTCGCGGCGGCGTCATCAGAGAAGCGTTAGGTGCTGCAAATATCTCTTCGAGAGATGTCATCAACCTCACTGTCACCGGCATCTCTTGTTGTCTGGACACTGAATTGCGCCCAGATGACATGGTTTATGTGGATTGATTTAATGGGGTCGTGTTAAGCGGCCCCGTTATAACTAAAGGAGGAAAAATATGAAAAAGTATTTGGCAATGTTCCTTATCCTTTTTGTATGCCCAGCTTGTTTTGAATATTCAAGTGGAACCAGAACCGGACAGTTGGTAAAGTTCTCTCAAAAAGGCTTATTGTGGAAAACTTGGGAAGGTGAAATGGTCTTAGGTGGCCTCAAAAAGAAACCCATCTACAATGAAGGGAAATATGTAGGCCAAACTTCCGTAGCCAACACCTTTGAATTTTCTCTTGACCGAGAAGGGAATACCAACAAAAACCAAGAGTTACTTAAAATTCTTCAAAATGCAGAAGGAAGCATCATAGAAGTGAAATATTCTGAAGAATTTATAATAGCTCCTTGGCGAGCAGACACAAATTATATAATCGTTTCTGCAAAAGTTATCAACTAATGCATCATAGTGAATAACTTTTGATTTAACCAAAAAGGAGGTAAAATGAGAAACAATTGGTTTAAGTTTTTAATGGTTGTTTTGATAAGTTTCATAACTTCTTCTTGTTATTGCTCTGCAAACAAAGAAGAAGTTCAACAAAAAGCACCAGCTAAATGGGAGCAACAGGGGTTTAAAGTGGTGGATTATGAAGGTTTTGAATGGGGTCTTTGGTTTGGAGGTCCATACGGAGGGGCATATGTTTGGCATCGGCTTAAAAAGATTCCAGATAATGGAATTACCTATTCGGGTTTTATGCAAATGTGGGGCGACGAGTTACAAGTCTATGGGCCTAAAGCCGTTGATGCTATTCGCCCTAAATAATGTGGAAAAGGATAACCCATAATGAATATCTTGCAATATACACAGCAGATTATGAAATTATCACTTCCGCCTTAGAAAAAGGTGGAAAATATAGCAGATTCCTCAAAGTAATATTAGGAATTAATAACAAGCCATTGTTGAAGCACACTATTAATCCAGCATTTGAAATCGAATGTTGGGCATGGGAGGAGGATTAAACTATGTTTAAAAAAGATTTATGGTTAGCTGGTTTTTGTCTTGCCATAAGCCCAATCTTATTAATTTTATCACCTCTAATTTTACTCATAATAATAGCATTATATTGGAGTAAATGATGTACTTCAAAGTTGGCACCAAAGAAATAGACCCACAGTGATGAAAGAAAAATTTGTGGCAGCTTTCATAGGTATGGAATCTGTAAACATGACGAACATTGACGCTACACTATAAATCATGTTAATAATTACTATTATCATAATAGCTTTACTTTTATCTATATTTCATAGTGAGTGAATAAATGGCCTCAATTAAAAAATTAATGGCAATAGACAAAGAAATAGCAAGTTGTATATCTGATAAAGAAATCAACTTTGATGAAGCAGAGAACATAATCTCTACAATTTGCGAAAAACTTAATTTATCAAAGATGACAATTGAATTTTGTTTTTATGTTAAGAAATCAGATTGTTTTTTGAGAAAGTTATGTAGATTTTTTAAAAAAGAAGAACTATATGATTTATATGAAGAAAGAACAGGGACAAGAAGAATCGCTATAGGTGAAGCATATCATAAAGAGAATCGTATCGTTTTATATTCTCATGGACATACAATAAGTGTTTTATTGCATGAAATTGCCCACTTGATGCCAAAAGGTTATAGCCATGGGAAGAATTGGATAAAGAACTTCAAAAAGGTTGTAGAAGTATATAATGAAATTCAAACAGTGCGCTTATAACTCAGCGGAAAGAGTAAGTGATTTCTAATCACTAAGTCGGAGGTCCGAATCCTCCTAAGCGCGCCATAATATAAATTATCAAGACCGAATAAAGGGAGAAAAATGATTTATGAGAAAATTTAAGAAATTCATTCATTTTATCACTGGTATAACTTTAGTCAGATATATAAAAAGGAGGATTAAATTAAAGAAAGAATTGGAATTGATTTCAACCTTTCCTAAAGTTAAAAGCCTTCTTTTCAAAAAGAAAAATTTAATTGTTAAAACAATGCCAATCAAAATGGATGGTTATTTGTTGGGTGATTTTGAAATAACCATAAAAACAAAAAATAAATACGATCTTTTAAACATTCAAAATTTAACTGGAAAAAGAAAAATAAAAGACTCAATATATCATCATCCTCATATTTGGGCAAGTAGGAATGATCCAACAGAGACCACATTTTGTTTGGGAAATATAAGTGATTTTATAAAACAATTATATAGAGAAAAAGAATATTCTACAGTCATCCTTCTTCTAATTCAATTTTTGGAAGAAGGGTATGGTTGGGAAGAATGGGACAAAGAAGAATGTCTATCTCATTGGCCTAAAATATAAAGGAGAATAAAATGAATAATTATGTTTTTGACTTTGCAAATGATTGTACAATTGGATATTGGTCAACAACTGATACTTTTTATATACCAAAACCAGTTAAAAAAATTGAACCTATTAAAATTGAATTATCTGCAAGCGATTTAGAAATCATAAGAAGTTTTTCTGACATTAAAGAAGTTTCTATTCTTAAAGATAAATTATCAATATTAACCAATACAATAAATATGTCAAACCATGAATTAGGACAATATAAAATTGAAATAAAGAAATCTTTTAAAAAGTATGATGCCATAAGCGCGATATACATCTGCAATCAAACAAGAACTGTAGATGTAGACAAGTTTCATGACACTGGTGGAAATTATGTCTTCCACCATCCTCATATCTGGGCAAGAGAAGATAATATAAAAAATACAGAAATTTGTTTTGGTGATATAAAAGAATACATTAAAAAAATGTTGATAACAAAAGAACCAATCATATTGATAAGCACAATTCTGGAATATCTTAAGAATGGCTATGGATGGAGATATGACAAAGAAGAATACTTGAAGTGTTGGCCTGAAGTAAATTCTTCGCCTCATCCATAAGAATAAGGCTTGGATGTGCAGTCCAAAAATTTGAACTTTTGTCTTGCTCTGAGGATTTCTAAATTCTATAATTAAAGGAAGGAAGGTTTGTAAAAATTGCCTATACATATTGTGGTCTATTTTTTCTATACATACATAATATAGGAAAGGCTAAATTTATGCAACTTTAGTCTTGCGCTATCTCTTTTCATATTCTATAATATATATTAGGATACTTAGTTTCTTAAATTATGTCTTACATTGATTTTTCTCGTCTCTTGGATTCAATTCATGTGCCGTATAAAACTTCTGGCGCAGGCATATCCAGAGACTTCATAGGCATCTATTGTCCTTTCTGCTCTAATCCACATGGCCCCAGAGGAGGATTCAGCCTAGATAAAGGATTCTATTCCTGTTGGCGTTGTGGTCATCACAAACTTGTGGATGTGATTAAGGCTTTAGCAAGATGCACAGAAAAGAAAGCCTATGAATTAATTCAAGCCCATAAAACCAACAATCCTACCTATCCCTTACAAGACCATTCGTTTGAAAGAAACTCTTCGCTACGAGGCTCTGAGGCACCCACAGGCACCTTAAAACTGCCTGGAAATGAGTTGTCTGAAAGACACAGAAAATATTTATTAGATAGGAATTTTGATCCTGATTATTTAATGAGTAGATATGACATTAGAGGAACAGGTGCAGTTGGTGATTTTAAATGGCGAATAATAATTCCTATTAAAGTTGATAACCAAGTGGTATCATATCAAACGAGAGATATAACGGGGATGGCAAAAGCTAAATATCTTCCTTGTAAGAAAGAAGATGAAATTATTCCTTTTAAAAATTGTTTATATGAAATAAATTCATGTCAAGATCGTGTAGTTATTGTTGAAGGAATTTTCGATGCTTGGAGATTAGGGAATGGAGCAGTTGCTTCTTTTGGTATCCAATTCACAGAACAACAAATAAAATTGATAGTTGAAAGAAAACCTAAAAAAGTTTTTGTTTTATATGACAACGAAATACAGGCACAAAGACAGGCTAAGAAATTAGCAAATAGTTTAAATTGTTTTGTAAGCACAGAAATTATTAATTTAAATGGTGTAAAAGACCCAGGTGATTTAACTTGGCCTGATGCTAGAGGTCTAATGCGAGAATTGATAGGTTGACACATATTTTTTAATTTTTTGGTATGGTGAGGTGTGGTGAGGTATGGTATTGTAAGGTTTGATAAGGTGGGGTGTGGTAAGGGTTCTTGGAATAATATAAAATTAAATCTATTATTCCAAGAACAGTTTCATTGTTTTAAAAAATTTTAATTTATTAGGATGAAAATGGCTAAAAAATATAAAAGAAAGAAAAGAGAAATTGTAGTTAGTAATGATGGTTTATTTAGATGTCCTATTTTACCAACCAGACATTTCACATCAACAGAAGTTTGTTTAAATAGAAGAAGTAAATTAAAATTATTTCTAGAATGTGTTGGTTGTAAAATTGAATTACCAGAGGTGGAAGAATGACAGAAATGATAATTGCATATCTTCTTGCTACAATATGTTTCATATTTGTTTTGTTGCCAACATATCCTATATTTTTATTGATATTTGCTTTTGGTAAAATGATAGGTGAATTATATGGTGTTAGTTATTGGAAATTTACTAAAGACTGGTTTACTTTTCAATATATACCATAATGAGGTGTAAATGAATTTATTTGATAAAGATAATTTTGATATATCAATTGGTGGTGGTTTTTTGAAAATTTCAGTTATTTTTCTACTAAATCTACTTTCTGTATAATTGTCTGGTATATTATAAATACATAGCCCAATTGATATAGATGAATTATTGCCAGATGAATTTTTTAATTGGGATGAAATTGGAATAAAATAAAAATGAGCCATTTATGAGCCATTTAATTGAGAGGAAGTAACTATGCCAAATTTTGATGGAAAACAATATGAATGAATGGTATGAAAAATGAAATCCAAAGAACTAATAAGACAATTACAAGAGATTGACCCTTCTGGTGAAATGCAAGTTGTTTCTGGTGAATGTGATATTTTCATTCTTGAAACTAACCCTGCTTATTATGATGGAAAATTAGTAACATTAATTAGAGATAAATCAAAACTTCCTTTTTATGACATAATTGGAATAAAAGTAAAAACAGAAGGAAAGAAAATAAATTTAAAATTCATGAGCGCAGAAGATGTCATAATAGAAGATTGGACAGCCAAGGTTGATTTATCTGAATGTCATAGCCATTTTGATTTAGCTATAATGAGAGAAGAAGGATATAAAATTGCTTTGGAATATGATAAATACCCATGTAAGACTTGTATTCATAAACCTGTTAATTTTTATAAAGAATTATATGAAAAATGTTTTGATTGTAACCCTCAGAGTGAATTTAAATGGTATGAAAAATAATTTTTAAATTATATCAACTTTTCGTTGACAAGAATAGTAATCTATGATAAACTATAGATGTGGATAGGAGAAATTTAAATGGATAAACTTTATGATATGGACCAAACATCAGAATTGTTGAAAGTGTCTAAGTCTACTTTGGCAAGATGGAAGAAAGAAAGAATGATACCATACATCAAGATAGGTAGAAAGACTTTGTTTGATTATGAAGATTTAATTGAATTGATTGAAAAGAATAAAATTGGTATGGAAGAATAATGGAAAACCAAGAATTAATGAAATGGCTAACTGGTAAAGAAATATTAAAATTAGTAGAAGAAGACCCATTTGATATGTCAAGTCATTTAGATAAAATTTCAATTGACGAAGATTTATCTGATTTTAAAAAAGCAGCATTAGAAGAATGGGAAGGATTGATGGGTACTTTTAGAAAATATGGTGATCTTAAAGCACCATATATGTCCAAAAAGAAATTTATAGAAATGATGCTTCTTTACCATTTGAAGCCACAAAATTTTAATGGTTGAAAAAACCACAGAGTGATGTTTCTGGCCTCTGAAACATTGATGAATAGTGAGTTTTAGAAGGCTAATTTTGAAAAGACATATAAAACCATTAGTTTTTATAGTTTGAAGTTGAATAAAAACAAATTTTATAATATTATCAAATAGTTATTGAATTTATGTAACGCTTTAGAAAATAAAAATATTCAACCTGAAATTTAATGACACTTTCTTGGCGCAAAACAGGTACTTAGGTCATATATTGTTGGAATAAAAAAACTAAATATAAAATGAGGAAATTATTTTATGGTTAAATGTCCAGAAAGCATTGAGGAATTACAAGAATTAGAAAGATTATTACCTCTTTGTAAAAAAACTTTATATGAAACTGCTCAAGCAAAACTAGAGAGTGGTGCTGCTTCTAGCATTAGAGATGCTGCACGACAAATAGGTGAAGAGACAGGACGCTCACCGGGAGTTATACGAGTTGCAATTCAAAGAGAGGAACGCGAGCGCATGGCAACAATGTTGCCACCTTGTGAAACAGAGTTACAAGGTGATGAAAAACACCCACCTCAACCCATAACAGTTTCTCAACTTTGTAAAGAAACACTAAAAGATGGCGAAACAGAAGGTGATGAAAAAATCTGTCTGTGGTGTAAAGATTACGATTATGAAAAAGAAGTGTGTTGGCGCTTTAAATGTGATATGTGGGCACAAAGTCTTGGTTGTGATAATTGGAAACACATTGAAGATGACGAAGAAGAAGACCAAGAGGATGCCAAAGAATCTAAACCATCTATTTGTTCATTAATGACTGGCGATCAAGAATCTTACACACCAGAAAAATATATTGAAGCAGCAAGATTAACAATGGGGAGTATAGATTTAGACCCAGCATCCAACGAATTCGCCCAAAAAACAGTTAAAGCCACCACCTACTACACCAAAGAAGAAAATGGGTTAGATAAAAACTGGGATGGAAATATTTTTCTTAATCCACCTTATAGTCATCCAGATATAAAACACTTCGTAGATAAATTACTTTCTGAATTAAAACCAAATCAACAAGCAGTCTTATTAACAAACAATAATACTGATACAAACTTTTTTCATAATGCAGCAAGAAAAGCATCAGTAGTTTGTTTTACAAAAGGAAGAATAAATTTTAACAAATTAGACGGAAGCACATCAAGTCCTACTAATGGACAAGTATTCTTTTATTTTGGTGAAAATACAGATGAGTTTATTAAAAACTTTTCTGAATTTGGTTTAATGATGGTTGTTATATGACAATTAGATTTAGGAATAAATTCGAAAACTCAAAACCAGCAGGATTCGATGGCGAGTTTGATTGGGATTTTTTGTTACCTGCTTTTAAAGGTACAAAAATAGAGCCTATGGATTTTGATTGTGTAGTTGAAAGAAGAGGACATTTCCTTATTTTTGAAACTAAAAGCAAAAACAAAGAAGTCCCTTTGGGTCAACAAATAACTCTTAAAAACTTAGTTATATTAGGTGAAGGAAAAGTTCATGTTATAATTTTGTGGGGGAAAACACCAAATGAAGTATCATCAATGGAAGAATGGTATTATGAAGATGGAAGACAAAAAATTTTCCATAGAAATAATTGTTCTTCTGATTTTATTTTAAAATTAACTACAAAATGGTTTAGTTATATAAACCAAGAAAAGAAATTCTCACAACTATCTCTAAAAATTAAAAAATAACCAAACCTATGCCATTACCACCGCTTGAACAAACTGATCAACAATACACAAATGCTTTCAACAGATATAAAACCAACACAGAAAGAAATAACCAAGCATTGAAAAATTACATTCTTAAACAAATATTCAACAACCATGATATAGGCATCATAGTTAAGAAAGATGACAATTTTCGTGATATAAACAAACTGTACATTGAAACATTTACCAAAATTAATTCAGAAGAAGAATACACACCATCTGAATTATATACCAACAAAAACGCTTGGTTATATTGTATAGGCGACCAGCAAACAATTTGGATATTTGGGTGTAAACAACTAAAAGAATTGCTTAGACCAAGTAGTATGAAATGTAAGTTTAAAAATACTATATTTGGTTTTGACTTTGGTGAATATGAAGATTGTTTTGATAATTGTGATGACTGGTTAGAATGTAGAAGAACTAAAGATAGGAAATACGAATTAAAAACTTCTGTGGTGTCAAAAGGATATATGATGCCTGTTGAAGATGCAGACAAGTTTTGTTTGAAGAAGGTGGAAGTTGAATAATTTGTTTTAGGTCAACTTTTTCATGACAAGACTATTAGATTATGATAAACTAATATATATGGAGAAATTAAATTATGCAGGACAATTTTGATTTATCTTCTTTGTTAAAAACAAATGAAAATTCTAATGATGAAAGTTTCAAAGAATTTTTCAGTAGTCGCAACATATCACAAAATAAATTAGCAGAAACCATTGGTATTTCTGTTTTCATTATGCATTGTTGGTTAAATAATAAAATTAAAATACCTGAAAAGCGAATTAAACAATTAGAAGAATTAAAAAACATGATTATTGATTGGGAGAAAGAAAATGGAAAGAAATTCAATTCGTAGAAAAGAAGATAATAAAAAATTAGGAGAAATAAAAAATGGATAAAAGAGAAAACAATTTAATAAACTTATATTACAGTCTTTGTGAAGCAACTTATAACATAGAAGAATTTATTAATAATAATGAAGAAAAATCCAAAGTTTTTATAAATTTTGAAAGGATAAAAAATCTATGCAAAATCTATAGCAAAATTAAAAAGATACAAGGAGAGTTATTAAATACATATCCAATTAATTTTGATGAAAGTAAATTAATTGGAGAAGAAAAACCAGAATGGGATAAAAAGTCGGGCCTTACTGAAGAAGAATGGGAAGAATCTGATTTTGGCAAAGGTTGTGAATTTGGTCTTTGTTATAATTGTGAGTCCTTAGCAAATTGTCTTGTTGAACTTAATGAAGATTATAAAGTATCAGAAGATGGAACAGAATATGTTAAACCAAAAAAAGGTATAATTGTCAAAAGGAAATTTTAAATGAGTTATAATTATAAAGAAGAATTAAAAAAATGGAAGAATCAAAAACCATCAGAACGATTTTGGGATTTATCATGTGGTGGTGCTAAAGGAGAATTTTGTGATGGACCTTGTGGTGGCGTAGAAGTATATCGTGGTGATTTTAAAGGATTGTTAAAGAAAATTAAAAAATTACAAGAAGATGACAAATCTTAAATTCCTACCAATCAAATATCTTCCAGAGATATCCAAACAAGATTGGAAAATTATTAAAGCCAATTCTAAATATCCAAAATTGGTGTCTGCAATATATCTCGCTTTTATAAGTTATCCAATTATAAAATGGACACCAGAAATAATAATTGAATATATCTTTGATAATGAACATTTACAACAACACAAAGATTTAGAAATATATAGATATAAATTAGATTATGAAGATGAAGAAGAATGTTGGCCTATTTATAGAAGATATCTTATTTTTAGAGCTATGTTAGATTTCACCCAAATTGCTAAAAATCCAAACTTTGAATTTAGTGGAGTCAAGAAATGGTTAACGAAAGAGAAGAAATTTGCCGACAAACTAGTGAAGAATATACCGAGTTGGTGGCCGATAAACCGAAACTCAAAAGCCAACACATCCCAGGACACATCCTACAACTAACACTGGCCAATGGTGTCACACCTCTAGACAAAGAAATTCTTGCAGTCATAAATAGAATGGTAAGATATGCGCCATCAGACCAATTCATAGCTAATGAATTAGGTCATTCAAAAGAAACTATCAAAAAAGCAAGACAATTGATGGAAAAGAAAGGTTTGTGTATTTCAAACAAAGAAAAAAAGAAAAAGAAAAGATTCAAAGTAGATTTGCCAGACCCGCCTAAAAAAACGATGGAAGAAGGTTTAGTCATTGATTCTGTAATAATGAATATTTTTGGAAATTCATTACTGCGACAAGTAGTTGCTGTTGATTGTGGATTTCCAAAACATGCAGATGGATGGAAGGCATGGAAAATTGGTATTTCAAAAAGGCACTTTTTAAGACAAAAAGACATACTAAAATTTATGGGTGTATTGAAGTCTATAAAGAAAATTATGGGTGGTTTAGGGGAAGTTCTGTCATACCAAGAAAGGGAAGTTCTGTCATCATTCCAGGGGAAGTTCTGTCCTTCTTTTGGTAAAGAAGTATTTAGTAAAGATATTCTAGGTAATTCATCTTCTTTATCTAAAGATAAAGAAGATAAGAAGTTGGACAAGCCAACTTCTATAAATGGTGAATTTTCAAAGAATGAATTTTCAAATGAAACCTCTTGCTCATCAAAAGATAATAAAATGTTTTTAAAAAAACAAACACCTCTTGCCACTATCAATAATGAAACCTCTTTGGAAAATTTAATTATTCCGAATTCTGAAACTAAGAAGGACAAACTTATGGAAGATGCCGCTTTTGAAACCAAACCTAGATTATACGAATTGTTAGACAAGGTATCAACCAAACCAAAACCTAAAAAGAAAAAGGCTCATCGCAAATGTCAAGAATTGGAAGAAATGCTGATTTGCTTTCCGAAACTTCCGAAAGTTAAAATTACCGAAAATTCATATTTGAAATGCGCCAAAGTAATAAAGGATTTGGAAAATGGTTTGTATGAAACTTATGGTATGGAAATGGTGAATTTAATTGCTGCTAATTTAGAAGAAACAGGAATAACCAAAAGCCAGGTCTTGAAAGTATTCAGAAATAAATATTCCAAAGAAGAAAGGTTTGAATTTTATTTAAGACTTGAAAAACTAAAAGACCCAACTTATCTTCCTAATTTAAAACAGAATGGTTTGAATATAGGAAATGCTCTATATAATCCTCACGCTATGGGCATCAAGTCTTGGTTAGTTTATGTTATGATTAAACCACCTGTCAAGAAACTTGAATGGACTGATGATGAATTACAACAAAGAAATAATGCTTTGAAACAATTAAAAGAAGCATGGGAAAATATGAATGACAACAGAATTGATAATGCTTTGAAATGGCTGCATATCCATTACAAGAAAGACTTGGTTGATAAAGGTGATAAAGATGGTAATTTAGGCGAATTATGTAGTGGTGGTTTTGATAAATTCATAAGCAGATATATTGCGTGGATGATGGTTTACTATGGCGAAATGGTTGATAAAGATGATGCTATAGTTAATGTTGGATGGTTAGATAAGAAGTCTAAACCATTTAGAAAATTTATGGAAACATATAAAGATTATATGGACCATTTAATGGAATGTGTAAATTAAAGGATATAGGATGGATAAATTATGAAACATTATAAAATTGGCTCAAGATTCTTAATTAATGGTGAAAGATATATTCTTACACAGGTAAATCAGTTTGAAGTATATCTTGTTAATGTTACAACTGGCGCACAATTTGATAATAAAATTTCTTTTGAGTCTATATCAGAAAAAGACTTTAAAGACATCTGCAAGAAAGATTATAAATTGGTTGGGTAATTAATGTTATCATTAATAGTAGATTCAAGACTAAGACTTCCTCTTGGACAACTTTCGCCAGAATTATTGGAAAAGATAAAGAAAGAGTTTACGTTCAGAAATCCTCAATATTTTCAGGCAAAAAACTCAGGAAGGTCAACGTGGAAAGTCTCAGAGTATATTCGCGGGTATAAACTATCAAAAAGAGAATTATACATACCAAGAGGTGCAACATCTAATGTTATTTCATTATTAGAAGATGATGGAATAGAATATCAAGTAATCAACAATACTAGAATGTTGCCAAAAGTCGATTTTGAATTTCATGGTGAATTGAGAGAGACACAAATAGAACCTGTTAAAGCTATTCTAAGTCGTAAGTTCACAACTTTATCTTCGCCTGTAGCGAGTGGCAAGACTTGTATGGCATTATATACTGTAGCAATTAGACAGCAGCCTGTGTGCGTTATGGTACATACCCGTGCGCTCGCAGATCAATGGTGTGAAAGAGCAGAGCAATTTCTTGGACTTGACAAAAAAGATATTGGAAGAATTGGCGATGGTAAGAAAAACATAACAAATTTTACCGTAGCTATGATGCAAACTTTAGCTAAATGTAGCAAAGAAGTTGCACCATATTTTGGATATTTCATAGCTGATGAAGTTCACAGATGCCCGTGTTCTACTGCGATTAAAGCCACATCTGGATTTGATTCAGCTTTTGCTACTGGTTTAAGTGCGACTCACAATCGCAGAGATGGAATGACTCCGCTCATCTACTGGACCGTGGGGCCTCTAACTGGGGAGGTTGGTTTGGGTTCTTTGGTCAGAGAAGGTAGTGTTATGATGGTAGAGCCTATAATTAGAGAGACTAATTTTAGAAGCAGCCTTTTGGAACCATCGTGGGTTGACTTAGTTACAGAACTTTCTCAAGATCAAGAGCGAAATGAATTAATAATTAATGATGTATATAAAGAATCAAGAAAAAGCATTTGTGTAATTTTATCAGATAGAAAAGCACATTGTGAATTATTAACTTCTATGCTTGTCAAGATGAATGTCAGAGTTGAAATGGTAACTGGCGATGTAGGTGGAATTGAAAGAGAAGAAATATTGAACAGATTGAAGAATGGTGAAGTTGAAGTTCTTGTGGCAACAGGTCAATTATTAGGAGAAGGATTTGATGAAAAGTCTTTGAATTCTTTATTTCTTGTTACTCCTGTTAAACATTATTCAAGACTAGTACAATATTTAGGTAGAGTTTCAAGGGTGACTGAAGAAAAAATTAAAAATGGAATTAAGAGTAAAATTTTTGATTATACAGATATTCATTGTGACTTTTTGATGAGAGCCGTGGAAGAGCGTCAACGTACTTACAGAAAACTAAAAAAAGAAAGTTTGAAGAATTAAATATATGGCAGATGAACCTCAATTTACAAGAAAGCGCCTCGATTTTTCGATAGAGGGGAGGATATTAACTTCTCTCATTATGTCTGATAAGTTTATTCAGAACATCGCTCCAATGCTAAAGATTGAATATTTTACAAACACTTTCTCTCGCGCTATTGCCGTTTGGTGTCTTGATTACTATAAGATTTATGGAAAATCTATCAAAAAAGATATTCAAAATGTTTATGAATCAAATAGACGTTCTGGTCAGATAAGAGAAGACGCAGATTTGATAGCTTCTTTTTTGCAAGGGCTTTCCACTAAATTTGAAGAAGAATTGGAAGAAAGCGAAGCATATAATTTAGAATATCACTTAGATCAGGCAGAAGCATATTTCAAAGAAAGAGCATTAACTTTACTTTCTGATAATTTACAACAAGCACTTACTAATGGAAGAATCTTAGAAGCACATGAAGCAGTAGCTACATTCAGAGTACCAGACAGGGTTATGGAAATTGGTTCTGAACCATTTGACAATCCAGATTTGGTTAAGAAAGCATTGGAGAAGAAAGAAGGTTTTTTTAGAATACCAGGACACTTGGGCGAAATGATGGGTAGTTTTAAGCGAGGAAGTTTAGCAGCTTTAGCAGCGCCGATGGCTGGAGGCAAAACCACCGCTATGATAGACTTCGCCTTGCAAGCCTATTACAGCAGATTAAATGTAGCTTTCTTCTCACTTGAAATGGCAGAAGATGAAGTAACAGAAAGAATGGCAAGAGCCATTACTGCATCACCTAGAAAATCAGGCAAATATTTATTTCCAGTTTGGGACTGTTTAAATAACCAATTAGGAACTTGCAAAAAGAGAGGTTTTGAAAATCCTACTATAGCAAGAAGTATTCAAAAAGGTAGAAGCACTATAATTGAAAGAGACGAATTTCCAGTGCATAATTATCGACCATGTATTCAATGTGATAAATTTAAAATTACTGCATGGTGGGAAGAAATTGAAAAGAAAGGCATATCAACTAAAGAAGCCATACAGAAATTCCAAGGTTTGAAAGAAACATTTTCTTCTAGATTCAAATTGGTATCATGGCCAATGTATTCAGCAGGATTACAAGAAATTATTTCTTGTTTAAGAATATGGGAAAACATGGAAGGGTTCATACCAGATTTAATAGTGGTAGATTACGCTGATTTGTTGAAACCAGAATCTAACCAGAAAGAAGAAAGACACAATCTAGATAGAATTTGGAAAGGGTTGAAAGCCTTGTCTCAGTCTACTAAAACTTTGGTTTTGACAGGGACGCAGACTAGAAGAAGCACTTTGGAAAAAGGTGAGGTTGGACAAGCTGACATGGCAGAGGACATAAGGAAATTGGCTCATGTGGATGCCATGTGGGGTTTGAGCCAGACGCCTGATGAGAAGAGGTGGGGTCTAGCCAGGATAGGAATGCTGAAACAGAGGCATGACGAATTTGATGTAGTTTCACAGTGTTACATATTGCAACAGTTGAAATGTGGTCAGTTTTGCTTGGATTCTAGACTCAAAAAATAATTTCAAGAAATTTGAAAATAATTCTTGACAAAGGGTTTTGAGGGTCTATAATATAGGAAAACTAAGAAGGGGGAGGAAATTTTTGGATACAACTCATGAAGAAGAATTAAAAATTCTAGGCAAAGAATTGATGGGTTGGACCCTTTTTGGAATTTCTCCTATAACTGGCGTGTTTGGCGCAAGATGGTTATTTTACCCCTTTGAAGATTATGGCACTAAATTTGAATTTTTTGATGATAAAAATTGTATTGATTTTATAAAATGGAACCCGTTTGAAAACACTATTCAAACCTTTGGAATAATAGACAAATTAATTGACAATGGGTGGAAAGTTTTTAGCCTTGAATATGACAATTTATATAATGATGGTAAATGGAAGGCTTTATTTTATAAACTAGGAAACGCAGTAGGTTATGGAGAAACTAGAGAAGAAGCAATTTGTTTTGCTGCTCTTGAAACTTTGGAAACAATTGAAGAAGAATCTTATGTTTTTCAAGGTTATAGATTTTGGAAATGTTGTCACCAAAATATTGCCTTTGGTCATTTTTCTAATTGTCCGATAGTATTGAAAAAGAAATTAGAATTGGAATTAAAAAAGAAATCTAATGTTATAGATAAAGAGGGAAATCAATGAGAATCTTAAGACATCTTAAAGTCCCAACTGGTGACATTTTGGTTGCCCAAGGTGAAAAAGACCAATTAGAAATGCTTTCTTTGGGTGATTATGGCAAAGAAGTAAACCTAAAAGCTGATTTCATGGGACTTTCTAGACCTCTTGACCAAGTTTCTCATTGCAATCTTCTTCCTTTGACTGAAAAATGGGTAATTACAATATCTACTCAATACGGTTGCTCAATGAATTGTACTTTTTGTGATGTTCCAAAAGTTGGTCCTGGCAGAAACGCCACATTTAAAGACCTCATACATCAAGTTCTAACTGGTATTAAATTGCATCCAGAAATTACCCATACAAACCGGCTTAATGTCCACTTTGCTCGTATGGGCGAACCTACTTGGAACCCAAACGTATTAGATGCAACAAAATGGATGAAAGAACATTTGGATGCAGAATATAAAGTTCATCCTGTAGTTTCTACAATGATGCCAAAGAATAATATTTGGTTAAAAACTTTTATTCACACTTGGATGAGAATCAAAAATCGCTTATATCTTGGCAATGCTGGTTTGCAACTCAGTATCAATTCAACTAATGAAAAAGAACGAAATGAAATGTTTTCTGGTAACGCATTGTCTCTTAAAGACATTTCAAAAATTATGGAAGGTATTATTCCGGCAGGTCGCAAAATCACTCTTAATTTTGCGATTGCTGACTATGAAATAAATCCAGAAATCCTTTTGGAATATTTTGACCCCGACTACTTTATCATCAAACTAACTCCGATGCATAAAACAGAGAAAGCACTTCAATTTAACATTAAAACTAATGGTGATTATACGACTTATCATCCATATCAAGAAATTGAAGAAAAATTAAAAGTTGTTGGATATGACGTTCTTGTTTTTATCGCTTCTGAATATGAAGATATGGGTAGAATAACTTGTGGTAATGCTATTTTATCTGGGACTCTTCCAGAATGTCCTTATGAGGAATTAATATGAATTCATGGATAGATGATTTAATTGTGTTTTTAATGGGAGTTTTCGCTTTGCTTTTATGTGTTGCTATCTTTGCTTTACCAATAGAATATTATTCGGCCAAAAGTAAAATAGCTGAATACAAATCAGTCCAAACTACTTTGGAAAACGCTCGTGAAAATAAAAATGCTAATCCTTATGAAATCGCCGCTATCCAACAAAAAGTAGTGGATAGCAATAAATGGTTGGCTAATAAACAATATTGGAATGATACTATTTTAGGTTGGTATATTCCTGACGAAGTTGATGATTTGAAGCCGATAAGGTAAATTATGAACATTCTATGTAAAAGTTGTGGTGATCCCATCAACCATCTTTCCCTTTTGTTGAAAGGAGAAGAAGTTTTTGGCAATGGTTCTGCAACCAATGAAGGAGATTGCCTATCTTGCTACTTCATCAAGAACCCGATAGGAAGCGAACCCGAGTAGTGCAAGGATTTGGAAAGATGGGGTTGTCTTGATTTTATGAACTGAAAATTATTTTCAATTTTCTCAACTTTTCTCTTGCGCTATGGGTTTTGAAATTCTATAATATAGGTAATGAAAGATTGTGGTAGAAGAATAGAATTTAAACTGTAGAGGAGGGATTATGGACTTTAGGATGGTCAAGATAGCCATAGCAAAACAGTTTGAGAAACTTCAAGGTTACAATCTGTTTCGGTCAAGGGTTGGTAAGGAAGAAATGTGGCAGACATATCTTTCCAGTTTTCCAAATGGGTCAAATCCCATCTTTCGTGAGCGAACAGAACATGATTGCAGTTGTTGTCGGCAATTCATTGGCGCGGTTGGGAACATTGTGGCTGTGGTTGATGGAAAATTGGAAAGTATTTGGGATTGCAATGTACTTGGCGAACCAGATTATCAAACTGTAACTGATGCTATGGCCACCTTGGTCAAATCAAAGCCGATTGAATGTGAATTTTTTAATCCAGAAAGAATTGCTGGGACGGACAAAAACTTTGAGCAGTTGACCGAAGGAGTTAAGACTTGGGAACATTTTTTTATCAATATCCCCAATAAATTTGTTAAACCAAAAGTCGCTATTGGTCCTTTACTCTCAGAATCATGTTCGAACCATGATGTTTTCTTGCGAAGCCTTAATGAGATTACCACAGAATCTATTAACATAGTGCTTGAACTCATAGGCCAAAATTCCCTCTATCGCGGAGAAGAAAACAAGTTTGCAGTGGATTCATTCCGAGTCCTAAAAAAGAACTTTGATAAGATTGAACTTGATTCCGATAAGGATATTTTTGTTTGGGATAATCTTAAAGAAACTCCCTTGTCTGTAACCAAAATCCGCAATACTGCTATTGGCACATTGCTCACTGATCTTTCAGAAGGAGTTGATATTGAAGTTGCAGTGAGATCATTTGAAGCTAAGGTAGCCCCGGCCAATTATAGGCGTCCTACAGCCCTAATAACTAAAGGGATGATCGAACAAGCGAAGATGAAATTAGAGGAATTGGGGCTTACCTCAGCTTTGGAACGCCGCTTTGCCTCCCTTGAAGACATTTCTGTAAACGACATTCTATTTATTGATCGTCAGATAGAAACACAAGTGAATACTGACATCTTTGATGAATTATCTGCGGGGGTTCAACCCAAGAACAGGAAAAATTTTGATAAGGTTGAAGAAGTTCCGGTAGAAAAATTTATTAAGGATGTTCTCCCTCAAGCTAAATCAATGGAAATCCTATTTGAAAATCACCAAGCAGGAAGTCTTGTAAGTTTGGTGGCTCCAGTTGACCCAACTTCAAGAGAACTTTTCAAATGGGGCAATAAATTTAGTTGGACGTATAATGGAGAAGTTGCCGATTCTGTCAAAGAACGGGTGAAAAAAGCTGGTGGAGTTGTAGAAGGAGACCTATGTTGTCGCCTTTCTTGGTTTAACTTTGACGATCTTGACCTTCACATGAAAGAGCCAAGCGGGTATGAAATATTTTATGGAAATCGCAATAAGACTTCCTCTTCTGGTGGTCGTTTGGACGTAGACATGAACGCTGGTCGTGGTCAAACCAGAGAGCCGGTTGAGAACATCTTTTATCAAACTAAAAATCGGATGAAAGAAGGGGTTTACACTCTCAAAGTCCATAATTATCATAAACGAGAAGTTGATAATGTCGGTTTTGAAGTAGAAGTAGACATTGAAGGAATAATCAACCGTTTCTCCTATATTCAACCTGTTGCTAATCAAGCCGTAATTTTTGTTGCTGAAATTAAATACACTAAAAAAGACGGCTTTGAAATTGTCAAATCATTGCCGAAACAAACCCAAGTTGGAAGGGAAATATGGGGAATTAAGACTAATAGTTTTAATCAAGTCCGTGCTATGATGTTATCGCCCAATCATTGGAACGGCCATTCCATAGGGAATAAACACTACTTCTTCATATTGGATGGTTGTGTTAATGATGGCCCTGCTAGGGGTTTTTATAATGAATTTTTGAAAGAAGAACTGAATGCTCATAGAAAGGTCTTCGAGATTATAGGCTCCAAGACCAGACTTGCCAATAGTGGTGAACAACTGAGTGGGCTTGGTTTTTCATCAACCAGAAGAGATAGTTTGGTATGTAAGATCAAGGGAAATTTTACTCGCACTATAAAAATCATTTTCTAATCAAAAGGAGGAATTGCTATGACTGAAATTAACAATTTGTTTGCAGTGGCTTCACGTTTGAAATTTCGTTTTGAAACTCCCAGAGGTTCTTTGACAGTTGAAGACCTTTGGAACTTGCCTTTAACCAGCAGAACCGGCAAAGTTAATCTTGATGATATTGCTCGCAGCCTCTATCGAGATGTAAAAGATATGGGAGACGAGGTATCTTTTGTTGCTCCGATTCAAAAAACTGATGAAATCCCTGGACTCAAACTCGAATTGGTTAAGTATATCATTTCAGTTCTTGTTTCTGAGCGCGATACAGCAGCACAAGAGGCGGTCAGAAGAGAAAAGAAACAGCGGCTCTTGGAACTCATCGTCAGGAAGGAAGATGAAACATTGGCTGGCAAGTCTTTGGATGAACTGAGAGCCATGGTAGAACAACTGTAACCGTGTCGGCCCTTGGCGCAGTCTGGTAGCGCACTTGCCTTGGGCGCAAGGGGTCCTTGGTTCAAATCCAAGAGGGCCGACCATGTTTTGGGTATGGGAAGATTAAACCATCTTGCGAGCAGGTGGGTGGGGTGCAGCCTGAGAAAGAAATAAGGAGTCGCTGACCGTCTTTGAAGTTCTTTCTGAATAGTGCCTCTTATATGTTCGGTGCCACTTGTTGGCTTGATATGGGGTAATGCCCAGCCGGACATGACCACAGAAGGGACGCCTTCTGTTTGTAGCCCCAGGTCTCACCTACCTGTCTGAATAAGAGAATAGGTGGCTCTGGTGTGAGCGTACTGCCTCTGGACAAAATCAGAGGTAGCTTGGCAGAGGCAAGTGTCAGCACTAGTCGCAAAGCGTCTGGCAGAGTCGTTAAACGTCTCGAAGCGGCTTGTTTCTGTTAAGTTTACATTTTTTAGAGAGGAAGTGAGTATGAAAATAATTGATGTTTCTGATAACTTACAAAAATTGAATTTACACAATACTTTTTTGTCCATAAAACTTTTGAAACTACTTGCTATAAAGAATAATTACATTTTTATTACAGGGAATCAAAAGAAGAAAAACAAATGAATCTTATTTCTAGACAAGACCTTAAAAAAGCAATTAAAGAAGTAAATGAAAAATTCAAGATAAAACAAAGTCTTGCTGTTTCAACAGAAGATTTATCTAGTTTCTTGCGCTCTGTTTATATCAAACAAAAAGAAGCGATGCCTAAATTTGCAAGACAAGTGGCAGAATTGATACCGGAAGAAGAAACTTGTCCTGAATTTGGTTATGGATACAATCCTAAAGAATGCCAAGGATGCGATGAAGGACAAGAATGTAGGAGATTATCAGACCTGGCAGCAAAAGGTGATTATGATCCAGTTAAAAGATTTGTGGATAAATATGGAAACGTCCAACCTGTGAATGTCATGTTTGATATTATTTGCAGAGAACCAGATATAGACAAGAATGAATTTGAAAAGAGAGTGAAAGCAACTGGAATAGACTATAGTTATCATGGTTTTGATTTGGCATGGAGAATGACGCAAAAGGTTGTCGCTGGGTTGAGAAGGCACAAATGGATGAAATAATGGAAGAATTAATAATTACACAAAAATATCTTCAAGATAATCCAAATTTTATCTTCGTCTTCGGGGATAACCATTTGAGGGAAGGAAAGGCTGGCGCAGCAAAATTAAGAGACCTTCCTAATTCCTATGGATTTATCACAAAGAAGTTCCCAAACAATGACATCAAAAGTTTTTACAAACCAGAAGAATATAAACTCGTCTTTGAAAAAGAATTAGACAAATTGATATTTCAGATTGTAATGCACCAAGATAAGACCTTTCTAATTAGCAAATTAGGCAGCGGCCTTGCAAACCGCTTTCATATTTGGGAAAAGGTTATCGAGCCAGAATTAAAAACACTGACTAGATATAAGAATGTAAAACTTTTATGGATGTAATAAATGAGAAACAATAGTTTAAAAGATGAAAGTTTAAAAGATAAAATAACAAAAGACTTTCCAGAAATTTATTCAGACTGTTTCGATTTTTCTATTGGAGAAGGATGGTACAAAATTGTTTATAATTTAACAGAATCAATAAGTAAGATTGACAAAAATGTAAAAGTTTTACAAGTGAAGGAAAAACTAGCCCTATTGAGATTCTACATCTCAATTCCAAACGAAGAAACAGTTGATGAAATTTATGTGTTAATTAGGAAAGCGATGGAAGAATCAAGTAAAACTTGTGAATTTTGTGGCACCAAAAAGAATGTTACTAAGGAAGGTGAATTTTGGGTAAAAACCTTGTGTAATAAATGTAGAGAAAATTTATGAAAACTATCTACATTGTTTTTGGTAGTGAAGGAAGTTATGATGACTATCATGAATGGGATATTAAAGCATTTATTTCTAAAGACAAAGCAGAACAATTTGTTGAATTGTTGAAAGAAGAAGCAAAAAGAGTAATTGAATATAATAATACTATTGGGAAAAAATATCCTTTTCCAAATAATGATGGAACACTAAAAGACAGGAAAGAAAAGTTATCAGAATATCAAAGGATAAATGAATTAAGAAGAAGCGAAATAACCGAAAACAAGTATGATTCAATGACATTTGAAGATAATCCTGAATATAACATAAAAGAACTTGAATTGGATGAAACACTACCTGTAGAAATAGTAGAATAAAATAAACACTGGAGAATTGAAAGAAAATGACTTTAGACTGTGAATTTAACCCAGAAAAGAATCGCCCTTTGACCTTAAAGGAATATAGGGATGGTTTGTCTCATGCCAAGGCCGTGTATATGCTAGGTGGAGAAGAACAACTTGCAGTGTGTGAACACTGTGCTGAGATTCCTTTGTTGGTGAAGAAGTATAAGATAAAGAAGATGATAGAGGGATAATGGAAGTTTCTTACATTATAGAAAGACTTTGTGGTTGTGGCTACCAAGTCTATATTGCAGGAGGAAGTGTAAGAGACGCCTTGGCTGGTCTACCATCCAAAGATGAAGATATAGTTACTAATGCCACACCAGAAGAAATTGAAAAGATGTTTTCTGGCCACGATATAAAATTTGTTGGCAAACAATTTCTTGTAACTCTTGTGGACGGCATAGAAGTAGCCACATATCGCAAGGATGATTATGGCGGTTTATCTGATAAGAATTGTGAAGTATCCTTTGTTGAAACTTTGGAAGAAGATTTAGGTAGGCGTGATTTCACTATCAATTCCCTTGCGAGGTGTGAATTTACAGGAAAAATTCTTGACCCTTATAACGGCCAAGAAGATTTGAAGAAAAGAATAATTCGTTTTGTGAATAATCCAAAAGACAGAATTTATGAAGACCCAAATAGAATAATCAGAGCTTGCAGATTTCTTGCTAAGATTGATGGTAGTTTTGAATGCAAAACTTTTGAAGCATTATGTGAACATTCTCATTATGTTCGAGATCATGTTGCTAAGGAAAGAATTAGACTTGAAATATTAAAGGCATTGGAATTACCAAAACCATCTTTGTTTTTCCAAGCATTGTTTGAAATTAATGCTTTGCAATATATTTTTCCAAGTATGATTCCATGTGCTGACCACCATCACGGCAAACATCATAGAGAAGATATTTTTACTCATTTAATGATTGTTGGTGATTCTATTTCTTCTAAATATCCTTTATTAAGACTATCAGGATATTTACATGATGTTGGCAAACCAGAATCATATTCAGATGATGGTAAATTTATAAATCATGAAAACGTTGGTGCTAATATAGTTGTAAAAGAACTACAAGACTTGAGATTTTCTATGGATGAGGTTTCTAAAGTATCAAATTTGATAAAATGCCATATGTATTCAATTAAAGATATTTCACCAAAATCAATTAGAAAGTTATTGGTTTTTCTCAATGAATTAGGTTTAGATTATTCAGAGTTTTTGAGGTTGAGAATTGCAGATAGAATTGGTAATTTAGCTAAACCAAATTTTACTTTAAAAGAAATCAAAGAAGTTCTGTTTAAGTTTAAAAATGTTATAGATGAAAAGACTCCGTTTAATGTTAAAAATCTAATGATAAATGGCGATGATGTCATGAATCTTCTTAATCTTGTTCCTGGAAAAAAAGTAGGAGAAATCTTAAAAATGTTGTTTGAATATGTTCTTGAAAATGGACCTGAGTATAATACTAGAGAAAATCTACTTGAGCAATTAAGAGAGATGGAATAATGGCAAGCATTGTAACAAACCTCGCTAAAAGAGGATTAATCAAACCTCCTTCGTATGCAATTGACACCCAGTATGAAATTATTACTGGTAGTGTTTCATATGGTGTGTCTTCTGGTTCTTCTGACCTTGATGTTGTTGGATTTTGCATTCCTTCCAAAGAAATTGTATTCCCCCATCTTGCAGGAATAATTCAAGGTTTTGGTTCTCACGGAGAAAAGTTCAATCAGTTTCAACAACATCACATAGAAGACAAAGAAGGAAGAAAAGAGTATGATTTAACAATTTATAACATTGTAAAATTTTTTCAATTGTGTATGGAAAATAATCCAAATATGGTGGATTCGCTTTTCGTAAGTCAGAGATGTGTTTTACATATTACCAAAATTGGGCAAATGGTGAGGGACAATAGAAAAGAATTTTTACATAAAGGTTGCTTTTACAAATTTCGCGGATATTCTTACAGCCAATTGCACAAAGCGAGAATCAAACAACCAACAGGGAAAAGAAAAGAAATTGTAGATAAATTAGGATTTGACCCAAAATTTCTTTATCATTGTGTAAGATTGTTGGATGAAACAGAACAAATACTCATTGAAGGAGATTTAGACCTTGAAAGAAACAAAGAATATTTAAAAGAAATTAGAAGAGGAGAGGTATCATTAGAAAGAGTTGAAGAATATTTTCAAACAAGAGAAAAATATCTTGAAGAAGTTTATCAAAAATCAACCTTGCCTCATTCTCCAGATGAACAAAAAATTAAGAACTTGCTCCTTTCTTGCTTTGAAGAATTTTATGGAAATCTTGATGGTTGTATAAAAACGCTTGGAACTACAGAACAGATTATCAACGATTTGAAATTAATTGTAAATAAATATAGTTAAACATTTCATAATGGATACATCATAATGGCTATAAAATTCTCTTGGGAGAAAATTGTTGAAGGTCGTTTTAAAATGTCATTAGATGAGGCATGGGAACTTGAATCAGGTAAAAACAAAAATGATGAAAAAATTTGGTATCAAAGAATAGGAATTAGACATGATGGTTACATAATTTTAAAAAGTTTAGACCCAGTATTGTTTGAGGCGTGGACACCTAAACAAAAACAAACATTAAGAATTATAGCTAATAAATATCCAGAAATTGTAATAGATGAATATTATGAAGGTCAAGAAGGAGCTATTGTTTTTCCACCAAAATATCTACATGAAGTTGCCGAAACATTAGGCGCTAAGAAAAAAAGGAAGTTGACTGAAATTAAAAAAGATGAACTTGCAGAAAGGATTAGGAAGTATAGATTTAAACCTTAATTTCACGCCTGAGAGAGCGTAGAAAAGGCTCAAAAACAAGAGATAATCTGAAATAGGTAGTTTGACAAGTCTTAGTAAAAATTTATCAAAATAGAGGCTATTTAATTCAAGTTAAAAAAGGAAAATAAATGAATAAAGTTAATGTTATCAAGGTATTAGACAGTATTTCGCCTATTTTATCTGAGGATTATGACATTATCCACTTCAATCAAGATTCCATTTATGCCGAAAGCAACATGATAGGAATTTCTTGCAATTTGGATTTTGGCTTCAAGGCTTCAATTAGAGGTATTGAATTAATAAAATTACTTAAAAAGATGTCTGGCGATGAAGTAGAGTTTAAACTCACAGACAAAACTTTGTCAGTCAAAGGTGGCGGTTTATCAGCCAAGTTTAAGAAATATGATAAAGAAAAAACACCACCAGATTTCACTGAATTAGAATTTAAAGAAGTACCAGACAATTTTATTGAAGCAATAACTGCTTGTTTACCTTCTGTATCAGATAAAGATATTCAAGGAATTTTAACTGGTTTGCATATTGACAATGCTTTAATGTATGGATGCAATAATGTTTCTGTGACTGAATATGAAATACCAGATATGGATGTAACATTTACACTTCCGAAACAAACTGCTTCTTTGCTGACTAAATTTAATCCAAAATACTATTATATTACTGATAACAAGGCCATATTTGCCAATGAAGATAAAACTTCATATTTGTGGTCTGTGCTTATGGCTGGTGCTTATCCAGTTGAGAATATGGTTAAATTGTTGTCTAAAGAAGGTGATATTTTCTCTTTACCAGAAGAAATAGGTAAAAGAGCAGATATTGTAAGTCTGTTTGCCTATGATGCTCAAGACGGCAGTTCTTTTATTGAAGTAGATATACAACCAGATAAGATTGTATTAGGCGGTAACAAGTCTTTTGGGAATTTGGAAGATGTGATGGAATATAAGTCGGAAGGAAGTGTGAAGTTTCATGTGAATAGTTTGTCTTTGAATCGAGCTTTGTTGATAGATAACAAATTTACATATTGTGGAAATTTCATTGTTTTTGAAAACAGCCAAGTCCGGCATCTGGTTTGTCTAGTTGACCACGCTTGATAACAGAGTAAATTAGATAAGGTATGGTCGGGTCAGGTTTGGTATGGTTGGGTCTGGTGTGGTGAGGTCAGGTAGGGTTAGGTAAGGTGTGGTAAGGTGAGGGTGTAAGTCTAGAAAATTAGGCTTACACAGTTTTAAAGAAATTAAAAAGGAGAATTCAAAATGCTAATGACACCACAAAATAAAGATTGGGATGACTTTTGCGCCATTCTGGAAGGTCCAGAGGGATGCGATTTTAAGAAAGACGAAAAAGGAAAAATCACCTGGAAATGCGACAGTAGTATGAATAGGCCGCTTGCCATTAAAATTCTTGCAGAATATTTTCCAGAAATAGATATTGAAGGTTCGTTAGAATATTTCAATGAGCACGGTGGTCTTTGTGATTGTGAAATTCTATTTAATGTAGGTGAGGAATGACAGAAAAGAATTTAGAAGGTTGGACTTGGATTATTGGTACTCCAAAATGGCATTATATGAGAAAAGGTTTTTCTCTATGTGGAAAATGGATGTTACTTGGTAATCCAACTTTGGAACAAGGCAAACCTTTTTCTCTAGATAATTGTAAGGCGTGTAAAAAGAAATTGTTTAGTGAATATCCCAAAAAGGAGAAGAAAACCAATGGGTCCAAAAAGTTGTTATGAATGCAATAATAAAGATTTGTGTGCTATTCTTTTTTGTTTTCAGAAAGCAATGGAAGAGAGTCCTACGCTTCCCGTAGTGGACAGTGATGATTTTGAACACAGACTATACGAACTGCTTGGCCAAGATTGTTTGTATTATAATTAAAGGAGATAAATAAGATGCCTACAATTAAAATTCCAGCAGAATTGGCAAGAGCTATTGTTTATGATGATACAGATGAGGGTGAATTAATTGAAGAAGAGATTTTTGATAGTGGCAGATGGTCTATCACCTATAAGGCTATAATTAAATATCAAGATAAATTTTACAAAACATTTTATAGAGTAGGTGCTACTGAAGCACAAGAAGAAAAGCCTTGGGAATATGATGATGAAGCAGAATTAGTAGAAGTTAAGCAAGTAGAAAAAATGGTTAAAGTTTGGGAAAAAGTTGTTGATTAATGAAAACTAAGAATCAGGATTTAGATATCGGGGAAGATTTTGTTTCTGTTCCCAAAGAAGATTTAGATGTTTTCTTTCCACATATAGAAGGTCAATATCATGCTGTTTGTCTTAATAATGGAATAATTGGGCCATTATGTAAAAATAATAAAGATTCTATTTGTATTATGGGTTCTTTTGAAAGACCAAGGAATTTTTATCATGCTTGGGACGGGAAAAATTGTTGGAAATGTCCTTGTGGATAACATACCAGAAATTATAAAACCATTCACAATTTTAGTGAAGAAGTTGATCGTTACCAATAAAACTTCTGAATGGTGTAAACTTCCTTATCCAAATCATCCAAAAGGTTGTCCTAATTATAACAAAAAGTTATTTTGTCCTCCCAATCATATTGACATTAATAAATATTTTGATTTATCAAAACCATTATATTTCGTATTTGCAGAATTTGATTTAGAGAAACATTCAAAAAGAATGAAAGTTTTACATCCAAATTGGACAGAAAGACAATGTAAATGTTGTCTATATTGGCAATCAAAAGTTAGAAAACAATTAACTGAAAATATTAAGTTAGTATCAATGGTTTTAGGAACTGATAGAACAACCAGTTGTCCAGAAGCAATGGGAGTAAATGTATTCGCTACTTGTGCTTTATCTGGTCTTAAATTGGAAAGAACAAGAGATTTGAAAATAGATAGACATATAGCTTTAATAGGATATAAAATAGGAGAATAGATGGCAGATTTTGACAATAATAGATTTGCTTCAAAAAATCAAGAATGGGAAACACCAATAGAACTTTTCAACTTCTTGAATGAAGAATTTAATTTCACTTTTGATGTATGCGCTGATGAAAATAATAAGAAAACAAATAATTATTTTTCAGAAGAAGATGACGCTTTAAGTAAAGAATGGAATGGCATCTGTTGGATGAATCCTCCATACAAAGATTTGAAACTGTGGGTCAAGAAAGCCTATCTCGAAAGCAGACACAAAGATTGCACTGTTGTCTGTCTTGTTCCTGCTAGAACTAATACTAACTGGTTCCATGAATATTGTATGAAAGGTGAAATAAGATTTATTAAAGGCAGACCTAAATTCAAAGGATGCGAACATGGTCTGCCACAACCACTTGCAATAATTGTATTTGGATTAGATTATTCAAATAATTATAAATCTGTAAAGTTGAAATAGATAATGACTCCACAAAAGGTGGTTATATTTTGAGAGAGATTAATGAAAATATGTTGGGAGAATTTAGAGAAAGTAAGGCTAAGGGGTGGAAATTTTTATTCTGGGAATATTCCTTTATTTTATATTGAAGAATGTACAGTTTGTAAAGAGTCTTTTTTAACTAAAAAGTTTGGGTTGTTTTGTTCTAGAGAGTGTGAACATGAGAAAGAAAGACCGCTTTGTAAATGTGGATGTGGTAAATACACCACTTGGCATAAAATAAAATTAAAATGGAATGAATTTCTTCATGGGCATCAATTTAAAGGGAAGAAACATAAAGAGGAGAGTATAAAAAAACAATCGGAATCTAAAAAAGGAAAGAAACATTCAGAAGAACACAATAAAAAGATAGGACTAAGTGGGATTGGGAGAGTACAATCAGAAGAAACTAGAAAAAAGAGAAGTGAATCATTAAAAAAACACAATTATGCTCCAGAGCGAATAGAAAAATTAAAATTAATAGGGCGTGAAACTTCATTAAAAAGAAGAGGATATCACCATACAGAAGAATCTAAAAAGAAGATGAGTGAATCACAGAAGGGAAAGATAGGGATGGCTGGAGAAGATAATCCGAATTGGAGAGGAGGAGTTTCTTTTTTACCATATCCAATTATTTGGGATAATAAACTCAGAAATGAAATAAAAACAAGGGATGATTTTAAGTGTCAAAATCCAGAATGTTATTGCAATGCAAAAAGACTTAATGTTCATCATATTGATTATGATAAACAAAATTGTTCCGAATTTAATTTAATAACATTGTGTGTTGGATGTAACAGTAGAGCCAATTATAATAGAGAATATTGGCAAGGACTTTACCAATGGATGATTTCGGAGAAATATTTTGAGTTTTTTTCATGCACATGTTCATGATGAATTTAGTACTCTCGATGGAGAAGGAAAACCGGAGACCTATGTTCAAGAAGCAAGTCGTCTTGGTTTTAAATATCTGGCAGAAACAAATCACGGAAATTGTGATGGCTTCTTAAAGTTTCAAGAAGCATGTCTCAAAAACAATATTACACCGATTTATGGCGTGGAACTCTACATAGTCCCAGACATTACCAAAAGAGATAAATATGAAAAGAAATATCATATCACTGTTTTGATTCAAAACAAGATTGGGTTTACCAATGTCCTAAAAATGCTTACCATAGCTAACCTTGAAGGCCATTATTATAGACCACGAATTGATCCATCGGTATTACTTAAACATTATGAAGGTCTGGTCTTTATGACTGCTTGTGTATCTTCTTTCATCAATATGGAAGGAGGAACAGAATTATTATTAGAATTACACAAGAAAGTTCCAACCTATCTTGAATTGATGCCACATAATTATCCTATCCAGAAAGAAATCAATTTAAAGAAATTAGAATTAGGAAAGAAATATAACATTCCATTTAGTGCATCGAACGACTGCCACTACGCAAAACCAGAACACGCCAAGGCACAGGAAATGCTTCTTGCTATTCAGAAAAAAGCTAAATGGGATGACCCAAAAAGATGGAAATTTGATTTTGGTGGTCTGTATTTAAAATCTGAACAAGAAATGGAACAAGCGTTCATAGAGCAGAATTGTGTTCCTAAAGAAATTTGGCGGCCAGCTATGGATAATACTATGGAAATAGCCAAACTTTGCGAAAATTTTAAAATCAGAAAAAGAAAAGTTTCTTTGCCAAAAGTCTATGGCTATGAACATAGAGATGAAACCGAATTGATGAGGGAAATAATTGAAAATGGGATGAAAGAAAGAAAAATAGGCAATTATGAAACATATAGAAATAGAGTAGAAGAAGAATTTGAAATAATTTGTAAACTTAATTTCCAAAGATATTTCCTTATAGTGTGGGAATTGATAGAATATTGTAAGAGAAATAATATTGGTGTCGGCCCTTGTCGTGGGTCATCAGGTGGGAGTCTAATCTGTTATTTGATGCATATCACAGATATAGACCCAATAAAATATGGCCTTATTTTTGCAAGATTTATTTCTATGGAGAGGTGTTTCGTAGAAAATACAAAAATGATAATAAATAATAAGATTGAAGAGATAAAAAATGCAAAAATTGGTGATTTTATTATAAACAAATATGGAGAATTAGATAAAATAAAAAAAATTCATAAATATCAAGTAAATAAAAAACTTTTAAAAATTTATTTTAATGGAGATTATGTAATTTGTACTAAAAATCATAAATGGATAGTAGTTGATAAAAATGGAAATACAGTTGAAAAAAAAGCAGATCAAATAATTATGAAGGAGGATAAATTAATAAGAATTAAATAATATCAATTAGAGGTAATTAGAAATTGGGAAAGAATAAGAGAAATCCTGGAATATATATTATTAGAAATATAAAAACAAATAAAGCCTATATTGGAAGTTCTGTCAATCCTACTAATAGATTAAAAGAACATTTTAGTTCTCTATTAAAAGGAAAACATCATAGCGTTTATTTACAACGTAGTTATAATAACCACAAAAAGGAGTGTTTTGAATTTGGAGTAATTGAAAATATAGATGATGAAAAAGATTTAATAAGTAGAGAGCAATATTGGATCGATTTCTTTGATAGTTATAATAATGGATATAATGTTTGCCCTAATGCTGGAAATTCTTTAGGAAGAAAGGCTACAGAAGAAGAAAAGAAAAAAGCAAAAGAACGTATGTCTGGTGAGAAAAATCCCATGTATGGAAAAACACATACAGATGAGGTGAAAAAGAGATTATCTGAAATTCATACAGGATTAGAAGTGACTCAAGAATTTAGAGAGAAAATGTCTGAAATTACAAGTGGTGAAAACAATGGGATGTATGGTAAGAACCATACAGAAGAAACTAAAAAGAAACAAAGGGAAATTAAAATTGGTTTATATGAAGGGGAAAATAATCCAAATTATGGGAATAAATGGAGTAAAGAAGCAAGAAAAAAGATGAGTGAAAATGTAATAGCTTCTGGGAGAGTAAGTGGTGAAAACAATGGGATGTATGGTAATTTTAAAATAAAGAAAGAAGAATGGAATGAAATCATATATGATATTAAAGAAAAGAAAATAAAGGTTTCGATTATCGCTAATAAATATAATGTACACGTACAAACAATTTATAGTATTTTAAAGGCAAAATTTGATAATGAATAAAAACATAAACATTAAAGAATTAGTAACTATAGATAAAATAGAAGAGATTGATTATAATGGTTATGTTTATGGATTGACAATTGAAAATGATCCATCTTATTGTTTAGAAAACAACATTATAACAAAAAATTCCGATCTACCAGATATTGATGTTGACTATGAAGATATAAAAAGAGAAGATGTAAAAAAGCATTTAAGAGATTGTTATGGAGAATACAATGTGGCAGGAATATCAACATTTTTAACATTAAAAGGGAGAGGAGCATTACGAGATGTAGCAAGAGTTTTTGATTTACCATTAAGAGAAGTTGATTTAGTTTCAAAAGAAATAGAAACAAAATTAGACGGAGACAAACTTTGCGGGCATACAATTGAAGAAGCATGTAAAAAATCTGAAATTGTTGCTTCATTTAAAAAGAAATATCCAGAAACAGTTCAACTTGCAATAGATTTGGAAGGACAGACAAAAGCAGTTGGTCAACATGCGGCTGGTATAGTTATTTCTGCTGATGATTTGAGAAAAGGAGAAAGATGCAATCTCTGTGTTAGAAGCGGAGAAATTGTAGTTAATTGGGATAAAGAAGACGCAGAACAAATGGGTTTAATGAAACTTGATGTTCTTGGTTTAACTTCTTTGACTATTATTAATTCTACTAAGAAATTTATTAAAGAAAATTACGATGTTGATATAGAATTAGATAAACTTACATTAGATGACAAAGAAATATATGAAGAAATTTCTAAAGGGAATAATGTAGGTTTGTTTCAATTGAACTCACATGGTTTAACTGGGTTGTGCAAAGAAATGGGAGTAAAAGAATTTAATGACACAGTTCTTGCTACTGCCATCTTCCGACCAGGAGTATTGGGAAGTGGAATGGCAGATGAGTATATTAAAAGGAGGAAAAATAAAAAGGAAATAAAATATATTCATCCAAAATTAAAAAAATATACAAAAGACACACTTGGAATTGTTTTATATCAAGAACAAGTAATGTGGGTTATGTATGAACTTGCTGGCTTACCTTGGTCTGTTTGTGATAAAGTAAGAAAAGTAATGGGTAAATCTCAAGGGGATGCAAAGTTTCAAAAATTTAAACAACAATTCATTGATGGATGTAAAAAGAATAAAACATTATCAGAAAAAGAAGCAGATAAAGTTTGGGATACATTAGCTTCATTCTCAAAATATGGATTTAACTTAAGCCACGCTACTGCATATTCTATGATAACTTATTATTGTGCTTATCTAAAATATTACTATCCTAAAGAATTTCTATGTGCTTGTTTGACCTATGGTGGTGAAGATAAGAAAGCAGAATATGTCAATGAAGCAAGAAGATTAGGTTTAGAAGTAAGTTTACCAAAAATAAACAAATCGCTTGCTGATGTTTGGTATCCCAACAAAGATAGCAATATTATTTATGCGCCATTGACTGAAATAAAAGGTGTAGGTAAAACACAAGCAGAAAAAATAATTGAGCAGAATACTAACAAGAAAGTTGGTTTTTTCACTATCATGGACCAGTCTGTTGTGCCTGCAAATTCTACTGATGAATTATTGAATAAAGTAGGATTTTACAAAAAAACTTCTTTGACGCAAAAAGAATTGATGAAAGCCAGACAATACCTAAATTTTAATCCATTGACTGGTATGAACAGATTTAGTAGATTGCCAAAAGATTTGGATTATTCAGATGATGATATTATTAAATGTAATTTGGAAGGATTTAAAGGCAATCTAATTGAAATAAAGAAATATGTAAAGAAGATAGAATGTGATAAATGTGAATTAAGAAAAGAAGCAAAGAAGCCTGTTTCATCATCATTTGGTAGATATAATATAATGGTTTTGGGCGAAAGTCCATGGATTGATGAGGATCGAGAAGGACTTGGGTTTGTTGGTAAAACTGGCAAGGAAATATTATGGCCAGAGTTTAAAAAACATGGATTACATAGAGATATGTTTCACATCTCGAATGTGATTAAATGTAAAATTAAGAATCCTTCAAAAAAACAAATACCTCCTTGTTCACATCACATCATAGAAGAAATAGAAAATTTAAAACCAATTTTAATCTTGGCTTTTGGAAATACCAATGTAAGATTTTTCAAAGAACAAGATGGTGGAATAATGAAATTGAATGGTGAAACTGAATGGTCAGATAAATTTCAATGCTGGATTTGTTGGTCAATTCACCCTTCTGCTGTCATCTATCATGATGCTGAAAACAGACCACTATTTGAAAAAGGAATTAAGAATTTTGCAGATAAAATAAATATGATTGGTGGCAATTGGTTGAGAAAGAATAAAGAACAAATACTTATTAAAAAATGTTCTTATGGCGGTAAATTTGGAATAGATAATAATGAGTATGAGGAATGCTCCCAATGCAAAATCTGGTTTGATTGTACTAAAATTGCGATGAATGAGGATTTTAAATAAATGACTAAATTTATCCTTTCTTTAGAAACTACTGTTGATTATGATAAAGCTATTGAAGTTGGTGGAACAACTAATAAAGAAGAAGCGATTGAAGGTTTGAAAAAGGTGTTGGAAGAATTAAAAGAATTTATATTGGAAGGACAAGAATTAGAAGATTGGATTGAAGTAAAAACTTCATTTAGAGAGGAAGAATAAATAATGGTTGACATATCAATTGAAATAAAATGTACTTGTGGAAATGTTTTGGAAGCAGAAGTTAAAAATGACAGGTTTGGCGTTCAATATGTTCTTATAGAGCCTTGCGAAAGATGCCTTGAAGAAGAATATTATAGAGGCAAGGATGAAGGAAGATAATTTATGAAGTGTTTTTATCATTCTTCTGATCTTGACGGCTTTTGTTCGGCAGCCATTGTCAAATATAAATATCCAGATTGTGAATTGTTTCCAATTAATTATGGAGATGAATTTCCATGGGAGAAAATTGCAGATAAAAACGAAGTAGTTTTTATGGTTGATTTTGGATTACAACCATTCAGTGATATGGTTCTTTTAAACAAAAGATGTTGGTTGATTTGGATTGACCATCATGGAACTGCTATTCAATCTGCTATTGAAAGTAAAGAAGAAATTAATGGTTGTAGAATTGAAGGACAAGCAGGTTGTGAACTGACTTGGGATTGGATTTTTGGGACTAAAAGACCAAAAGCGGTAAGTTTATTGGGGAGGTATGATATATGGCAATATAAAGATAATAATGAAGTTTTACCTTTTCAATATGGTATAAGAATAGAAGAAACAGACCCAAGAAATCCAAAAGTAATGAAAAATCTTTGGATACCTTTGTTTAATGGCAATAACTGCAATTCAATAATTCAGGAAGGTCATACCATATTAAAATATGAGAATCAAGTTAATGAAAAATTTTGTAAATCATACGCTTTTGAAACAGAATTAAGAATTCCAGAAGGTGTTCTTGGTAAAACATATAATCTAAAGGCAATTTGTCTCAATAAAGGTTTCAATAGTTCAAAAGTATTTGAATCTGTTTGGGACAACAATAAATATGATATCATGGTAGGTTTCTGTAGAAGAAATAAAAAATGGGATGTAAGTTTGTATTCTGACAAATTAGAAATACATTGTGGTGAAATTGCTAAGATTTTCAAGGGTGGTGGTCATGCAGGAGCGGCTGGATGTCAAGTTGATGAATTACCTTTTGATTATTAAGGAGTAAAAACTTATGGCTTGTGTTTGTTGGAGTTGCCATGGCAAAGGAAAATTTATTTATCCTATATATGAAAGATGTTCTGAAAACAATGAAGGCGCAATAAATCTTATGGGAAAATTCATTCATATTGTAGGTGAAAAAGAAGTTGATTGTCCGAATTGTGATGGTACAGGAATTATTTCTCGCAAACAAATTCCAAATTACTTCTTTGGAGACTAAATGAACATCTACTTTGCAGCACCACTATTCACCATGGCAGAGAAAGAATTCAACAAGAGGCTTGCAACTACCATCGAAGAAAAAGACAAAAATATTAATATATTTCTTCCACAAGAAAATTCTGTCTTTGATGAATATGGTGAATTTCTTTCAAAAGAAACGTTTGATTCTGATTTGAAAGCCATAGACAATTGCGACTTGGTATTGGCGATTTTAGACGGTTCTGACGCTGATTCGGGTACTTGCTATGAATGTGGATATGCTTACAACAAAAAGAAAATCCTTGGCATAAGAACTGATTTCAGGTCTGGTGAAGAAGATGGTCTAAATGTGATGTTGAGACACGGGGTTGATGACTTGATATTCTATCCTTGTAATGAGAACCCGCCTGATGTTGATTGTTTGGCTTGGATGATAATCGAGAAGATACGAGCAATGTTTGGAGAAGATTTTTGAGGTTTAAAAAATGACTTATGATACTGGATTTCAAACTCAATGTCCAGAGTGTGGTTTTTGGACCGATTGTTATCAAATAAGATGTTTTGGAAGATGCAAAGACTGTCAAGACAAGAAAGACAAAGAAATCATAAAGGAGAAATAAAATGGCTACTACTTACACGGATGCTCCAATTGAAGAAATGGCGAATAAACTAATTGAAAAGTATGAAGAACTTGAAGATTGTTTTGATGCAAAAATAAAATATCTTTTCAAAGGAAGCGCGAAGTCTTCCTACATCGGAAAATGCAGTAAAGCGACAGGTAAGTGGCGGTTCTTGACCGGCGACCTCGACTACGTAGTAGAAGTATGGGAACCTTATTGGACCGTGGCTTCTGACAAACAAAAAGAAGCATTGCTGTATCATGAACTAAGGCATGTTGAAAAGAAAATAAAAGAAAATGATGATGGTGAAGAAACGGTAACATGGAAAGTCAGGAAGCATCATGAAGAAATTTTTGTAGATGAGATTGAACATTTTGGTTCATGGAATGACGGCCTCAGCAATCTTATGGGTGCTTTCTTGGCACAAAACATTGGGAAAAGATAATGAAAATTAAATGGGAAGTTGAGGATGGTTATGTTGGCAAATCAAGACCGCATCATCTTGAGATAGATGATGATGAATTAGAAGGATTGTCAAAAGAAGAAGTTGAAAGTTATATCAACGATTCTGTTCAAGAAGAATTTGAGCAAAATGTTTATCCTGTGTGGGAAATCGTGAAAGAATAGATGTACATCTACTGGCGCATACAGCAAGACTTGACTTGCCTTGGCGAAATAATTCAGTTTAAAGACCCAGTTTTCATTAATGCAATTCGCAAATGGGTAAAGAAAAATTTCACCGGAATAATGTTAGCAGAAGAAATTTCTTCTGGACGTTGTTTCTTCAAAATTGAAAATAAGAAGGTTTATCATTGACCTATAAGATTTTTCCAGAAACAACAGTCCAAGAATCTGCCAAGATTATTCAGTCTATAAATTTTGACCAAAACCAGATTTTGGCAGATATAGTTAATCTTCATACTGGATTAATTGAATTAGATGTATGTTATGGAAGTGGTTGCTTCTACCGTAAGATACCAAAACCAAAATATTGTTTTGATTTAAACCCTAGAAAGCCAGGAATAATTGCAGCAGATGTGAGACATTTACCATTGAAAGATAATTCTATATCATCTGCAATTTTTGATCCTCCATTTTTAGCAAGAACTGGTCCTGGTGCAACATTAAAGGCCAGATTTGGAGAATTAGTTGGGACTATTCAAGTCTTGTGGGAGATTTATTATGATGGTATGGAAGAATTATATAGAGTTTTGAAAACCAAAGGATGGATGGTTGTAAAATGTCAGGATGGTGTCCTTTCAGGAAAGAATAATAATACTTATGGAAAAATTTGTAACAAGGCAGAAGAATTAGGATTTGTTTGGAAAGATTTATTTATATTGTTAGCCAAACATAGAATGCAACATCCGCGCCCACATATTCAACGTCACTCGCGTAAATTTCATTCGTACTTTATTGTATTTTATAAGAAATGAGAGAATATTATGAAAACTATTATAATTAATAATAAAGAATACAAACTCATTCCTTATGGATATTGTTATTGTGGTTGTGGGAAGAAAACTAATATTAGTAAAGAAAATGGCAATGGATATAAAAAAGGAGAACCAAAACGGTATTTTTATAGGCACCAAGAAAAATTAAAAAATCACCATTTGTGGAAAGGAGGAAGAGTTGTTGATAAAAGTGGTTACATTTTAATTTATAATCCAGAACATCCAAGAGCAAGTTATGGATATGTTAGAGAACATATTCTTGTAATGGAAGAGGCTATAGGTAGACAACTTAAAAAAGAAGAAATAGTTCATCATATTGATGAAGATAAAGGGAATAATTACATAGGAAATCTAATCTTATTTGCTAATGGAACAATGCATAAAAAATTTCATAATAGATTGCTAGCTTTTAAAATTTGTGGTCATTATGATTGGAGAAAATGTAAATTTTGTAAGAATTATGATGATATAAGCAATATGCATGAGAATTATAATAAAAGAACTAATTGTTATAATTATTACCATAAAAAATGTCAGAATTTATACCAACTAAATAAAAGAAGGGATAAGCAATGCCATTAAATCTCACATACCGTCCCAAATCGTTAGATGAATTTTATGGAAATGTAAATTTAAAAGAATCTATTGCTTCTATTTTTGAAAGAGAAGACAAACCAAGAGCGTGGCTTTTCACAGGGCCGAGAGGATGTGGCAAGTCATCAATGAGCAGGATTATAGCAGATAATTATGGTTGCAATAAAGAGGATTATCAAGAGTATGATTTAAGCAATACCGGTGGAATAGAAGAAGCTAGAGAAATTAAACGAACAGTGAATTATAAACCATTAGCAGGTAAATATAAATTCTATTGCTTAGAGGAAATACATCGTTCATCACCAAATTTCCAAGATGGATTATTAAGAACAGTAGAAGAAGGACCAGAACACGCTATTTTTATCCTTTGTACTACAGATGCTCAAAAACTTATCCCAGCTTTAAAATCAAGATGTTTTCAATATGAAGTGAAACCTTTACAAACACCAATAATGATGGGTTTGTTAAGAGATATATTGAAGAAAGAAAACGTAGAAAACTTTCCCAAGGAAGCATTGGATTTAATAGTTGAATTTTCTAAAGGTATTCCTAGAGAAGCTATAATTTTATTGGATGAAGTCATAGATATACCAACAGATGAAGGTGTCATAGCATTTCTTAAAGAAAAGAAGGCATCAGAAGAAGCAACTGAAAGTCTTGCTAAACTATTGTTGCAGAAAGCAGATTGGAAAGAAGTGTCCAAAGCATTGAAAGCGATGAAAGAGCAAGATTCAGAAAAGACAAGAAATGCTGTGTTGGGATATTGCGGCAAGGTGTTGTTGGACAGTGGGAATAAAAGAGCAGGAATGATTATGGATATTTTTGCTTTGCCGATGTATTCATTTAATCTATTAGTATTAGCAAGTTATAAGGTGGTGTTGTGATTAGGGAAGAAATAACAAAGTTAGAAAAGAAATATAAAACTATCTATATTGACCCACCTTGGCCAGAAAGAGGAGGTGGAAAAATCAAAAGGGGAGCAGATAAACATTACCCTCTTATGTCTATCAACGAAATCCTTGAATTAAAAATTCAGTCTTTAGTTCAAGAAGATGGGGCACATCTTTATTTATGGGTGACTAACAATTTTTTACTTACTGGTTTGAAGGCAATGGACAGATGGGGATTCAGATATGTAACTATAATCACTTGGGCAAAAGATAAAATTGGATTGGGGCAATATTTTAGAGGTCTCAGTGAACATCTCCTTTTTGGAGTATGTGGGAAACTTCCTTATCGTTTTAAAGAAAATGGAAAGCGCGCCCAAGGAAAGACTTTAATTTTTAGTCCTAAAACTAAACATTCTGAAAAACCAGAAGAATTTAGAAGAATGATTGAAACAGTAAGTTATCCTCCTTACTTAGAAGTTTTTGGGAGAAATAAATGTATTGGTTGGGATGTTATTGGGAATGATGTTTCAGAATTTCTAAAAAATAGTTCTAAAACCAATGATTTAGGTTTTTAAACCACTATGCGGGGATAGCTCAATTGGTAGAGCGCAGACCTTCCCGGTCTGAGGTTGAAGGATCATACCCTTCTCCCCGCTCCAATTCCAAGAGTCCAAAAAATTTTACCTCTAGAGTACAAAAAATTGAACTTTTCTATTGCGCCCACCTTCCAGAAATTCTATAATATAGATGAGAGAAGAAACCATGAAATTTTTAATTAAGCACTTTCCCCAGATTCCTTGCAAACCTTTTGAAATTCCAGTAGAAAATGTGGAAGAGGCGGTCAAAATCATGGATATTTTGGCCGACTATGACTTATTTCAATTTTACAATAAAATTAAACCAGATTATGCAAATACCACCGTTCTTTGTATGTGGGACGAAGAAGAAAAAGATTGGATTGATTGGTATATAGAATTAGAAGATGGCAATTATTTTGATGATCCACAGGAATATCTGGAATATTTAGAAAACAAAAAGGAGGAATAAATTGTCAGTTTCTTATTTTGATCCAGAATGTTTTTGTCCATTTTGTGAATGGGTGGGTGATTATGATGATACGATTTCAGATTTTATTCAAGAGGTTTATCTATGCCCTATTTGTAGAAAAGAAGTTAGAGATATGAAGACAGACAATAATATAGCCAAAGGGAGAATAAATGATTAGATGAAAATTTGTTGGGATAACTTAGAGATAATATTTTTAAGTAGAAATGGAACTTTTAGAAACACAAAAAATGGAAATATTTTACAAGAACACGAGAAATGCAGAGTATGTAAAGAACCATTTTTGGGAACAAAAACTGGACAATATTGTAGCCATAAATGTGCAATGGAATCAGAAGAAAGAAATGGAAAAATAGGTGAAATTCACAAAGGAAGAATATTCTCAGAAGAACACAAGTTAAAACTTCACATTGCTCAACAAAATAGAAAACCAATTTCAGAATCAACTAGAAAAAAGATGAGTGACGCTAGAAAGAAAAACAATCCGAGTTATGGTGGTCTTTCTGAAGAACACAAAAAGAAAATAGGCGATGCGGGAAGAGGAGAAAAAAGCCATTTTTGGAAAGGAGGAATTGCTTATGAGCCATATTGTCCTTTATGGGGGAATAAAGAGTATAAAAATTGGATAAAGTTTGAAAGAGATGAGGGGGAGTGTCAGAACCCATTATGTGAACATAAATCAAATAGATTGACATTGCATCATATTAATTATGTAAAGAAAGATTGTAGGCCAGTAAATTTGATAACTTTATGTAATTCTTGTAATAGCAAAGCAAATATAGATAGAGAATGGCATACTGCTTTTTATCAAGAAATTATAAGAAGAAAGTTAATATGATGTTCTAATGGAGGATAAATGAAACTTTTACATATTACACCACGAAGATGGGGGAAAACAACAAGTTGTATTTCTGAATTTATAAAATATTGTGATTCTGGCGAATTTGGTTTATTGATTTTTCCAACATATCAGGTGAAAAAGATTTATCTGAATAAAATTCCACTTCAATTAAAAGATTTTGTTGTTTCTCTTGAAACTTACAACGGATTTGGTCTTGGGATTTCTGTGAATAAATTATTCTTAGATGAATTTGATATGATTTATCAGAAGAATTTGAGAACTTTAATTAACGACTTAGATTTCCCAGATATAGAAGGGTGGACAACCGCCAATAAAATTTATGATAGAAATTTATTTGAAGCGGCAAAAGAGAATAAGAAAAGTAAAACTTTTTTGAATCGTTATCAATATGACTATTTTGTCAAAAATAAAAAATTAGATGAATATATTTATCTTTATGACAGTATTTTGACAGACACAGATTCAAAGATTATTCAACATGATTATACAAATAGACATTTAGCTTTAGAAATGATAAATGAAGCGCGTCAAATGTTGGATGAAGAAACTTTTTGTTGTGAATTTGAAGGACAATTTTTAACCATATAAACAGGAGAAATTAACTAATGCCTAAGTTTAAAGTACGCCATTTGATGTTTGTGCCTTACTGGGTTTACACGGAAGTTGAAGCAAAAAGTGTAGATGATGCCATTGAAGAATGGAACGAATCAGAGGAACCAGGAGAAATTGATTTTGACAACATGCCAGAAGATATTGATTTTGTTTATGACTTTGATGCGGCTGAAATAGAAATAAATGGTGAATTTTGTCCCATCTATGAATCTGAAGATGACGAAGATGGAATTGTTGGGAATGCATAAATGAAAAAATTTAATATCAGATATCCAAAATACATTCCTTACTGGGCATATGCCGAAGTTGAGGCAGAAAACATTGATGATGCGTTGGAACTTCTTGAAGATGAACCTGACAGATATGAATTGGACGTTGGAGAAGAAGTTGTTGAAATGCACGAATCAAACGCTATTGAATTTGCTGAACTTGAAGTTGACGGAAAGTATATTTCTGTTGATTTAGTAGGAGATGATTAATGAATGATTATGCTAAAGATATTTCTATTCAAAAAGATTCATTAGATTCTGAATGGTTGACTCATCCAGATAAAGTTTATCAATATGCTAAACTTCATGCCGATGCTACAGATGAAAGAAATCGAACTAAAGAAAAACTCAATGTGGTTGATTCTGAATTGTGGCTTAAAGCAAGAAGCAATCCAAAAGACAATCTGCCTGATGTGCCTGAAAATAAAATAAGTGAAGCAGTAATCAAGGCATGGATAATCACTCAGCCAAACTATAAAGAAGCATTGGAAGAATATCTAAAGGCTTGCCACAAGGTTGATATTCTTAAAAGCGCGGTAAACGCTTTGGATGCCAGAAAAGCAGCATTGGGAAATTTAGTCAGTTTATGGCTTGCGAAATATTTTTCTACACCAAAAGTGGAAGAAAGTTATAGGGAAGAAGTTGAACAATCAGTTGAAGAAGATTTTAGAAAAGTTCAACTTGAAGGACTTAAAGATATGGAACCACAACTAAAAACACTAAAGAGGAAGAAGAAAAATGAAGGATCAGATTAATTCAATAATTAGTCAAATAGTTGATGTGGTTGAAAACATAAGCGAAAACGAAAAGCTATGGACTGCGCTTACTAAAATAATGAACCAAGCAAAGAATAGTGCAATTGAAGTTGGTGCTACAAACAAGGAAGCAATTGCTTTTGCTTTAAGACTCGGCGAACAATTTCAAATCGCAAAACCAACATGAAATACATAGACTTTTCAATTATGCAACAAAATGGTATGGTGGAATATCCAGATGGTCAATGTTCGCATGGATATCCAGAAGATATTGACTGCCCAGAATGTATAAAAGATAGATATAATGATGAAATTATTATCTTAGAGGAGGAATTAAACAACAGAGATGAACTACTTTTGAAAATAAAAGATTTTTTGTTTGGTTTATCTAATTCAACGAAAGCGATAGGTTTATGGGAAGAAATAGAAGAAATTCTTCCAGAAGATGAAAGAGGATTTTAAATTTTAAGGAGAAGAAGTATGAGTTTATCAGAAGAACAGAGAAAGAAATTGTATGATGAACACGCGATGGATGGAGCACATCAACAATCTTACAACAGTAGGGATGCAGGTGGTTTCAAAGGTATCTTTGACAGGGAAAAATGTCAGAAGTATGGAGTTAATTTCTGGAAGGCTCAACCAGGAGAACATTTAATTGACATTCTTCCATATTTAGCTGGTGAAAATGCGCCTTATGTAGATGGAGTGAAAGCCAAACCTGACTCTCCGGCTTATGTGGTGGACATCTATGTGCATCAGAAAGTTGGGATAAATAACGATCAATACATTTGTTTACAGAAATCATATCGCAAGTATTGTCCGATTTGTGATGAGATGGAAAAAGGAGAATATACACCAGAAGAATTGGATGGAATGCGTTCTAAACGTAGGGTTATTTATGCTGTTCTAGATTTAGATGCAACTTCTAAGGGTGTTCAAATTTGGGAAACTTCTCATTTCAAAATGGAAAAGAAGTTGCAATATCGAGCAAAACGTCCTCGTGGTGGGGGTTATGTAAACTATTCTCATGCTAAGAATGGGAAGTCTATTGCTTTCACTGTTCTAACAGACCAATATAAAAATTATGATGGTCACGATTTCATTGATAGAGACGGACCTATTGATGAAGACCTTTTGGCAAAGGTTCCTTGTCTGGACGATTTGTTGCATATTCCCGATGCTGATGAAGTTAAACGAGCCTTTTTTGGCCAGGAAGGGGATGAACCAGAACAAGAAATGGTAAAAGAAAGAGAGCCAGAACTAGAAAGAACAATGAAATATGCGCCTGAACCAGAACATGAATCTGGTGATAAAGAAGAAGTAAAAGAAGTTGCAACAAACAAAAGTAATAAATGTCCAATCGGGGTGACATTCGGGGCTGACTTTGATCAATACGAAGATTGTGACGAATGTGTTGTTCGTGTTGAATGTAAGCGAGAAAAAGAAGGTCCACCCAAAGATAATGTAACACCTATGCCTCGTCGTAGGAAGAAGGAATAAACAGAAACTTTTTCTGCTGACCTATTGACAAACATTGGGAAAAATTCTACAATAAAGATAGTCAAAATTTTCATTTCCCATCCTCCTAAACCCCTAACCCTGTCCCATCTGAAAATGGTGGGGCAGGAACTTTTGCCAAAAATTAGGCGCTATGTCCCAGCGTTAAACCAAGGGACTTAAACCATAAAAGAGAGAGGTAAGCAAAAAATGGCAGCAAAGAAAGACGTAACTGGAATTGTTCCAAGAAAAGATGTGGCAATCCCGCCTCCACAATTTCAAACTGTTGAGTTTACAATTGTTGGTGATGCTCCTTATGTCCAACAAAGATTTTCTCAGAAGGCAATTGAGCAAATCAAGGCGGTCCAACTGGCAGGTTCCAAGAGCAAGAAAGGAAAGGCTCGCGAACCAAAAGATTTTCAAGAATGTTATGAACAAGCTAAACACATTTCGACAGAAGGCTGGTGTGGTATTCCTGCATCTTCCTTTCGTGCTGCAATGATTTCTGCTTGTCGTTTGGTTGGGTTTAAGATGACTTTGGCTAAACTTTCAATTTTCATTCCTGCTGATGGTTTTGATGTGGTTGATGGAACACCATTGATTAAGTTTTCTAAAGGCGAACCGCGCTATGTTGAACACGCTATGAGAATTCCTGGTATTGGTGGCGGAGGTACAGATATTCGCCCTCGTCCGATGTGGGACCCAGGTTGGGAAGCAAAAGTGCGTGTCACTTTTGATGAGGCGCAATTTTCCGCGGAAGATGTAACCAATTTGATGATGAGGGTTGGTATGCAAGTTGGTTTGGGTGAAGGTCGCCCCGATTCCAGAAGTAGTGTTGGTATGGGATGGGGGACTTTCCAACTGAAATAAAATAAGTGTTCTTGAGGGGGTTCTTATAAAGAGAATCTTCTCAAGAAATTATGGCAGGCGTGACGACACAAGTTCAGATAGGGAGAGATGCGTTGGGGTGAGTCTTGGACTGTTAAGGCAGGTAAGACATGGCAAGTAAGACATGGCAAGTTGCAACCAGATATGTTATGGCGGTTTAAGTTATGGTTCGGCAGGCTATGCTAGTCGGGCTGAGGCTGGTTGAGACCCGTTAGGTTATGGCAGGTGTGACATGACAAGTGATATACGATTAGTTGAGTTAGGTTTTGGTTGATCGTGTTATGGTTTGGCAGGCCAAGAGTGATGAGATATGTCTTGGTAGGTTAAATTATGGCGGGGAGTATCATGACACGGCAGGTATGACGAGACGCCACGAGAGAAGACAAGGAGTGTTGCTGTGCGACTTAACAAGGCAGGCAATTCCTCCTCTTGGCTAGTCGGGGCTTGGCAGGCGTGTTGAGACTTTACAAGTTGAGTGTAATGAGTTAAGTTCTGTCACGATAGGGTTAGGCAAAGCAGGTACGACGACACAAGTTATGGTAAGTTCTGGGTGTTACAATGTGTTGGGTTCAGGCAAGGGTGGCAGGCTATGCTAGTCAGGTTGAGATTAGTTGAGATGATTTCTGGCGAGTTAAGACATAGCAGGTAGGATGAGTTACGTCCTGATAAGGTTTGTTCTGTCCTGATTTGTCAAGGCAGGCAAGATAAATAATTAACCACAAGGAGAACTAAATGATGGTAAAGAAACATTTGGATGAGTTGAACCAAATTATGGAAGAAAATGGTGGATTACTTCGAGCGGAAGATGTTGTTGAATTCGCCAAAAATCCTAAGACAACTTTGCATAATGCGTTTGAGTGGGATGATAAGAAGGCTTCTTATAAATGGAGGTTATTTCAAGCCAATCAACTCATCAGAGTTGCAGTTACTATTCTCCCAAGAGAAAACCAAGAACCCATTATGGTTCGGCCTTTCGTCAGTTTGAAAGAAGACAGATATAATGGTGGAGGTTATCGTTCCACACTGGAAGTAATGGAAAGTCCAATTCTCAGAAAAACGCTATTGGATGAAGCTAAAGAGGATATGCAAACTTTCATGGATAAATACAAATCTTTGGAAGAACTTGCGGAAGTCTTTGTTGCAATGGAACCTTTAATTGTTCCACCACCCACTAAAGGACAAAGAAAGTATAAAAGGGTTGAACAACAATTATCAGCTTGATGTTTTATATGGCAGGTATGGCACGTTTCGATTTGGTAGGACATGGTGTGTTTGGTCGCATTCTGGTACTTCAAGGCAGGTGTAACAAAGACGAGTCGAGATGAGTTCGGTTGTGGTGAGTTTTAATATGGAAAGATACGTTGAGGTTCGATACGGCAGGTAAGACAAGATAAGACAAGGAGTGGTGCTACTTGCCCCGATTTGTTAGGTTGAGGAGTTATACGGCAGGTCAGACGTGTCCGGTTGAGACAAGACATGGTGGGATATGACACGGTTTGTCGGGTTGAGATAAGCAAGGCATGGCAGGCGCGGCAGGTTGAGGCATGGCGCAATGTGACGTGGTGCGCTGGGGCAAGACAAGAAGAGACATAGCAATTTTATTTTGAAGGAGAAATAAATGGCAGGACCAAAGAAAAGAGAAATATCAGATACGGTAAGTCAAATCAAAGAAGTTGCAAATTCTCCTATTGTTACTGATGATTCACGGGTGGATTTCCTTGATTCTGGAAGTACATTGTTGAATTTGGCGGCAAGTCAATTTGGTAAGAATGGAGGTTGGGCGCGAGGTCGAATTATCAATATTGTCGGTGATAAAAGTTCAGGTAAATCAATCACTTGCATTGAAGCCTGCGCTAATGCCTTCTACAATATTGGAAAGGTAAAATCAAAAATTTATCCAGATGTCCAACAAATTAATATAGTTTACAATAATTCAGAAGGGGTTCTTGACTTCCCAATCGAAACCATGTACGGTAAAGCATTTAATGAGTCGGTCAATTGGATTCAAACGCCGATTGCAGAATCTTTCGGACGTGACTTTCAACAACGCCTTGCTGCTTTGAAGAAAGGTGAATTTATGTTATATGTTGTTGATTCAATTGATTCTTTGGTGTCTGAGGCTGCCGCAAAAAGAATGAGTCAAGTGTTGTCAGATAAAAAAGTAGATGGTAGTTATGGTGTTGAAAAAGCAAAATTTTTTAGTTCTGAATTCTTTAATCATCTTTGTGGAGCAATGAAGGGGAAAGATGCGACATTGATTTGTGTGTCTCAAGTTAGAGAAAATATCTCCACAATCAGTTTTGGAGAACGATATTATCGCACTGGTGGAAAGGCATTTGATTTTTATAGTCATCAAGTTTGTTGGCTTGCAGTTGTTGAAAAATTAAAAAAGACATTTCGTGGTCAAGAAAGAGTATACGGTGTAAAAACACGAGCAAGATTTAAGAAATCTAAAGTATCAAAACCTTTCAGAGAAGCAGATTTTACAATTTTATTTGACTATGGTTTAGACAATGTTTCATCATTGGTTGATTATTATTTCGGTCCAAAAGCGAAAGAAATTGAATGGAAAAACGAAAAGTTAAAAACACAAGATTTTCTCCAGCGGCTTGATAATTCACCAGAAGATTTGGAACTTTTGAAAGACTTGGTTGAAAAAGATTGGCTTGAAATTGAAGAACATGTCAAACCGGAACGCAAACCGAGGTGGACAGATTAATGTACAAAATATTAAAATACCCATTCCAAATAACTGATAATTTCACCATTGAAATGCCTTATGATTCAAAAATTCTTAATACCTTTTGTCAAAATGATATTCCTTGTATGTGGGCATTAATAAATCCAGATAGAAAAATACAAAAACGCAAATTTACCATCATAGGCACAGGCCATCCAATAGAAGAAACTTACAATTTAGAACATATATCTACTTTTTCACAATTTGACGGTAAATTCATCTGGCACCTTTTCGAGATAAAATAATGCCAGATGATGACAAGAAGTTTGAGGCCATAGCGATTTCCGCGGATTTGATAGCTGAACAATTATTAATCGGTTTTGGAACTATGGATGTTGATGCAGCAAGCAGTTTGCAATTAGGTATGGTCAAGGCTTTGGCTGTAATGTGGGCTGCTTGTTCTAATGGCGATTCTAATGAAATATTTCACAAAATAATGGAAGCGATGCCGCCATTAGCAAATTTAAAACAGGCAGGATGGGTGCAATAATATGGATTACGAATATTATTTTTCAATATGCGATAAAGTAGCAGAAGTGACTAAGTGTTTGAGTGTTAAAAGAGGTTCCATAATTATCACACCAGATAAAACCATTGTCAGCATGGGTTATAATGGCCCACCACGCAATGTAGCTCATTGTAATAGTGAAGAAAGGTTAGATTGGTTATGTAAACAATTAAAAAACACACACGTTGGCGATATCAAAGAATATTTATTAGATAATGGTTGGGGTCAAAGTTGTCCACGAAGGATTTTAAAATTTAAATCTGGGGAAGGTTTACAATTTTGTCCTGCTGGACACTCAGAAGCTAATGCCATTTTTAATGCAGCAAGACATGGAATTAATCTTAAAGGTTGTTATTTAATTCATAATACTTGTCTTCCATGTCAAGAATGCAGTAAGGCGATAATTAATTCTGGTATTGTAAAAGTTATCACTAGAAACCTACCAGATTATGATACAGGAAGTAGATGGCTTCTTGAGAAAGCTAATGTTGAAATTGTTCAAGTATAAAAACAAATAATTCAAATTAAAAGAGAGGAATAAACAAAATGAATTTCACACCTGAAGAAATTAAAGAATTGCAAGAAATGGTTGGTGTTTATCTTGAGATGGCTGAAGTTGTCAAACCAGTAGCAGAAGATATTGTTAAAAGCATTTTGCAATATGGTCCTGTTCTAAGAAAATTATTTGATGCCATCATAGATTACCAAAATGAAAGAACTATTGCAACTATCAAACAATTTAAAAAAGCTGGTCTTGAACTTAACAACGATCAGGTTCTTGCTTTGGTTCTTGGGAATAAAATGAGTTTTACAGATGTGTTGAAAAATATTAGTATAAATAAATAACAAGGAGGGAAGCCAAAATCTTACTATGAAAGTTAAGTTTGATAGTCAACCACCCTATAACTATTAAAATGTTATGAACTTTAAGTTCGAGGTTGACCAGACTCAGCTAGAGTCACAAGACTATCGGGCTACGTTAATTGAATCATGACACCTTGGGATGCGCGCCAGTCCCATGCTCTGTCAACTAACATTAAACAGACATACGGGGTTGAAGTCAGTGTGTTGGTTGTAAAAAGTTTAATTAACCTTGTCGAGGCAAACATTACCCTAGAAATAGGAGGCTCATTTTGAGTAAGGTTTTTGTTTTAGATACTAATAAAAGACCGTTAAATATGGTTCATCCAGGAAGAGCAAGAAAATTGCTTTCTTCTGGTCAAGCAGCAGTATTCAAAAGATATCCTTTTACAATTATTCTGAAGAAGGAAGTTAATTCGCTTATTAAACCATTGAGAATCAAAATTGATCCGGGAAGTAGATTTACAGGGTTGGCTTTGGTTGAAGAGAAAGAAGTGGTTTTTGCTGCTGAGATTGAACACAGAGGACATAGGATTAAGAAATTATTGGATTCAAGAAGAATGATTCGTCAGCATCGTAGAAGTAGAAAAACTAGATATCGTCAAGCAAGATTTTTAAATAGAAAGAAACCAAAAGGTTGGATTCCACCATCTTTGGAAAGCAGGGTACAAAATATCAAAACATGGGTAAGTCGTTTAAGCAAATTGGCACCAATAAATTCAATTTCTTTAGAATTGGTTAAGTTTGATTTACAGAAACTTCAAAATCCAGAAATTTCTGGAATAGAATATCAACAAGGAGAATTATTTGGCTATGAAGTTAGAGAATATTTGTTAGAGAAATGGAAAAGAAAATGTGCTTATTGTGAATGTGTAGATAAACCATTACAAGTTGAACATATCGTTCCAAAATCTCGTAGTGGTTCAAATAGGGTATCAAATTTGACTTTGGCTTGTGAAAAGTGTAATCAAAAGAAGGGAAATCTTACCGCTGAAGAATTTGGTTTTCCTGATATTCAAAAACAAGCTAAGAAACCACTTAAAGATGCGACAATAGTCAATGCAACAAGATGGAGATTATTCAATTTGTTAAAAGAATTTAACTTTCCATTAGAAATAGGAAGCGGAGGAAGAACCAAATTTAATAGAACAAACCAAAATTATCCTAAAACCCATTGGATTGATGCGGCTTGTGTTGGCAAATCTGGAAAGGAAATTGAAATACCTTATTGGATAAAACCTTTATATATTAAAGCATTTGGTCATGGTTCTCGCCAGAAATGTAGGACAGATAAATATGGTTTTCCTAAATCTTATGTTCCTAAAGAGAAGTCTTTTATGGGATATAAGACTGGAGATATTGTAAAAGCAAATGTTTTAAAAGGAAAGTATAGAGGACATTATATTGGAAGAATAGCTATTAGACATAGACCAAATTTTATATTAAATAACTTTGATGTCAATCCGAAGTATTTAAAGATTGTGCAAAAAATGGATGGGTATGGATATTTGTTAAATTAAAATTTTAAATAAAGATTAAAGGACAATGAATATGCTTATGGAAAAAACTGATTGGCAAAGAGTTTTTACAGAAACAGAAAAGAGGTCTCCTAAATTCTTTCAAATGTTGGTTAAGGCGGCTGACCTCCACAACAGAAAAAATCTGAACTATGCCGGTCAAGGGACAGACCCATTTGCTAATTTCAGAGAAGCGGAAAAATACGCTTGTCCTTCTTGCGGTGAAAAAATTCCAGCATGGCTTGGAGTAGCAATCAGGATAAGTGACAAAACCAGTAGGATTAATAACTTACTTGGTGGAATTCCAGATATGGTTGGGGAAAGCCTTCTTGACACCTACACAGATTTAGGGGTTTATTCCAAAATTTTCTGTATTCTTTATGAAGAATGGGAAGAGAAAAAGAAGAAAAAACTCTAAAAATTTCTTGACAAGCCGATTCTAGTCTATATAATAGAGGCAAAATCTTGGAGGAGGAACCAAAATGAAAACCTTATTTTTGATTTTGCTTCTGTGTCTACTTGCAAGTCCTGCATGGTCCAAAGACCACAACAATTATGTAATCAGAGACAAGAATTATACTGTCAAAAATTATGTCAAAGATGGAAAAATTTATGATAAGAATTACCGTCTTGAGGGCTATGTGACTAATGGGACTATCAGAGACAGAGATTACAAAACCAAAGGGTATCTTGACAGGAACGGGAGTAGCGGTCGCAAAGGACGAAACAAATGAGAATTTCTGTTTATGTTCTTATCATGGGATTTACCCTTCTTGTGTGTGGATTGATTTGGTTGGTAAATGATGTTAATTCCAATAAACCACAAGGTTTAAGTCCAAACCAACAAGTGATGATTGATAATGAAATTTCAATCAAGAAAAAGATTTATGGAAACAGGAGGTAATTAAATTATGATTAATTCTTACATGAGGTTGGCCTATAATAGACGATTAGAGTGACATGGACACTAAAGCTGACGGCCTTCTTATGGCTGATTTTAACAATAACCCTTTACCCGATGGCAACCTCCAGCCAACCTTTAAAAGAAACGACTATGTTGTCAACTCGGAAGTATCAAAAACAGGAACCTTCAATCATCGTGATTAAGGCTTTGATTTGCGCTTATGCAATTAAACATAAAGTTAAACCGGAAGAATTAATGGCATTGGCTCATATTGAATCTCGCAAAGGCAAGAAAGAATTTCGTGTGGGATTAACTGGTAGATACTATTTGCCAATGGGGATACACAAAGGGTGTAAGACTGAAGATGATAAATCAACTTTAAGTGGCAATATTGAAATTGGCGCAAAAACATTGTCTAGACTTATCCATAGGAGAGGAAGTCTAAGAAAAGCGCTTCAAAAATACAATGCTAGTTTTAATTCTAGTTATTGGAATCAAGTGAAGAAAGCTAGCAAGAAGTATGAATATGAACTTAAACATGGGTTTGATGGTTAAAATTATAAGGAGGAATAAGAAATGAAGAAAATGGTTGAGGGTCTTTTGGTGGAGACTTTTCCTAATGAGCAAATTAGAGTTTGGCATACAAGAAGTCGTCTGTGTGGTCAAGGGTTGGATGGTCATTGTTTTGAATATGACGACCCAGACAAAAAAGATTTGTCTAAAAATGCTAAATCTTTGATAAAAGAACTCCGCCTTATCAATGGAATCAAAAAAGCGAATTGTTGGCCTTATGAAATAAATATTGAAAAGGCTAAAACCTATACTTGGGAAGAACTTGAATCAACCATCTTATATCTGATGGTTAAATATGAAGTTTATACCGGAAGGTAATTAAACATCGGTGTGGCGGAACGGAATACGCAGTTGCCTCAAGAGCAACCGGAGAAATCCATAGGAGTTCGAATCTCCTCACCGATACCAAAACAAGAATGGACTCGTAATTCAGTTGGTAGAAGCCTCAACTCATAATTGAGTAGTCTCCCGTTCGAGTCGGGACGAGTCCACCAATCTTTAATTCATGTCTTATTAAGGAGGACTTAACACAAAGGAGATTTCCATGATCGGTGAACGACTATTCATGGCGAATAAAATTGCTGAAAAAGTATGGTGGAAATATCACGGAGAAGATTATCAGCGTTGGGAATATGGAGACCCTTGGTTTTGTAATCACATAATTGATACTTTTACATTTCCACCTGTTGGAATATATAGAAAAACTAGAGTATTTTGCAGTAATCCTATATGTTGTGGCAATCCGAGAAGAAAAAAGAAAGGTAAAGATAGATTGACTTTGCAGGAGAGGAGGGTGATATGAATACAGAAGAAAAACTTGAATTGATTAAAGAATGGCCATTAGGAGTCGGAGATCATTTTACTTTTATTCCAACAGAAAAACAACAAAATGACCATAAATTTTTATCACTTAAAAAAGAAATAGAAAAAAGTAGAATAGATGATATTTAATAGCAAAGGGGAAGATTAAATGGAATCAGAAGAAAAGTTGGAATTAATTAAAGAAGCATTAAAAGATTGGAGTAATGGTAGTTTACATGAAACTTCTTGCCTTATTGCTATTGATGAAATAGTTAATGGCCTTGGAAAAATTACAAAAAAAGATATTGAATGGGGCAAGAAATCTATTAAAGAAATGGAAGAAAGAGGTGAAATATGAGTGAAAATAATTGTTTAATTAATAAACATAGATTAAGTCCAGTTGCCTATCACTATGTAAACAAAAATACTATGGTGCCAATTGTTGTTTGTTATGATTGCAATAGTTTACTTCCACATAAAGATATAATAATTTCTGGAATTTTGAAAACAAATCAAGATTAAAGGAGATAAAGATGCAAATCGTTGAACAATCATGGTCTTGGGTGAAAAAACCTGACAATCCGCTACAGCTTATTGAAATGGCAGGAAAAACCTGTTATAAGAGTGAAAAAACAATAACACCAGAATCAGCGGCAAAATTCTGCAAAAAACTTCTTGATTCTGGCCATCATTCAGTGATTGAACATGCTCATTGTGTTGTAAAATTCATTACTGACCGTGGCATATTGGCAGAACTAACAAGGCACCGTTTGGCATCTTATTCGGTCGAGAGTACCCGCTACTGCAATTACGGAAATGATCATATCACTTTTATAAGACCAGTATGGATGGATTATGTGCCTGTTGGAATTTATGGTTGGGAAGATTTGGATACATGGCCTTATGATACTGCTTCTTTCATTTGGACGCGCTCTATGATGACAATTGAACAAGATTATAAAGGATTGTTAAAAGAAGGGTGGAGACCAGAACAAGCGAGACAAGTTTTACCCAACAGCTTAAAGACAGAAATTGTTATGGGAGCAAACTTGCGTGAATTTCTTCATGTCTTTAAACTTAGAACATCTAAAGCGGCACATCCACAAATTCGCGCTTTGATGTTTGATTGTCTTGATGGTTTTAAGAATGAAATTCCTGTGTTGTTTGATAATATAGGAGGATGAATGCTTTCTTTCCAATGTGATAAATGCAAGAAACTTAGCAATAATATATTTGGCGGTCAATGCGTCATTGAAAAAGATGGTGTTCAACTTGAAGTTTGTGTAAAATGTTCTGAAAAACTTCAAAAGAAGGATTGGAAAGAAATTTCCAGAGCCAGATAAGGAGGAATCAATGCCAAAAATAACTTGCAATCAATGTAGAAAAAATGTAGTTAAAGACTTGGAATATGCAGCTTGGTTGTCTTTGATGAATTTCCTTTCATTTCTTTATTATGAGGAGCAGATTACTAAATTGACCTATGAAACTATGCAGAATGATTTGATGATTCTAAAGCCTTGGAGAACTTCACAAGAGGAGGAGTTGGAAGGCATTATAGAAAATCTTGAAAAGAGAGATATTACTATTGAGGATGTAATTAAAAAACTAAGGAAAGATTATTATGAAGAAGATTAATCCTGTTGTTATTGATAAAGTGAAATTTTTCTTAGATTATGATGGTTGCGCTTTCTTTCTTATGTGCAGGGACGAATATCGAACCGTATCACCAACTTGGGTTGAAGGCAAAGGCAGAAACAAAACTACTCATTCAGTACAACTTAAAGAAGGGATGGAAGTGAAAAATTTCATGCGCGGCCTTGGCCTTTTGAATGATTGGACAGATAAAGATTTTGATAAAGGATGGATAAAAGTTATTGAAATGATATTGGAAGATATATGCAAATAACATTGGAAGATATATGCAAATAACATTGGAAGATATATGCAAATAACATTGAAAGGTAGACAATGTGGAAAAACACACGATATGGTCAGGAAGGTTATGGCAGTTGGGGAAGACGCTATTATGGTAGTGTTTTCCAAGGAGGAAAAAGACAGAATTATAAAAGTATATAAAATGAATTATCCAAATATTGGAGATAGAGTATTAACATTTTCAGATAGAAAAGAATTGATTAAAGAGCACCCAAGCACTTGGAATTTATATGTTGATAATGCTGATATTATATTACAAATGTTATTAGGATGGGGAATAAGTGAAATAACTATGACAAAAGGAAAAGAAGATGTGTAGAGTAGACCCAGAAACAAAATGTGATGAATGTGGTGGAAGGATGTATTTAAACGATTGGGCTGAAAAAGATAAAGAAAAATGGGTGTGTATGAATTGTAAGAAAGAAATTAAAATTAAATGAAATTATAAAGGAGGATTAAAAATGTCTTTTCAATGTGAACGCTGTGGCAAGGTAACTGACAAAATCACTTACAAAATTGTTAAGGAAGAACCAAAGGAAGTCAAAGGTTTGTGTTCATATTGCGAGATGGGCATTAAAATCAAAGACGATTCTCTTTTAGACGCCAATCCATACAGATACGCCCTTGGAACAATAGATAATGAATAAACCTCATTTCAATAAATTGTCAAACGCTGAATTAGAACGTCTTGCTTGTCTTGCAGAAGAATGCGGAGAAGTAATTCAAGTAATCGGGAAAGTGATACGACATGGTTACGCAGATTCGCACCCAAAATATGGCAATAAACCAACTAGAGCAATGTTGGAACAAGAAATTGCTGATTTGCAATTAATAATTGATTTAATGATTAGAGAAAAAGATATAGATAGTTTTAAAATGTTTGATTACTATAAGCTCAAAAGTGATAAAATAAACAAAAGTTTAAGATATAATGAGGTTTGAATATGTCACTTAAACAAGTTTACAATATTGTAGAATCAATAGCAGTTACACCTTCTTTGAATGAAAAAGAAAAAATCATTCGAGATTCCTTAGATATTCCATACTTCAGAAAAGTAGTCTATTATGCTTTAAATACTTTGATGAAATATAAAATCACAGAAGTTGGGTATGCTACCTCAATGATAGCAGAAGATGAAGATAAGGCAACTAACAATATATTTGAATTTCTTTATTACCTTTCTAATAAGTCTGGCGCTACAGATGAAGATAGGCTGAAATTATCATTCATGTCATCTTTGGACCAACCGACTAATATTATTGTAAACAGAATTTTAAAAGGAGACTTGCGTTGTGGCGCTGGAATAAAACTATTTCGCAAATATATTCCAGAAATTCCTATTCACGAACCAATGCTTTGTGGCAAAGATTTTAATAAATTTATGAAGTTGGCTGGCTCTTTTGATAATGTAGTAACTTCAATCAAACTTGATGGTATCAGAGTTTGGTGTATCGTTACAGAATCGAATGTTAAGTATTTGTCACGTAACGGTAAAGAATATTCTAATTTTAACATATTTAATAATGATTTAATTGAAATATGCAAAGAAACGAACTTGCCTTATCCAATCATATTGGATGGTGAAATAACCACTAAAGACAAGAAATTCCAGAAACTTTTAACTCAATTCAGAAGAATAACAGAAGTTGATGAAGATTCATTCGAATTGACATTGTTTGATATAGTTTTAGATAAACCATTTTATGAAAGATATGAAAAACTAAAAGAACATTTCACTTTGGATTATGAAAAGATAAATAGAATTTCTTTATTATATCATTCAACTGATTTTAATACAGAACAAAAGATATTTGATTTCTTGAATCAAGTTGCTAAAGAAGGAAAAGAAGGATTAGTTCTTAAAACCTTAAATGGTCCTTATGAGTTTAAGAGGTCTAACCATTGGTGCAAGATGAAAAAATTTTATGAGGAAGATTTGCCTGTTATCGGTTTTGAAATGGGAACTGGCAAATATTCTGATATGCTCGGTGCTTTGATATGTGATTATAATGGTGTTGAAGTTAAAGTTGGGTCTGGTTTTACAGATAAAGAAAGAATAGAATTTTTGGAAAATGTACCGGAATTAATAGAAGTCAGATATTGGGAGATCACAGAAGATAAATCATTGAGATTTCCAGTCTTTATCAGAATTCGCGAGGACAAATAATGCTAATAACTAAAGAATGGATAGATAAAGTTTGCCCTAAACATGGAAGAACTTCCTGCGGTGATGAGAAAATGTACAATGGTTTTGGTGGATGGAATGGAAAATATAATGCGGATACTGGAGCTAAAATAATCAAATATCCTAGATGCAATAGGTGTTACTTGTTGGATAATATTGGGATGGATACTGAAAATTTGGAATTTGAAATTGTTGATTTGGGGATTGGTTTAAATTACAAGGGAAAATTACATTCTTAAATTGAAGTTTGTTTAGATTATAAAAGGAGAAATAAGTGTGTTTGTAGATGATTTTATAGAAATAAATCCTACTCTCCAAATGAGCGGTAAACTATTAAAAGATGCTATTTTTTTTAAATTCCCAAATGAATTTATAACAAAACAAGATACTGATTATATAATTAATATCTATAGTGAATATTTTAAAGATTATTGCGCTCACTATAAAAAAGATGGCAAGAACTATCTTCCATCTAATTTTAAGATTGATTCTGATTTATCCTTTCCTCCGTATGATAATGTCGTTTATTTTTATAATCAAACAGATAAACTTTATATGTATTGGTTGGTAGTTATTCCATTTATGGGGAATAAAGTATATTCTATAGTTCCAATGATCGTAGAAAAGAATAAATTACTTAATTGGGTAAAACCACCAGAAGAAGAAATAGACTTTAAACTATATCCAACTACTAATCAACTTTATAGAATAAATTATAATTATTATAATGACACCTTTGCAGTAAATCTATCTCATATTATGCTTTCTCGCTTAGATAGAACTAAAATATTACATGATAATCACACCCTAATACAAGCTTTTGTGTTTACACATTTTGTTTTAAAGATGAGTTCTATATTAAATTGTAAAAATATTGAAACTGTAAAAATAAAACCAACAGAAAGATTACAGAAAAGGAGACAAAAGAAGGGTAAGTTGCCAATACAATCTTATAATGTATTAAAATTAAAAGGCGTGTCTAAAAAATATGAAACTATAACTGATAAAATAGACCCACAGTGGAAAAATAGAATCCATTTATGTAGAGGGCATTTTAAATCATATACTGCTGAAAAACCCTTACTTGGAAAATATATTGGCCTTTGGTGGTGGCAGCCAATTGTTAGAGGAAAAAATAAAAAAGGAGTTATCTTTAAAGATTATGAAAAAGAAATTTAATATGAAAATTGGCAATAATGCGATAGAAATATTACAAAAAAGATACCTTGTCGGAGAAGAAACTCCAGATGAGATGTGCGATAGGGTTTCAGATAAAGTATCTTCTGCTGAAGAAACAGAGGAACTAAAGAAATTTTGGTGTGAAAAATTTAAAAGAGTATTAATGGAATCATTATTTTCTCCAAATTCTCCAACATGGAGGAATGCCGGAGCCAATCAAGGTAGTTTTAGTGCTTGCTTTTATCTTGATATAGAAGACAGTAGAGAATCTATCTTCACAATTTTAAAACAAGCTGTTGAAATTCAAGCTTTTGGGGGTGGTACTGGACACAATTTTTCTAAATTAAGACCAGAAGGCTCCTTAATTAAAACTACAATGGGCAAATCAAGTGGTCCTATTGGATTTATGAAAGTATTTGATTTTGTTGTAGGAGAAGTAATTCAGCAAGGCGGAGTGAGACATGGTGCTCAAATGGCTCTGCTTAATATTGATCATCCAGATATTGAAAAGTTTATCACTTGCAAACAAACAGAGGGTCAACTTAGTAATTTTAATATAAGTGTAGTTATATCTGATGAATTTATGCAGGATAAATTGTTAAGTAGATATCCTTTCTTATATTGGGATTTACAATTTAATGGCGATCATTATAAAACGATAAATGGTCAAGAACTTTGGAATAAAATAGTTGAAGGAGCTTGGAAAAACGGTGAGCCTGGAGTTCTATTTATAGATACTATTAATAGGTTGTCTTCTACTTTTCCTTATCAAGTTATGAATGGATGCAATCCATGTGCTGAACAGGTTTTAGGAAATCTAGAAAGTTGCAATCTTGGTAGTATTAATTTAAGTAATTTTATATTTGATGATTGTTCTGATGGATTTGAATTCCCAAATCCATCTATTGATTGGAAGCAATTAAGAGAAACAATTAGAATAGCAGTCAGGTTTCTAGATAATGTAATTGATGTTAATAATTATCCTATTCCAGAAATTGAAAAAGAAACTAAGAAATTTCGCAAAATTGGTCTTGGAGTTATGGGATGGGCAGATATGCTCATCAAATTAAAAATTGTTTATGGAAGTCAAGAATCACTTGAATTAGCTGAAAAAGTTATGAAGTTTATTAATGAAGAAGCAGTTAGATATTCAGAAGAACTTGCTAAAGAAAAGGGATTTGGAACTTGGGATGGATTTTTAGACCCGGCAATATATGCTCATGATAGAACTAATCCATTATTTAAACGTAGAAATGCCACGCTAACTACAATCGCACCTACTGGCACCCTAAGTCTTATTGCTGGATGTTCTGCTGGAATTGAACCAGTTTTTTCTTTTGAATTTAAAAAGAAATGTCTTGATGGAGAAATGATAGTAATACATCCATTGTTGTTAGGTTGGTTATCAAATCATGATGCTACAATTGAAGATACTCCAGATTACTTTATTGAATCAAAAGATATTCCTCCTGAACAACATGTAAAAATGCAAGCTGCTTGGCAAAAATACACCGACAACGCTGTTTCGAAGACAGTCAATTTGCCTAATAATGCAACAATCAAAGATGTTGATAAAATTTATAGACTTGCATATGAGTTAAATTGTAAGGGAATTACTGTGTATCGTCAAGGCAGTAGAGAATATGAAGCTCAAACCGCGGTTGTTAAAGAGCCTATCAAACCCAAAGAACTTCCTCCAGAAAAAGTTGAACAAGCCAGAGCAGCTATCGGAAGATTAGCCAAAAATTATCGCAAAAACTCAGACCCAGACATAGAGACCCCTGAATGGCTCCCAGGTTGGCGTGAGAAGATTAAAACCGGAGATGGGACATTATGGGTGCATGTCTTTACCGACCCTTCTACGGGCTTTAGAGAGGTCTGGACGGCTGTTTCTAAACCAGGAAGAACTTTAGCTGCTGCTGCTGATTCAACCGGCAGATTAATCACATTGGCTTTGAAAAAAGGTGCTTCTTGGGATGAAATTGTTAAACAATTACAAGGACATATCGGAGAAAAGACTGCTTGGAATAATGGTGTTCAAGTTCTGTCGATTCAAGATGGGACCGCACAAGTATTGAGAAGAAGATGCATTGAGAAAAATATTCCAATGGTTGAATGTCCATTTGAATATAGTTGTCATAAAGATGAATTAGAAATTGTTGAAGCAATAGAAGATAAGTCTAGAATTATTTATCAATCCCAAGAAGAAATTAATACTCTTCATGGTTTTGGAGAAAGAGTTGCAGAAGAATTTGTGAATACAGATTTATGCCCTGATTGCGGTTCTGCTCTTTTACATGATGAAGGATGTAAAGGTGGACGTTGTGGGACTTGCGGATTTTCACATTGTAGTTAAATCATATCAAGGAAATTAGTTATGCATCAGGAAGACTTTAAAACTATGGATGACAAAAACAGAAAATCAATCATTAAACAAGTCAAGAAGTACAAAAACACATTAGTTTTGTTTTCTTTTGAAGTTAACGAACTGCTTGATTGGGTTGATGGAGAAGATGACTATTATTGGGTAGTAAACACCAACAGAGAAATAATTTGGCATAGTTGTGTTGGTGGTTTTATCCCATTGATAGATTATCTTCCTAAAAATTTATATGATGGTTTGAAGAAAACTTGGGATTACAATGATTCTTTTAAATGGGATGGGGGTGAGAGACTTAAACAAATAAAAACTAATGGTTGGGTTGATGAAGAATATAGAAGTAGAATTAATGAAGAATATATGAAAGATGGTCTATTAGAAAAGATATTTAATAAGGAGGATTGATGAAAAAGGAGAAGTGGAAAGAAGATATAATCAAAAAATCCTTTTGCCCGAGTTGTAAAATTCAATTAGAATTAATTGATGCTCTTTGTGAGGTTATTGAAAACAAATGTCTAATTATAGGTAATTCATTTTGTCCAATTTGCAGTGAAAAATTTCAAATAATTTTTAATGGAAAACATCTTAATGGTTAAAATCATATGAAAATACATTATATAAAAGATGGGATTAAACATTCAATCATATCCAACAATACAAAACAGAGTAGTTGCGGTTGCTTAACTTTAACTGGTACTTGGTTATTGCCAGAATACCAATATCTTGAATATATCACTGATGATATTAATGAAGTTACATGCAAATTGTGTATGAAGATTATAAAAGAAAAAGAGGTTGATTGATGAAAGAAGACAGCAATTTAAAAGAACGCCCAATTTGGTTTAAATGTGAATCTTGTTTATTTGGTGAAGAATTAAAACTTGAATTTAGCACTCAAATTATCAATTGCTGTGTTGAAAACAAAAGTGTTACCAAACCATTGAATGGATATTGTAGCAAATGGAAATGTAATAATTGTTGGAAGAGTTGGAACGTCCAACCTCCTTTGGAATTAGGACCAAACATCTATATTTCTAAAAAACAAATGTTAGAAGTTAGATATATTGACCATACCAAATGCATCAAAGTGGGGTTTGAATAAATGAAAGGTTTGTGGAACAAATTAAAGAATTCAATTCCAATTAAGATTGTCAAAAAAGAAAATCTGAAATCAATAAGTGATGAAATTGATAAACAAATTAAAAGAAATTATAATTTGCAATATAATAATGAAAGTTTAAAAAAGGAGATTAAACTTCTTGAAGAAAAAATAATTCCAGCGATGCCTATGATTTATGGTTTAAAATCACAATTAGACTATAAAGACAGGTTGCTTTATTTTACTATAACTTTAGATTCTGAAATATTTTATCGAATGCCACAAGTAAATGGAGGGATTGATTATATTGCAGATTACATCTGTTATTCAATTAAGAAAGAACTATCTATGATAAATATTTCCAGATTGCCAGATTATTGTAGAAAAATAAAAAGGGATATATATGACCAGAAAGAAATCAAAGCAAACTTCTACACAAGTGGTAAAATTGAAGAAAGATGATTTATTAGATGAATTATTAGAGTCTTTGAATGACAAACATTGGAATATTATTTGTAAATTATTGGGAAGAGAAATATCTGAATCAAAGACGACCAGGAAGAATCTGCTTGGCAAATTATTTAAAAAGACCATAAAAGTATCTTCAAGAAAGGGCAAGGCTAGAATGTTACAAGATTGGTCTTGTGAACAGATTAGCAGATTAGTTGATATTCCTTGGGGAACAGAAGACGACTTTGAAATACGTCCGAGACCCATGGGGCAAAACGGGCCAGATGTTATAATGACACCAAGAGTTAGGAAGAAGTTTCCTTTAACACCAGAATGCAAGAATCAAGAATCATGGAATTTGACATCATATATCCAACAAGCAAAAACGAATTGTTATCCAGATACAGATTGGTTATTGATTTTAAGTAAAAATAACCACGAAGAGATTGTAGTATTAAATGGGCTAACTTTATTTAAGTTGTTGAAAATATATGAATAAATATTATATTTATGGTTTGTTAAGACCAGATTATCCTGATCCATTTTATGTATGGCAAGATCAACCATTCTATTTTGGTAAAGGTAAGTGTAAAAGAATATATTATCATAGACGAGAAGCAAAAAAGAAAATTATTGAGCCAGGAAAGAAATCTATTAAAATAAACATAATTCATAAATTGTGGGAACAAAATTTAGATTTCAAAGAAGTTATATTATTTGATAATCTGACTGAACAAGAGGCATTTGAAATAGAAAATAAATTAATCAAGAAGTATGGTAGAATTAATAATAATACGGGATGTCTTGCAAATCTTACAGATGGTGGAGAAGGACCATCTGGTATGGTTCATACAAAAAAGACGCGGATAAGAATGAAAGAAGCGCAACTTGGAGAGAAGAATCATTTTTATGGAAAACATCATACAAAAGAATCATTAAATAAAATGAGTGAAAATGGGATGAAAGGAAAACATCATACAGAAGAAACTAAAAAGTTAATAAGTGAAAAAATTAGTGGGGAAAACAATGGTTTTTATGGCAAACATCATACAGAAGAAACAAGAAATAAATTGAGTGAATCAAAAACAGGGAAGCAAATTGGAGAAGACAATCCAAATTATGGTCATTATTGGACAGATGAAATGAAACAGAGAGCGAGAGAATTAAAACTTGGAAAAATTAAAATTAATAAGGAAGGTAAGACTAAAGTTATTGATAGAAAAAATTTAGAACAATATTTAAATAGTGGCTGGGAATTAGGAACTCACCAAAAACATAATAATAAAACAAAATTAAAAATTAAAAATTCACAATCAGGTAGGAAGTAGATTTATAATTTAGAATTAAATATATTTAAAAGAGTAAAGTTAATAGAAATAGAACAATATCTGAACAATGGATGGGAAATAGGTTATTTGAGATTTAAAAAATAATGAAAAAGGCCATTGGAAAATGAGCAAACTTCTTTTTCTTCATATTAAAAATTGTGGAGAATGTCCTTATCTGGAAGATTATGATAGAAATTCTGTATATTGTAATCATCCAGAATCTCCAAGATATTCCGAAGCAATTATAGATAATGTTTATAAATTTCCAAATTGGTGTCCATTAACAAACAACGAACCACACGATGTAGATGAATTTTATAAGGATTAGAAATGACAAGAAAGTATGAATTAGAAATAGTTAAAGATGGAAAAGTGGTTCATATAATAGAAGAATCCAACCATAATTCACAACGCATTAGAGAAATGGAGTGGGATGGTCATAAATTTGACATGACTGAATTATATAAAAAAGTAAAAAAGAAAAATGAATAGGTGTTAAAATGTCTAGACAATTTCTTTTCTCAGTTACTAAGAACGATTTGATAGTTGAAACTCTCGCTAGAGGAGGACCAGGAGGGCAAAATCAAAACAAAATTTCATCATTTGTCCGTATCCGTCATCCAGAATCTGGTGCAGTTGGCGAATCAAGAGAGGAAAGAAGTCAGTGGCAAAACAAGAAAATAGCTTTAAGAAGATTAGCAGAACATCCAAAATTCAAAGTGTGGCTTAATAAGAAATATTATGAATTAAAAACAGGAAAAACTATTGACCAAATTATTGACGAAATGATGGATTTGAAAAATATTAAAATGGAAATCAGGGATGAAAAAGGAAGGTGGGTTATCTACGAGGAGAGAGAAGATGCCGCGACTTTATTGTCTTAAATGTAAATCTGAATGGAAGTCAACCAACCCATTGTCAACTTGTGAATTTTGTGGAACCAAAGGTCGTATCTTAGAAGAAAAGACTTCTTTTGAGAAATTTACAGATAAACTAATTAAAAATCAAGAAGATTTAAAACCAGAAATTGTTAAAATGGTTGATGAAAAATTTTGGGAATTAATTTAATGACCATCAATTCGGTAGAACTTTCTTATTTTCAAAGTCATCAAAAAACAACATTAGAATTAAATTCTAATGTAAACGCGATCATTGGTATTAGTGATAGTGGAAAATCAGCAATAAAAAGAGCAATAAAATGGAATGTTGAAAATCGACCTAGTGGTGAAGATTTTAAATCTGATTTTGCTCCAGATGAAGAAACCAGAGTTTCATTATTTGTAGAAACAGAAGTCAGAAGAGGACGTTCTAAAGACTCTAATTATTATTGGATGGATGGAATAAGATATGAAGCATTTGGTCAAGATATACCACAACCTATAAAAGATAAATTGAATCTAGGTAATCTCAATATTCAAAACCAATTTGACCCACCTTTTCTTCTTTCAGAATCTCCAGGTGCAGTTGCCAGATATCTCAATCAAGTAGTTGATTTAGATGACATAGACGAATCAATAAAAAATGTCAATACACTTTTGAAAAAGACAGAAGGACAATTATCTAATAATAAAGAAAGACTAGAAAAACTTGATTCTGAAATTTTAACCTATCCAGATTTTACTAAATTAGATAAATTCATCATTGAAGCCGAAAAACTAAATAAGACGCTGCAAGAAAATGAATATACTTCACAACTTCTTCTACAAAACATATCTGAAATAAAAGAATCTAAAAAAACACTTAATTCTATAATAATTCCAAAAATTAATATTATAGAAATTGAATTTCTTTTAAAATCATATGAAGAAAAATCTGATGTTGTGAATAAATTAGAATTTACTATAAATAAGGTTAATGAATCAGAAAAAATAATAAAATTAATTAACATACCAAATATAAATGCTTTGGAATTGGGAAAACTTATTGATGAATATGAATTCTTAAACCAAAAAATCAAAGGATTACAATCTTTAATCAAATCAATTGACGATATTGAAAAAACCATACTTGAGATTGGAAAGGAGATAATTGAATGGGGGAAGAAATTACAGGAACAGATGGGGGATCGTTGCAAACTGTGCGGACAATCGGTGTCGCAGCACTCTCTATCATCGGAAAGTGTTCATGGTGTGGCAAGGAGAAAGAAGAAGGCGATAAGTGGGTAACATGGTGTTGTAAGGGGCATTGTTATTTAGGGAATAGAGAACTTAAAAAACAGAAAGAAAAAGAAGAAGAAAGATTAAGACCTAAACCTAAACGACATTGTTTAATGTGCGGAAAGAAAGATATTGAAGAATGGTTTTGTCCAATTTGTAAACCAATTAAAAACAATCTAAGTAGTATTTATGCAGATGAAGCATTAGGTATTGCAAGTTTTGGTTTTTCAATTATTGAAATGAATCGGGAATGGGGAAGTGGGAATAAACTATAAAAAAGGAATAAAAATGGAAAATCTTGAAGAAATTTTGAAAGATGAAGATGACGAAATCCAAGAAGAACTTTCTGTAATTCTTACTAAAAAAGGGAAAGTTTATTTCATAACACCAGAGACTACCAAGGATGGAATCAACAACACGGCCAAACTTATAGCCCACTTGATTATAAATTGGGCGCACGGAATTGGAGAAAAACTAGGCACTTTTGAAAACTCTTCTATTGTAGTCCCAACCTTGGAACTTGGACTACCAAAAAAATTCAAATAGGGGTACTTTTCTATTGCGGGACCAGTCTAAAAATTCTATAATAAAGACATGATGGGCTGGCGCATAAAACTCAAGAATGGCTACGAATGGGATGTCACTTCAAGAAAATGGCGTCACTGGCTTTGTTACATGGGTCGGGCTGGAGTTTCTTCCGCAATTAAAAGACAGATGAGAAAAAGATTGAGAAGATTGAATAGGAAAATTTGCAGGAAGGAAATATGATTTTCAGCGCGGATATTCATGCAAGGGCATCAAAACCTAAATCAAGAAAGGATAATTATCTTGAATCTCAAGATAGAAAACTAAGATTTCTCTGTCAATTAGCTCAAGAATCACCCCCTTGGTTTGTTTCTGGAGATTTACTTGATAAAGCAAATTCTAACCAATGGCTTGAACAATACCTTATAAATTTGTTCAAGGAGTATCAAGTTAAACCAATAATATGTTTGGGACAACACGATCTTGTAAATCATAGTATAGAATTGTTTAATGAAAGTAGTATAGCTGTTCTCCAATCTGCTGGTGTTGTTGAGGTCTTAAAAAATGATTATTGGTCAGATGATAGATATTCTGTGTTTGGAGTTTCTTATGGAATAGAAGAATATTCTGGAAGTTTTCTTAAAAGCGACAAGAAACTCAAAATCCTTTTGTGGCATAAGATGGTAATAAAAGATGACACGCTTTGGAATAAACAAATTGCAAATACTGGAGAGAAGATATTAAGAAAATATCCAATGTTTGATATTATTTGTACAGGCGACAACCATAATACTTTTCTTTGTCAAAATAAAAATAGATTTCTTGTAAACCCTGGGTCTATGATGCGTTTAAAAACCAACCAAAAAGACCATAAGCCTTGTGTTTTTAGATGGGATAAAGGGAATTTAGAACAAATTTTTCTTCCTATAGAAGAAGATGTTTTTGATGATAGTCATATAACAGAGAAAGAAGAAAAGGAAAGCAGATTGGACGGGTTCATAACCAAGTTGAATGAGATACGTCCAGAACTTAATGAAAATTCATCAGTTTCGTTCAAAGGAAATTTGAAGAACTTTTTTCAAGCGAATCCAGAAACAAGGGAAGTGGAAGAAATTACATGGCAATGTGTCCCAAAGGATAGGAAATGACTCAAACATATGAACAAGACATATTTAGTATTAAAAACAATCTTGATGAAAGAATAAATAAAAAAGCTAGGGCTGAAGGCGAACTTGCGGCCCAAACAAAGAGATTGAACGAAGAATTCAATTGTAAGAGTATAGAAGAAGCAATTGAATTTTTAGAAGAACTTCAAGAAGAGAGAAATGAAATTAAAATTAAACTTGAAAATAAATTGAAAGAAGCTAAAGATTTATTGGGAGAATAAATATGACAATAGAAGAAGCCAAAAATGAAATAGAAAAAGCAGGCGGTTCTTGGAAAACCTTTTCTGAGTGGATATACGGCCAAACTTGTGGTATTGATAAAGAAGGGAATATTGATATGTATGAATATGATGTTAAAAGATTTATAGAATATAACTGCAATCCTAAAAACGAACCTCTGACTGAATGGGATTAATATGATTACCGTATCAATTCTTATAAATGGTCAACCTGTTTATACAAGGTCGGCAGTTAATGTTACTGAAGAAGCTGGTGGTAAATATGGGAAAGGCAAACAAGTTTATCGAATGGATACTGGTGAAATTTTAATAAATCATAAAACAGAAGATGGCGCAATCAAACTTGCTTGTCGGATGTTAGAAACAATAAAAGAAATATGAAATTCACAATATCTAAAATAGTTTGTGATTGTGGAAGTAGATTGTTTTGGTCTCAAAAAGAAATTGAGACAGGGGAATGGATTCAAGTTTATTGCCCAAATTGTGAAAAAGAAGAGAATTACTATATAGATTTTGTTTATGGAATTGGGTATAAAAATGGACCTAAAACAATTAAAAATATCAATTGAACAAAAGCGTGGTCGTTTTCAACAATTACAATCAGATAAAAAAGAAACAGAATTAAATATTTCTGATTTAGAAGAAGAAAGAAATAAAATTGAAAAGTCTAGAAATATAATAAATATAGTTGCTAAACAAACACAAGAACAATTCTCTTTGAAAATATCAGACTTGGTAAGTTCTGCTTTAGAATCAGTTTTTGATAATCCATACACTTTCCATGCGGAATTTATAAATCGCCGCAATAGAACTGAATGTGATTTATATTTCATTAGAGATGGTTATAAAAGAAGTCCTATGGATGCCTCTGGTGGAGGAGTAGTAAATGTAGCTTCATCGGCATTAAGAATTGGATTGTTGATGTTGTCCAGATATAGAAAGGTTTTAATTTTAGATGAACCGACAAAAGATTTGCATAGCAAGAAGTTGAAAAAAAGAATGTCTAATTTTTTAAAAGAAGTGACAAAGAAAGCAGGAATTCAGCTTTTGGTCTTTTCGGGTGATGAGGATGCAGAATTGATTTCTGGTGCAGACAAAGTGTTCATGATTACGCAAGAAGATGGCATCTCTAAAGTTGAGGAAATGGAAACGTAAATAATAAAAGGAGGAATAATTATGAATCAACTAGATTGGTCTGATGAATGGGATAAAGAAGTTCAATATCGACATTTCTACAATCGCAAAGCAGAAAGACCCAAAGGAGCGATAACATTTGCCTATCTTGTTGACAAAGAAAATAGGCAAATGCAGTTGGGCATTTCCTTTTGCAGCAAAAAGGATTATTTCAGCAAGAAAACTGGCAGAATTGGTTCTAAAACTTGTGAAGGCGCTTTGCCCCGTTTGAAAAGAGAACCATTAATTGTTGATATGGTTTATCTTGGTGATAAACCATTAATTAAAAGAACATTAAATGATTTGGTCGGATGGCTTTTTTCTTGTGAATTTTCTACCAAATGGTTTCTTGTGAAATTAAACAATAATCCTTCTTGGTTTGCTTCTGTTCCCGAAGAAGACATTCCCAACGACTGGTGGGATTGGAATTAAATGTTTAAGTTCAATATTTATAACTATCTTCTTGAAGATAAAAAAGGGCCTTATGGGATCACTTTGCGTCAAAAGAAAACCAAAAGTGGTCATCCAAGGAGGCTGATTTATCGCCCAGACAAGATAGAAAGAATGAATTGGAATGGAGGCGCTTTGTTCCATACCGTTCCAACCCATTGGCACCCAAGAACATTTGAAGAAGAATTTCTGCGTTATATTAGAAGGATTAAACAAACAAGAGTTATCAAAAAATGTGGGGATGGAGTTTTATCTAATGAACAGAAAAGTTATATTGGTAGAAATTTCAATGTGATGATAAAACAATGTTTGAAATATGCAGATATTGATTCATTACATACTGTTTACAGATTTCATTTTTCATTAAGAAAAGATTTGTATTACGCTATTTGTAAACATGGAATAAGAGCAAAACAATTAATGGAATCGTTTCCATATCTTGCAATAAGAATTTATACTGGTATTTATAAAGATGAAGCAAGAATTTGTGATGTTGAAAATGGGTTGAAATTGAAAAATATTTCTGATTGGATGCAATACCCTTTGATACTAAAGAAATTAAAACCGCAATCTGCTTTTTTCTATCATTACAGAAATGGCAATTCAATGGATTTAATTTCCATGTTATCAAATAAAACTTGGGAACAATTAAAACAAGTTATAGCATTACAAGCGAGTGGTGAGACTTCTATAGAATTTAAGAAGTGGTGTATAAAAAATATAAACAATTTTACTACTGCTGAAAATCTTAGAAACAGAATCCAAGATTTTGCTGATTGGTCAAGAACTGTTGATTTTAATCAAAATATGTCATTTAGAAGAGTTGAACAATTATCCAATGAATGGCATAGAGGTGGTGGTGGAGGGAGAAATTACACTTGGAATCCAGATGTGGAAGAAGATTTTTCCGTAAAATCTTGGTTTGATGAAATTGTTATAGATGGATATAAATTTACTCCATTGATTAGTAGGCAAGACTTAGTAAATGAAAGTGCAGAAATGGGACATTGTGTTGCAACCTATTGTAAAAAAGTTAGAGATGGCAGGTCTGGTATTTTTTCTGTGAGTAATGGTAAAAAATTAGCAACTTTGGAATTAATTAAAGAAACAAAATGGTCTGATGAAGGTTATACTCCAGAAGCGACAGGTAGTGTTAGATTAAATCAATTAAGAGGGCCAAAAAATATTGACGTAGAAAATGAAATTAAAATGGCAACATATAAATTTATAGGGATAATAAATAGTCATAATGAATTTAATGATTACAAAAAAGAAGCATTTAGATAGGAGAATAATATGATTAATAAAGAGCCAGAATATGTCAAATTGTGTACTTTGCCAAGAAATTATATTATACCAAAAGATAATGATGTTGAAAAAGAAGTAATTGCAGGACAATGTGGTAGAAAATTAACTCAAGCCATGATAAATAGAAATAAATGCCCTTCTTGTCATAGAAGTTTTAGACCAGAAGAGCCAAAAAATAAAGACAATGAAAACAAACGTAGGTTGAAAAGAATGAATAATGGTTAGGATTGGTTTTGACATGGATGGAGTTATAGCAGAGTCTAACGAACTTCTATGTCAAGTTATAAATGAATATCTTGACATGAATGTTGTTCCAAATGATTTCATAGAATATGGAATAGAAAAATGCTTGGGGTTGTCTCAAGAACAAGTTCAAACAATTGTAGATGAATTTTGCACAGTAGAACAAACTTGCAAATTAAAACCAATATCAGGAGCAATTGAATTTCTTCAAGATTGGTATGAATTAGGGCATGAAATTCATGTCATTACCAATAGAAAAAACGAAGAACCATTATATCTATTCTTTGAAAAGTATTTGCCTGAGATTTGTATTAATATACATCATGCAAATCCAAAGACATGGTTAATAAAAGAATTAGGAATTACGCATTTTATTGATGATTGTCCAGCAGTAATTCTATCTTTGGCAAATGCGGGAATTTGTCCCATAATCTATTCTCATCTGTATAATTTAAATTTAGGAAGAAGGTTGGAAAAGTTGGTGTTAAGAGTGTTTTCTTGGGATGATATGAGGAGAAATTTCATTGAAGGAAAATAAGATTGAAAGAAAAAAAGAATGTCCAAACTGTTTTGGGTACTTAGAATACAAAGGGAAGTTAGATAATGATGGAATTAGAAAACTATACCAATGTTCATCATGCAAAAACGTAGAGATAATTTATGAATAAATTAATCAAGAAATCTAGCGAAGAATGGTTTAAAGAATTGTACGAAGGTAGAATAGAAATTATGGACCCGGATGGTTGGGATAGATATAACTTTGACTATTCTTGGTATGATGAAAAAATAGATATTATAGAATTTGAGAAAAGATTAATGGTATCAACCTTAAGGATTATGGATGAATCTTTAATTAATTTGACTATGGCTTTAGGAATAGGAAAAGATAATGTCTAAAGACAGCCTTGGCGATAGAATGAAACATAATTATGAAGATAGATATCGTCATTATTTGACAAGAAGAGTTCCTATCATAATTAGATTAGATGGTAAAGGATTTACCAAATTAACTAAAAAATGTGACAAACCTTTTGATATGAATTTTAATTCTTGTATGGTTTATACGATGATAGAACTATGTCAAGAATTGCAAGGAGCAAAATGCGCTTACACCCAAAGTGATGAAATAAGTATTTTACTTACAGATTTTGATAATTTAACTACGGAAGCATGGTTTGACTATAATCTTCAAAAAATCGTTTCTGTTTCTGCCGCAATTGCTTCAACTTATTTTACTAAAATTTATATTGATAGAGAAAATTTAACAACTGCTTGTTTTGATTCACGAACATTTAACATTCCTCAAGAAGAAGTGACAAATTATTTTGTTTGGAGACAAAAAGATTGGATCAGGAATTCTGTTTCGATGTTGGCAAGGGCGCATTTTTCTCATAAAGAATGTATGAATAAAAAACAAAACCAACTACATGATATGTTACATAATATTGGAATAAATTGGGCTGAACTTGAACCTAAATGGAAAAATGGAACTTTCATTCATAAAGTTGATAGAAATTGGATTGTCAAAGATGATGTTATCTTTACAGAAAAACGAGAATTAATTGATAATTTGTTGATTGTAAATGAATAAAAAGGAGGTAAATTATGCTTAAAAAACAATATATAAAGGATGAAAATTGTAAACATACATTTCTTCGTTGTTTAGATGGAAAATTTACTTGTGAAAAATGTGGTATTAGATGGTCTAATGAACAGCTAATAGAATGGGAAAGACAAAGTTGGCCTACAATTTTAAAGGAGAATCATGCCTAAAAAAACAGATTTAGAGAATATTAAAGAAGAAAATCTAGATGAACCTAAAAAAGAAAATCATACAACAGAAGAACATTTTAAGTTGTTCAAATTAGAATGTAAAAAATGGATAAAAGAATTTGGCCTTATTGGATGGGATGTATCTTTCAAACATGATGGAGAAGAAAATGACAGAAATTGGTTAGGATGGTGCAGTACAAATTGTGTGGGTAGAAGTGCAACTATAGGTCTTTGTAAAGATTGGGGAAAGACGGAATCTGATAATTATGAAATCAAAAGAACAGCGTTTCATGAAGTGTGTGAATTATTAATGAGCAGATTTGACACAATAGCTAGAACAAGAATCATAGGGCCAGACGAAATTGACGAAGAAAGACACAATATTATTAGAACTATGGAAAATGTAATTTGGGATAAAGAACAGACTAATGAAAGATAAATCTGTAATACCAATTGGTCCATATTGTTATACAATGGTTAATGTTGAAATGACTTCAAAAGGTCCAGTTATAAAGGTAAAACAATGTCCGTATTGGTCTGATGGTTATTGTGAATTTCTTGATTCTAATGAAGGGCTTCTTTTCGACCAATGTAAAGAATGTGGTGAAAATTTAGGGGATGAGGAATAAGGAAAATTAAAATGATGCCTTGGAATACATCAATATTTGAGGAATGGTCAATTATCGGCATGAATCACTACGGGCAAGGAACTTTGCGCCATCTTTTTGTGGCTATGGGTCATCCAAGTGGCATGTTTGTTAAAGCAGAAGGGCCAGATGAAGATCAAGTTTTTGAAGAATTAGCTAAACAAGTAAGGCAATCAGCTTGTTTTACAAGTGAGGGTTGATACAAATAAATCCTTTGAGCAGACTTACAATTCATTCAGTCTTATGCTATAATAAAGAAAGAGGATAAAAATTTATGAACATACTGGTGACTGGCGGGGCCGGCTTTCTCGGAAGTGTTCTTATTGGAAAATTATTACAAGAAGGGCATGTAATTACAGTAATAGATAATCTGATGTATAGCCAATCGTCATTGTTACAATATTGTAACAATCTGAATTTCAAATTTGTGTGGGGAGATGTAAATGAAAATGAATTTGTTGATGATTACATAACTGATTGTGATATTTTTATTCCGTTGGCCAGTATTGTTGGCGCTCCAGCTTGTTCAAGATTTCCTCAATCTGGATTAGTTGATAAATCAATAACAAGATATAAATTACGAAACAAAATGGTAATTTTTCCCATGAGCAATTCTGGCTATGGAACACAAAGCGGCGAATTATATTGTACAGAAGAAACGCCATTAACTCCAGTTTCTAGATATGGTTTGCAAAAAGTTGAAGTAGAAAATTATTTATTTAAACACCATCCCAATACTATTAGTTTACGTCTTGCCACTGTATTTGGTGTCAGTCCTCGTATGAGAACAGACTTGCTGGTGAATTTTACTGTCAACGAATGCGTCACTAAAAAAGTAATTTTATTGCCAGAAGATGTTATGAACAACAGTCGCAATTTTGTTCATGTTCTGGATGTGGTAAATTGTTTTGTTCATTGCATAAATAATTTTGACAATATGAAAGGACAATCATACAACTTAGGGAATGATAATTTAAATATGACACTAGGAGAAATGACATATCAAATTGCTGAAAATTTAGGAAGTGAAGTAGTTCTTTCTCATCATTATAAAGACCCAGATAAAAGAAATTATATTGTTTCAAATGAGAAATTAAGAAAGGCAGGATTTGAAGCAAAGAGGACAATTTTAGAAGAATTGCCAAACTTAATTGAAGTGTGTCGTATGATCCAAATGATGAATTATGGGAGAAATCAATTTAAAAATGCTTAATGTGGTAAGGTGCGGTTGGGTGAGGTATGGTATGGTCAGGTATGGTCTGGTAAGGTTAGGTGGGGTCGTGTAGGGTGAGGTTTGGTAAGGTATGGTAAGGGTTTGGTTGTCATTTTCCAATTAAATCTTATTGGAAAATGACAACAATTTTGAATATAAAAACTGAATTTAGGAATGCTTAAATGCAAATACCAGATACATTAATTCTTTGTGGCGGTCTTGGTGAAAGACTAAGACCTCTTACCGACAATCATCAAAAATGTATGTTGCCAGTACAAGGAAGGCCATTTCTTGAATACACAGTGGATAAAATTAAACAATTGGAATTAAAACCACCTATTTTCTGTTGTGGTCATAAATCAGATGAAATAATCAATCATTTTGGAAACGGATATAAATTTTCATATCGCGACAATATAAATACTGGAGCAAGGATTAAAGAAGCATTATCTTTAATTCACTCAGAACATTCTATCGTCTTTAATGGAGATTCATATTGCAACATAGACTATAATTATTTTTGGTACACATATAAGGAATTTATCAATTTAGGAAAAGATGTTTGCAAAATATTGGTTCACAAAAAGAACTCTTTATTAGCTTCATATATTTCCAGTTCTGTATATGATTATTATGGTGCTGGAATTTATTTCTTCAAAAAGAATTATATAGAAAGTTTAGAGAAGAATGACAACCTTTCTATAGAAGATGATATTTTACCAAATTGTAAAAAGATTTATAATTGTGCCATTCCAGAAGAATTTTTTGTAATTGATATTGGTACTAAAGAAAATTATGAGATGGTAAATAGCAAGGAGAATAAATATGGACAATTTTTTACCGACGCAAATAAATGGGTTGTTGAGTAAACCATTAAAAGTAATTCCAGACTTTAGGGGAGAATTTCAAAAAATTAGTTTAAATAGCCCTTTTGTAGAACAAGACATGGCTGTCTCGTATAATAATGTTCTTCGCGGGTTTCATTATGTAACTGAAGGACGACGAATATTCTCTCTTGTTCATGGTAGATTATATTGTGTATTTTTGGATATTCAAGAGGAGTCTGATACTAAAAATGACTGGTTTGGTATAACTCTTGATAGTAGTAATAGACAAAGATTTTTGATTCCATCATATGTGGCTTGTTCTTATCTTGTTCTTTCTCCTGTTGCTATAGTCCATTATGAATTAGAATTTGAGTATGATGAATCCAAGCAGAAGACAATAAGATTTGATGATGAAAGATTCAATGTATATTTCCCAGGCGATCATAAAGGCTATATACTTAGCGAAAGAGATTATTTTATAGACGAATCATTAATTAGATAAATTTTAAACATGTTTGTGGTACGGTGAGGTGGGGTAAGGTAGGGTATGGTTTGGTACTGTCCAGTATGGTTTGGTGGGGTAAGGTTTGGTAAGGTTGGGTGTGGTAAGGTGAGGGTTGCTTCTTTTGTTTTAACAATTTGATAGAAAGAAGCAACAGTTTTAACAAATAAAGTTCACAATAAGGTAAAAAATCAAGTGATTATCGCAAGGTCGCCCTATCGAATTTCATTCCTAGGTGGAAATTCAGATCAAGCTGATTGGTTTAATCTGCATGGCGGTTGTGTTCTATCTACTACGATAGATAAATATTGCTATATAATGGTTAAGCCAATTACAAACTTTTTTGGGTATAATTATAAAATTGTTTATCGAAAAATAGAAAATGTTAATACTTTGGATGAAATAGAACATTATACAGCAAGAGAATGTATAAGATATTCTGGAATTAAGACGGGACTAGAAGTGCATCACTCTGGAGACCTACCTGCCCGGAGCGGGATGGCTTCTTCAAGTGCTTATGCCACTGCGTTATTATTGGCTCTTTATACTTTAGATGGCAAATATGTAGATAAAGGCCAATTAGCAAAAGATGCTATCTATATAGAAAGAAATGTATTGCAAGAAGTAGGCGGAGTGCAAGACCAACTGGCATGTTCTTTCGGGGGATTTAATAAAATAGAATTTCTTGATAATAATTTATATCATACTTTTCCAATTCCTATAAGTAGAGAACGATCAGAATTATTTCAAAATCACCTATTGCTATTTTATTTAGGCACGACTAGAGCCGCATCAGAAATTTCCAAAACTTTTGTTCCAAACATAGATAGTAAGAGAAGACAACTTAGAGTTTCAAAAGAATTGGTTGAAGAAGGAATTAACATACTGTGTTCAAATTCTGATATCAGATTATTTGGCGATTTGTTGCATGAATACTGGATGTTGAAACGTTCATTAAGTGATAAAGTTAGTGATGAAAATATAGATAATTATTATGAATTGGCAATGAAAAACGAAGCCATAGGCGGGAAGGTCTTGGGAGCAGGGGGCGGAGGTTTTCTATTATTATTTGCAGAACCAGATAAACACAATAAAATTATAGAAGGATTTAATGATTTACTTCATGTTCCATTTAAGTTTGAAAAAACAGGTTCAACAATTATCTTTAAAGGTTGATAAATGCTTAGAGAATTTGAAATTCAAAACCTTTTGCACCAAAAGGATTAAATGAGGTCCGGTTCGGTACGGTATGGTTAGGTATGGTCAGGTCCGGTTTGGTAAGGTTTGGTCGGGTAGGGTAAGGTGAGGGTACTAATCCTACTACACTCGGTAGGATTAGTACAATTTTTAAGGATTTAAAAATATGATTCGAGATTTGGCCATAGTGATCCCGACATACAATCGTTCTAATTTTTTGAACAGGGCTTTAGATTTTTATGAAAGAACAGAATTCCAAGGCTGTTTATATGTTGCAGATGGTTCAAGCGAAACATACCAATATCTGAACCAACAAATAATTAGTAATCGTGATCTTAAAATAAAGTATTTTCATGACCAAGAAAGTGTTAATGAAGTAATTAGGATATCAAAAATTAAGAACAATATAATAGAAAAATATGTCACATTTGCTGGTGATGATGATTTTCAACTTCCATTAGGTTTATGTCATTGTGTTAATTTTCTAAACAATAATCAAGATTACGATGTTTGTTTTGGTATCAAGTTTAATTTTATAATGGAAAATGACAGACCAAAAATGAATGGATTAAATTTAGGTCACGATTGGGATTATAATAGTTCATCACAAAGATTTCTTGAATATATGATGACAGGTAATTCTACCAATTATTCAGTTCATAGAAAACACATTTGGGATAGGCTCTTTGATAAAACAGACATAACAACAAGGTACATTGGAACTGAATTAGTTATGTGTTCAACTACTGCTATATTATCCAAGATAAAAAGATTGAACAGGGTAGTCACTTTGTATGAAGATAGCGGGTTGAGTTGGCCTCACGAAAAATGTGAGACTGGATGTAATTTACCACCTCTGTTTCAATTAGTCCATTCTTATGAATGGATAGAATCGGTAGAAAAATTCAGAGATTATATAGTTGATTTATTAGTTAAAACAGAAAATTTATGTGAATATGATGCAATTCATGTATTCAATAAAGGGTTTGCATTTAGATTGTATTCAATGTTAGAAGGTCAATTTTGTTATAAATATGGAAAAGAATTTACGGAAGGTCATAAAGAGTTTGTTAGACAAGCGAATAAAGAAAGAGATAGTGGGAGAATTGTTTTCTTTGAAGAAGATGTGAAATTTATACAGAGAAGTCTTGATATGGATTTAAGTTGTTTAAATTTAAAAAGCTGAGGTGAGGTGCGGTAAGGTGCGGTTTGGTGGGGTTTGGTCAGGTCCGGTGTGGTGTGGTTTGGTAGGGTATGGGTTTTAACTAATCTTCAAAGTTTTGTTTTTTGGTATGGTCAGGTATGGTTAGGTAAGGTATGGTACGGTTCGGCGGGGTTAGGTCTGGTTCGGTACGGTGTGGTCCAGTTTGGTGTGGTAAGGTATGGTAAGGTAGATGGGAGATAGACTCTCCCATCTAAATTTTAAATGGAGGAATAATGCACGTTCTTTTTATAAATGAGCGGTGGGTCAGAAACGACCCGACTTTACGAGAGGCAAGAGGCACAGTCGAGTCTTATTTAGAAAGTAAATTTGGTACAGCATCCGAATTCCATTGTGATGAATATTTCTACAATTATAAACGAGATTGGAATTTTCCTCTGATAGAAAAGATAATTGAAGAAAGACCAGATGCGATTTTTTTTATGTGGATTAACAGCCAGTATAATCCATCATTAGATGTATTTTCTATTATTCATAAAATGGGAATACCAATAGTTTGCTGGTGGGGAGATTTTTCATTTGAAGGCTCTGTAAGAAACGCTCAAAATTTATCACCATTTATTTCCACTCATTTAATTGCAGATACTCCAATTGCTTTAACGAATGATGTTCATATAGAAAAATATAAACACATTTGGCCCACACCAATTAATCAATTCTTTTTTAAAGGAGAAGAAAAAGATAGAGTTATTCCTGTGTCTTTTCCAGGTGGAACTATTGAAGGAGGCAATAAAGGACCGAGAGAAAAGTACATAAAATACTTAATTGAAAATGGAGTGGGGGTCTTTGTAGGCGGAACTAGAAAAGAAGAAACAACTATGCAATATGCTGATACACTTAGAAAATCTCAAATTGTTATAA
>Ga0265297_10000224_pt1 | contig 188883 bp, 176 predicted proteins | sample Munlanlwell13791_FD_192502 | JGI IMG/M metagenome (GOLD analysis project Ga0265297, IMG submission 192502) | Leachate microbial communities from a municipal landfill in Southern Ontario, Canada - Leachate well 137-91 | ecosystem: Engineered > Solid waste > Landfill > Unclassified | place...
CCGTTTCGGCGTCACGAATCTCCCCCACCATAATAATATCGGGGTCTTGACGCAATATAGAGCGTAGCCCGCTCGCAAACGTCAACCCCGCTTTGGTATTGACGGCGATCTGGCTCACATGGGGGGCATCGTATTCGACCGGGTCTTCAATGGAGAGGATATTTTTCTCCGGACTGGCCAGCTGCTGCAAAAAAGAGTGGAGCGTCGTCGATTTACCGCTCCCCGTCGGCCCCGTTACCAGGATGATCCCGTGAGAAAATTTGAGCAGATCTTCAAACCGGGCGGTGGTCGTTTCATCAAAACCGAGTTCCCGAAGCGTCGGAATCGATGCGGAATTCATCAACAGCCGCAGGACTACCCTCTCACCGTGATACGTGGGGAGTACCGAAACACGGACATCGAGATTTTTCCCCGCAACTTTTACCTGCGTTCTCCCGTCCTGCGGAAGCCGTTTTTCGGAGATGTCCAGCGCCGAGATCACCTTTATGCGGCTGATGATCAAATCAATAACGTTTTTATCTAGATCGATGTGTTTAATGAGCGCTCCGTCTATCCGGAAACGGACCTCCCCTTTTTTCTCATGGGTTTCGATATGGATATCACTCGCTTTGCGCTTGATCGCCTGATAGAATATAGTATTAACGAACTTGATGATCGGAGCCGATTCTTCACTGGTCAGCAAGTCGGCCGAATTTTTGATAAAATCGACCAGGGACAGCTCTTCGTCTATAACGTCATTCGTCTCCATAGAGTTTCTGGATATTTCCATATCGGTACGCAATTCCAGAAATTTCAAATAGAGGTTGTCATACCCTTCCCGGGACAAACGTGCCAGAGGATAGCTAAGATAAAGTTTGTTGTACAGCTGCAGCGCTTTTGTCTGCTCGGCTTCGGGGATAATCGCATAGACTTCCCCCTGACAGCGGCAAAACAGGAGCGAATAGCGGATTGACAGTGAGGTATCCACACCCTCGGGAACCGTAAACTCTATTTGTTTTTCGTCCAGAAGCGGAAGTGAGATCATGGATTGCTCTTCTTTTTGCTTTCGAGGGTTTGGGTGATCCGGTCGACATAGCGGGCCTGAATAGCGTCCAGTTCATTCAGCTGTGCTCTCAGAGAGCTCAAATCGCCGCTTTTTTCAATGATATAGGGTGTCAGCAAAATAACCAGATTGATTTTATCGGTTTTATCGGATTCATCCCGAAACAAATGGCCCAAAACCGGAATATCGCCCAATAACGGGACTCGGTTGTCACTATGGTCTGTTTTCTCCCGTATCAAGCCCCCGATAATGACCGTTTCACCGTTATTGACAATGGCCGACGTGATCACTTCGCGCTTTGTCGTACTCGGCAATTGCAGATTTGTGTTGCTGTCGATATCTTCGAGTTTGGCATTTACCCCCAAAAGTACCTTGTTATCGTTGGAAAGCCGCGGTTTGATCTTCAGGGTAAGTCCGATGTCCTGACGGGTAAAGTTCTGGGTTATCCCCGTTCCGACCCCTTGTGTTACCCCCGAACTGATGGATTCGGTTTTTCCGACATAGATCGAGGATTCTTGATTATCGATACAGAGGATAGAGGGCTCCGAGAGGATTTCAGCCGCACCGTTGGAGTTGAGCAATGCGATATTGGCCCCCAATGCAATACCCGAGGTAATGGTCGGAATATCGAATTTAAGGGCGGTTGTCACGGAGGGATCGAGGGCTACCGCCGCCGCAGTGCCGTCCCCTAACATCGTATTGAAGGTAAACACGCCGTTCGAGCCAACCGTTCCCCCCGAGAGGCCGTATTTAATCCCCACCTCTTTGGATTTTCCCTCGCTGATTTCAATGATTTTCGCTCGCACATAGACCTGCTGTCGATCATTGTCCAAACTCTTTACGGTCGCTTCCAAACTCTTATAGAGCTCTTCGCTGGCGATCACGATCAAAGAGTTCGTCGTCTCATCGCTCGTTATACTCGGCGGCTGCTGGCCGGGGATCAGCGTCATCTTGCCGATGATGGTATTGAGCGTGGTGACCAGCGACTTGGCATCGGCATTTCGGAGTGAAATCACATGGGTGGTATTCGCGATCGTTTCATCCCGGGTATCCAGAATCTTCATCGCCTTTTCGATCGTGGAAATGTGCTCAGGAAAATCGGTTACGATCACGGAATTGGACTCTTTTGACGCGGTGATCTTGCCGTTTTTACTCGTGAAATGTTTGATTTTCGTACTCATGTTTTCAGCCGTGGCAAAACGGAAGGTAAAGATGTGGGTCTGCATCTGGGGAATATCGCTTTTTTCCATCAGCGGCAGATTCATCTGCGTGGCATCGGCCATTTTCACAACGCTGAGATACCCTCCTCCCGTATCGATCATCGTATAGCCTCTGGATTCAAGCGTGCTCTGAAGCAACCCGTACAGCTCCCGTTTCGTTATCGGTTTGTTGCCGACATAACTGATCGTGCCCGGTACCTCTTCTCCGATAAAGATATTTTTCTTTGTGGTTGCGGCGACGAGTTTAATCAAATCATTCACCGCCATCCCGTCGATCGAGAGAGATATTTTTGGATTGGACACGGAGGCGGCTGACAACGAGAAACTCAAAGCCAGGGATAGAAAAACGATTTTAACGGGTGATTTCATAGACGATATCCTTTGGGAGGTTATTTCGAAGAACAGTTATTTGGATGCTGCGCATACGGGGCACTTTGTTATAGACACTGAAGGAATCGGCATACGATTCGAGCTTCTGATTGTTCACGGCGAGGATCACATCCCCCGAAACCAATCCCAGCCGTCCGAATAGTGAGTTCGGATCGATCGAATTTACCCGGAACCCATCGATTTTATCCCCTTTGTAAATTTCGCTTATATCGATTTGCTTAAAGATGGCTCTGAGATCTTTTGACTGCTGAACCACCACATCGCGCGGAATCGTACGCCACTCGTTTTTGCTCTGCGATACGTCGGCGACGCTTCGGGTAACGGTCTGCTCAAAACTCAGAGGATCGTCATGCCCCAAACGGAGACGATAGGATTTGCCGACCCCTTTGAAAACAGCGGCATCGTCACTGAGCCCTATGAGGGAGTAGACTTTTTTATATTTTCCCCCCAATGCGACTACCGTCGTCGTTTGTCCGTCGCTGATACTCGTAAACGAAGAGGACATTGAGCGGTAAATCGCTTTGATGCGGTGCGGATAGGGAACCGATATCGTCGTGGTAACGGTTTTACCTTTTAGAAGCGATCCCGCCTCATGAGTGAGGAGAAATTTATCCCCGAACCGGATCATCTCAAAAAAAGTGTCAAACGTATCGGAATAGTGTTCGATCCCTTTTTGAGACAGCAGCATCCCCCCCAGAGTCATCATGCTCCAGACCACAGCGATCGGGAAGAAAAAGAGGTTGAACTGACGCAGGAACTGTTCATTAAAAATCCGATTCATAGACCAACCCCTCCTTCTCTTGATGAAGTTTGAGCACCAGCAAAGGGTAATTTCGCAGTTTCGGCGTCGATGCGAATACGATTCTCACCGCCCTTTTGATCAAATCCGCCGATCCTTCGCAGCTGCCGAAATCCCCGTCCGCACGAATATGCAGACTCAAAGGGTGTAAAATCGAATAGCTCACCAGCACGTTATCCACTTTTCCGGGAAAGAACGTCCGAAACTGCGGCGATACTTCGAGCTCACTCATACTGAAACGGTTGTAAACGATCCATGGGGATAGGCTCATCTGTTTTATGCCGGCGACATTCAGATGATCGGCCATAACCTGTATATTATCGATCTCCAGAGAGATGAACCGGTTGTTCAGAGTTTCATTGCTCAAAAATATCTGATTTTCGGCCAATACCCCCTCTAGGGTATAAAACATTTTCTCTTTGGGGATCAGCACGATCGCGATCACAAGAACATACAGAACATAGAGGAGCCGTTTCATGATTCAAACTCCACGACGATTCTCCCCTGCGCCCCATCGGCACGCTGCATCGTTAGTTTTTTGATCATCAGCATGGAGTTGAGAATCTTGTTCGAGAGGGTATCGAAATCATCGCTCGAGAGATGATCGAACTCCATTTCACTCTTCCCTCCCCGCTTCACGTGTTTAACGAGGTTCGGATGCGATTTTAGGTATTCGTAAACACTTTGGGAAGCTTCTGCCGACCATCGCTGTTTTAGGGAATCGTATTCGTTGATCTGGGTTTCGAGAAGTGTCTGCTGTTCCAGAACCTCCTCTTTTTTGGTATGCTCATACCATGCGGCACTTATGCTGAGCAGCAAAATTCCCAACGATACGCCCAAAACTATTGTCAGAGGGTTCGAGGTATCCGTTTTCATTTGATGCGCACCTCAATCTTATGATTTTGTTCATTGATACGGGAGTGTTTGAATTTTTTCAACATCATGCTTTTAATCTCATCCGCACGCTTGTCATCCGCGGCATCGAGCGTTATTTTGAGTGTTTTTCCATCATACAGAAGTTCTGAGAACCCTGTCATTCCCCCCGCAACGGAGGTTGTATCCGTTTTTCCGTCGATCAAAAGCCGGTTGGCCTCACCCGGTTTGGATCCGGGGATCAGTACGATACCCTCGCTCCCGCTCAGGGTTGCAGGAGCCGGTGATGCGGCTTTATCCAGCGGAACCTCCAGCGTGCTCAAGGTATAACATTTCCGGCGCAGTCCCAATTGCTTCTCTTCTTTCTCCCTCAGCGAGCGCAAAAGCATCTCCCTCTCGATCGATGTCGCACTCAGATGCGATGAGCCGAGCAATGTCTCGATCTTTGTATTCGCCTCATTTATCGTGAAATGATCGTTAAAGGCCTGAAGCATAAAATTTCCTGATAGCAGCAACAGAACGAAAAGCGACGTTTTGAACGTTTTGGGAGTGATCGTATCGCTGATGAGGCTCGAGAGGGAAACCGATTTATAGGATTGGTGAGAAGAGCGTAACGCCTCCGCAAGAGGGATTGAACCGTGTTCGGAAATATACGACGCTTCCATTTCCAAAACGATCCCGTCCACCACGGCCAGATAACGGTTAGTGTTCAGACGTACGGGCTTATCACAATCGGCAAATACCCATTGGGAAAAAGTCACGTTCCGCACATGTGACATAATCGGATTTTTGCGTATTTTGTCTTCCACTTCTTTTGGATTATAGGCGATAAGGATATAGGAGTTTTCAGCTGTTTTTTTGGCTTGATAGAGGTAGTTTCCGCCGATATCGAAAAGGGCGGGAGCGTATTTGACCGCCTCTTTTTCAGAACTGACGTTGAGCTTGGCTTCCATAACCCAATACTCTTTGGGCGAGAGAACGACGAGGGTGTCGGCACCAATCTCTCCGCTCACGTCATCGACGTATACCAGAGGGTAAATCGGGCAGAGTATACGTCTTAGGAGAGAAACCCTCTCGCATACAAAAAGACGTAACGGTTCCAAACGCTGAATGAACGGCACGGCAAAAGCTGTTTTATAGAAATTCGACATGTTTGACTTTCTTCTCCAGTAAATCGTATTGAAACGTCAGATGTTGATTTTGAAAATTTTCCTGCAGCACTACATCGCACAAAAGGGTGTAGGAGGTTCCTCCCTGATACACAAAAAAATAGGTGTCAAATACGGGGGTGAGCTGAGGCTCCGCGGCGATCGCCTCCGCTGCGGAAACATAGGCTTTGGTTTTATACCGGCTCATCGACCGGATTTTCTCCGATGCCGTATCCGGGAGTATCAATGCCAATACCTGCGGATTGAGCGTATTGATGTCCATCTTCTCGCCCACAAAACCGATGTAATCGTTCCACGGTATTGCTAAGATCGCCGTATCCCCGCTCAATTCGATATACCGTTCCAAAATCTGACGGAACTGCCTTGGGGTATCGATCGCGCCGTTTTGAAAATCGGGCCGTCTCAAAGAAATCTCGGTATCGGTTCCCCGTTCGTCCGTATCTTTATCCATCGTGTCCGAAACGAGATTATAAAAAATGTCCGGCTGGCTGATCGGATAGAGCGTGAACAACCGTGTGAACAGCAAATGATAGGGTTCATTCAAAGAGCCGTCGGCACTTATGAGACGGTTGATATTGATTTTCGAATAAGGAGATGTGAGGATCGCTTTGAGTTTAAAGGTCTGATCCTCTTTTTCGATTTGCAGCGGCAGCCTCATCGCCAAATCCAGCTCTTCGGCACCCCTCACGGAACTTAGCAAAGCGGGAAGCTCACGTTCGAGATCATTGACTACGCGCATGGAGAGGTTCTGAGTAAAACTGTTCTGTGCCAGTTTGCTGATGTTGGAACTCTGACTCAATATTAAAGCAACGATACCCATCATTACCGTAATAAGAATTAAAGTCATCATTAAAACGATGCCGCTTTTTTTCATTCAAATTGTGTCTTTGTACGATTGATTCATCTTAAATTGGCAGAAGTATAGTTACGGCAGGTTACAAGACGGATTCAAATGATCCGGACAAGTCGCGTTATACTTGCACCGATTAAATCGCGTTTGTGATAGAGAAAAAAGGTACCCGTTCATGAAAATCAAACATAGCAGAAAAGCATTCACCCTGATCGAAATCATGGTTGTTATCATTATTCTGGGGCTGCTTGCGGCGTTCGTCGTCCCCAACGTGACAGGCAAAAGCGAAGAAGCGAAACAAAAGCTCGTCTGTGTGCAGATGAAAAGCCTGAACGAAAGCCTCAAAATGTTCAGAATTGACAACGGCTCCTATCCGACCACCGAAGAAGGGCTTAACGCGCTGATCGCCAACCCTGATCCGGACACCTACTCCATGTATTCGGAAAACGGCTATATCGAGGGGAAAAAGCTTCCTCAAGACCCATGGAACCGCCCCTATAGGTATCTCAATCTTGAGGATAAAATCGAGCTTATTTCTCTCGGAAGCGACGGCAAAGAGGGAGGAAACGGCGCAGACAAGGATCAAAAACTCTCAGAATGCCGCTGAATGAAACAATCTAAAAAGGGAATGACCCTTTTTGAACTGTTGATCGTCATGATAATCGTAGGGATCGTTTATTCTATCGGCCTCTTTGCGATCAATAAGAAAAAAGCCGCATCCTCCACCATCAAAGCCACCGAACTCAAAAGCGCCCTTAGGGCTTTGGATCATAACCAAAAAATCCGTCTCATCTGCGATACTTCGTGTCATGAATGCCGCGTATTGGATGCTCGGGATTCTGTGGTCGCATCGATCCGCCTCTCATCAGACGGCCCCCTTCAGCGCTACGGATTCGATCGTCTCGGTGAGCTCCGTCCCCTTGGGAAAACCGTCACGAGCATCGAAAATAAACTCTCTCAGGAGTGTTTTGAGTTTACCCTATATCCGGACGGAACGTCATCGCCGCTCATCCTCAAAGACAACGCATCCTATTACCTCTACACGCCGCTGCAAGGGGAAAAACCTTTTATCACCGACTCCGCCGAAACGCTCCGCCTTCACCTTTTTGATGAGCACCGTTACCCTCTCAAGAGTGAGCAATATTATGTACAACAGCACTAAAAGAGGATTCTCACTCATTGAAACGCTGATTGCCGTTGCCTTGGCGGCCATAGCCGCCTCGGCACTGCTGAATGTCCTCTCCAATGCTTCGAAAATATCGCAAAATGCCCTCAACCGTTTTGATGTATCCATGATGATGGGGCTTCTTGCCGAAAGTGCCGACGATTCTATGGACGGACGAACCGTCTATTTATCTGATTTTCTACGAGAGCGCTACACTATCGATAATTCCGATATCCTCGATTCACTCGAATCCTATCGTATCAATGTCCGGACAATGGACAAGGAGTATCTCGATCCCCTTATGATGATGGAGGTTTCCGGTGCAACGGCCGCACATTCGCTCGCCGTCCAAAACATCCGATTTCAATTCGGCAATAATAAAAAAAGCTGCTTCGGCATCTCATCGGGAACGTTCCAATGAAAAAAGGGTTCACCCTTGTCGAACTGCTGGTATCCATACTCCTCTTCGGTCTCATCACCGTCATACTGTTCGGAACGATTGATAATCTCCGAGCTCAGCTCTCGTTTTACAAAGAAAAAGAACGTCATCTCGGTGAAAAAAACCAAATTCTCTCTCTTATGCGAAGCGATTTCGACCGACCTGCCTCACTGAAAATCCTCACTACGTCTGAAAAAGAGTTCAATACCGTCTCCATAAGCGGTTCCAACCGCTCATTGTACGGCATGTACCGTCCCCATGTCATATGGATGGTTCTCAAACAAGACCGCACGCTGATACGTCTCGAATCTGCCTCACCCATCACTTTGCCCATACGTCCCGAATCGCTTTATCAGATACACAGTGATGTCATAGGTGAAAGTTGTGAGCTGTTTCGTGTTTATGAATCATCAAAAAATCGGCTAATCTATCTCAAATTTGAGAATACACCGCCCTATATTGTCGAAACCGCCAAGTAAAAAAGTGTCGATCGAGGTCCCCCCTCACGAGGGAAATGTAGAGGAGTTAAATTGAGAGATCACTTTGGAGAATTTAATAATGTTACTTATTGATAACATTACAGTAATTGATCTGTAATCTCAACTTTCTACTATAGCAGCGAAAATTTCAAAAAGGGACATCCAATGATAAAAAAAGAGTTTGACATCGGATACGATGACTGTAACACTTCGAACAACGAAAGTTTTGAAAATGTACTCGCCGAACGTCTGAGTCGACGTGATGTTATGAAAATGGGGGCGGGACTCATCGGAACCACATTTTTCGGCTCATTTATGGCAGGATGTAACGATGACGACTCAACTACCACTACTTCAGCTCCTGCTGCAGCAGCTCTTTTAGGATTCAGTGCCGTTGCTAAAAATCTCAATGATACGGTAACTATTCCAACAGGATATACGGCAAAAGTCATTTATGCAACGGGTGATTCTATCAAACTCGGTGTTTCAGCATATCAAAATGATGGCACAGATACAGGGGATTTTGATTACCGTAGCGGTGATTGCCATGACGGGATGAAATATTTCGGTCTTAAATCAGACAACAGCGGCCTCGATGCATCCAATTCAGCGAACGGTTTATTGTGTATCAATCACGAATATATCACTCAAGACTATCTCCATACCCCTGCTGAAGTAGCAGCAATCACAAACAGTGCCCGTGTAGCGGCTCAAGTCGACAAAGAGATTGCTTCGCACGGTGTTGCCGTTATCAAAATCACTAACACCGGTTCAGGATTTGCACTCGACAAAACATCAGGGTACAATCGACGTATCACAGCCGCTACTCCGATAGCACTTCAAGGTGCAGCATCAGGAAACGTTTTGGTTAAAACGCTCTACTCACCAGCAGGGACAGCGACACGCGGAACCGTAAACAACTGTGCAAACGGTTATACACCATGGGGAACCTACCTCACCTGCGAAGAGAACTGGAATGGCTATTTCGTACGTGATACACGCACAGGAAAAGAAGCAACCGCAATGAGCCGCTATGGAATCGCAACCTCCAGCCGTTACGGATGGGAAAGTGTCTACACTCAATGGTCGGCAACAATTACGGGAGCCGATGCAACTGCCGATTACCGTAATGTTGCCAACACATTCGGTTATATCGTCGAAATCGATCCGTTTAATCCTACTTCTACTCCGGTTAAACACACCTCAATGGGACGTTTCGCACATGAGGGATGCTGGCCGGCAAAAGTAACCGTCGGTAAACCGGTTGTATTTTACATGGGTGATGATTCTAAAGGAGAATATATCTATAAATTTGTCTCTACTCAAAATTGGGTAGCTTCGGATGCTACAGGCGGTCTCACTGCCGGAGCCAAATACCTAGATAGCGGAACTCTCTATGTTGCTAAATTTAACAACGACGGAACAGGGACATGGCTTAAACTCGACATCAATGAAACGGCTATAGCTTCTTACGCAACCTACACATTCAGTGATGCTGCCGATGTCGCGGTACATACCCGTATCGCAGCAGATGCGGTAGGAGCCACTAAAATGGACCGCCCGGAGTGGGGTGGAGTACATCCAACAACCGGTGAAGTTTATATGACACTCACCAACAACTCTGATCGTGCCAAATCAGGTAAATACGGCCTCGATGCAGCGAATCCGCGTTACTATTCTGATACCTATAACAATGCCGACGGTACTACATCGACAAACAAAGGTAATGTCAACGGTCATATCGTCCGATGGAAAGAGGCAAGCAACGATCCTACTGCTACAACCTTTACATGGGATATTTATCTGTTCGGTGCACAATATGACGCCAACGGAACGAATGTCAATATTTCCGGTCTCACTACCGACAACGATTTCTCAAGCCCGGACGGTTTGAGCTTTAGCGAAGCGACTAAAGGACTTCTTTGGGTTCAAACCGATGACGGCGCATACCGGGATGTTACCAACTGTATGATGCTTGCCGCCGTTCCGGGAGTCGTCGGTGATGGCGGAAGCTATACCGTTACCAGCACTGCCGTGCCTACCAATGCTAATGCTGATCAAGCGATCACAACCTATGTCGGAAAAGACGCGACCGCAACAACCCTCAAACGTTTCCTAGTCGGACCGTACCAATGTGAAATTACCGGTATCACCGAAACTCCGGATGGTAAAACGATTTTCGTCAATATCCAGCATCCTGGCGAAGAAGGTACGTCAACAACATTGACAAGTCATTTCCCTGACGGCGGCACGGCACGTCCACGTTCAGCTACTGTCATGATCACCAAAAATGACGGTGGAGTCGTAGGGTACTAACTCTATTAGCAACCTCTATTTTTAGAGGTGCTATCCTTTATTGTATGAATAAATATTTTGTCATTATTTTTTTTCTCCTATCGTCTTTATACGGTGCATCATACGATCCCTATTTCGACCAAGCCGGGCGCCATTACAATATCCCCCCTCTTTTGCTCAAAAATATTGTCAGAATTGAGAGCAACGGAAATCCGAATGCTCTGCGGATCAATGAGAACGGAACAAAAGACTACGGTCTGATGCAGATCAACTCCATCCATTTTCGCCGACTCGCACAGTGGGGGGTCAATGAGCGCAATATCATGGACCCGAAAGTCAATATTTATGTCGGCAGCTGGCTCCTCTCGGAACACATCAAAGAACACGGATTTAACCTGCAGGCGATCGGAAACTACCATTCGAAAACACAAGCCTATAAAGAAAAATGGCTTCGGAAATTGGTAACCGCACTTCGAAACGGAGCACAGTAATGATTTAGATATAAAGTTAATCATTGATTTAGAACTATTCCGTTATCGTATCGCACAACTACAGGACAAAGGATATTGATGTTTAACACCGGTAAAGTCAGAGAACTTACTGAGAAAAACAACCGGCTTCAAAACGAAAACGAAGCGCTCAAACGTTCACTGGAAGAAGCACACGAGTCTCTTAAGTCGTGTAAACATGAGCTCAGTGAACTCCAAAACGACAAATCGCCTAAAGTTCAAGATGAGATTCTATCTACCCTGCTCGAAAGCTATGGCGACGGCATGCACTTTTTGCAAGGGACCATGGAAGAAAACCTCAAGATGCTCGCAAACATCAACGAGGTCAACAATAAAACGGCAATGCGCAGTGAAACGCTCCGCGAACAGACCCGGTTTGTTGTAGAATCGATCGACAATATCCAGCAAATGAGCGGAAATATCCAAAGCGACACCGCTTCGCTCAACGACAGCGTCCTCTCGATCGCCCAAATCATCAATCTGATTAAAGACATCTCGGACCAAACCAACCTTCTCGCGCTTAATGCCGCGATCGAAGCGGCACGGGCCGGAGAACACGGACGCGGATTCGCCGTCGTTGCCGACGAAGTGCGCAAACTCGCGGAGCGGACCCAAAAAGCGACCCAGGAGGTCGAAGTCAACATCAGCGGACTCAAACAAAACTCTACGGCGATGACCGAAGCGAGCGAAACGTTCTACTCCCTCGCATCCAATGTGATGAGTACGCTGCAGGAATTTCAGAACAATATCGATTTTGTCAATAAAAATTCTCAGGACATCCTCAACCAAACGATTAACGTCACGAACGAAGTCAGTATCAGCAACGGAAAAATCGATCACATCAATCTAAAACTCCAAGGATACAAAGCCGCTCTCTACCATGAAAAAGCGAACATCAGCGACCATCACAGCTGCCGTTTCGGAAAATGGTTCTCGAACGACGTCGTAAAACTCCTCGGAAACGACCAGCAGAGTATCAATGAGGTTGGACGTCACCATGAAAACGTCCACACGGGTCTTACACGAATGGTAACTATTTTTTCAGAAGGCAAAAACCTCGCTGAAGGGGTAAAAATTCTCAAAGATGTCGAAAAATCGAGTAAAGAAGGGTTCGAAATTCTTCTCGCCGCTATTCAGAAAAAACGTCTTTAAGCAAAAAAATTATATTCTGTTAAAAATAATACTAAGGTCTGCGTTGAGAATCCTCCATTTCTCCGACACCCATCTGGGGTTTAACGATCTTGAGATCGTTAATGAATCCGGCATTAACCAACGTGAAGCCGATTTTTACGATGCCTTTACTCAGGTGATCGATGCGATACTAGAGATCAATCCCGATTACGTCATCCATACGGGAGACCTCTTTCATCGCCCCCACCCCTCCAACCGCGCCATCAGTTTCTGTCTCACCCAGCTCAAACGGCTCAGTGTGGCCCAAATCCCGACGATCATCATTGCGGGGAACCACTCCACCCCCCGTACCCGTTCCGCCTCCCCGATCCTCGCGGCTCTGCGGACGCTCGATCATATCTATCCCGTATTCGAAGAGGCTTATGAGAAAGTAATATTTGATAATATTAACTTCCACTGTATCCCCCACATCAACGACGAACTCTCCAATCTCGCGGCAATCGAGGAGTGCGAAGCTTCGGTAGATGAGGATAAACATAACATCATGATGCTCCACTGCTCCGTCGGGGCGCAGTTTATGATGGAGGAGTACGGCGAGCGGGTTTATCCGCATGAGAAAGAGGCTTTGTTTGCTCGGATGGATTACGTTGCCCTCGGGCACTGGCACGGATTCGGAAGTGTCGGTAAACACGATAACGTCTATTATGCCGGATCGACCGAGCGGACCAGCAGCGCCGATGCCCGTAACGACAAAGGATACGCCCTCATCACGCTGGGTGAGAGCCTTGACGTGACGTTTCACCCTATCACCCTCCGTCCCAGTCACCGCCTCCGTGTCGATGCACAGACTTCAGCAGATATATTCGACGAATTACGCTCACGTGGTGCATCCGTGGACGTTGAGGGGGCATTGCTCTCCATCACCCTAGAAAACCTGAGTGCCACCCAATCCATCGACATTGCCAACCGCGATATCGAGGCTTGCTTTCCTACGGCGCTCAACGTCCAGATTCAGCGCAAGTTCCGTCGAAGCGAAGCCTCCGCCGCGACGGAGAGCGTGAACACCGCCTCGTTGCAGGAATATTTCGGCGCTTTTTTGGAAGAGCAAAGTTCAACACCCGAAGAGTACACCCGCCTAAACTCCAAAGTCGCGGTATTGTTCGCACGCTATGACGAGGTGACCCGTGACGCTTGAATCGCTTCGCCTCCACAACTTCAAACGCTACGCCTCGTATGAGATCACCTTCGAGAGCGGTCTGTGCGGTATCCTCGGACGCAACGGTCGGGGAAAATCGACGATCTTTGACGGTGTCTTCTTCGCCCTCTACGGCGATTACAAAGGCTCTAAAGAGCTGATCCCCACCGCAGGAAGCACCGGAGGGGTCAAAGTCGAGCTGAACTTTGAGATCGAGGGGAAAAGCTACACCGCCATCCGTGAGTTTCGGGGCAAAGCCCTCACCGCCTACGCCACCCTCAAAGAGGGGGATGAGTCTATCGCCACGGGAGCCAAAGAGGTCACTGCATCGGTCACTAAACTACTCGGTATGGGGAAAGATGCGTTTTTACACACGGTATTCGCCTCCCAAAAGGAACTCACGGCACTCAGCTCGATGAAAAACGACGAGCGCAAAGCGATGATGCGCCGACTGCTGGGATTGGAGAAGATCGATAAGATCGAGGAGATGATCCGCGAAGAGCTGCGAGAGCTTAACCGCGAACTCAAAAGCGCTTCGGGCTTCCTGCTCGGTGACGACGTTCTCAAAGCACACCGCGAGGAACTCAAAACCAAAACCGAAACAGCCGCGACACTCGAAACCCGCATCAAACAGCTGAACGAGGAAGCCGCAACCCTGAAAACCGCCTACGAGAGTGCGAAGACATCTCTCGACACCCACCAAAAAGGCAAAGAAGAACGGCAAAAGAAAGTCGAACAGCTCGACAAGCTTCAGCAAGCCCTCGCACTGGAGCAAAAACAGCTCACAGCCCTCGATGAAGAGCTAAAGACCCTCCAAGCCCAACAGAGCCGCTACACGTCACAGCTCCCCCTCAAAACACGTTTCGACGCCCTCGAAAAATCACTCACCGACCAAGAGAGCCTCAAAGCCGCGTTTCTGAAAAAAGAGGGATTGGAAAAAGAGCAGGAAGAGCTGCGCAAAAGCTACACAGAGCGAAAAGAGGAAGTCGCCCAGCTCACCAAAGAGATCGCACCGCTCGAAGCCCTGAAAACACAGCTGATTCAGGAGCAGACGCAGTTTAAAACCCTCAAAACGGCTTTCGATACCCTTAGCGAGCAGATCACCCGCACCACCGCCGAGATCGCTTCCAACCGCACCAATATTGCGGGAGTGCAGGAAAAAGTATCCCGTATCACCGAACTGGGTGCAGAATCCGCCTGCCCCGTCTGTACCCGTCCGCTTTTGGAAAACTACGATGCCGTCCTCTCCTCGCTCCACCGCGAGATCATCGACGTCTATCAAAAGCAGATCGACGAAGCGCAAATACGTCTGAATACCCTCAACGAACAAAAGACCCAACAGCAAAAAGCCCTCTCTGAGGCCGAAACACGCCAAAGCACCACCGACAAACAGGTCGCCCTGCTCCTGAGCAAGACCCAAGACCTCGCCAAGGCGCAGGAGAAGTTCAAAGAGGTCGAAACGCGCGGCCTGGCGAACAAAGCGGCCATCTCACAGATGGGTAATATTATTTACGATGAAAAGGCGCATACTGCCCTGCGTGTCGAGCGCGACACCCTCAAACCCCAAGTCGACGCCCTCAGAGCGCTCGAAGCCCTCATCGCCACGATCCCCGCCAAAACCGAAGCGGCACAAAAGCTCAGTGCGCAGATACAGACCGACACCCAGAGCATCGCCGCACAGCAGAAACTCATTGCCGAGGATACCTACAGTGAGAAAGCCCACGCCGATGCCGCCGTCCATGTCAAAACCGCCGAAACCGCCAAAGATGCCAAAGGGGTGGAGCTGAACGGCTTAGTGCTGGAGCAGACCAACATCCGCCGCGACATTGAAGCGATCGACAAGGAGATCAAGCGCGACGAAGCACAGCGGGCCTCCCTCAAAACCCGCGAAAACGACCAAGCCGACTACGAGAAGCTCAAAGCGGTGATGTCCGAGTTCAAAACCCACATCAACGCCCGCGTCGCCCCCCGCATCGGAGAAGTCGCCAGCGAGATGTACAGCCGCATCACCCGCGGACGCTATCAGCACATCGAGGTCTCTCCCGAGTTCGACTTCTACATCTACGACAACGGCGAACGCTACCCCATCGAACGGTTCAGCGGCGGAGAGATCGATCTCGCCAATCTCGTACTGCGCATCGCCATCTCTAAAACGCTGGGGGAACTCAGCGGCGGCGGCAATATCGGGTTTTTGGCGTTTGATGAGGTATTCGGTTCACAAGACGAGGAACGGCGCATCCAGATCATGGAAGCGTTTCACACGATCAGCGAATCGTATCGGCAGATATTTTTGATCTCCCATGAAACGGAGATTAAGGAGATGTTTGAGAGAGTGGTGGAGTTATAAATATGAATGAAATAGTAACAACCGATCAAGAGATTAAAAACAAAATCTTCACCATCAGAGGGTTGCAAGTGATGCTTGATCGGGATTTGGCAGAGCTTTATCAAGTGGAAACGAGAGCTTTAAAACAAGCAGTAAAAAGAAATAGTGAGCGATTTCCTGATGATTTTATGTTCGAGTTAAGAGATGATGAGATCGATTTTATGGTGTCACAATCTGTGATACCTTCAAAAAAGCACCTTGGAGGAGCAAAACCTTTTGCTTTTACGGAGCAAGGCGTATCTACTCTCTCATCTGTTTTAACCAGTAAAGTAGCAATCGGAATTCATATTAATATTATCAGAGCATTCGTAAACATGCGAAAATTTATCTCCAACAACGCGCTTATATTTCAAAGACTCGAAACCTTAGAGCAAAAACAATTCTCAAACGATGAAAAATTCAACAAACTGTTTGAAGCGATAGAAGAAAAATCAATCAAACCGACGCAAGGCATTTTCTACGACGGAGAGGTGTACGATGCCTATCTCTTCGTCTCAGACCTTATAAAAAGTGCGAAAGAAAGCATTGTCCTCGTCGACAACTACCTCGATGAGAGTGTTTTGACAATGCTCTCCAAAAGAGACCCCGATGTAACCGCCACCCTCTACACCAAAAACATCACGCCGCAGTTAGAACTCGACCTCAAAAAGCATAATGCCCAATACCCCGAAATCACCCTCAAAAAGTTTGACGCCTCGCACGACCGATTCCTCATCATCGACAGCAAAGAACTCTACCACATAGGAGCCAGTCTAAAAGATTTAGGGAAAAAATGGTTTGCTTTTTCGAAATTTGAGAGGGAGAGTTTTGATATTTTGAGCAGGTTGGAGGGGTGATGGGAGTGGTGTTTAAAAGTCACGATGAGGAACGGCGCATCCAGATCATGGAAGCATTTCACACGATCAGCGAATCGTATCGGCAGATATTTCTGATCTCTCATGAAACGGAGATTAAGGAGATGTTTGAGAGAGTGGTGGAGTTATAAAAAAAATGAAAGGAAGCCCTGATGCCTAACATAACCGTTCTGGAACATAGCGTCACCGTCAACAAAGAAGACTACATCTCCCTGACGGATATCGCAAAATACAAAGACGGCAGCGAGGCCAACGACATCATCCGAAACTGGCTGCGCAATCGAAACACCATCGAATTTCTGGGAATTTGGGAACAGCTCTACAACCCCGATTTTAAACCCGTCGAATTCGACGGGTTTAGAAAAGAGGCGGGATTGAACAGCTTTGCACTAAGCCCTGCAAAGTGGGTCGAAGCGACTAACGCTATCGGTATCGTCTCGAAATCGGGCCGCTACGGCGGAACCTACGCCCATAAAGACATCGCATTCGAATTCGCATCGTGGATTTCGGTGGAGTTCAAGCTCTACCTTATCAAAGAGTTCCAACGTCTCAAAGACGAAGAGCAAAAGCAGCTGGGATGGGATATCCGCCGAAACCTGACCAAGATCAACTACCGTATCCATACCGACGCCATAAAAACCAATCTAATCCCCGAAACGCTTACGCCGCAGCAAACGAGCCTCGTTTATGCCAGCGAGGCAGATATCTTGAACATGGCGCTGTTTGGAATGACGGCTAAAACGTGGCGAGAATCCAACCCAGATAAGCAAGGCAATATTCGAGACGATGCCGATGTGAGCCAACTGGTCTGTCTGGCGAATTTGGAAACGCTCAACGCACTGTTTATCCAAAACGGGCTGTCACAGCAAGAACGGCTGCAAAGACTAAACACCATCGCTATCGAGCAGATGCGGATTTTGAATGAAAACAGTATCAAGCGGTTGGCGGAGATGCAACGATGAATGCGGCAATGCACAGAATCAGCGAATCGTATCGGCAGATATTTTTGATCTCTCATGAAACGGAGATTAAGGAGATGTTTGAGAGAGTGGTGGAGTTGTAAATGGCAAAAAAAGAACATAGTGCAATCCCTAGTTGGTCAGGGTATGTTTACCAAGGAAAGGTTGCAGTTTATCATGTATTGAGAACTATAGAAAATAACCTAAATCAAAATACGAATACAGCATTTAATAATTATGAATTGGAAATAGAATGGCAAGAAGATTTTGCCATAAAAGTTAATGGTTCATATGATTCAATTCATCAAGTAAAAGCATATGAAGAAAGTTCTTCTCCTACTGTTTACAATAAAGCATTAAGCGATTTATATGAAAAATTGTCAAAGGGCATAGGTGTTAGTGGCTGGCTCAATATTTGGAATCCAATTCATTTTACTTCTGGAACTGTATCAAAAAAATTTGAAGAATTAAAAACTGCAAATCAAGGTAACTATTCTAAAAGTGTAATCGATAAGGTAGATATTTATACATATTGTAATGGCAAACAATCTTGCGATTTAGACGAAATTGACAGCCTTATAGTCAAAAAAATAGGAGAAATTTACAATCTCAATAATTTTGGTCTTTCTAGTTTAACTGATAAGCAGTATGAATTTGTTAGATTCAAACTTTATCAAATTATCGACGATCATATAGTTGAAGTTCATAAAGATGGAACAAAAAAGAAAAAGACTATTCCCTTTAATACAATGCTTGATAAATTTGCTGTTAATTATGAAGAATACAGTAAAAAGTATGAATACATAAAAGTTAAAAACAATTTCTTTGAAAAGATATTTGAATATTGTAATAATTCTAGAAACTGTTCTTGTGCCATTGAACTATGCAATAATACTTGTGATTTATTTAAAATAGAAAAAGAGTTAGAATCAAAAACAGCTGAAGAAGTTTATAAAATTGTATTACAGTCAACACCTCATTATAAATCATTTAGCGATTTGTTAGATGGTACAGGTCTTGTTTTTGGTTTAACAAGAACTTTTCATACATTAAATAAAAATTATCAGACCAATCAGTACCTTTATAAAAAAGATACTACATACTTACCTACAACCATTCACACAACAGACAATATACCTATTATTGCTAAAAATATTTTAGATAATAAAGAACTCGATTCTATTATTCCGCAATATGAAATAAATATTTTTATTTCAAAAGATGTAATTAGTGAAGACATCTTAAAGGATGCACGAGATTGTAAAGATGTGACCAATAAAGATATTGATGAGTTATTTGGGATTGAGCGTAGAAGAGCAATAAATAGAATTAACCGAATTCAGATTAAGCCATTAGATGATATTAAAGGAGAGTTAGTATGATGCTAATAAATATTTTAGATGCCATTTTTAGAGATTGCAAATTTTTAAAAAAAGAGATTTCTTTTGGAGAGTACACATGTTTTTTTTATCATAACCAATCAAAGAGTGACTTTTTTATATTACTGGATAAAAGCAACCCAACATCAGATGAGTTAATTTTATTGGAAGAATCAGGACTCAATGAATTGGATGGAATACTAAAACAACATGAGACAGCTACTGAAGCATATACCAAAAATACGACTTTGGTATTATGTATAAATAGCACTAAAGAGATAGAAAAGCATGAGATTATTTCCTCAATAGAGGAGGATAAATATCTTTTCAAAAAGAACATTATTTTTTATTCAGAAAATGAAGTTGTTGAATTGCAAAATATTTTGAGTGAAACTTACACCCAAAAACAAGCCAATAGTATCCTTCAAACTACAGGCTCATTTGAAAATCTAAAAAGTAATAAAAATAGTGGTTATGCACTGCTTACGAGACTGTTCATAAAATTACCTTTTTTGCATTTAGAAATGCAACATGTTGATTTAGAAAATCTAAGTGAGATAATAGATCAAGAAGCACAAACAAAAAAAGTTGACAATTTGTACATGTTAAACCAAAAACAAACTGATATAAATCAACTATTGTCATATAAAGATTTAGTGCAAGCGGGTTTTGTTGAGGAGATAAAAAATGAGTTATAAAATTACATATTTGCGTGTCTTTAACTTTAAGGTATTTGATGATTTTGAGCTTGATTTTAAAAAAAGTAACATTATTACATTAGGCGGTCCTAATGGATATGGAAAAACAACAATATTTGATGCTATTGAAATTGCGTTAACAGGTAATATTAATCGATTTGTTAAAATTGACAAATCAAGTGGTAGCATAGATAATATTGTTGCTAAGAATTCATCTAAATCTGTTGGTATTAAACTAATTATGAGTGATGGAGAAGAAAATATTATAATTAAGCGTTCATTAAAACCTGAGACAATTAAGGCTACAAATAAAATTGCAAATTTTTCAAATTTATGGAGTTTGGAACAAGAAGTTAATGGTATCTATCAAGAGATTACACAAGTTCAGCTAGAAGAGCTACTTGGTGAACAAAACTTATCTACATATTACAATAGCTTTTTTTATATCCAACAGGAAGATACAGCACATTTTTTAAGAAAAGATGAACAAGCAAGACTTAATTTGATAGCACAACTCTTTGATATAAAAAAAGAAACTGATGAGCTTCTAAAACTACAAGCACTTGACAAACAAGTCAAGCAAATTCAGAAGCAATCAAATGAAGAAAAGCAAAGACTAACTCAAGGGGATTTACAACAAAAAACTTCTTTAGATGAAGCTATTGAATACAAGAGGTTACTGAATTTTACAAACGTAATTGAACATGAGTGGGATAAAGAACAGTTAATATTTCCTGAAATAGATACCAAAGATAAATATTTTCATGAATTGAAGAGAATTAAAGTTTCTATTGAAAACAAAGATGATGTTATCAAGTTTTATCATACATCTTATGTAAAACAAAGCATTGAAAAAATTAAAAATTTAATTGCACTGTATGACACTGTTGATAAGCAAGAATTGATTATTGAATTAGCAAAAGAAAAGCCATTAATTCAAAAAATATTAATTGATTTGGAAAATATAGAACTGATTTTAGAACAAAAAATTAATTTTGAAGTTTTGAAAACTAAAATTGATTTTGATTTTGATGCATTTACACAAGAAGTAACTACAATTAAAAATTTGCAGGATAATCTTTCTAAAAGTGATAAAGTAGTGAGAGAATTACTTACTTTTAGAGATAGTTTAATCACTAAGTTTAAAGAATCTAAACTTGATAAAAATAACTGTCCTTTTTGTGGTTTTGATTGGGATAATGCAGATGCGCTCATTTCGGCTATCAATGAAAAAAAGATATTTTTAAACACACTCATTGAGTCAGACACAAAAATGTTCAATGAAAAAGTTGAAAGTTTAAAACCAAAACTCAACTCTCTTAAAATTTTAATCGAGAATCTAATTCAAAACCAATATAAACTTTCAAATGAATATGTTGAATATATAAATAAACATAGAGAGTCTATCGGTTTTATTTCAAAATTCTCTAGGTTTTTTACACTGAATGAAATAGCTATTGACGACTTAATCATCAAAGATTTAAATACGCCAATAACAGAAGATATGCTTTTCCATTTTGCTTATAAAATTATTGAGCGTATTGATAGCAAAATGGTATTTAACGAAGAATTTTTAAATAATCAAGATGAATATAAGCTGGTCAATGTATATCAAACTTATTTTGATAAAAAAGAAGAAAATATTCAAAATATTGCTTTGGAAGATATTAGGCTAAAAGAAAAGTATATTCAACAGATGTACTATAAATTTAATCAAGCCAAACACAAAAGATTAGAAATACTAGATAAAGAGATAGGCGAGTTAAAAACGCTTATTGATAATATCGATACGTTGATAAAAATTTACGTCGATAAAATTTCAAAACATCGTAAAGGAATGATGCAAAACATTGAACTTGCATTTTACATATATAGCGGGAAAATTCTTCATAGCATAAGAGGCAGTCAACCATCAGGGGTGTTTTTGAAAGATCCAGTTAGAGGAAATGATAACAAATTAAACAACATCCGATTTGTTGCAGATTATGCATCAGATCAAGACATTGTAAATACAACAAGTTCAGGGCAATTAGCTGGAATTGTCATCGCACTTACCTTGGCACTTAATAGAATATACGCAAAAAATTTAGATGCTCTTATGATAGATGACCCAGTCCAGAGTATGGATGATATTAATATGATTTCTTTGGTTGAGTTGCTTAGAAATGATTTTAGAGATAAACAAATTTTTCTCTCGACACATGAAGATGAAATAGAAAAATACATATTGTATAAATATATGAAACATCAATATGATGTTTGTAGAGTTGATGTAATGAAACGAGAATTATATTATAAAGAGCAAGAAACTCAACTATGACTCTCTCTAAATCCCTCTACACCCGTGGAATCCAATGCTCAAAATCCCTCTGGCTGAAAAAGTACAGCTCTGAGGTGCTGACTCCTCCCGATGCCACCGCACTCGCACGATTCGAGACGGGAAATATCGTCGGTGATCTGGCATGTTCCCTCTTCCCGAACGGTCGTGAAATCCCCTATATGGAGAAGAACTTCGCAGGGATGGCGGAGCTGACACAGGAGTGGATGGATAAAGGGTTGGAATATATCTACGAGGCGACGTTTATCCATGATGGCGTAGTCGTGATGGTCGATGTCCTCCGCATTACCCATGATGGCATAGAGATATACGAGGTCAAAAGCTCCTCGGAGGTCAAGGACATCTATCTGCACGATGTCTCGATACAGCGCTACGTCATTGAGAGCCTCGGGCATACCGTCTCAAACTGCTATGTCGTCCATATCGACACTTCCTACGTTCGGGGCGATGAACTCGACCTAAGTGCCCTCTTTACTATCGCAGACGTCAGCGGTGCGGTCGATGCCATGATGAGCGGTGTCCCTGCCAAACTTGCCGAATTTGAAGCACATCTCGCAGATAAAGAGAACGAACCCGCTATCGAGATCGGCAAGCACTGCAAAAACCCCTATGAGTGCGACGCAATGCACTATTGCTGGAAAGTACAGCGAAGCATCCCCGATTACTCCGTCTTTAATATCTTTAACCTCGGGAGTAAGAATCAGGTTGAGCTGTACAATCAAGGGATCGTTCGGATCGAAGAGATTCCCGATAGCTACAAAATGACCCCCATCCAACAGCAAAAAGTCGATAACTGGAAGACTCAGCGCACCTACATCGACCGTGACGCGATCCGTGAGTTTCTCTCCACCCTCACCTTTCCCGTTTACCACCTCGATTTCGAGACGTTTCAGCAGGCGGTTCCGCAGTGGTCAGGGATCAGCCCCTATCAGCAGATACCGTTTCAGTATTCGCTCCATATCGAACACGCGAACGGGGAGCTGAAGCATCGGGAGTTTTTAGCACCCGCAGGAACCGATCCCCGCTACGCATTGGCGCAACAGCTGATCCATGACATCCCCGATAACGTTACGGTACTGGCGTATAACATGAGCTTCGAGAAAGGGGTGATCGAAAAACTCGCCCAGAGTTTCCCTGATCTCAGCGAACGTCTCAAAAGCATCATCCCCAATATCCGTGACCTTATGGTACCGTTTCAAAAGGCTCATTTCGTCACCCCCTCTATGAACGGAAGCTACTCGATCAAATACGTCCTCCCCGCCCTCGTCCCTGAGATGGTACACGCTTATAAGCAGCTCGACGGTGTACAAAACGGCGGTGAAGCGATGAATGCCTATGCAGGACTCGCGATGATGGAAAAGGAAGAACAAGAGCGGATACGCCGCGCGCTTCTCGAATACTGCAAGCTTGATACACTGGCGATGGTCAAGGTGCATCAAAAACTTAGAGAGATAACCTCTTTTTGAATACATTCGATCCTTTACCCGTTTTGATGTATAATTATTCCAATTACAAAACAGGAGGGATCGGATGGTCGATATTGAAGTGATCAAACATGAAATCGTCGAACGTCTCAAACCACTCGACCCCGATAAAATCATCCTGTTTGGTTCCTATGCCTACGGGACTCCCACCGAAGAGAGCGATATCGATCTGTTTTTAGTCAAAAACGGTCTGAGTGACGATGCCTATAATCAATACGAAATAGAAGCAATGATGAATACGAGAGACCTTATCTCTAAGTACCATATTGGGTTTGACATACTTTCAGCTTCAAGTAGCTTTTTAAATGCAAGGGAAGATTACTTTTACAAAATAGATATTCTGGAAAAAGGCAAAGTTTTTTATGAACGCAGCAGCAGCTAAAGAGTGGCTTACTAAAGCTTGGCATCACTATAGCTCCGGAAGAATTTTGTACGATGCAAATCACTATACAGATACAATTGGTATAGATTTGCATTATGCAGTTGAAATAATGCTAAAATCTTTTTTAGCATACGAAAATAAAAAAATACTCAAGACCCATAACCTACTTGAGATTGCTGAACTTGTTAAAGCATATATGGTATTTTCAGATGAAGAGTCCGTATTACTAAGTATTATTACTAAATATCATATCATAGGTTCTTATCCGACTCCCCATAGAAAACTTCCTTCCAGAGACGAAATCAAAAAGGTGTTAGAGTTTGCCGAACAACTCTTAGAACGCGTATGCACACTACTGAAAATCTCTATCGACAAAACAATCTGATTATGGGTGCATAGGTGATCGACTACACAAAAAAAATAACAACCCACAGAGAAGTAAACCCCATCGACAACCTCGATTACTCCATCGAAAGCGACCGTGGGCGTATTTTCTCGGCACCGGCGTTTAGACGGCTGCAAAAACGAACACAGGTGTTCGCCCTCGAACTCAACGCCTCGATCCGTACACGACTCACCCATTCGCTCGAAGTGGCTCAGGTGGCTCGATTTATCGCTAAAAGCATCCTCACAAAGCTCAAACGTGAAGGGCTGGATACCTACGGTCTCGAAGAGCTCGAAAACGCGTTCGTCTCGACGGCGGAGATGACGAGTCTGTTGCATGATATAGGCAATCCCCCGTTCGGTCATTTCGCGGAGCAGACGATCAACAAATGGATGCGGGAGAACGCGTTGCCGATCCTCGAAGCTTTCCCCTCAACATCTCCGGATGCTCAGACGATCAAAAATATCGTGGCTAGAGATATCTGCAACTACGACGGTAATGCACAGGCGATACGTGTCATCTCCAAGCTCCAGCGCCTCAACCTCTCCTATACCCAAACCCTCGCGGTACTCAAATACACCCGTGGGGCGTATGAGACGAAACCGCCGAAGGGGGAGCCTCTGAGTTATCTCAAGAAAAAGCCCGGCTTTTACTACAGCGAAGCGGCGTTTATCGCCAAGGTACAACAAACCCTCGGCGTCAGTGCGGGGCACCGTTTTCCCCTCACCTACATTATGGAGGCGGCCGATGATATCTCCTATCTCACCGCCGATCTCGAAGACGCGGTCGAAAAAGGGATTTTAAACCTCGATCAAGTGTACAACCTTATCAAAAAAGCGTGTGAAGCCGAAGGGGAAGACTATCTGCTCGAAATTATCGAACAGCGATACACTCAGGCAAAACAAAACGACGAACCCTACCAGTTCAATATGTTTTTCACCCTGATCAAGGCCAAGCTCGTCACCTCGCTGGTGTTTCACGTCGTCGATATCTACATCCAAAACCATGAGGCGATATTCGAGGGGAGTTTCAACTGCGCTCTGCTCGACCATGATACACAGAGCAAATACTACAAAGCGGTCAAAATCCTCGAAAAACTCTCCGCAAAATACATCTATCAGAACAAAGAAGTTCAAACATTGGAGCTTCAGGGGTATACGATTGTCAACGGCCTTTTAAACATTTACAAACCGATTTTAGAACTCGGTTCGGATGATTTCGCGGCGCTGCTTCGTGATGAGAAGATAGAGTGTTTCATCGCGATGAGGCTGATCCGTCGAATATCCTCCAAACAGATCGTCGCCTATCAAAACGACGTGAAAAACCTCGATGAGGAAGATGTCGAATCTTTTCATATTATGGAGTGGTATTACCGTGTCCGGCTCATCACCGACTATATCAGCGGAATGACGGACGATTTTGCGCTCAACGAGTATCAAACACTGATGGCGTTGTAAAATATTTCTATAAATTGTATAATCTTTAAATAAAGGATAATAAGGAATTATCAATGGTTTGTAAGCAATCATTTTTACAAAGTTCAATCCATAGGCAAAAGAAAATTTTCGATAATTCATTAATTCTGAATCCTGTTGAAAATATTCCATACACTGATACAATTGATGAATCTTTGAGTTTTATGCATGGTTTATATATAAGCGATAAGAAAAAAAATTTACAAAAACAACAAGAAAGTATTATTCAATTTGCAGGGCGTTCAAGAGCAAGTTATGATATAGATAAAATATATAGCGATTGGGCAGTATTACTGAAATCTGGATCTATGTCCATGAGACTATTATCTGGACTACATGCACATATGATAATTTTCATGGGTATCGGTGAAATCGGAGATAAAGTTATGTTGCTTCCCGAAGAAGCGGGAGGGCATTTCGCAACCAAAGGAATACTACAAAGATTAGGATATCAAGTTATTGACATGGCGATTGATTCTGTCAATCATTGTGTTGATATAGCTTTAACTAAAGAAATAATTCAACGAGAAAATCCAAAAATAATTTTCATTGACCGTAGCGAAGGTTTGTGTTACGAAGATTTTACAGTTTTACTAAAAGATGTTGATGCGTATAAAATTTTTGATGCATCGCAATATTTGACACATATTATTGCAGATGATTATCTTCATCCCTTTGATATGGGATTTGATTTGGTTGTGTCAACAATTCACAAAAATTTCCCCGGTCCTCAACGGGCGATAGTGTTTACTAAAACTAATGACCGATATTGGAAAAAAGTTGAGATGGCAATGTCGGCGTATGTTTCTAACCAGCACTCTTTTCATGTATACAGCGCAGGATTGTCACTCTTGCATCTTGATCAAATCAGAGACCTTTCAAAAACAATTTTGAGCAACTCTCAAAGTCTTAGCAATGAATTAAAATTACTGGGGCTTCCTATTATTTCTACATCATTAGAGTGTACTCGCACACAACACATCTGGATTGCTCTACGTTCAGAAACAAAAGCTTTTCAGCTTTTTAAGAATTTGGCATTTCTTCGGTTAAACACCAATTATAGAAAGCTTCCCTATGGATTGGGTTACGGTATCCGGATGGGTACAGCTGCTGCTTCGAGACAAGGACTACATGCAGATAGTATTAAAAAATTAGCCTTCTTAATCAGCGAAGCATACCATCATCGCATAAGTTTAAATCTCAAACACGAAACACGCACATTTATTACTTCATTAAAGGATTGAAACAATGATTGATTTTACAGCAGTTGCTTTTAGTCCGAATATAACGATGAACTGGTTGTTAAAATTTTGGTCGAAAAACAAGGATCCTTTTCCAATTGAAACATTCGTAAATTCGACGCCGTTAAAATCATTTTATGGCTCTCCCGATAATCCTATCGATATTAATATTTTTTACCAAAATATTAAAAATTATTATCAGGACAAAGGTGAGCCTATGAAAATCTATATAACACTGGAATTGAATAGTGCACGAATAATGAATGGACCGAGAAATCTTGGAAATCAAGACAATATCCACGCAAAATTATATGTGCTTCAAGAATGGATTACCGAACTCCCAGGTATAACCAACAATGTTTCAACCGGTCTGTCAGAGTCATCACGAAACTATTTGGCTATACAGAATAATTGTCTAGAAATAATTGACTTAAAACTTTCTGCCGATAAAAATGTCAGAAGCAACACGCCTACAAAAGAAGAAAAATCTTTATTAACCGCACCGATTATAAAAAATGGGCAGCCTTGCGGTACAGTAGCAATGAGCTGGGTATCAGAAGGGCATGCAATTATTAAACAAAATCAATTTTTATGTTTTCTTTTAGCCTGCTATTGTTCATCATTTGTCAACACAATAAATGGTGTAAATGCTTTAATCGGATTTAATCAGTTCGCGGAATCTTGTAAAACAGACTTTAAAATATACTCATTGTAATACAATCGGGTAAAATCCAAAAATTTTATAGATTGAAACAGGGGGTCGATTGTCACTGTATTTTTTCAATATTTCGGATTCTCTTCGATAATTTTTTTGCTCAGCTATCTCAATATCATTTTTAAGAAGATCAGTATCTGTGTAATCATGTGTGATGAGCGATCGTAATATTTTTGATCTAAAGTGTCCATATTCGTTATTTGTCTCTTTTCTATAAACATCTATTGATATATCAAGCATGTCTATTGCATTTTGATGGGGTTCTGCCCCATCCTCCATAATATATGACAAAATATAGTAACACTTTGCTAAAAAGACATATGAATAGGCAATAAATTCTTGATAGCCCGTTCGTTGTGCGTATTCGTTTTTATAATTTTCATAATAATCGATCGCTTTGTAAACAATTTGTAGTTTTTCTTGGGTGTCAATTATAATGTTTGCAACTATTTTATAAAGATATAATTCATAAATTCTTAAGTTGATATAATTATAGGTTTTGTCGTTAAATTTTTTAAAATCGCCAATCGATTTTTCATAGTAAGCTATAGCCAAAGTAATAATATTATTAATGTCCTTATATTCTACAAGGTCTTGATCTTTGATCTTAAAGATTTGTTGTTCAGTTTCGGATAAATGGTAGTTTTTTATAAATTCTTTTTTATATAATATTTCATAGTGCAAATAATGACCGAAAATAAATTTATTAATAAATGCATCTGCCTCTGGATGTTGTGTCTTGATAACAGACTTAGCTTCATGATCATATAATGTTTTTAGAATCTCTTCGTTGTGAACAGCACTTAAATAATATGATCGGAATGCATCGAAATAGGTGCGACGCAATAAATGGTAATAATGATATGGATCTTGTTCGGCTATATTTGTGTGATTGATTAATTCATTTAATATATGCAAATAAACTTCTACATTATTTTCAAAACTGCCACGATGCATGAGAATATGCTGATCCCAGTATTGTGCTTGTAAACGAATGAATATATCAGTACTATTTTTTAATATCTCTAAATTTGATATATTTGCATTCAAGTCTTCATGAGATATTTCTATTTGATCTATGAGGATTTGTTGATTGTTAGGTTCTTTTTTTATTGCATTTTGAATTTCTTCTCTCGCACGCTCAAATTTTCCAGTTTTTTCGTATAAAAGTGCTTTTTCATAATGATTAGTGTCTGAATTCGCATTATTTATTGATTCAAGCATAAACTGAAAATTTGGTTCTTTGATCATCGCGGTAAAAAAATAACGGTAATTTAACAATGAGTCATCAAATTTTTCAATATGGTATAGCCATGCTTTTAAGAATATACCTTTATCAAAATTGTTTATTGATAATTTAGATAAGAAAGTATCAAACAATTCCTTATCTTTTATATCAGATATCGTATTTTTGATCACTCTTGCACGGAGTGCATGAAACGAATAATATTGCAAAGCTTCGTCAATCCGTCTAATTTTCGTACTATAAATCAATCGTCTTATGTATAGATAAAATAATATTCTTTTCCAAAAATGTTCTTCCAAATCTTTAAAAGTACTCAAGATTTCATTTAGTGTGAATGTACTGTTATGCAAAGCATATGCAGATAAAAATAGATGAAAGTGCGATGTTCTTTTATCATCTTGAATATTTAAGTTTTGTGCATATTCTACTCTTTGAATTTCAATTGCTTGATCCAAATCAGATATGCGTATGTTACTTCGAAAAGAATATTGAGCAAATAGTATGATTTTTTCATACTTAGTGCTATCATTTATTAATTTGGATAAGTTGGGAATATTTATTTTCGAAATGCAGTGCGCATCGTCGATAATTAAGAATAGCTCAGATTCGTTAGAAATAACTTTCAAAAATTCGTTTTGTTGATTACTATTACTATTAAAACAACAATATAAAATGCGTCCTTGTAGCTTCAAAAATTGATTTTGGTTTTTCCTAATGTCATTTAATATATCCAATGCAATATGAGTTTTTCCAGATCCTGATTCACCAAGAATTAGAATTACTTTCTTATCCTCTTTATTTAAAGTCTCTCTTAGTTTATTTGCAATTGCTTCTTCTTCTGATGTTAAAACAATTTTATTTAAGTTATTTTGTACGAAAAAATATTCAACTCGAAGTAACCATTCTATAGGAAAAAACTTGTGCAATCCATAGAAGGCTATAATAAGAATTGATACAACGATCAGAAAAGTTTTTTCAAGTATGGGTGTCGAAAAAATCTTTATCATGAAAAGATATAGTATCGCCAATATAAGTACAATAAGTTGGCGTTTTTTGAGAAAGTCTACTCTACACCCTTTCAATTCCATTGATAATTCCTTATTATCCTTTATTCAGAAGGAAGGAATTAGGTATTAAAAATCTTCAAACAACCGTCTTGGATGCTTTGTGAGAAGGATCTTTTTCTGATGTTTTGGATTCACTTTTGTATAGATTTGCGTAGTAGAAATCGAAGCATGTCCAAGGATATTTTGTATGTACCGGATATCAACCCCTTCCTCCAAAAGTAACGTAGCCATTGAGTGGCGGAACATATGTGGGGTTATATGGGTCGAAATATTGGCTTCATGTGTGTAACGTTTAATCATAAAACGAACGGACTGTTCAGACAAAGAATTGTCTAACCGATTTATAAATAAATGCTCACGATCTGCAATATCTTGTGCGAATAAATGCAGATATTCTTTGATAAGATTTTTGATTTGCTGAGTTCCAAAATGGATAGTTCTCTCTTTATTCCCTTTTCCGACAACGGTGATTGAACCGTCTGTAAGATTTAATGATGTGCGTTTTAAACTGCAGACTTCGGCAACTCGGATTCCGGTCGAAAATAATAACTCGACCACCACAATGTCCCGCACCAATGTTTTATACGCGTATGCGGATTTACTCTCATTGAGGGATGCTCGGTATTTATACATATACCTTAGAAGTTTTTTTATTTCATTTAAACGGATGGTTTTAGGTAATAGATTGGCTTCTTTGATTTTCAAATGCAGTTGTCTGAATGGAGATTCCATAATATGATTTTCAGACTCCATATAGGAAAAAAATGCTTTGAGTGTGGCCAATTTACGTTTGATGGATTTCTCTTTATATTGAGAAGTAAAAAGGTGTTTAACATACTCTCTCAGCAGTGTTTTATCAATGTTAGAAAGTTGTGTATCAACTCGATATCGGTTAAATTGTTGGAGATCAATTTTGTAGGCTTTGAGAGTTTTTTCACTCAGGTTTTTTTCATAGGTACAATGAAATAGGAACGATTCGATGTAATCTTGCATTAGAGTCCTTGAATATTTTTTGACTGTATACCCTAAAGAAGATTGATAAGTGGACAAAAGATCAAACGTCTCCCCCTAAGGGGAGCTGAATGACCTCGTAGAGGTTCTCGTACCTATGCGGTATGCCACCCCGAGGCTACGATATTCATCAGTGCTTGGTTGTTTTGGATTTGGGTAGTGTCTTTGAGATGAAAGCCGTGATCTTTGCCGTAAGCACTCAGTTGTTGAATGATTCGGTCGATGTCGGTATTGGTTAGATAACTTCCGTCATTAAGTTCGAATTTTTCGATTCGGTTGGCTTCGTTTTTTTGCTTATTGATCGTTATAAACTCATTTTCTCCGTATTGGAGCAAAAGATCGTTTCCTTTCATCAGGAAGCTGATATCCTCTTGAGTGATTCCTTCGCCGAACTTGAGCGTATCGGTACCGCCGTTTTGTCCGATCCATCGACCGAACAAGCTGAATCCAAGTACATTCTCATCGATAGTAGTAGTATTGCTTCCCTTGGTAAGTAGGTAGGTATCGTCCCCGCTTCCGCCGCTTAGGGTGTTGGTTCCCTCCCCTCCGAAGAGTTTATCGTTGCCTGCGTCACCCGCAAGGGTATCATTACCGCTATCGCCGTAGAGAATATCATCTCCCGCGTCTCCATTTAGGATATCGTTACCTTCACCCCCTATTAGTAAGTCATTACCGTTACCACCATACAATAGATCATTTCCGCCATTACCGAAAAGCGTATCATCCCCATCTGCTGCGAAAATGGTATCCGTCTTTTTATTTCCTCCAATGAGATCATTTTTGTTACTTCCTCGTTGAATACCTAAAAAGCTTCCCTTTGAGTCGATTTTCTCTTTGGAAAGGTTGATATTGCCCTCTTTGGTTTGGAGCGATTCAACTCCATTAACCGATGACGTGAAGTAACCCTCCACTATGACATCCTCTTTATCTTTAACATCGATACGGAGATTATCCCCCTCTTGGAGGAAGGTGAGGTTAGCCATAGAGATATCATTCATGAGCAGAGTGTCTACTCCGTCGCTATCGTTGATACTCATACTTTGACCTCCGTAGGTGTAGTGCCAGTCTGGAGTCATGAGGTTAGTGAAGTTAAGCGTTGCCACAACACTTCCTCCGTTAGTGTCATCAATCGTTACTGTTGCGCCAGAGTCTCCGGCGTAGTAACGCTCTGCGGTATAGTTCCATTCTCCCTGCTCGTTGATGGTGAGTGTTCCGTGTTCAGGGTTGGCGGTTACGCTGTAAGAGAGGATATCGACATCGACATCGGAGGCTTTAATCGCTCCGGCCGTTGACGTACCCGCATCCAGAGTAATCGGCAATGGCATCTCGGTTAGGATCGGTGCGTCGTTCACCGCTTCGATAGCGAGGTTTAGTGTTGCAATGGTGCTGAGTCCGTAGGCGTTGGTCACTTTGATCGTGACGCTGTCGGTGCCGTTAAGATCGGTATCAGGGGTATAGTTCCACTCCCCTGCTTCATTAACACTAAACACCCCTTTACTCGAAGCATTGAGTACTTCGTAAACCAAAGTACCTCCGATAGGATTCACGACATTAAGGGTTCCCGTAGCATTGGTATCTTCGTGGAGATTAGAGGTACTATCAGACAATGTCGGAGCCGAAACTTTAATATCGAAATTCAGGGTTTGGGTGATCACACCTCCCTCTCCGTCATCGATCGTTACGATAGCGCTGTCGGTTCCCATATAGCCATCGGTCGCCGTGTAACTCCATGCTCCGTTTGCATCGATACTCAACATACCGTGAGCAACTTGAGTACTGATAGTATAAGTGAGAATATCATCGTCTACGTCGCTCGCTCCCACTTCGCCGCTGAGAATGCGGATGTCTTGGAGGATATAATTCTCTTGTTCAGATGTCACAGGTGCATCATTCACCGCTTCGATGGCAAGGTTCAGTGTTGCGGTAGTGCTAAGACCGTAGGCGTTGGTCACCTTGATCGTGACGCTGTCATCGCCGTTATGGTTTTCCGATGGGGTGTAATGCCACTCTCCGATTTCATTGAGTGTAAAATCGCCTTTGGTTGAAGGGTTAAGAACTTCGTAAACCAAAGTACCTCCGATAGGATTCACGACATTAAGGCTTCCTGTCGCAGAGGTATCTTCGAGGAGATTAGAGGTACTATCAGACAATGTCGGTGCCGATACGCGAACATCGAAATTCAATGTTTGGGTAATAATCCCTCCGTTACCGTCATCAATCGTGATAACCGCACTGTCACTGCCCATGTATCCATCTGCCGCCGCGTAGTTCCATGCTCCGTTTGCATCGACACTGAAGGTTCCGTGAGATGCAGCTGTTGAAACGGTATAGGTGAGAACATCGCCATCGATGTCGCTCGCCCCTGTCTCCCCACTGAGGATTCGGATGTCTTGGAGAGTGTGGGAGGTTTCAGCCGGGGCTTCGGGAGCATGATTTACTTCTCCTAGTGCCAATGTGATCATATCGTCAAGATTCATCGTCGTTCCGTCTTGGAAAGCGAAATGCTCAATCGCGCCTGAATAATTTAAGATGGTTATTTTGTCGCTAAGGGTATCGAAGGTATGCCCCTCCTGCGCCAAAGCTATAATCATATCTTCTCCCGCGATACGTGCGATAAGTCTCTCCTGCGTGATTCCATCACCGAAATGGAGGGTATCCGATCCCCCTTTCTCATCGATAACGACTTGGCTATCCCCTTGGACAAAATAGTAATCGGAGTCGGCAGGGACGTACGCTAATACTTCATCGAACGTGTAGCGCGTATCTTTAAAATAGAAATGTTCGATTTTTCCGGCTGCGTAGCCCTCTTTGATCGTGATCGTTCCGAACGGCTCTTCAAACGGTGTCAGCGATTCACCCTCTTCGTCACGAACATGGATGATCATATCATCACCGATCCGCTCAATAGAGACACGGGAAATATCCAAATCACTAAATCGGAGGGTATCGGGGGCGTAGTCGTCGCTTCCCGCATCGATAACGGTATCATTTCCATCCCCCCATGCGTAGCGGTAAACGTTTTGTCCCGTACTTCCAATGAGGGTATCGTCCCCTTGTCCCCCTTCGAGTACGTCGTTACCACCGTTTCCGTTTAGAGTATCGTCCCCTTCTCCGCCGACAAGTTCATCAATTCCGTTTGTTCCTATAATCGTATCATCTCCGCCGCTCATATAGACACGGACTCCATCCAATGTAGAAAAGTCAAGAGTTTCTGCCGAGCTTGTACCGAAGTAACGGTTACCGATATGACCGACTAATGCACCGTTCTCGAATCCGATGGAAATATTGCTTTGCGCGAGCAGCCCTGCAATCGTCGGATTGCTAAAGTATTCGGGATAGATATCGGCAAGGACACCTACATGTTCACGCTTGAGCAATGCGGCCAATAAATTGACCGCCAACAGCGTTTCGGTGGTACTTGCCGCACCTCCTACAACGCGTCCCAGAGTATTATTCAGCGCATCATGCAGGAATTGGCAATTCGGGAACCCTTCTCCGTAGAGTTTATCGGTGATGATTTTAGCGATCGTGTCGTAGCGCAGCGCATTGTATTGATTGAGCACTTCGGCGATCACTTCGACGCTGTTGCGCTCTTCGCTGTTGAGACGTCGTCCGTAGAAGTTTTCGACGATGGCGATTTTTTTCTCATCGCTGTCACTGAGGTTACTGTAGGCAATCGTATCGGTTCCGTCATAACTGAACCATACGTCGCGTACGACTCCATTCGCACTTCCTGTATAGTTGGTTTCGTTTGTGATAGCATTCCCTGCTTCCATGATCTGGGTAAACGTCGTTCCGTCGGTACGGGAGAGATGGATAGCACTGATGCCGTTTTCAGAGAGCGTCGAAAGTTCTCCCGCGTCGTTTTTACCGTTTTGATTGGTATCTTTCCAGAGTTTGAGTTGACTAAATTTCTCATCCGATCCATCGAGTACGCTATCACCGTTGGTGTCATACTGAGCCATAGCATCGTAACCGTCTGCCGCTGTGGTTCCGTCGGCTTTGAGTGTGAAATTTCCAAAGAGTTCGGCACCGTGAGTGATGACGCCATCTCCGTCGAGATCGATAGCGAGAAGTGCATCGCCCGTATCAGCCCATGCGGTATGTTCGCGACGACCGTCACCGTCGTAATCGAAATACGCGTCGGAACTTGCAAGTGATTGCGAGGTGATACCGTTGCCGTTGAGATCGAGGACGATAGGAGGAGTCGAGTTTGCACTCTCTCCCCCAAGATCATATAATGCCCACCCCTCGATAATCGAGTCAATGTTCGCCTCGAAATCGGCAAGATTCCCGCTCTCGCTGAGGTTTTGAAACTCGGTGACGCTTGCCGCCAACTCCGATTGTTCGTTCATCGCCTCTTGGAGGTTAATGACGTTTCCTTGACCCTCAATACTCGGCAATGCCTGTACGTCATCGCTCAACGTTCCGGTATAGGTGTATTGTGTATCGAGGGTATCGCTTTTGAGCCATACGTTACTGAGCGTCCCCGTATATCCTACCCCCTCAAACACCGTCTGAGCACTGGCTTCATCCAATCCGCTGCCGGTATAGCGGCTTTGGAGCGTCAATGAACCGATACCCGAATCGCTAAACGATTTGATCGAATCTATTTCTAATGTCGTATCAGTCGTAAAGTCATCGAAACTATCGCTAAAGCTTCCCGCTTCGGCGATCTCCCCATCAGTTGATTTGATGGTATCATCATCTGTCGTTTTAAACCAGAGGTCACGCACGATCCCATTTACTCCGCTTGTCATGGAAAAGGAGGTTTCATAGCTGATACGGTTGCCGTTTTCAGCAATATTGAGAGGATTTGAGGATAAATCAATCGATTTTATACCATTAGCCGCAAGAGTACTAAGTTCGTCCGCACTGCTTTGTCCGTCGAGATTCGTGTCTTTCCACAGAAGTAAATCATTAAAATGCGCATCGGTTGCATCGATTTTACCGTCATGATTGCTATCGTACTGACTCATCGCCTCATACCCATCGGTTGCGTTCGATCCATCCGGAAGCTTGGTATGATCCCCGAAGAGTTCGCTGCCGTCATTGATACGTCCGTCATGATTCACATCGACAGCGAGAAGTCCATCCCCACGTTCAGACCATCCTGTCCGTTCGCGTACACCATCGCCGTTATAATCAAAATAGACGGTGTTGCTCTCTGTAGAGGTGGAGGTAATGCCGTTACCGTTGAGATCGAAGACGATAGGGGGAGTATAACTAGAAACACTCCCTGTATCCAGTTGAAAATAGTCAACAATATTGTAAACCGAACCATCGGCAAACGAGAACGATTCGATCATATGGAGATCGTTGAGATCTTTGATAACAATCTCATCTTCGGGGTGATCGTTAAATGAGATGATGAGATCTTCCGTATACTCACCCGGTACGATCAACGCATTACCCTCGGCATCGAAATGCTTGATCACGGTATTTGAATAATCATTGGTCAACGCTATGAGAAAACTGCCGTCGCTCAACCCCTGTACGGTTGGATTAGTGTCATGCCATTCATTATAGTCCATCACTAAAAACGGATCATTTTTAGGATTTCCGTTTACATCATAAATACGCACCCATACATTATATGTTGAATTATTTGTCTCTTGCCAGGTAACGACATAACCGCCGTTATGCAGACCGGTGACCGATGGATAATACGAAGATTCCTGAAGATTCTTATCGACTCTAAATTCTGGCTGTGTTACATTCCCAGTTCCATCATATCGCTTTAGGTATATGCCATACCCTTGGGCTCCCGCTCCATACCATGTTGCTACAAATCCCCCGTCTTCCAGTGATGCAATCTCCGGTTCGCCCTGCCCATCTTGAGTATAGTCATTGATTTTAAACTCACCGCCCGACGGTGCACCGCTGCTATCGTATTTTTGAGCATATATGCCGCTACTGCTTCTGTCTTGAGCGTATGAATCCCATGTAACGACAAAACCACCGTCTTTTAGAGCGGTAACTTTTGGATTGTTTTGATTATTATAGATATAGGTATTGATTCTAAATTCATTCTCAGCGATAGTTCCGTCATTTGCCAATTTTATCCCGTATATCCCCCAGCCGCTTCCATCTTGCTGATTGGATTCCCACACGATCACGACGCTTCCATCATTCAATGTTGTAGCATCCGATACATATTGGTTATTAGCTTTATAGCTATTGATAAAATAAGATTCCCCAACCGCTGATGCTTGTGCATCATACCGTTGAACAAGAACATCTCTTGTATTACTATTTGCATCACCATAACCAGCGACGATAAAACCGCCGTCATCTAAAGCTGTCACCGAAGTAGCTGCCGAAATGGAAAACTCTTCTCCTACCTTCGTCCCCTCAAGCGCATACATCTGCCCGAAATTACTCTCATTGACAATAACATAATTGCCGTTTTGTAATGTAACAATATCGCTTTCATTTCCATAATGATTTATGGCAACCGTTTCCGTCACCGGAATTTTTCTCAGAGTGACAGAAATCGTTTCGACAAAAATCCCTTCTCCGAATGCGATCTTATCGACTCCGCCGGATTCATGAATGACATCTTTCCCATCACCGATGTTGAAAACATAGGTATCATCTCCGCCATAACCAGTGATTATATCATCTCCTCCCAAACCAATTATGCTGTCGTTTTGATAGGTTCCCAACAAAACATCATCTCTACTGCTGCCGTAAATAGAGCTCATAGATGTGATTGCTGCGGCGTTAAGCTGTGTGCCGTCACTGAATCGGACAACTTTATTTTGGTTATAACTGCCATTAAACCAATTTTGTACCCTAATCTTGTCGCTAAACTCTTCTGGTAATTTTCCTTCTTCAAACAAGCCGATGATTAAATCCTTTCCGGATCGATGAAGCCTGAGTGTCTCCTGAGTAATTCCTTCACCGAATTGAAAAATATCGATACCTTCCGTGTCAGATACGACATCCGATCCATCACTGTAATTGAAGATATAGATGTCATTTCCGGCTCCGCCTTGCAGGTTGTCATTCCCTTTGCCTCCGGTAATAACATCATTTCCTCCCCCGGCATATACAATATCGTCTCCTCCTTTAGCCATAATCGTTTCATTATTGGCCGTCCCGTTAATGGTGTCATTTCCGTCGCTTCCCAACATATCGACAATCCATTCGCTCCCCAACACCGTACCGTCGCTAAAGCGGAAGTTTTCTATAAGATTATAATCACTATACCAATTGAGGATCGTCACCTTGTCACTCAGATTTTCGAATAAAATGCCATCTTCTGCCAAAGCAAGTATCAGATTGCCCCCTTCCATACGGAAAATAATATTCTCTTTTATGATCCCATCACCAAATTGCAAGGTATCATTGCCACCGTTCTGTCCATAATAACTACTGTCATATATCGTATCGTTACCGTCACCGCGATTAAAGATATAAGTATCGTTTCCATTTCCCCCTTGTAGGGTATCATTGCCCTCTCCCCCGTCGATCGTATCATCACCGCCTGCGGCATACACCGTATCATTCCCGCCATCTGTCTCTATAATGTCAGCCTGCTCCGTGCCATATACCGTATCATCCGTAGCCTCCAACAGTTTTGCGATGTCACTGGCGCTGAGCGTTACTCCATTGCTAAACGTGAAACGTTCCAAACTTTTACGTGCCGCATTCCACTCCTTGAGAACGACCGTATCGGCAAGATCGGCAAACGCAACCCCAGTTTCCTTAATACCGATAACCAGATCATTACCCTGTTGTTTCAAGACAAGATCACTTTTGCCGATCCCGTCGCCAAATTGAAGCGTATCCGTTCCGCTGCTGTCAATAATCACATCACGACCATCACCCCGTCCATAGAGATAAGTATCGCTTTCTCCTCGTCCGATCAGAGTATCGTTACCTTTTCCACCATGAAGCGTTTCACTGTTTTCGGTACCGTAAACGCAATCGTCTTTGTCCGTGGCAAACATGGCTACGATATCGCTCACATCTATCGTAGTACCATCGCTAAAGGTAAGCGCATTGATAGTTGCGATAGAGTGCCACTCTTTGATAATGATTTGATCGGTGAGTTCTGAGAGAGGTTTCGTCCCCTCTTTGAGGTAGATACTGATGTCCGTACCGTTGGATTTAATAATCAGATCATCACGGGTAATCCCTGAACCGAATCGAAGCGTGTCATTTCCTGCACTATCGATGATCAAATCTTTTCCGTGACCGCGATTATAGAGGTAGGTATCATTACCCACTCCCCCCATAAGTTTATCGCTTCCCTCTCCACCCTCTAGGGTATCATCTCCCGCACCGCTATCGAGGATATCGCGTCCCCCTTTGCCTAGGAGTGTTTCGCTCGCATCTGTTCCGATAGATTCATCGTTTAGGGTTAACGAACCGCTATAAAACTGGATAGTTTTGATAATCTTATCACCCTGTGCGGTTTGGATACTCTCTCCTCCGGTGTATTCTGTAATCATGGCTCTAGCAGAGGCGTTATCAGGGAGATAGAGGATGACAGAGTTGTCGGAATTGGTTTGGATGTAGAGGTGGTTAGAGATAGTATCGCTGCTGTTAATTACTCCGTCATGATTACCGTCGTATCCGCTGAGGAGGGTTTGGTATGGATTGAGTTTGATGGTCTGTATAGCTCCCGCCGCTCCGAGTGCTTCGAGTTCTCCTATATCGGTGATGCCGTTGTGGTTACGATCAGTCCAGAATGCGAGTCCTGAATTATCGGTTGCATCTACGACTCCGTCGTGGTTGATATCCAATTTCATCAGTGTTTGTATGGTATCAGCAGCTTTGGTTCCGTCAGACAACGTCATACGGTTACCGACGATTTCACTGCCGTTATTGATCTTCCCGTCTCCATTGATGTCTTTGACGATCATCCATTGGTTCGGCTCTGTCCATGTGAGCATTTTTTCTTTTATACCGTTTCCATCCATATCGAAATAGACGCCATCTTTATTCGTCGATGTATTTTCATAACGGAAGAGGATGTCACGCATAATCCCCTCACCCTGTGCATCGGTAAACGTCGTCTCCTGGATGATGGTGTTGGTATTTTCAGATGTTGGGATATAGGGGGTGGCACTGTTGAGGACTAGAGAGGTGATCCCTGCTTCACTTAGGGTTTTTAGCTCACCCGTGTCAGTGACTCCGTCACCGTTTGCATCGATCCAAAGTTTGAGTTCACTAAAACGGGTATCGGTGGCGTTTACTACTCCGTCACTGTTGGTGTCATAGTAGCTGAGAGCTTGGTATCCCGATTTGGCGATAGAACCGTCAAAGTTTTTGGTATAGTTTCCGAAGAGTTCGCTTGCGTTATTGATAATGCCGTCGTTGTTGACGTCGTTGACGAGGAGTGCATCGGTAATTTCTGTCCATGCCGTGTTCTCTTTGATCCCGTCTCCATCATAGTCGAACAGGGCTGTAGAAGCTGCTAATGAGATCGAGGTGATTCCGTTACGATTCAGGTCTAATACGATAGGTGAGGTAGAGCTTCCCCCGCCGCCGATACCTGTGCTATTGAGCTCAGGAGAGTAAACACACACAAGTTTAGGAGCAGGTCCACTTGTTCCTCCGCCACTAGTACCGCCTATGGATTGTGTTGAAGGTGCCAGCGAAATTGTCGGTGGGGCGACGGGATGAGGGCATGCGCCCTCTACCGGACATCCGCCGCCGTCTGCCTCATTGTCTTCCAGAGTAATTCCCAACTGGCCGTTGGTGAACTCTTCGATGGTGAGCGTCTCTCCCGTCTCGTCTTTGACAAAGGTCAGGTGTTTGTCTTTGAGAGTATACGTCCCTCCGTTGCCGTGGTACTCGTCTCCCTCGCACCCTGTACCCGCGTTCTTCTCGCCTCCGGTCAAATACTCTTTTATAAAATAAACCGCCCCTTTTCCGTCAGAATCCATAATCGTGTCGCCGTTGCCTGCAATGTATTTGTCGTAGCCTTGTCCACCTTTGAGGATGTCATTTCCAGTTCCCCCTTCGAGGTAATCATCCCCTTCATTACCATTGAGAGTATCTTCCCCGTCCATACCAAATAGATGGTCTTCTTTTTCATTTCCTTCAAGTACATCCGAAGTATCTGTTCCAAAGAGAACTTCAGGATTTTTAATAAAAATTCCTTCACTTCCAAGATGAACGTCATAGCCCATATCTTCGAAATAATAATCACCCACCGGACGCGCAACAGGGTCTAGCATGTGAAAGAGCATTAAACTTCGGTCTTCTATGTACTGCGTTGAGTATTTAGCTAAATCAAGAGTGTTATAACTGCTGAGAGTTCCTTCTACTGCGAAGCCATTGAGTTTGATAAGGGCGAAGAGGACAGCTGTGTCGATTTTGGCTTGATCTGCGATTTGGGTGTTGGTTAAGTCGCGTAGGAAGTTAAACGATAAGTTGGAAGCACTGCCGTCTAAAACATTTGCGTCGGTAAAGAAATATTGATTAGTTTTTTCATAGGAATAACCAAAAAAACTTTTAAGACGATCGTTTTCTACATAAGCTCTAGTGACTTCCAAATAGGTCGTATCTGATGTAAAATTTTCGAGCACATTGTTATAGAGCCGAATAACCATATTCATATAGTCCATACTATGTGCACCCAATGAAAAATTCTCTCCGATCATCGGTAACACTGCACCTACTTGCTGATTACCCAAAAACGTCAGTGCATTAGAGAGTGGATCGCCGTTGAGTATACCTCCATCGGTATAGGACAGGTTCAGAATATTTTGACCGGATGCTCCTTCAAATCGGGTCAATCCTGATGTCCCCAGTGCGTTAAAGGTATAGGCGTCATACCCATTGACCGAAGCGATACTTTGGGCAAGAATTCCCCCGAGGCTGTGTCCGGTGAGGGTGAGGTTGGATTTATCAATATTGTAATCAGGGTTGTCAAGTGCTTTTTGTACGAATGCTATCGCATCAGGTCGCTGAGCATTAAACGCCGTGATCGTTGCGGTAAATAACGATGAGACCCCGATGAGCAAATCGGTAACGACATCTCCAACCTCTTTTGTTCCTCGAAATGCGATAACAAAGCTGCCATCCGGTGCTTTAAGCAATAGGGCTTGCATACTAGTGGACGTATCGGCAGAGTCAATAATCGTGTAGGTACCGTTAGGAGTTTTAATTGTACTATTTAGACGTTTACCATTCTCGTCAAATACAAAATACTGTCCATAGTCATCATATGCTTCATTTGAAAGAATCCCCATATCAGTGATGATATTTTTGTCAAGTGTTGCCATTGTTATATCTTCCTTTGTTTTTAGTGTTTTTTATACAGTAATTTATTGAGACCAAGTTTTCTGTGTTGCCCTCTATTTAGAGAAATAAAAACCATACGATCAAATAATTCTGTCTCATTTCCACATAGCGAATGAGAATAGTAATAATTCCCTCCCGACATATCCGGCAAGAGACTCGCGGAATAGAGCTGCATAATCCGTCGGTTGTAGGCGATCACCTCACGTGTACGGTTATCGGTAATTTTTACCTCGTCACTGTAGAGAACTTTACGAGCCAAATCGGAGAGATTAACTTCATCTGTTTTTATGGTGTAGTTCATCTGCGGCATCTGCTCTCTGGTCGTTTTGGTGATGATTAAATCGAGTTTGGATCTGGCGGATTCAATTTGTTTGGTGAGTGTCGATTTTGTTGCATCGATTTCTCGAAATACCGCGCTCAGCTCTTTGAGTGGTGAAGAATCACGACTGTAGCCTTCTTTATATTTTCCGTGTTTTGAATCGTAAGCTTCATCAAACGCTTTACCGGATGCAGCTTTTCGAGCCGACCACTCTTTGGATACCATATACCCCTCCTTCACCAGATCGATATAGCTCTGGGGAAGTTCTTTGTACCGATAGACTTTCACCTTCCCATCCGGAGTATTGAGCGCCATCGTTTGCAGATGCACCCCGTCGAGATAGTTGGAAACCATCAATTTCGCATCGGCATCGTCAAATCCGGGATAGATGTTGTCCTCCCAGTAGATGCTGATCGGCTCTTCAATCGTGTGTTTGATGTAGGTTTTTGGATTCGGTTCTTGGGCGCAGTAATACGCTCCGAGGGTGTTGGAGAGGATGACATCAGAGGCGTAGAGGGTTATACTCGTGATAAGAGCGAGTAGAAATATCATGAACTTTTTCATTTAGGCTGCCTTTTTTTGGATTTGTTTCTGCATAGTAATCCTTTGTCTTAATTTTCTCATCTCACACTCAACCCTTCATCGAGATATTTGATCATCGGATAGATAAAGAACTCGATGACACGGCGTTTTCCGACTTTGAGTTCTGCGGTGACGCTCATCCCCGGATGGATGGAGAGAGTTTTCCCCTCCCCTCGCAGCGTAGTAGCCGATGGGGTAATAGCGATCTCATAGACGGGTCCGAGCTTCTCATCCTCGATGGCATCATCGGCGATATGGTTGACACTGCCGTGGATAAGTCCGTACTTTTGAAAATCGAACGTATCGATCTTGATCGCGGCTTCCATCTGTTTGGTCACGAAACCGATGTCTTGGTTGAGGACGGTGGCTTTGATAATGAGGGGGACATCTTTAGGGATCACGGTGAGGAGTTTCTCGGCAGGGGTGACGACACCACCGACGGTATGAACGAATAGTTTTCCGATATATCCGTCCACAGGGGCGATAATCTGCTGCTTGGCATGACGGAAAAGGGACGTTTGCACTTCGGTACGCAGCGCCGTCGCCTCTTTGGACTTTTGGGTCAGTTCTTCGAGCAGTTTGTTTCGGTACTCCTGGCTAACGAGACGGAGTTGCTGGTTAAGTTCGTTGAGCTTGCCAAGTGATTGTGCGATGACATGCTCTTTCATGGTGAGCTGTTCTTGGTACTCAATCCGCTGATTTTGCGCATCGATATACTCTTTTTTGGCAATGATGTCGAGAACCTCTTTGAGCCTGTTTTCATGCTCTTTTGCACTGGCTAAAAGCTGCTTGAGGCGGGATCTGTCCGCTTTTGCCGCTTCGGTCGCTTCATTGTTTTGGCGGATCTGTTCTTCTAATACTTGACGCTGTTGATCGTAAGAGAGTTTGCCGGAGGTATACATCATCTGCTGAGTGGCGACAGCCGCACTATCATCAGATTTTCGGCCAGGGTAAAACGCTCTATTGTTGATAAGGGCATCCAAGCGTTCAATCTCTAATTCGAGAAGTGATAGATTTTTTTGTTTGGATTCCAAATCGCTTTCGGTAACAGAGGGGTCAATCTCCATCAACACGTCCCCTTTTTTTACCCTTTGCCCTTCGTTGATGCGTATGGAAGCAATGACCCCCGACTCTATCGGCTGAAGGGTTTTGATCTCGCCGTCGGGGACGATTTTTCCCCGTGCGCTCACGACGATATCGATCTTAGCAAGGAAAAGCCATAATAATCCGACAACCAAAAATGCGAGGATCACATACAAAAGGCTTCTGCCCAACGGCGACGTGGGACGCTCTTCGATCTCGACGAGGAGAGGGGTAAATTCGTGCTTGTCTTTGGTATGAAACAGCTCTTTCATGGTTATCCTTGCTGAATATAGAGTTTGTAGTAATACCCTTGAAGCCGCATCAATTCCTCATGGCTGCCGCGCTCGACGATGTGCCCTTTTTCCATGACGATGATGACGTCGCACTCCTTGACGGTACTGAGACGGTGGGCGACGATGAACATCGTCCGTCCCTGTTTGATCGTTTTAAGATTGTCTTGGATGATCCGTTCGGATTCATAATCCAGTGCCGAAGTCGCTTCGTCAAATATCAAAATACGAGGGTTGGTGATGAGTGCACGTGCGATAGCGATACGCTGACGCTGACCGCCGGAAAGCGCGGCACCCCGTTCCCCTACTTGGGTATCGTATCCTTCGGAGAGTTCGGCGATGAACTCATCGGCACCCGCCATTCGCGATGCGGCGATGATATGCTCCATCGGAGCGTCGGGACGGCTGAGGGAAATGTTCTCTTTGATCGTGCCGCTAAAGAGGTAGTTCTCCTGCAATACGACCCCGATGTTATTACGAAGCCATTTGGGGTTCATGTGGCGGATATCGACACCGTCAATGTAGATCGTTCCGGTGTTAGGGATATAGAGACGCTGGATGAGTTTCGTGATCGTACTCTTACCGCTGCCGCTGCGTCCTACAAGGCCGACACTGCTTCCTATCGGTATCTCGGCACTGATACCGTTTAACACGGAGGGAGAATCGGGGGCGTAGGAGAAAACGATGTTATCAAACGTCACGCTCCCTTCCACTTTGGGAAGGGTGATCGCCTTGTCATTGGTCTGCTCTGTCGGAGTGTTTAGGATATCACCCAGCCGATCAACGGAGAGGAGCGTTTGCTGAAATTCGTTCCACAGGTTCACCAGCCGCAACACGGGGCCCGTGAACTGCCCCGCGAACATCTGAAACGCAATCAACTGCCCGACGCTGAGTTTACCCTCCAGTACCAATGTCACCCCGATATAGAGCATTGAAATCGTCATGAGTTTTTGGAGCGCACCGCTGACCCCTCCGAGGATATTGGAGAGATTACTGAGCTGAAATCCGGCATTGACGTAGCGGGCGAGGTAATCTTCCCAACGACGCTGCATCGAACCCTCCAATGCCAATGATTTGACCGTTTGTACCCCCGTTACCGCTTCGACCAGATACGCATTGGACTGTGCTCCCATCTGAAACTTCTCTTCGAGCCGTCGGCGAAGCTCTGGGGTGATGATGAGATAGAGGATCGCGATCACCGTGACGAATCCCAACACGATAAGGGTTAGTTTCACACTGTACAGCAACATCACCGCGACAAAGACAATTGAGAAAAGGACATCGAGGATGAGGGTAACCGATTTGTTGGCGATAAACTCTCGGATCTGATCGAGTTCACGGACACGGGCGATGATGTTTCCTACTTTGCGTTTCTCGAAATAAACAAACGGAAGTGCCAATAAGTGGTGGAAGAGTTTCGCCCCCAGCCGCGCATCGATCTTGGAGGTGGTATGGGCGAAGATGTAGCTTCGGATCAGATTGAGCATCAGCTCAAATACGGCAACGGCGATAAAGGCGATAGCGAGAACATCGAGGGTACTCATCGAGCGATGGACGAGGACTTTGTCGAGGATCACCTGCGTAAAGAGCGGTGCTACCAGTCCGAAGAGTTGAAGGACGAAGGAGGCGATCAACACCTCCGCCATCACCTTTTTGTACTTCATGATCGCCCTGAAAAACCACCCGAAACCGAAACGGGCATCGGCACTGAGGAGTCTGTGTTTGAGGACGATACTTTTGCCGCTTCCATGCTTTGAACAATCTTTATATGATATAATATAAGGCTCTTTGCAGGTGATGTCGAAGACTAAAAGCTCTTGTTTCTCACTATTGGCTTGGATAATACTCATATAGGTACCGTCATGCTTGTGGACGATGATCGGCATCGGATAAGACTCTATCAGTTTCTCAATAGGGAGCTTTTTGATCGAGGCACGGAACCCTTGCACCGTTGCGATACGGGTCAGCTCTTCGATGGAGGGCTCATGCTCGCTTAGAGCGTACTCTTTGATAATGACGCGGGTATCGATGGCGATACGGTTGAGTTTGCCGGCGACTTCGAGGGCGGTTAGCGCAGAGTGCATGTCTCTACCCCGCGATGTTGTAATTTTAATGCTTCCGCTTCATAGGCGTGTTGTATCAGCTCAGATTCTAATGTCAATTCTCTCTCCAATGTTTCAAGATTCACACTCACCTCGCTCACCGCGTCCGCTTCCCCCTGCTCTCTGAGACGCTTAATCATTGCTATTTTTGAGCGGGATTCATTGACGATAAGGAGATTGTTCTTTTGCAGTTGGGACAATCGATCTATTTTTTGTTGAGATATTTGTGTCTGGGCATCAAATTCCCGTTTAGCTAGTCTGTATTCTTCATTGATACGATCTAATTCAAAATGTAACCGAGCCGATTCACTGTTATATTTGAACCCCTCGAAAAGATTCCATCGAATACTCAAGCCCATATTCCAACTATTAGGACGAATATCGTTTAAGGCATCATAAGCGTTATGAGGATCGGACCCATAGAGATAGTAGTTGGAGTAGAACGATATAACAGGAAACTGAGAACGGTTGTTGAGAGAGATTTCGGCATTCTTTTGCGCAATCTTCTCTTGGTATTGGCGTGCTTGGACGTTATCTTCAAAGCTTCCGATATGAATCTTTTCAGGTTGTGTATTTAACGGAAGTAATTGCGTGTTTTTCAAATCAAGCTCGATATGGGAAAGTTTAGTAAGGGCAAGAAGGTTTTCCTCATAACTCATAAGTGAACGTTCGATATCCCGTTCGAGATCGATAAGTCGAATCGCTTCATCTCCTATCGAAACGCGGGACTCTTTTCCTGCCGCATAAAGGCGTTGCTTGTAATCATAAAGTTTTTTACGCAAAGCGTGCATCGCAGTTTTAAATGTGTGTTCACTCTGAGCTTTTTGAGCATCGGCATAATGATCCAACAACTCTTGATACAGTTTATTCTCTTCATTACACACTTCGAGCTTTTTGGATGCAATCTCTTTTTGAGACATTTCGATCTGTTTAAGAGTCGTACCGAAGTGATAAAGTTCATAATTCAAACTCAATGCCAACGAGTCTTTGTTCCGAACGGATGAGTTGATTGTCGTACCGCCGACCGATAGAGTTCCTGAGTCAGCTTTATCAATATTTTGATTATACTCGCCGCTGTATCCTAATGAAAGCTGCGGATACAGTGAGGAGTAGACACTTCCCAATCTCGCTTCCTCGATAGAGGTATCAATAGAGCGGAGTTTGAGTCGATGCGAATATAATGAAGCGGCTGCTTTGATTTGTTCAAAAGAAATATTTTGTGAAGCGGCAACAATCTCCAGAAATAATAAAAATAATAATTTTTTCATAATCAATTAATCTTTAGACTCCTTTCATAACTCAAAAATTAAAATTAATGCAAACAATATACAACAATTAATATCAAAATAAAAGGTTTAATATTAATATATTCTTTGTATATTAAAGTGATATTTACATTAAATTTTATATTTATTTATAGTAAATTACCGCAATGTGGAAGATGTAGGAGAGGAGACTATTTGAAAATATTATATCATTTAAAAAAATCTAAATACATAAATAGTTACGTTTTGTTACATTATTCAGAGATTTAATTTAGAAATTCAGCATAGAAAAAACTGAAAAGAATCAGTCGCGATCAAATGCTTATAAAACTCTCATGGGTATATTGGCATACTACAAATGACCCTCAAAAATCAGAACCGAATATTGTCTGAGCACATTTCAGATAGGGTTTGGAATCTGGTACTCCCAACAAAAGAATCTTTGTTGAGGTGATCTGTGAAACGTTCACTTCCGTTCATGAGCAATTAGTTGCTATACCCCAAATGGGTTCCCCTTTAACATGAGAGGTGGCCAATGATACGTTTTCTCAAAAGATTGTTTAGTTTTCGTCGTAGAGGCTATAAAGAATACCACATCACCAACATGACATTCGGATGCATTGAATAATTTCAGATTGTTATGTCCATGCAGTTCAGTATCTCAAGTGTTTTTGTGACATCATAGAGGGCTGAGTGATATTGATCTTCATCGAAATCGATGCGGTAGTGTCGGCAGGTTTCCAACAGTTTCGGATTTTTGAGACTCCCTCGGATATTGAGGGCGCCGACACTCTTCTTATTGGTTTTCATGGTACAAAAGTGTTTCTCAAACGTAACCAGCTCGCCTAGGTGACGCAGCTCGAAAGCTATATTGTGGGCTATGAGCGTTTTAGCCCCCCGACAGAACTCTACAAACTCATAATCTTCCGCAAAATACTCGGCATAATCGACATTCGAGCGCAGTCTCTTTATCCGCTCCGGTGAGAGCTTATGAACGGCAAGCGCATGGGGGTTGAGTTCATATTCGGAAAAGTAGTAGCGGTGAAACGTATCGGCGATGACATACGCGCCCGCTTCTCTTCTGATCCTGAATGCCGCAACTTCGATTACGTCATGGATATTGGAGGAATTGGTTTCAAAATCCAGAATAATCACATCTTCTCCATCGTCATACACTAATATTGTTCGGTATTTTACCCAGAAGGGACAATCGATTGGTTTATAATGTCGAAATCTACAGGAAAGACTGTAAAGATTATCTGAAAAAAAATCTCATAAATAGAACTTATAATATAATTATTATTTCATGCATAAATTAAAACTGTTATAAATATATAATGTTTTATTGTGTACAAATAATGAAACTAAGTAGATTCTAACTTTCATGAAAGAGATTACGATCATGCTGGCATCTTTAATGACCTTTCTAAAAAACTCAAGAAATAAATTTGGATGTCCCTGTAATGAGGGTTCTGAGATTTCTCGAACACGAAACTTGGACTCTTTAATTTACTTTCACAGCCATGACTGTATTGTTATTGCGGATGAGAGGGGGGTTATTCTCAGTGTTAACCCCGCTTTCGAGAGATTATCCGGTTATGATTCCTCCGAACTTGTTAATGTACGGCCGAATAAAATAGATACCTATATTCAAAACGGGGAATTTTACAAAGCTTTAAAAAATGCCATAGATTTAAAGCAATCATGGGAAGGCGAAATTACCTATACCGATAAAGAAGGAAAAGAACTCTACTACAAATTACTTACGATTCAGCGCATCATCGAAGAGGACGGAAACAGCAAATACATTGCCGTCTTATCCGATATGAGTAAAATGGAAGAAGCCAATCAAAAAATCTGGTACGAAACGAATTTTGATGCTTTAACCGACTTGCCGAACAGACATATGTTTTTGCATCATTTAGAGCAGCAGCTTTCTAAAAGCGGACGAGACGATTTTCGTCGAATGGGTTTGATGTATATCGATCTGGACGATTTCAAAGAGATCAACGATATGTTCGGGCATCAGATCGGCGATACGTTGCTTAAACAGGTCACAACACGTATTATCAGCTGCCTACGCAACACTGATTTATGCTTTCGTATCGGGGGGGACGAGTTTACCGTCATTTTGCCGGATATCGAAAATCTGTATGTCGTGGAAACCATTGCACAAAACATCCTCAAAGAGCTTTCCTCCCCTTTTGAACTTGAAAATTCGAAAAACGTCTTTATATCCGCATCGATCGGGATAGCCATAGCCCCGGATGACGCTTCGGATAGTGAAACGATTCTCAAATATGCGGATCAGGCAATGTACCAGTCTAAAAAATCAGGTAAAAATGCCTCTAATTTTTTTACTCAAAGTATGCAGGATGCTTTGATCAAAAGATTTCAACTCATTAAAGACATGCATATCGCGTGTGCGGAAGAGCAGTTCGTTTTATACTATCAGCCGATATTCGAAATCAAAACAGGACAAATTCATAAAGCCGAAGCGTTAATACGATGGAAACACCCGGACGGGCATTTGATAAATCCGGCTGATTTTATCTCAATCGCGGAAGAGACCGGAATGATTTTAGAGATCGGCGAATGGATCGTCCATGAAGCCATCAAGACGGTAGCCCAATGGCGCCGTATGTACAATGAACATTTTCAAATAAGCATCAATATATCACCGATTCAGTTCCATCAAAAAAACGGCGGCATACCGCAATGGATCAAGGTATTGACATCCGATGCGTTTGCAAACGATTCCGTCGTTGTAGAGATTACCGAAAGCGTTATGCTGGAAGATTCCGCGATAGTCTGGGAACGGCTAAAATTACTGGAAGATGCCAAAATAGAGATATCGCTGGATGATTTCGGTACGGGTTATTCTTCTTTGTCCTATCTCAAAAACCATCCGTATCAGTACCTCAAAATCGACCAATCCTTTGTCAAACAGCTGGAAATCAATCTCAGCGATCAAATCTTATGCAAGATGATTATTGATATTGCGCACCAACTGAATATGCAGGTCATCGCCGAAGGGGTAGAGACACAATACCATCGAGATATTCTACAAGATATGAAGTGCGATTACCTTCAGGGCTACGCCATCTCGAAACCGCTTCCGGCTGATGAATTTATCAAACGATTTTTTAATTCCGAAGAATGAGCCTATACGCTCCGTTTTAAATATTTCAGCCCCCGATGCACAATATATCAAGCCGTCTCTTGATTTTGCAGAGTTCTTAAAACTCTGGTTCCATGCAGGAGGGTCGTTACGGTTTTACATTCGGATACTCTCATATCCGGTTTCCGGGTTAGATTCGGAACTACTTTCAACGTGAGACAGACCTGAGCATATTCGTTGTCCCAGCCGAAATATCCGTGATAACGTTCGAGCAACGATTGTTCTTCTCCGATAGGCGCATACAGCTCAATCTCACGAACCAGGGCTTTTTTCAAAAGCGAAAGATTTTTTTCTTCGAAATATTCGATAGTCGAATACGGGGTCAATAACTTCATGACCTTCGCCACTTCTCCGTTTTTTGCTAGATTATTGGCGGGGGTCACAATATTTCTTTTATAGGTATCGATTTGGTCTTTAAAAATCTGTGTCGTTCGCAGTGCGGGATATTCGTCTGAGAGAGAAAACAGCTTTGCGAGGTTATTACTTGCAGCGGAACTGACAAACGTGTCAAGAACTTTGATTTGATTTTTAAAATCGGTAGCGGTATGGGCAAACGGCTTGATTTTTATCAGCTTCATAGCATACTCTTCGGCTTGATCCATTTTTCCTGCCGCCATCCGTGAGAGTATTTTGTCGATCAGGGCTTCTCCGTAATTCATAAAACGGCGGTAAACTTTTGTCTGCCGCAACATCTCGTGCTGTTCGCCTATTTCCGCCAAAGCCGAGAAATTACCCGTAGATGCGCTGGAAAGCAGTTTTTTATAATTCTCTTCAAGTTCCTCCGGTCTTGGAATGAGATTATGAACGCATTTATTGCATCCGCCCGGTGCAGATGCGATGTATTCGTTAAACTTCTCCGGATCGATCTCCAAAAGCTTTATTTCGTGCATAAGCTCTTTTAGACAGCCTGAACGGACTTCGTGAAATTCCCGCAACTGTCGCAAATGGGGAGATTTATACACTGATACACAGGCTCCTTGAGCATTACCGAGCGAAATTTTCTCCATAAACGGCACGATATCTTCAGAGCTGTACAAACTCTGCATCAATTCCCTGCGCAATGTACTGTCGGCTATAATCAGCGAGACAATGGCTTCATGCCCTTTGCGCTCATTAACATCGGAAGGCTTGAAACGAAATATCGCTTCATAATGCCGCTCCATTTTCGTGCACAAATCCTGATTAATAAAAATCAGCGGCTGTTCCGCTACGAGACGGGAGAGTTTGGCAATATTTCCGCCTTCAAGAGCGCTTGATGCCTCTTTTAGTGTTGCATTCATGTCGATAACGACACCGTTTCCGTCTGAAAATCCGACAAAAACTTTTTCCGCGGATACGCTAAGCGAAGTAATCCCCCAAAAATTGAAATTGAAACATCCCAATTTGATACCGTCTGAATTATTGTAAATCAACAATTGATTACTTCTGGTTCCGAGCAAAACAATATTATCGTTAAAGCCTGACGCGATACGAGTCGGCCATTCCAAGGTAGGATCTCCGATAAATTGTTGCTTTAACAGAATATTGAGGACATACGTCGCTCCAAAGCGGGTAAATCCGATAATTTTATTATGATCTGCCGAGAAGGTTAAAGATTCGACTATCCCGTCCACGCGGAAAACATGGATGATTTTGCCGGCATCGAGGCGGTACAGGTGAATTTTTTTATCCATCGTCGCGATGGCGATACTCGTACCGTTTTTTGAAAATGCGGCACACACAATCGAATCCGAAAGATGCAATTCCCGGATTCGCAGGCGATCATCCGTCTTGTAAATATCCAGCCGACCCGATTCGCTTCCGATTATCAATAAAGAGTTGTCTTCGTTAAATAAAACAACATCCGGCTTAGGCATGGATATGATCGAAAGCAGCTTGATCGGTTCAAGAGATAAAAATAAAACCCGATCATTCGCTTTATCGCTGATCAAAGCGAATTTGCCGTTGCTTGCCATAGCAACTGTTTTGCCGTAACGGTTAATAAAAGGCTCGACTCCTTTCAAATTCGCATGCTTTACATATTTCCCCTCTGCCGAATAACTGTAGATGGTCGGCGTCGAATCGATCAATGTAATGCCCGCTTCATTGATTGACGAAGCGAGGATACTTCTTAATGTATGTATGGATGAGGAGACTAAAGACATTGCTACCTCCAAACCGTTGGGATGTACTAATTGTTTCTCTTTAGTGTTGCAATTATGTTGCAAAATGAAAAATTATGTTGTACTGAAAAATAATGAAGGATAAGAATTTATTTTTTGATATTGCTATCGTTAGAAAAGAGATTCAATAAAATTCAAAATCATAGTTTCTTGATATTTGTTATATCTATTTTATCGGATATAAAAGTTCATAGAGCTCACCGCATTATGAATCCAGAACCGATGCATCATACATATTATGATTTTTATTGCTCAAAACATAAAATAATCGTATCTCAATCTCTATAAAAATATTTCCAAAACGGTATGACACTTATCACATCACTCGTCTCTTCTTGATTATAGGTAATGATGGTTTGCTTGGTCAGGCTGAATTGTTTTGAGAGTTTTTGAAGCCCTCCAAACTCACGCTTGCGATTTTGATCATTCAGTTCATAACACACTTGTATCCCCTCCAACCCATCAAGAGTTTTGATGACAAAATCACACTCAAAATCGTTTTTATAAAAATAGATTTCATATCCGGCTTTAACCAATTCCGTAAACACAAGATTTTCCAACAGTGTCCCTAAATTCGATGAAAAGCTAAAATTCAAAGCAAAAAATCCATTATCGATGAAGTAGGCTTTCTTTTTATTATTTTGCTGTTCTTTGAGCGAATACGAAAACATTTTCATCTCTTGGATAAGATAACTCTCCTCTAAATACGAAACGTACTCTTTGGCACTTTTGTCATGCATACCGATAACTTTACCCAGCGATGAGTATGAATACAGAGTTGCCGGATTGCTGATGAGATAAAAACTGAGTTCTTTGAAACTTTTAAAATCACGGATACCATGGGTAGCCACACAATCTTTTAAAATGATCGTGTCGTAGTAGGTTGAGATGAGGGGGCGTTTTAGCTCTTCGTCAATGGTATAGATTTCGACAAAGGAGCCGTATTTCATCATGGAATCAACCATATTCAGCACTTTCGGGAGCTTTTCTATTAGTTCCATATAGTCATGGATACCTTCAATCGCTAACAACTCCATATAACTAAGAGGGGTAACAAAAGAGGAAAGATACCGTCCGCTCAAAAGAGTAGCGAGCTTTCCGTTTAGAAGCGTGGAGTTTGAGCCGGTAATAAATATTTTAGTGTATTCGCCGCCATCATAAATACTTTTAATGTAATGCTCCCACCCCTCAATCGACTGTACTTCATCGAAAAAGAGATACTTGACTTTTACCTGAGTGATTTTTTCAGCCGTTTGAACGATCTCGTACAATTTGGTCGGTTCATGAGCGTATTGAATAAAAAAAGGATCGTCCAGATTGATATACAAAATTTCTTTGGGATTTACACTTTCGTTAAGGTGGTTAATAAGGAGTTTAAAAAGTGTGGACTTACCGCTGCGGCGTATCCCTTGAAGCACTTGTATATGTTTCGTTTTAAGATTGTTGATGAGGAGGTCTAATATCTCTCGACCGTAAAGATTCGTATATCTATTTTTCCAATGTTTATTCTGAGATAATATTACTTTTTCCATATTTAATTCCTAGATAAATATATATTTCACATATTATACTACGAATAAATAGAATTAAGCAATAAATATTTAACCAAAAAATTTAGATGCACTAGGATGTTTTTTGATTTATTTGGGTTAATTTGAATAAAGGGGTGGTACCAGTGGGCACTACATTCTAGTCCCTATTTTACGATATTTCAAAGAATTTAATATTCAAAAAGTACATTATAAAGTACATTAGATAAATTTCTTATACTGATCCAACTTTATGATTCATCACTAGAAATTTGATACAAATAAAATATATCTTTGTTTATTGTACCTACATAATATTTTATTTATGTTCTAAATATAGTTTTCTCTGACTTATTAAAATTGTTGTATGTCGACGATGTCTTTTTGATATGGATATGCCATTGGCTAGTTCACTGTTGAACTAGCCACTCGACTACTGTATAGATTTTATCTTTGAAACTCGATACAACTTTAAGTTCACACTCCCACACCACCAACACTCGCCAACCCAATTTTTCAAGCACTTCAATGTTACGTCGATCTCTTTCCATATTCGCTTTGAACTTAACCAGCCAAAATTCTTCTCTATCTTTTGGTGTCGTCGCGTATTTGCACCCTTCATGACGATGCCAGAAACATCCATGAACGAATATGACGGACTTATACTTGGGAAACACCAGATCAGGAGTTCCAGGAAGCCCTTTGACGTTCACGCGATAACGAAAGCCAAGCTTATGAAGTGCTTTACGCAGCTTCATCTCTGGACCTGTCCCTTTTTGTCCTACTTTGGACATTATTTTGGAACGCGTCACTTTATCTACAGTGTCCATTGTATCTTTTCAATCACTCCCGTGGCAGCGAGAGCTTGAAAATGTCGATGAAGCCTATCGGGCACATTTCCACCTTCTATCAACACACCAAGCTCCATGTTTCTCTCAAGTGCAGCCGATGTCAAATTAGCACTGGTGATAAAAGCTACCTTTGCATCCGCTACGACACATTTGGCATGAACGGATCCTATGTAACCGTCCTCTTCTTTATCCTCGGATGACCAGAAGTAAAAATTAGCTTGCGGTAGATGCTTCGAGAACGATCCAAGCGAGTCTATGTCGATCTTACCACCATGAGACTTAGTCGACTCGAAGAGTATAGATACCTTCACGCCCCTATCGATCGCTTCTTTGAGCGCAACGATCACTCGCTCGACTTTATAGGCGACAAAGCTGACGATAAAGACATCACTCTTCGCTTGTTGCAACACTTCCAAAAATACCTGTTCCGTACGTCTAGATGGCACCATCGTAGTCGATGGACCTGTCCAAACCATATCTATGGATTGACGTTTTTCGACCATTCCAGCCGTCACGGACGAAGCTTTGATAGCTACTGCGATTTCTTTGGGAGTGATAGTGGAATGATTGAACCACGCTCGTTCGAAATCATCCAAATTTTTTGGTTCTACCAAATGTTCGAATGTCCGTTTTCTTTCTTGAAATCTCTCGAACGATTCCAGTGTCGCTAGGCGTTCCGCCAATGCAAAAACACTATCGGGATGCACTTCCATGACGAGATCGGCGATTACTTTCCAGATATCGTTCACGATCAACTACCGAAACCCGTAAAAAATGCCGTGTCTTTACATTCGAACGTTTCGACAAGCAATGCACGATCCAGATATCGATTACCGCTCTCACATGACGTCTCCGCTACGAAGGAGCATGCATGGCAGGCTGCCGCATGCAAAGATCTATCTTCTCTCGGGTCGTGTTCGGAACATAGAGGATCGGATGAACATATCGTAGAGCGTTTGAGGGCCTGATCGATAAGTCGTCCAAGGTTTTTCGCTTTTCCAAGTTCGACCAAGCCTCCAAGTGTCCCATCTGAGTCGGCGGCAGCTGTATAGATCAAAATACCCGCCATCGGTGATGCTGGATCTTCGTTGGAATAGATCCGCTCTCTAATGCTCGCAGCGTTGTATCCACATTCCAAAGCCATTTCTCGAATCAAAAGATGAGCGAATGTATGCATCATCGCATAACGAATACCCGGGAAACCTCTATCTGGATCGAGACCTCTAGCATTTCTCCATCCCTTGTGACCACTTTCCAATCGCTTGGAACGTTCCTGCACAGAAGAGAGCTTTTCCCATTTTTGTATACTTTTTTCATCGAATCGAATGAATATTCCCTCTCCATGCACTTCACTTGCAGGAACCCATTGTGGAGGAGTTCGTGACAAGTTTGCCCGATGAGGTCTCTCGTCATCACTCATAAACTCTTCAGGAGCCTCTACGCGAGTGAAACCTACCAATGCATTCACTTCACGTAATCTTTCGAGTAGCAGTACACTATAGATCTTATCACGATACATTTTAGGAACGTCTGTCAATACACTCAAGAAGTGTGGCCAATCAGTCGGTGGATTTGGGGATACGAGTACATCCCACTCCGGTCCCTTGATATCACCTTCAGAAACTGTAGATTCACCACTGTCCCCCTTGCGTCTCTTTTCTATGGCTTCCCAGATCTCTTTGGATGTATATTGCTCTATACCTGGAAGTAAATTCCCTTTTTTCAATGTTTTGACGACAAATCCAACTTCATCGGCCGATTCTGAATCGATAAAGTATTCCCATCCATCCATGATCAGTTGCAAGAGCTGACTTCTCTCCATAGGAATCGCCAGTACGGACAGGCTGATCGGAAACCATGTATTGGTCGCACCAAGAAGTACCGCTCTAGGGTCTTCACTACAATCCTCGTCGTAAGTTTCCAGATGAGGATGTCTTCCACGGCAAGCAGGTAAATTCGCTCTTCCTTCTTTACCAAATGCATGCACGAGCGAACGAGCAGCCCCACACGTATCACACTTGACCCATAGATTTTCTGTTTGTAGCGATGCACCACGTTCGAAGAAGCGTAACGTTCCCTTGCATTCAGATTTACCTTGATGCACAAACCAATGCCATGGGAAATCATCTAGATGTCCGTTACGACAAGCCATCATGAAACGTGCTGGAACGGCATCGGAGTTTTTACCTTTTTCACAGTTGGTATGAACGAACCGAGTCGATTCAGGTCGATATAGATTTGGTTTGATATTGAACAAACCAGAATCGTATTCTGCGAGCAATCCACATCGTACACATCTCAGCCATCTGGGAAAAGGTCTGACAGGAACACCAATTTTTGCTTCTGCAGACGATGGATCCACGATATCCTCTGTAGTGAACGGTGGCATTCTCAATCGAGACACCTGTGAACCCAAAATCCTTTTTACCGCTGCAAGGAGTCTGGCCTCTTCTATTGGAGAACACCGACTCTCCTCCCATCGATCCAATCCCATCGTCACAACGGAAAGATTTGGAAGATCGACCAACGCACCTGGTCCATATGTCCAGAGCAATTGACTCGGTCTGACTTGTCCAACGACGTGTTTACTCATGATCGTCTCCATTTTCTTTACGTTTCTTGATTTTCCATTCAGGGGACTGTGTCAATATCGTATCGTCCATGACTAGTTTGACGCCTGGTTCGACTTCACGCATCGACATGGGTGCAGTGAATTCGTTCCAGGATTGAATACCTGGTTTTTTGAGCAATTCCACTACGTCTCCTTGCGCACTTCGCTTGTCGTACCCGAGACGTCGTCCCCCTCTGGCGGCTTCACTTTTCCATTTATCCAAACGATTGAGTATCATGGATTTTGTATGTTCGCCTGCAGCTTTACCTTTCACTTTCCATGCACGATCGGATATTGATTGCGCTGCATCATCTAGGGTTTGCTTGTTTATCTCACCAATTGCATCGGCTCCCGTGTTGGAACTGAGCTTCGTATTCTCTAGACGAAGCATACTGACCATCATCCCAGTCAATCCACGATCGAGTGCACGTGGTGCGAAAGGAGTGACCGATTGCGCCTCGACGTGTTTGTAGAAAGTGGCGTGATAATGTTCGAACGTTTCGTAATGCGATAAATCTCTAGGTCTCGACCATGTCAACACCGTAAATACGAGTCCTGGAAATTGTCGTCCTACGCGGCTGGTTGCTTGAATGTACTCTGCAGTACTCTTTGGCTGACCATTAACCGCCATGAGTCCCAAACGATTGACGTCGACACCTACTGAGAGCATATTGGTAGCCAATACGATATCGACTGCCCGTGTCTCTCCTTTTTGCCATTCTCGTTTGAAAGCGACCTCGAGTTGATCGAGTTTTTTTGGTATCTCTGCACTCGACACCCGTGAAGTCAACTCTTCGATAATCTTGACCGAACGCTGAGAGAGTCCAGGACGCACGACATCACTCATCTGTACACGATACGATCGGGTTTGTACGTCGTCTTCCGACAATCGTTTCATTCCACCGAGTTCTCGCAACGAATTGAAATAGCCAACCGCCGTCATGTAAGGATCGGCCAACACTCCGAAACGATCATAAAGTGACTGTCCCGCTGTCATCAGTGCGACATACAGACGAATCAACACAGCTGGTCTCGAACTACCCGGAGAACAGATGCCGACATATCGTCTTCCAGGTTTATCGACAATGGAACGTTGTACTGAAAAAAAGTTGTCTTCGACATCCAATCCATGAGGTGGAAATACCGATACTTTTCGTAAGAACACGCTTTTGACTTGTTCGTCCGCTTTACGTACCGTCGCGGTAGATGCCACGACTTTTGGACGTATACGTTTGTCTCCTAGACTCCATGTCGCGAGATCGTCCACTGCCGTTTCATACAGCCCCACCATTGTCCCCAATGGCCCACTGATGAGATGGAATTCATCCTGGATGATGAGGTCCGGTGGACGTATCGGAGATATCGATTTGACACCAGTAGCGGGCAATGCACCGCTCTTTTGATGTGTTCCGCTGCACTCGGCTTCTGGCCACAACAATCCATGTCGTGAACATTCACTATTCGCTATACCGAACAGAGTGCGCACTTGCCCCTTCCAGGCCATCATCGCGAACTTGTCGACCGTCGCAATCATCATCGTAGGAGGCCGTCGATAGATCTCTTCGTCCACGACCACGATGGGAATTCCGATCTCTTTGGATTTCGCTTTCGAAAAATCACATCTTCCCATTTTGTCACCACAATAGACTATCGTTCTTCCCACATCTTTAGCAAAACGTTTGACCTCGATATCTCTGCCTTCGGCGATTTCGGAACCACACCAAGGACACGTCGTCAGCTGAGCCGGTGAGCTTCCGCTTTTGCGTCTTCCATTTCGTGTCGCTTCGACCGATTGATGCGATTCTTCAGTCGTATTTGGCGTCACACTCTGTCCAACCCACAATCCGATACTGAATGGTTCGTTCCCCCATGATTTTGGATCGTTACGACGAATCACTTCCATAGCGCATATCAGTGCCGTTCCCCGTTGAAACTGTTGCAATGTAAGGAGTCTGAGCGTATAGCGCATGATAACGGCCAAACCTCTCATCGAATCATATCCGCCGATGTTTTTTTGCAACCGTCGTATCCCCATCGTGAATGCCGCGACACCCAAGTACGCTTCCGTCTTACCACCCCCGGTAGGGAACCAGAGTAGATCGGCATGAGCTTCGATCGAATCCGTACGATCTTTGTGGAGTGGATCGGTCAATGCTGGAATCGATAGGAGCATGAACGCCAACTGAAATGGTCTCCACGATCTATTCTTACGGACGTTATATGTCTCTAGCTCTGCTTCTTCTCCTCTACGTCTAGCAAGAGCGAAGATACTATGAATCCTCTGTGACGCCATCGACTCGTTGGCGAAACGAAACGCTTTCAATGCGTTCTCGTCATTTCGAAGTGTCTCTATCCCCTCTAGCAATCGTGCGTGTATGATTTTACATCGCTCTATCGCGTCGATCGCTGCATTGTCATAACCAATGACATCCTTGCCAATTCGTCCCTCTTGCTCACCGATCCACGCTGTGTAATCCTCAGTCAGTATCATGAGCGCTGTGAGCAGTTTCTCATCCTCAAGTTCAGCCAACACTTGCATATCGAGGAATCCTTCCTCCAGCAGCCGCTTCATGGCCGGACGATCTTCTGGCTCCAATCCAGGTGTTTCGGTAACAGGAATCTCGTATTCAGGCATTGTAGAGGTTCGTATTTCATAAGCATGCTCGACATCGTCACGCTCAACCGACCAGTTTACTGAGACACCATGTCCAACGGCGAACTCCACTCGCTCTCGATAGATCATCTCCAACGATTCACGTTCAGGATCGAACCCGTCAACATCTAAAATCGGACGGCGTCTAAAAATCGATCGTTTCTGAGCGTCGCGTACTGTAATCTGTGGTTGAAACACCCACGCTTCATCCTGATTCTGATCGGGCATTTTCTGGCCATTGACTAGAAACAGCGTCACAAGTCGATCCCCATTGGGAAGCGGTTTTGCCACCGATCCTTGGACGATCACTTCAGGAATATCTACATCTATGATGAATGGCGCTATCGTACGCTCACGTAGCGATATCGTTTTGATTCCTCCCGATGGAATTCGTCTCCAGCATCGCATTGGATTTTCTTTTTCATCCAGACGTTCACTCTTGTCACGGACATATTTTCCCCATGATACATGAACATCGATCGACTCCAGCGACGAATCGACACAAAACGTGATCCCCATCGAAGAGGGAATCAACGATTGATTCTTGGAAGCATCTATCTCCTGTCCATCACCATCGTCCGATTCATATGATCCTTGCGTCGTTGAAAATTCTTCTCCAGGCTGGTGATGACCTTCATAAGGTTTAAATTCCTTGGTTATTTTGCCCGAATCATCTTCTTGATCGTTCACTGTTTCTATCTCATCTTTTACACCACTCATCGGTGAAAGTTTCCCAACTAGATAACGATCACGCACACTCATCCCAACAATCTCTTCGTATGGACCCTCAGCTGGTCCGAGTAAGTCATCCACCACCGCCAATCGGAGCAATTCACGCACATACGCACGATCATGAGCATTCTTTTCATCATCGAATGTTGGAAAAGCAGTGTGGAAGATTCCAGCGGCAGTACGTAGACGATCTACATAGACTTCCCATGGCATACGTGCCATAATCGGAGAGGTAGCTGCGAACGCGACATCGATCGTTTCACTTCCATCGCACTCTATGCTTCCATCGAAATAGTAAATCGTGTGTTCAAGCGTGTAACGGATTCGATATATACGTCCGAATTGGACGAGTCTACAGATGCTTCCATACTCAATGACGATCGCAATCGTATCGCCTTCACAGACTGCATCATACAAGGGATAGCTGATCGGTATCGATAGGGTATAACGATCAAGTTCAATTCCTTCACTTTTCTTGATCAGCCATGCATTGATAGACTTGCTTTGTTCCATGCTTTCAATCCTTTCCATCTCACATCTTTTGTGTGTTCATTATAATCATTTGATCTCGACCAAAGTTCCCAGGTAGCGTTTATTTTCTGCTCTATCTCGTTTACGATACCCCATAGAGTCACAAACGTGTTCTATTTTTTGACAAAATACATCGGCACTCAACTTACTCATCCAAAGATCACCATCAATCGGTTTTTCTCGATTCGTCGTTTGCCATTGTGCTTCGTCATCCAGCGGATGTTCCGGTCTAAATGGATGTATGTTAAAAATTTTATGATCGATTTTCGTTATCCATGCTGCACCAACTTCCGTGATAGCACCCCAAGATGTTTTTGTGTTTTCACTCGTCACAAAAAGGACAAATATTTTTTGATTCGAATAGCTTTCGACGAAAAACTCTCTCAAGTATTCGTACACTTTTCGACCTTCAGGTATACGGCATATTTCATCGTCACAATTCGTGTATAGGATATCATCGACTGGAACATCGTTATGTACGAGCATTTGGTAAACGATATCGGCAAACGGTTTGTCGTTGTATGTCTGACTGATTAATATTTTCTTTTTCTGGGAATCTACAACCGTTTTCAGACCAAGATCTGGGCTATTTTCGTTGATGGATTCTGAAATGACATCTTCGATCGTCGCCAAAGATAATCCGTTCCCAAGTTCAGAAATTTTACTGGCAGCTTTGTGACTCGCATTCTTTCTAAATTGATCTATAGAGTGTCTCAGTTTTTCTTCATTCTGTCGTAAAACTTCATCTTTTTGCGCTTTCTTGTTAGCATTACTCAAATCACTGAACATTTCACGCTTTCTAAGGATTTCCGGCAACAAATCCTTTTTGACATATTCAAGAACATTTATGTACCTCAGATCATCGGACTTGTAACCTTGTCTATTGCTAAGCGCCATATCAGGTAGCTCCGACAATTCGAAAAGGTCCACGTGAAGTTGACCTACGACGTATACTTCATTCAACTTATTTTGACCAACTACAGGTAAAATATTGAATTCACCCATTTTTTTATTTGCAAACAAAGAGATGAAATTGTCAGGAAAATCGGTCATTTCGACTTTACGACCACGTGTCGTCTTGTATGTACCGATCCATCCATCTATTTTCAATGAATACTCATGCTCTACACCTTGATTGTCTTTCAAAACGATGGGAATGACTTTACTCTCTTTGGGAACAACCAATTCAGAATGATAATCAGGATATGAATTAGGAACCAACTCACCGAGCGATAAGTAATCACTACCGAGTGTTATCAAAGAACTGAGCTCCGTCATGATGGTTTCATCGAATTTTTCGACAATCAAAGACTCTGAATCTCTAATGATATGAATGCGAAAGCTAGCATCCACGAGTGGAAAAATTTTCAATAGATTACGCTGGATAACACTCAATGTTTTATGTAATCGATATTCAGGATTACGCATAACGATCGCCGAACCATGATCGACGATATGTTCGAATCTGATATCGGCTTCATCTATCGGCTTTAACTTATTGCCTTCTTCAGGACGACGTGAAAGTATAAAACCCGATTTTTCTCCATTGGCTACAGTCAAGATATCGACATTTGCCGCAACAGATAAAGCAGCCAGTTTCCCGACCCCTTTTCGTCCCATTTTACGTCGTATTCTCGATTTTGAAAGAGACTCATCATCTGATGAACGTGAAACTCCAGCTACATTCAGATATTTGGCAATATCTCCTGCCTCGTATGACATTCCATGTCCATCGTCTTCGACTCTGATTTCATCTTTATTTGCAATAATATAGACGTTTCTAGCATCCGCATCGTATGCGTTGGCGATCAACTCTGCCAAAACGTAATATATGTTTGTGTAGAGGTTTGGTCCCAACAATTCCAAAATACGAGGATCGACATTAAGTTGATATTCTTTCATTCAATAACCTTTACTTCCGAGTCTTGTTTTATCGTCTTTAGACGCTTATCAAATTCTTCCCAACGTTTTTGGTCAACATCTTTTACAAATGCTACAAGTCCTGATAGATGATTATGAAAACCATATGCTGACTCAAATTTTTCATGAGCAGCAGTCTCTTCCAACCCATATTTTTGAGATGCATGTAATAAACGATCTATACGTTTGTATGTTTCCTTTGAAAGTCTAGGAATAGGCCCATCAACCAATAATCCAAGAATTTTTTTTCTTGAACCTGGGCCTGCAATTCTCGTTTTATCTGGATTTTCTAAAAATCGGTGTTTTCTTATAGTTCTAATGACATGGTGTTGAATGTTTCCAATTGATAATGCAGGAGAAATATAACTTGCAGAAATTGTGATATCATCAGCATATCGCGTATATGTGAATCCATATTGTGATGCAAATTCACTTAGATCCTTGTCTAAATCGAATGCAGCTAGATTTGCCAACATCGGACTTGTTGGAGCGCCCTGAGGTAAAACTCCAATAATACCTTTTTTCTCCAAATGCGGATAATCTATTTTTTCCTTTAAATTAAACAAAAAAGTAGAATCCACTCTATGCACCAATACTCTTTTAAAATCTTTTGGAAGGCGAGTTGTTGTGCATAATCTAGCTAATTCGAAAGACAATAGATTCGAATAACCAAGTTTTTTGAAAATGTTATATACAGTCATTTCCGTTACTGAATAGAAAAAATCTTTTAGATCGAAGTGAAAAAGCCAGCGTGCTTCACAATGTTCTTTAGCGCATTTATGAATTCCTCCACTAGAATGAAATGCAAATGATGCTGGATGTGGTGTAACTTTTTGAAGTAACTCTGAATTGATAAATTGTTGAACATCATGTAAACGTCCATTGACTGCATGAATAAAACGACGTCCGCCCGAACGTTTTTTTATATCAAACATTTTATAGTTTGCAGCCTCACGCTTGCGTCTCACTGTATCTTGTAAATAGTTGTAGTCAGTATGAGTAATTTTAGCCAAGTGGCCAAGAGTAAAAATAACAGGAAGATTCGAGGTCATCAAAGATTGAGCATAGCGTTGCAACTTTATCGCTTTCTCATCACCTAGTTCTTTGGTGGCTTCAGCATAGAACGAATGTATCGACCAGCTTTCCATTCACCTCTCCTTAGAGCCAGAATGGCCATGAGTGTCATGGTCCATACGAGGCTTCGAAGGTAAATGGGGCATGACACTCACGGACGGCGAAGCCGTCTTAGCGTCAGATCTTTCCAGAGAAGTTTCTCCAACTTCCCCATCTGCAGACAATGAATTATCTACAAATTCTGTCCATTCCATTGAATTTTCATCGTTTGGTTTGGACGGCTGAACTTCTTGCTGACCGACATTTAATTTTAGCGGAATATACATTGATCTGTCATAAATCTTTTTCTTACTCAGAGTGGAATTTTTAATTAAATAATTTCTTCCAGCTTCCGAAATTCTGTTACTTGCTGTAATCAAACCAAATCTTTTTGCATATTCGTATAATTCAGCCAACGGCGCATGATCTAAATTCAATCTGATAGCTAAAGATGAACTATTTCTGATACCAATTTTGATTAGTGATAAAAATTGAACCATCAATGGTGAATATTCATTCCCTGTAACTTTTGTAGCCCGTTCCAAAAGTGGTTGCAACCAAGTCCCAAAGCTTCTTTGCGGAAAGAGTGGCTTCCATGTTTCATTTTCGAACCAAAATATTCCAGGAATATTATTGGGAACACTATGGTAAAAAACAATATTTGACATTGTCCTACCAAAGCCCTGCCTGGCCCACTTTTTAATAGCCTTGATTGAACTACATAAATCTTCAAAAGAACTGTGTTGATTTCCCCATCTAGTGGACAAAGCATGAATGTCATATCGTAATTTGCTATGAAATGTGACCTTCGAGAACTTGGAATATTTATGAGTCCTATGCTCTGTACCAGGTAAAGATTCAATTATTACCTTCTCCGCTTGACTTGTACGAGCGAAAGCAACGATATGAAAATGCAATAAATTTAAACTATCCCAACTTTGTAATGTCTTTTTGCTCATCATCAATTTGATAAACTCAGATACACGATCACCACTTCCTATAGAATCATCAATAAGAATAATATTATGAATTGATTTATCCTTCATAATGTGAATAGGTGGATGGTCAAAAAAAATTTCTTCTTTCGTTTTATAAATATTAGCTAATATTGAACACACTAAATCCTCACTCCCAAGTGTTTGAGCAGGTCTTTGAAGTACTGTACCATCAGCATTCCACAATGAAGTAACGTCTGGATGAAACTTTCTAACTGCATATACAGCGTATTTTTCATTTGGCAACTTATCCAATTCGGATTTTAGCCATAGCGAATATGTATCAGTTGACACAAAACGTAAATGAGACAAACAATTAATAGCAATATTTTTTTTATCTTCCGGAAATTGAACAAGCCACTCTTGAATTTCTCTGGATGCTAGAATCATTTCAGCAGTGATAGTTTTCAAAATATTTGGCATCAAAACAAACTCCCCTGCCCACTATCATCTTTCTTCTTCGCTGTCACTTTTGTAACTTTAGGCTTCTTCTTGTCCCACAACCCTTCAGCGACTTCGGCTTCGTATCGCTCCTGATTGATCTTATAAAGTCGACGTAGTATCTCTAGACGTGCGCTCTCGTTGATCGTGTAGCGGACCCGATCGTTTGCAGGCAGATACGGTACTTCGTGAAAATTGTGACCAAGATCTATATCGTCCCAACCGTACGCCGATCGAACCGCTTCGTCGATGCGGCGATGGAGGTCTCGTAATTCGACGAAGTCGTTTTTTGATTCTATGGGATTGTGAAACGCATTGTAGAGCTTTGTCAGGCCGATATCCAATTCGATCATCATCCGACTGCGCAGTACATGATATCGTTCTCCCAGCTGTTCGAGCTCCACGATTTTTGGATTCTTGAAATCAAATAGATCAGGATTCGAGGGTAAAATATCAGGAAAAGGAAATGTTTCAAAGCAATCGGAAGGAGTGTATCTGACTGTGCTGGCTCCCATATTAGAAGCTTGCTTCCTTACCCAAGAATCATGAAAATTCGAACTTAACAAAATAGAATAGCAAACATTTTCATAGGCAAAAATGCCTGTAGCATGCGTGTAAACTCCACTATTTTTTATGAATATAGGAATAATATATTTTGTTACTAAAGAAATTCCAAGCACCCTGTGCATCGGCTCATTTGGGTATACAAAATCACTCGGATGTTTCTCAAAATTCGATCCCCGACCGATTGCATGGTAAAGTGCAGGTGTATTTTCAGCAAATCTCCACCACCTTTCTCGACGCTCCTTACGATTCAATTTATCTCTATCGGGTTTGACCTTTTCTTTAACTTGTTCTAATAATTCAGGATATTTTGAAACTCGTTCAAGTGGCCAATCCCAAAAATTAATAACAAATCTACTAGGTTCTTGTATAGGTGAACTATTAAGGTTGTCTCCATTAATGTATGGAAAAAGCACCTCTTTGTAATGTGATTTCTCTTGCAATATCGCTTTAGCTTCGTCTAGTGACATTGTGAACCCCATCCCCAAAACGTAACTCCCTATAAAAGATCGTTTTTCATTGGCTTTAAGAATATTAGGCTTACGATCGTCTTCTGCCGATAAAAATGGGCTGATTTTTTCTACTTCATGATCATTCAAAAACACTTTACCATTCCATGCATCTTTGACATAATGAACACGACTCGTCACGACTGCCGCTGCTCCTGGCCAAGGTTCGTTTGGATAGGTGGCGTAGATAGTGCCTTCTTGAGAAATTTGTGCTAAGCCGACTTCTCGGGTGTCCCCCTCGGCAATGGTGTTTGTGGCGAGTAAGCCAAAGGTAGCGTTTGGACGCAAGAGATTCGTTACATGCAAGAAAAAATAGGCGACAAGATCGGCGCTTCCTCGTGCACCTTTTCCGAGCCAATTGACCATGTATTCCCGGTAAGCATCACCAAAAAAGCCTGTAAGTTTTTGTCCACCCAAAAACGGCGGATTGCCAACGATCGCATCGAATCCACCACGTTCAACCAATACTTCTGGAAATTCAAGTACCCAATGAAATGGTCTACGCGGTGATTCACTCTCTGGCAGATCAATGGAAAGTGAACCGTTGGCAATAGCGTGCAAATGTTCACCCGCCACAGGATCGCCATCCAGATAGGCTCCTACATCACCAGAGAGAGATGAGAGTGTAGATTCGAGAAGCTTCGCACTGTTTCCGACACGCAACACTTCTCCGATCATCGCATCGGCGATGAGTTCGATCTTCGCGATCTTGGCCTTGGCCTCTGCATCCAACCGTTTCATAGCCTCGATATCGTGAATGTCTCGTATAGGGATAGAGCGAAGACGTTTACGCAAATCAATTGCCTCGTTCACTGCCGATTCTATGTTCTGAGCGAAGAGTGATCGCTCTGTTTTACTATCAGGGTTCATTCTAAACGTGATGAGGCTCTCTAGTTTATCGATACCAAGTAAACTGTCACCTGAACGGAGGTTATGATCTAAAAAACCAAACGGTCTGCCTTTGGCCAATGTAACGAGCCATATAGAAAGTTTGGCAAGTTCAACTGCCATAGGATTGAGATCCACACCATAGATACATCGCTCCGCAACGAGACGACGTGCACTCATGAGACGTTCTTCCATGTTGTACGGCATCGGATCGGCACCACCGGAATTGTCTATCGTATCCCCTTCTGCCGTGATGAATCGTCCCTCAGATTCTTCCATCCCCCATGCTTCGACAAGACGCTCAGAGAGCCAACGACACACCTGTACCAAAAACGCACCCGATCCCATCGCAGGATCACAGATCTTCAGATCCAACAGTTCGGATGATGGACGGAGTTTCCACTCCTCTCTCGGTGTCCCCTCCGATGGTCCGATATAGACCACGGGTTCGAGTGTCGTGATGACGACTTTTTCAGCGAGAGATTTTGGTGTGTAATGCGCTCCCGTCTTGCTCCGATCGTCTCCCAAAGCGACAGCGAACGATCCTGCTGGATAGACGATGAAATCACCCCATGCGTCTTTACGCAATAGATAGGCGAATGGTCGTATTCGCTCCGCCAGAATCATATTGCCGCCACATGCCAAAACGATCTTAGCGAAGACGTCGTCACTGACCTCTTTTTTAAGTCCGTTTTCGATCGCTTTGACACTCCGTTGCGTCAGTTCTTTGAGTGTTTCGATCGCTTTGGCTTCGTTAGTGAGGAGTGCTTCGAGAGCTTCCAATTCTATATTCGTATTCTTGGCTTTTTTCGATCCATCGAGTCCCAAAGTCACACTGTCCAATCGTTTGACGGTATATTCCAGTAGTCCCTCGTAAACATGTCCGATCTGTTCGACATCGAGTGCTTTGTACGAAAGTGCCAATGCACCAGTGGAGCGTTCCAATACCTGCAATGCGTTGAGAAGTAACAACACGGTACGATTGTCGATTGGCAATGGTTCCGCCATCGTTTGACGCCAGTCACTTCCTTTCGGACGTCCTTCGAGAAATGCAAATCTATCGGGATCGAACAACGATCCACCCAATGCCGGCATCCGTAGAGACTCTTCTTCTATCCCACCGTACACGGCACGAAATACAGCCAACAACCTCGACCATGCATCATGGCGGCGCTCCAGTACTTCTGTACCATGACGATCGGCTTCGTGTTCCAAATCCATTCGTAGCTTCGATACCGCATAAAACTGATCGTATGCAGGTACGCCGAGTAGCAGTAATCCACGCTCTTCTGCAGAGAGAATGAAGACCAACCTCATCATGACAGTCAGTCCCGCTTCATAAAGCTCGGTAGGCGTAATATCATGCAGTAACTCTCGATTACGATCCTGATCGGCTTTATCCAGACTCTGAACCAATACCTCTACCGCACGTCGTACTTGCTCACCTAGAGTATTGGTCAATTCCGATCCATGAGCGAGCGAAGATTCCAGCATAGATTCGAGTCGCTCTTCACTAGGTCCATAGAAACGGCGAATACCCAACAGGGAAACGAATGCTCTGAATGTCTCCGGTTCCTGAAACCATAATCTCGAATACCAAGAGATATGTGCCGAGGTGGAATCCAATGGAGCATTTATCAATGTCCATCGCTCACCATCGGTGATCAATCCCAACCGCACATCGTTCGCACGACATAACGACACCATCCGCTCGACTAATGGTGCTGGCCAGCCATCTTTTGATTCCACTTTCTCGAAATCAGTTCCGACGCTCTGGATGGAAACAAACATCGCTGATTTTCTATCCTCGCTCGATTTGAGGATAAAGTCGGGAGTAAAAGTACCGGTATGCATCTGAGAGGTGTAGACAACTCTGTCCTCCGTATCGTTAGGCACGAATACCCTTCCATCGAATTCCAGAGCCTCTTCGAACACCATACGAATCCATTCGCTGTGAATCTTCTCCAACAACGAGTCGTTCGTTTCGATCGCTTCATACCACTCTTCATAGGCTTGACGCAAGCGTTTACGAATATAACTATCGACAGCAGGAAGTCCTTGAGGGAAGATGACATTGAGTGTTTCGACGCTCAAAAATGGTCCGGATACATCCATAAGAGAAAGCCATTGAGTGTGATACGTCATCTGTAATCCTTTTCGACCATCGCTCTTGAGACGACGAACAACACAGCTACTGGGAATGTACGATCGGCGATACCCTCATAGCGTCTCTCGATCGCTCTAATCTCTTGTTCTTTTTCCGATGGTATACGCTCTAGTCTACGTCGTAGAGCCTCGATATCTCGTCGAAGCTGATTGCGTTCGTCCTCTTCAAATCCTGGCAGCAACAACTGCTGAGGCATATTCTCTTCGCGTAGTTCACGTGCGATGTTACGCTCCAACTCTTCAAGCACTTGGAGTAAATCAGCCTTTTCACTCTCTTTGCGACGCATCAAGGTAGTCTCCAAATACTTCAATCGGTCATTCGACCTTGCCTCGACCGTTTTCATCGTAGCGTCTTCTGCATTTCCAAAACGTTCTTTCAACATATCGAAGAGCTTATCACTCGGGGTACAAGCTTGCGAAGAATCCAAAAGTGTCTGCAAGCGACCTTGCTGTGGTATACGAACGAATCCACTTGGCTTGAGTTCACCGCCCGAGAGTGTAATCTCTTCATGAAGACGATGATGATTCCCACCCATGACAACGAGACGTGACAGTGCGATGACTACCGGATGCTCCAAAGGCTCATCAACCACTTTCACAGCGACACGGTGTAGTTTCTTGACGTCGTCGAGCTTCCAGAGTTCTTCACGCAACAGTCTCAAACTCATCTGCACCAATCGATGATTCAAATGTGCGAGAACAACATCGTCTCGACCTTTGGCCTTTTCATGATCGAAAGTGATCGGTCGACGCACTCCAGTATGTGGATGCTCCAATCCTACTGCAGCTCGTCCCCATGATCCAGCCAATGCTGGAACTTCATAAAGATCGTTGCCAATGGAACGCAATGGCGGTTTTTCAGCGAGCTCCATTCCCACGCTTACAGCTCGTGCAATGTGATCGGCAGAGAGATGAAAATCCTCACGCGCTTCGAGAAGCTTTTCATGAAGTTTCTGCACACGTTCTTTCAATTTCCGCTCTGAAACGACGAATTTACGAGCACCTTCCGCTTTCGATTCTGCCACTCTGGTATCGAGATCGACTCTCTTGCCCAGCATTGCCTCTTCGATCTGAGCTGCGATTACAGGCCCTACACTACCAAGATCTTCACGGATACGATCAATCTTTTGCACAGCGCGCATCAAAAATTCATGGTCTCCTTCAATCGATCCGGATGCCGACTTACCAACCGGATGCCATATGACCACTTCATGATGTTTTTGACCATGTCGGTCGATACGACCATTGCGTTGTTCGAGAACATTTGGATTCCAAGGGATCTCGACGTGGATCATGTAATGACAATGATTTTGAAGATCTATCCCTTCCGAGGCAGCATCCGTGGCGAGAAGGATTCTGACCTTTGAGACCGAAGGGTCTGCCTGAAACGCTGCCTTGATCTTTTCACGATCATCGGGAAGAATTCCTCCATGTAGCATCATCAGACGATCACCACCATAGCCGTGTGTCGAAAGAATTCGTTCCAACCAAGCGTGCGTAGCTCGATATTCAGTAAACAAGATGACTCGGCTCTCATTCCATGATCCACTAGGTTTGAGATATTCACCCAACCATTCTAAAATCGCTTTGGCTTTTGAATCGACTCGATTTTTCTCGATCTCAGCCCAATTCGTCAATTCCGAGAGAATACTTCGCTCATTGGCAGCCAAAGGAGCTTCGACACTGATAACAGCTTGCATCGCTTCATTCTGAGCTTCTTCTGCCACCGAGTCGTCCGCATATTCTTCCTCAGCTCTCAAGATAGCTGTACGAAGGATTTTTTCCTCGAATCGATCGTCTGTTTTTCGTTCTCTCTTGTTCTCGATCGTTTCACGGTGCTTTTGGATTGTCATCGCGAATGCGGCAGGTGAAGAGAATAGCCGTTTCTTGAGAAGTTTGTGAACGAATTCAGTACCGTACTCAAAACGAGTACCCTTGACAGTCACTGATCGACTTTTGGTGAATTCATCGAGCAGCTTGTGTATACGGTGCTCTTCATCAGTATAATCAAGTTCCAATGCTTCGAGCCGTCGTGTAGGATAGACAGAATTTCCTTGTGCATCAACGATATCACGCTTGAGTCTACGCACCATAACGCGCTGGAGCTGTTTCTCATCCGGCATTACACCTCTGGCAAAACGCTGATCGTCTAGGAGTTCGAGAAGTGAGGTGAACGATTCTTGATAGCCGTTGTGCGGTGTCGCAGTGAGGAAAAGTCGATGTTCGAAATGTGGAGCGATGGTTCGTATCATTCTGGTACGTTGGCTTTCGAGTGCATAGTACGTAGAGCTCGAAGGAGCGACGTTGTGTGCTTCATCAACGACGAGGATATCGAATTTTCTAGGATAGGTGACACGGTCGGGTAAGATGTCTTTGAATCGACGCATTCCTTCCCCCGATTTGACCCAATCCATCGATGTGATGAGTCGTGGAAACGATGTCCAAGGGTTGGCGTGGATACCCCTCTCGCGTCTGAGTGTCTTGATGTAGTCGGTATCGACGATACGAAACTCAAGACCAAATTTTTCCCACATTTCGGTTTGCCATTTGACTTGTAGAGATGCGGGACAGACGATCAACACCGATCGCGCACGATGACGAACCAACATCTCTTGGATGACGAGTCCCGCTTCGATCGTTTTACCCAAACCTACATCATCGGCGATGAGGAGATTCGCACGTGCCATCTCGACAGCACGAACCAATGGATCCAACTGATAGTCTTCTATCGCTATACCACTGCGAAAAGGTGCTTGTAGAAACGATCTATCGGCATTGGTGATCGCTCCCCAACGTACCGCATCCAAAAATGCTTCTAGCCTATCATGATCGTCCCAGCCTGTGATACGTGGCAAGCCTGCCTTTTCGAGGACTCTCGCACCCGGTTCTATTTGCCAGACGATCTGTAACTCTTCACCAAGCGCATCTTCATCGAGAGAAGAAAGTGTCACCAGATGCTGCATCTGTTCATCAGTCCCCATCGTGGAACCCATCACTTCACTGACCACCCACTGTCGTCGTCTAACTTCGACGAGTTGTCCAGCTTCAGGTACTAAATTCAGATATTCAAATTCTTTCGTGTCAACAACACTCATAAAATATCGCTTGGCGAATATTTCTCCAAATGAGCCAAAATGCTCTTCCCAATCACTTCACCGAGTTTAACAGGAACCGCATTACCAATCATACGCCCAACTATCTTTTTACTGATCTGTTTTTCGGGAGAGACGAATTTGTAATCTTTTGGAAATCCTTGAAAGATAGCTCCTTCTCGAAGCGATATAGCACGATGTTGTTCTGGATGACCAAAACGTCCATTTCCAAATCCATAGTATTGAGTCGTCATGGTTGGTGCAGGTTTATCCCATGACATACGTGCATAAACTCCGGGGTAAGATTTTCCAGAAGCTTTCTTGTGGCAATCGGCAACGAGATCTTCGCTCCAGTCTCTCCATGTACCACCCTGCCGCGATGCACGAATACGCTTCTTGTTCAATTCTGAAAGTGCCGAACACTGATGCAATGGATCTTCAGAGTGAATTTCTCCGTCTCTCAACCGGGGTAAATCACCGATGACATCTTTCACTGTTTGTATTTCTACACCAAGTTCTTTAGGTGAAAGTAATCCTATTTCTCCCAATCGTGATGCCAGGAGAACAAGACGACGACGACTTTGCGGAAGTCCAAATTCTGCCGAATTAACAACTTTATAACTAACGTAATAGCCCGCTTCTTCCAGATTATCGACGAAGGTGTGGAAAACATCTTGATTTACCAAACCTGGAACATTTTCCATCGTAACAAGATGTGGTTTCGATTCACCAACAAGACGTGAAAACTGCATTAGTAACCACCAACGTTTATCGGTAGAACAGGCTTTTTGATTGTATGTGGAAAAAGTTTGACAAGGAGCGCATCCAGCTAAAAGTTTGATACCATCGCTATTAAAGTAGCTATGAATATCTTCTCCAGTAATGTCTTCAACGGAGCGGTTCAAAAATTTGGCATCATTGTTCGCTTCATAAGGAAATTCACAATTCGAATCGATATCGACACCAAGTTTGACATCGATACCTGCTTGTATCAATCCGTGAGTAAGCCCCCCTGCCCCACAAAACAAATCGACTGCACTTACCAATCTACTCATCTAAAACCTCAAATTCTTAAAAATATCCATGATTGTTTAATATTATTTTCTTACACCAGTGAATGCGATGACATCACAATTTTCGAGTGATTCTCGTTCACCTAGATCTATCAGGTCATCACGATAAAGCTTTTCAAGAGTATCCACTGTATTCGCAACAAAATACTTGTCATCTTGAACTTCACCATCGAAATTTTCCATGACTTCACTGCAATCATCGAACTCGACAATACCGATAAAAAAGTTTGCACCATCTTTCTGGATCATTTCAATTGAAGCCATTTTTATACCTTTTATTCTGGGTGTATAGATGTGATATTGTATTATACAATGCGTTCTCCAATGAAACAATTTTATGCATGAAATTTCGGAATTAGGAATAACAGTATTGACATTATTTGATTAATTTCAAGCAATATCATAACTGGTACTGCGTCCACCCGCACCACGGCTGACAAGAAATCCTTTTTCCAACAGATCACTCAAATCACGGCTCGCGGTAACACGGCTGCAATCACACATTGAAGCGTATTTTCGAGCATTCATTCCACCTTCAAATCCTTCTTTGCCGGCATCTAAAAGGCGATTGAGTACTTTCTTCTGTCGTGAATTGAGATCGGTGTTGATATGAAGCTGCCAGAATCGTACTTTGGCTACAACCTTTTCGATTGTTCTATGGGCATTTTGTTGTGCGGTAAGAACGGTCTCTAAAAACCATCCTATCCATGCGGTAATGTCTATGGTGCCGGTCGTCGTTTGCTCTAAAACATCATAATAACCTCGTCGACTGTCGTTGATTGCCGAACTCATCGAATAGAGACGCACAGAACTATTTTCAGCTCGACTGAGCATCATATCCGACAATGCACGAGCAATACGTCCGTTTCCATCGTCCATCGGGTGAATGATGACGAACCATAGATGAGCGATAGCAGCGCGTACATAACCGTTTTCATCATTTAGAGTATCAATAAAATCAAAAAAACGTTGCATCTCTTCTTCGACTCTATCGCGTGGCGGAGCAACATAATGAACTTTTTCTTTACCGATACATCCTGAAACAACCTGCATCGGTTCTTCTCCTCGATAGGAAGCAACATTGATCTTGTGCATACCGGAGTATCCATTTGGAAAAAGTGCCGCGTGCCAGGAGAATAATCGATTTTCATCAAAAGCTTTTGGTGCATTTCTGGAGGCATCAAGGAGGATATCGATTAGTCCATCGGTTTGAACGGTAGAACGGTCTTGTGATTCATACGGAATTCCAAGTTTTTTAAAGATGGATGATCGGACCGAGTCTCGTGAGAGTATTTCGCCTTCAATCTCAGAAGTGGTTATGGCATCGAGTGCAAGGGTTTCACTTTGCATCTCAAGCAGGTGCTCTTCACTCAATCCCTTGCAAATACCATCGAGCAATCCTTGCTGATATCGGATCTCTTGTAAGAGAGTCTGAGATTGTGTCAGGTCATAAGTAAAGTGTGACCAATTACTATTTTGCCAAATATAGGTTTGATACGTTTGCATAAATTAATTGTATCATAATTTGATATGATTAGTGACGTTAATCATTTCATTAAAATATTTCATCCTAAATAATGCTCCGTCACCGAACTTCTAAAGTGCTTAATTTCCCATGAAACACCTTGAAGTGATTCTTCATACGAATACCCTGCCCTTTGATATTCACGTACCCTGCGTTGGGCATAGGTCCAACGAAATCCGTGACTAGATTCACACGGGACTCCATGATATTTACATACATTTCTAATCTCTTCTGCGTATGCTTTATAATTGATTTTGAATTTGCCATCCCTCTTGATAATAGCTTCGATTTCTTGATATGTTTCAATATCAACTAAGACGTCCCCTATTTTTCCACCTTTTTCTTTTGTTTCTATGACTCCTACTTCTTTTCCAGTAATGTTATCAATCTTGTAGCCATGTAATTGCTCAGCCTTTATCAGACAAATTCCTTCGGCTCTTGCACCGCCTTGGACCTGTATGGATGCCCCTGTACTATATAAAGGGTTCGTCATTGAAGCAATAAGAGCGTAAGGATTTTTATAAACGCGATTGTGATAGCCATTGGCAACTTGCTTTAATGTACGAGCATTATTTAGTGTTTGTTGTCGAATATTGAAATCATACTCACGTGATTCACCGTATTTAATTGTTGTGTATCTTATGAGTGCTTGTTCAAGTTTACCTAATGCTGTAGAGAGTTTTTCGAGATACTGCTTTGTAGGGTAATATTCAATTTTATACGCCATGTAGGCTTGAATGTGTTCAGCATCAATTTGTTCGAAATCTTTGATTTGCCAATGCTCTTTTAGATAATGACCGAAATTATTCCAAACTGAACGGTATGTTTCCATCGTTTTATAGCTGGTGACACACTGAAAGTTCGGATGTGTATGATCAACCCGTTCTTCTTTTTTGGCACCCTCTACGAATAGCACTTTCACCAATTCGGCCGTTTGCCAATCAATTGATCCTCTCATGGTAATTTCTCTTGTTGAAATCGTTTATTCCCATCAAAAATATGGGTATGGTGTTGAGTCAATATATCTTTTCATGGCCAGGAAAAGCGGAAACTGGTTTGATTGATTTTACGAATCATAACAATCGCTTCTTGGAGCGTCACGGTGTTAAAGTCCGGTAACTTTCTTTGATTTTGGGTAGTCCGATAATGTTCAGATCAAAATAACTGAAGCGAATCGACGCTTACGTGTATGAAGAGGAAGCTACTCCCATGTCTAAATGTAAAAAACAAATAGAAGAGAAGTTTAACCGTAAATTTGTAAAGTTCAGCGTGTTACAGTGTTGTGAGATACGGTCTATTCTATCGATACCCTCCGTTTCCTTCGGTAATGTTTCAGACGCTATAAATCCCTGAAACAAGGATTTCTATCGAAAAAACTTTATAGTTTTAAAAGATGGGGAATTTACAGATAAATTTACAGAAGCTTTCCAAAAAAGTTTACACATTTCTGAAATTTATTTAGGAAGAAATTAGCAATATTAGTCACGGAAGATTAATTTAGTAGCTTGAAAAATCTGCCTATCAACGATCGTTTCAACCATTGATCTTGTGATACTTTTATTGAGCGTTTTACGATGTTTACGTATCATGACCAATCGTATCCAAAAAATTGGATAGCGATAGTAAATCATCCTTGCGATTTCATAATACAGCGGTGTGGCATCACTATTTACGAATGCAAGAATTTCTAAATCTAACTCATTAACGAGTTTTTTATCATGTTTGCTTGCTAAAGCTTCCATGAACATTTTTTGAAAATATATAGGATCTTTTTTTGGCTTTCGAATCATCTTAATACCCTATCAACCATGCAGGATGAACAATGTCGCATTTGATGATGATGTGATTTAAAATCTCACTGTTTGCCTGCGCTTCAATTCTATTGAATTCATAGTTTTTTACGGTGTTGTCATTATGATGACAAATTAATGATAAGGCTGGATTTGAACTTTTTAAGTTCAAAAAAAACTCACATTTACCTATATGATATTTTATTTCTTTTTCCAAATCCTTTTTAACAAATGCACTGAAGATATTTTTTACTCTCACGATATCGGTCCAAGTGTTCACTACATTACAGCCTTGTGATTGAATTGCGTTCACACTCCTGACTATTTGTCTAAAGTTCTCGCTATCAGCACATACTTCGACAAGACATTCCAAGTCATCTTTTAGTATGAATTTATCCATTTTTCTTTTCCTTACGCGCCAGAATGGCTTTATACTTTTGAAGCTCCAGCTCCAATTCATGTCGCTGATCACTTACAGCACGGATTTCCAAAAATACCTGTTTTATATAAGCTGTCTCAGACTTCATAACTTGAATGAGCTCATCTTGGCGATAATGACAAGTTCGTGCTCCCAGCTCAAAATTTTCCAAAAGAAATGAATGCTTTTTTTCCAAATCCTTCAGTTGTTTATCCATAAACTCTGTTAATCGATCTTGAACTTGAGTTTTAATGGTGTTCATGATTGAATAAAATTTTGCAATCATAAGCACTGCTGCAATAAATGCTATTAACGAAATTATAGGTACAAGCATTTGCCTAGACCTCCTTAATCGTCTGATAAAATTCTCGAATTGCAGTATGGGATATCTGAAAACGATGATATGTTTTCAGATAGTTAGCTACTTCGCGAAATGAGTAATTCTTCTCTTCAATCAAATCTTTGATAATTCCTTGTAAATTCAAAAGCTTTTCACGCTTTAAATTAAATCGTGGTTTTCGCAATTGCTTCGCACGAGTTTCTCCAATTTTACGCAAAAAACCGAAATTTCCGGATCTATTTTTACGATTCGTTATCTTCGATTGAGCAATCATCTCTTTGATGGCCAAATGGAATGCAATCAGATCAATCAAAATGAGATCACTAACGCGCTCTTCGCTTTTCAGTCTATGGAAATGATTTTTTTTGAGCTTGAACACATCTTGGACAATTAAATCGTTCTGATGTGCTAACCAGCGGAGACTCTTTTGGCGGTCACCTAAGCTCATGGAAACTGATTGGTTAATTAGTTGATTCAGTTCATTTAAATCCATAAAAATATTTCCTTCCCGCCTGTAAGTATTTTATGATTAATACTTCAATTACGATCATCTTCCATCCTTGTAGTGTGCTTGTAAAATCTGAAAAATAACCGAATTGTCAACATCGGTATTACTTCTGTCCTCAAAAAATATACGACTCATTGTCACCCCCTTAACCACATAAGCAATCTCTTTATGAATGCCTTGAATATTCACGCCAAGCCCAATCAAACAATTTTCGTCAAAATCTTTTAAAATAGGAATTTCAACTTGTTTTGTATTTTGCTCAATCATAAAATCCTCCCAATTTTCCATTGTTTTTTTGTCATTATTGAGTAATCTGGCAAAGATAGTTTTTCGCCAAAGTCGCTCAGATTTCCGAGGCTTTAACCCATCTTGCTTTAACCATTCGACAAATTGATCAAACAGTTCGAGCGATACCTCCATTCTTCTTCCTCTTCAGTATTTGTTATTATTATTGTGTAAACTATTTTGTCACCTCGCCAAAATGCTTTTTACACACAGTCAAGATTCTTTACAGTTTGCGTTTTTCCAATTCAAACATCACAAAATTTTCATACCAAGTCTGTGTCGTTCGCAAATGCTTTGTCTCTTTATGAACTTCAACAATCCCCTTGATCTCAAGCTTTTTGATGATTGTTTGAGCTGATTGACGCGACAGTCCAAAAAAGCCTCCGATCGTTTCCCGCTTCGCATAGCACCATCCCATTACAGCGCCAGCCGGATTGTGAGAAAGGTGATAAATGCAATCTGCAATGCAATAATCATTGTTCGTCAAGTCAAAACGCAGCCTTGGATCATGTAGAATCGTGGTAAATCCAAGTTTTATTTTTTCTTTTTTAGACATGCCAATTTCCGTTAATTACAGCAATGATTTCACTCTCTTTCCACGCACTTACCCCTGGACTTGGTTTTTGTGGTTTTGGGAAAATTCCTTTTTTAATATTTGCATAAATTGTTGAGTTTGAGAGGCCTGTCCGGTTTTTCACCTCGCTAATCCTTAGCAATCGATCTCTATTCATTTGAGTCCTTTTAGTTTGATTTGGATGAGAGTATTATTCTATAAATTCATAATCAATGCTATAATTTATTTTAACTTTAAAGTTAGAAAATGAGGTTGTAGATGCAGGTAGAAAAAGCTAGAATTAATGTATTTTGTCAATTATTTGAGCTATATTCTGAAAATTCTAGAATTGTAGCTAGTCGTAAAATCAAAATGCAATATGAAAAACTAAAGCGTTTTGAAAAACTATTTAAGATTATGAAAACTGAAGATATTGAAACTTTGTTAAAATTCATTGATGGTGAAACTAATGAATACACTTTGTACCTCAAAAGAGAAGAAGATACTATCGAATCTTCAAGTAGCATTTTGATGTCTATAAAAATTGGAGATACAACCTGTAAAATCATCAAAAAATCCAATCAAAGTAAGGATCAAATCATCAAAAAACGAAAATGTCAATTGACTAATCCCGAATATGATACTTTTGATAAAGAATATGATTTTGATTTATGGGTGGAATCTTCCTTCAAAGAGCAAACAAAATGGCACAGTCTTGAGGCTTACAAAGCCCTATGCAAGGGTAAGTCAAATAATGATGTTAATTATTTAGAAGCTGAGTATTTATTGGAAAATAATTTATCAGATACAGTAGCTATGGGTGATTATGAAAATTTCGTATGGGAAAAACATCGGCTTCAAAACTTATTATGTAAAGAGGTATTTGAAAAAAACAAAGATGGGCTTGAAAGCTTCGTTGAGGAAAAAGAGATGTTGGATTTTTTGCTAGAAAAAATATTTCCAAGCCCATTTATACTAAAAAATATAGCAGAAGGATATAAAATCCCCACAAAGATATATAAAGAATGGGCGCGTGAGGGTATATTAAACTATTTACTCCCTTATCTAAAGCCATTATCATCCAGTAAAACACTGTAATTGTTGGCTAACTGTCGACAGTGGCATAGTTGTTTTAAACTTCTCCACTCGCCCCACTTTTCTTGATTGCCTATTATGGTGACTGCCATGTAGACATTATTTGCAAGTATTTTCCACCTGCTTATCAACCATCATGCCGTTTTGCATGATAGTAATTTCGAGATTGCAGTGGTTTTGATCGAGTGCACGGCATGACACAACCGTCCCTTGATATTCTGATCCATATGCACCATAAGCTTTACATTGGTTTTTGACCTGAGCGATGATAGGATTTAGTTCTTTGGCTCTAGGTACTCCTGGCAACCCTGTTTCACCTAAAGCAGTAATTTGACCATTGCAGGCTTTATAGTTGTATGTTTGTTTTGAATTTGGAATATTCGCAACGCTTTTTTCAATCGCAACAAGATCGCACCCTTGAGTATCTTTGCCATTATAGAGTGCCGTCGATACGTTAGCTCCCTGTTGTGTTCCAAAAGGTGCTTTAGAAGCTACTGCATTGGCAACGAGATTCATATCGCTCATATTAATCCCCATTTTGGCAAACATTGCTTCTTTCTTTGGATTTTGCATTGTCGGCTGAGTAGTGCCCATGCCACCATTGCCGAGCATACCTGCAAACATCTGCTGCATTGCCGCCATTTGGTTTTGCGGTTGAGACTGTGATGCCGCTACTGTAGGCTGTACAATGGGTGTTGTTACTTGTCTTTGTTGCAAAACAGGGGTCACCGTTGCTTGAACCGGGTGTTGAACACTTTGTTCCGGAGCTCCTTTTTTGATGAGGGAGTAATCAAGAGTAAATCCTAGGTTCGTAGCAGACTTGAAGCCGCTCAGTTCCATACTAAACGCATCTGGGGTGTTTATACAGCCATAGTTTCCTTGAAATGCGGATGTAACATAATCTGCCGCTCTTCCTCCGTTTAAATAAAAGTTTTTCAGAAAGCTTCTAAACGGCTTCCCGTCTTTTAAAAACAATCCTTTTTTGGATTCACAGAAATATTGTACTTCTATCAGTTCAGCCATAGAATTACCCAACCAAAACTTATTATCAAATCCAAAACTGTCTCGTAATCGGTAGTTTCCATTTAGTTTTTGATTTTTTCCTTTGCTTGTAAAACCTGTATTCCAGTCATCAAAATAAGCTTCATAAGTTGGATATTTTGCAGATAATTCCTTTTGTACTACAACAGAAGGTCCCTCCCATCGTGTTACACTAAGCATATTTGAATCTTTATGATCTGCATGAACATGAAGATTGACATAATCTATAACCGGCTCCGACTTATGCTCGACAATCCAGTGATCAAGGTTTTCTACACCTGCTGATACTTTCGCTTTAAAAAGCACGTTACCTTTTGGATCGGTACACTCATACGGAACCCCTATCGAATGTTTGTTTTGGTAGTTGCTGCCACGAAATGTAGCAGCGTATTCTTTTGTGTATTGAAAATCAAATTGCTTCTTAAAATAAGCATCTTTTCTTTGCTCAAAGCTCATCCCTTGCATTTTCGCATAATCAGCTTCCGATATTGCCGGAATTCGTTCGGTGCCTAGATCGGTTGTTAAAACACCGTAAAGATTGCCGCCTTGAATCAGACAGTAGTTTGTAACATAATGATCTGATGGCATATATCCGGACGTTACAGTATTTGTTTCATCCACTGCAATAAACTCCTCTTTTTTATCAAGCAAAAATTCACGATACCCATAATCTCCGGCAAATAGGGAGGCAGAGAGAACAATTGATAGAAATAATCCTTTTTTCATAAACAATATCCTTAATTTGTGTCAAGTAATTAAACTTTATTTTATCCGCCATTTCCTTTTTACTCACTTATTAGTGATTGGTTGTGGCGGCACTGTTTAACTAGAATCAGCCATCTTATATTCGAGGCGGTTGCGGTGTCCAAAGAGGAACATTCAGATGTCACAGCTTATTACAACGCTCTTACCGAACACATCAAACAGCTCCGTAAAGAACGCAATATAAGTCAGCTAAAAATAGCCAATATTTTGGGGCATAACTCAACATCTTTCATTGCACGCATCGAACTTCGCCAAAATAATGCTAACTATAATCTATCTCATCTAATCCTTCTTGCAAAAGAGTGGAATCTAGATGTCTCTGATTTACTTCCACCGGTACGTTTTTGATCACAATATCTTTTTTAAAAACTGCATCAGCTTTTGATTGGAGCGTATTCGATCTTTATGTTGATAGATCATCAATCCTAGAATGTTCCCTCCCAACAAGACTATTAACGTATTCGTATCTCCTAAAAGGTACGAAACTGCTGTAGGAACCCATGTTAGGATAACAAATATTTCATCCCTTGTCAGTTTCATGGTTTGGTGACCTTCGTTTCACAACATGGTTTTTAAACCAATCAGATCTTTTTTTATTTTGTCGAAAATAGACGTTACTATATCCCCTTTTTTCATCTCGTTCTACGAGGATTTTACCAATGGCTAATATGCCTGCAAACGCTACAAATATCCCAAATACCCATTTTGCTATTTCTTGTGATTCCATGATCAATTCCCTTGTTTTTGTTGCTCAAGCGAGATATACCCCCGTTTGCTCTTCTTCTGAGTCAATTGGATATATGCTGTTTCTGCACTTTCTATATCCGGAAAGGTTTGGCATATTATTCCAAGCGGTGTTACTTTGTACATCGATCCGAAACTTCGAATCAGCAGCCACTCCCCAAAAAGGTTCGACACCACTTCAAGGCGGTACCATCGTTCGCGTTCATTTACGGTTCGTGTCATCGTCATCATCATAATTAGCCTCCTGTATTTCACGCTACATGGATTCATCCGTCATTAAATGAGCTGTGTTTTTAGACTTTTGGTTGGCATCGATCTGTTTGTTCCATTCATCCTCTTTGGTTTTTGGGTAACTAGAATTGAGCCGTCGAAACATCCAAACCATCCATCCAAAAAATCCTAACAATACAGTCGTTCCGATAATGATCTGTGTTGTAACGGGTATACAGTGCAGCTCCCTTTGATTTAATATTTCACACTGATCTTCGAATATATCTACTCCCCTATTCCCTTTAAAGAGATATTGCCCCTTATGTTCCCAACCTCGTGTCTGTGAAATAAGGAGTGGACGTGCAGAATCGTCTTTGCAAATAATCTCTCCTCCTTTATCAAACCACTCTCCATAAAACGCCAACCGATCAGCTCGGCTGCAAATATCATCTCCCCAGACCATCACTAAAAGTAAAAACAACCCAATCATCGGGATGATAATCTCTTTGAGAAACGTTACGCTCACTCCACCCACTAAGAGCATCAATCCCATAATTGCCATCATATCCACATCAAAGTGACTCATCTTTTTCCTCCAAAGTACCTAAAGTCGCGGTACGCAGTGTCAGTAAAATAGCCAGTGTACTCACAAACACCATCCAATAAGGGACAGTAGAGGGTTCAGGAAAGGCTCTGCCGATTACACTGCATACCCCCGGGTCATTGATGATCACATCTCCTTTCACAAATCCGACCTTCTCCTCATATCTCCAATCCTTTGCAGAATCGACTCTCACCCCCTCTCCTCTCCACATCCCGCATGACAATGCCTTCCCCGCATGAAACTGCTCCATCAAAAAATGCTTACCTACAAAATGAGTGTGATTGCTGTAGACAATCATGCTGACCCCTCCGATCATAACCATCCCGACAAAAACAAACTCAGCCGCTCTTCCATAGAGGATAAATCCAGCTCCTATGAGCAGCAATACACTCAACAGCCACACTTCACCTGTACTAGTAACCAACATCTCCAGCTGCATTTCATCGCTCCTCGTAAGTATGGGAGATCACTTCCGAGCGTTCATGGATACGGTACTCTTTGTGCTGACATAGATACACACTTCGAATCTCGCGTTTCAACACTCCGCACACGTTGTACCAAGTGAACCCCAAAAAGTTTTTTTTATGGATCAGCTCTTGGGGGTGAAGACACAGGAACTTTTCATAATCCAAACCCATCCCTTTATGCTCGGTATAGAGCGTCTGTTCCCCCTCGATCTTATATCTCTCCTGTTCAGTGTCGTACCGCAGTATTGCATTACGGAAAACTTTATACTGCTCATCACACTCCACAAAATAAAAACGCTCCCCCTTAGGGTTAATCAGGATCTCTTTTCTCTCTTCGTCAATGAGTAGATCGATATCGCTATAACGCACATGGCTCATGAAATCTCCTTTTAGTATGTGTAAAAATATACATACGTTTATAATTTAAGTAATTATATACTCATATGTAAACAATGTCAATACTTTATATACTTATATGAATATATTAAAGCACTATTTATTACCTATATGTAAATTTATGACATTTTGCAAAGTGGGTAGTCAGAAGTAGTAGTATGCGCATGAAATAAACGTTTGATTATCTAAATAGTAATAAAATTCACAAATAAGACTTTTTTAGTCATTTAGTAAACATTTGATGTGATTTAGATAGAATTTTATAAACGAATAAGTATTAGAGAGAAAATGGACAAATACGCTTTTAACGATCTTCTCAAATCTGCTGGGCTCAGCAAAAAAGAGTTTGCCGAAATTCTAGGGACCACCGGCGGTACCATCAGCAACTGGGGTAATGAGGGGCGTGAGATCCCTTATTGGGTTGAATCGTGGCTTCATCTCTATATTGAGAATCAACACTGCAAGCAGATCAAAGAGGCGATAACCAAAAGCGGTGTATGTGATTTGATGGATCAAAAATCCAAGTGAACTTTTTAACCTTTGACTCTTTTATCTCGATTCCGGTACTGATTGCCTTCTATTACATCGGAGCACTGATGATCCCTGCACTGCTTTGGTATAAACGATCATGGGTCCTCAAAATAGCCGATGCTTTGATGCGAACATTTGCCATTACTACCTCACGACTGGTTCTGGGGTTCATAATTTTATTTATGGGATTTGAGATCCTTTGGCGGATGATGTTTGAGATGCTTATCGGATATTTCAAGATGATTGAGTATTTACACCATTTGTCTTCTTGAGACTTAAAATTACGTCTACTAAAACCCTCTCATCCATCTAGGCACCATTGCGCCCTCTCCTACTCTCAATGCATCATCAATTTGGGCAATTAACTTTTCAGAGTCTTTTGGCAACGTACCGGCAAGATGAAGGGCATTAGATGCGTGGTTGGACCTGAAGATAATCTTTTGCGGTGGGTTGATGAGAGAAAGAAATTCACGCTGTTCGTGCAGAATCTGTAGGTCATTTAATGGGGTAAAAGAATCAAATGCTTTTAGGAATCGCTCCTTTGTCCCCTCTTCCAATCCTAACTGCAAGGTAGAGAGATACGTGATCGGTGCGGCATTGATAAGCTTGGCCGTATCGCTAAAGTGCTCACGGGTATATTCCAGCCCCCCTATTCCCAGTATGACGGTAGCAGAGATCTTGATATTGGCTTCATGGGCACGGTTAAGCGCTTCGATCATTTGATCAGTATTAACCCCTTTATCGATTTTACACAGCAGTTCATTATTCCCACTCTCGATCCCAAAATAGGCCAGACTCAAGCCACCTGACCTGAGCTCTTTGAGCTCATCAACACTTTTTTCCAGAAAGTTCTGTGCAGTAGCATAAAGCGATATACGTGAGAGTCTTGGAAAAGATGTTTTTAGTAACCGTAACAACTTAGCGAGATGATCAGTTGGAAGTGCCAATGCATCTCCATCGGCAAGGAATACTTTATTAGCGTGCGGATACGCGTGTGCAAGGGCTTCAATCTCCTGCTGTATCTCATTTAATGGACGTATTGCGTAGCGTTTACTTTTATACATACTGCAAAAGCTGCATCGGTTATGACTGCATCCGAGTGTGGCTTGAATAATAATGTTATCCGCTTCAGCTGGGGGACGGTAAAGGGGGAAGGAATAATGAATCATTTTAAATTTCTATATTCATGTTATTTAGTATCTCAAGTGTTTTAGTGACATCGTAAACAGCACTATGGTATTGCTCTTCATCGAAATCAAGCAGCATAGGTATGATATTTTACCCAGAAGGTGTAGTTGATTGGTTTATAATGTCATAAGTCATAATTTATCTTTCAAGGCCATTCATGATTCAAACTCCCTTCTTAGCTGTTGATGGTATTGTTGAGATTTATAGCAATACTGGTCTATTTGAGGGAATTGTTCTGATTGAGCGGTTAAACACACCCAAAGGACTTGCTTTGCCAGGTGGATTTGTGGATATCGGAGAGAGTGTTGAGACGGCCGTTGTACGTGAAATGAAAGAAGAGCTGTCTCTTGATGTCACAATAGAATCGTTGCACGGAGTCTATTCCGACCCTTCTCGGGATTCACGCTTTCACTGTGTCTCGATTGTCTATGTTTGTAAAGCTCACGGAACACCGATAGGGGCTGATGATGCGAAAGAAGCATTTATCTATAGTCTTGATACTATCCCGTATGAAAAGCTCGTATTTGACCATGCTCAGATTATCAGAGACTATTGCACTGCAAAGCAGAATTAATACCTATGCTCCATAAAAACACCCTCAAATATCTCTATCAAGATCTGGATGAACTGATCCGCCAATACAACACCAATCAGATCGACCGTTTCTCCTTTGTATCGGAAGTTGAGCGTTTGAAACAGGCGAATGAAGTTATCCTTGATTGCAACGAAGACTTTGCAGAACTGGTGGAGAGTGCTCTGCTGGAAAAAGAGTATGAGATACTAGAACAGATGGCTAAAACAGCCCTAGAAAACGCTAAAGTCCCCTCTTCTGCTATCAGAGTTCTGATACTCACCGGTGCAGGTATCAGTGCCGAGAGCGGTGTCCGCACATTTCGAGACAGTGATGGGTTATGGGAAGAGTATGATGTGATGGAAGTATGTTCGGTTGAGGGGTTTGAGCGTAATCCAAAACTGGTTGCCGATTTCTATGATGCCAGACGTCGAGATTTAGAATCTAAACTGCCAAACTCTGCTCATGAGATGGTAGCTCGTCTCAAATGCAAATACCCAAATCAGATCGATCTCCTCACCCAAAACGTCGATGATCTGTTTGAACGTGCCGGATGTCCGGATGTCATCCATCTGCATGGTACACTTACCGATTTACGATGCGAAGCGTGTCAATGTGTATTTGAAATCGGATACAAAAGCCAAATCGGTGCAATCTGCCCTGTGTGTCAAAGCGAGAATATCCGCCATAATGTTGTCATGTTTGGTGAAGAAGCACCGATGTATCAAAAGCTACAGCAGTCCATCGATGAATGCGATGTGTTTGTCGTCATCGGAACCAGCGGACAAGTTCTTAATGTGGCTTGGTATACACAATGGTTTGAACACTCGCTTTTAAACAACCTAGACCCTGATGAGCATTTGGATCCTTATTTCAAAGTCGTTTATCATGAAAAAGCAACGGAAGCGGCGGAAAAGATAGAAGTGTATGTTGAGAGTTTATTAATTACCTGAAACAGAATGCAGATTATTACAACCCTTCAAAATTTCGAAGCGTTTCGAGTAAAAATTACTATTAGATAGTCCATTGACACTTAGTCACCATTATCACTTTTTGATTTTAATATTTTCAATAATGGCAGTAAAAAAATCTTTCGACCACAATTCAATTTCTCGAATATCTTTGATAAATGGCTGTACATCATTTTTTGCCTTAGCAACATCGAGTGTTTCAACCCTTTGCAAAAGCAGCTCTTTGAGGTTTTGCTGTGTCAATTCATCCGGTATCGTAATACCATTTTCTTCAAGATATTTACAGCTTTGAGAGAGTCTTGATTTGAGATGTATCACATCAAGCTCGACGTTATTAGCAACATACCACACCAAATCATACCAATCACGTCCTTTTGGTCTTGTACTCCAAGCACGACAAAGTATAGCATGCATCTTTCCGGCATATAGCGACGATAAAATCATGGCATTGATTGAAAATGCTCTGGGAGTTAAGAGTATAACGCTTGATGTCTCAAAATCAAGCGGCGGATTGGTATCGACTTCAAGTTTTATCTTGACCGCTTGATCTTTATGGATCGCTTTGGTTATATCTTTTGGGGCATTGATATTGATCAAATGTTCTATCGTATTGCCTTTGATAAATGCCGATGCGATAGCGCTGTGCGTATTTTTTTCTTTAATCTCGATTGTCACATCAAATCCGAACGATTGCAACGTTTGGATAATCGCTTCTTCATAAGGTTTGAGATTGAATGTTGGATTAGACTCAAGGAGTGAAAAATCTAAATCTTCTGAAAACCTCGGAAGATTATGGAGGATTCTCAGAGCCGTTCCGCCATAAAAAGCAGCATGTTTAAAAAACCCAGCATCATAAAGCCCAAGCAGCACTATCTCCTGAAGGATTTCTCTTAATGCGTCATAACTGCTATTAGAGTTAGATAAATCATATTTTTCAAGCATTTTTATGAGTGCCGGATGGGTCATAGTTTCCCTTTTTGTAATACAGATGCGAGTGTTTTTAGATTTTTGGATTTGTAGGCAGTGGCAATTGTCTCGATGAGATCCGTATTCAATGCCTTGGTCATATCCAAACGAAGATCGTAAGTTAAGTACTCAATCATAGCGTTTTGCGTTAAGGTTCCGATTCCACGGTCATACCTTATTTTGTCGCACAAGGCTTTTTCAGGTGTCGCTATAAAGCGCCCTCCTTCAACATCGTCATAGATCCAATCTACACCGATAGAGTATGCCCTCATAGGAATTTTTTTGTAACTGAACCGTCCGATCGGTGTATCAAATAATTTTTCGTTTTTACTGGTCGCGGATGTAATCTCGTTGACTCGTTCAGGAATCATTCCATAATAGCTCATTGCATAATCAAACGATAGATATGATGGTGCGTATAATGTATTAGCCACACTCATTAAATCAATTGGTTTTGTGAGGTAAGGTTTAGAAAAAGTATAAAAACCTTTTTTCAATCGTATAAGTTCACCGCTTTTTACCAGATTCGAGATTTTGTCATTAACATTCGTGATCGATTTTTCCAGTAATGCATTAATCATCTCATGTGAAAATACAGATGACGGCAATGCATTTCTTAATTCAATTGTTTTCATAAGAAGATTATACCAATTAAATCAATTAGTTTGTATAGATAATCCAATTTAATACTATTAAGCATATTTAATAATGTATTATTTTTACACTATAAACATGTTCACTCATATTTTCTGACTTTCAACTCATCTAAAAAATCCGCCCACCATTGCAATAGTTCACGCATTTGCTCTGTGTAATCAGCAAAGTATCGATCTTCAATGTGATGCATTGATAAGTTCTGGGGTAGATGAACGACATATCTTTGAAGACAATGCTTCCGGTTCCAAAGATAATCGTGTCGGTTTAGCTCAAGCACTGGAATATTTCAAAGAGGGAGATGTACTGGTTGTTTGGAAACTCGATCGATTAGGACACTCCCTACCCCACTTAATAGAAATCGTTTCGCATCTTAAACCCAAAGGTGTCGGGTTTAAATCTCTGACTGAGGGTATGGACACTTCCAGCCCATCCGGTGAACTGCTCTTCCATGTATTTGGTACATTAGCATAGTTTGAACGTTCCCTCATACAAGAACGGGTCAATGCCGGATTAGCAACGGCACGAAAAAGGGGACTTATCGGCGGACGTCCGCGAGCAATTTCTCAAGAGAAAATGGATGCTATTTTAGAGACCTTAAAGAATGGGATGTCAAAAGCAGCAGTGTGTCGGATGTTTGAAGTGAAGCGGTCAACGTTGATTGATACACTAAATCGAAATAAACTTGACAATTTAAAACAATAATGTTAATCTTACTTTACATATTTGTAAAAAGGTTGTGTATATGAGTTTACAAACTCTTTTCCAAGAACAAGCCAAACGTCTCCGCAGTGTCTCGTTGGATAAGAAACGTTACATTTATAATCAAATCAACTGGGATGCCAAATCTATCGGAATCCTTGGTCAACGAGGACTCGGTAAAACAACAATGATGCTCCAGTATATCAAAGAGCATTATGAGGGAAGTGATAAAGCTCTTTATATTTCACTCGACAATCCCTATTTCCAATCGATATCACTCTATGACTTTGCTATTGAGTTTGAAAGTTATGGTGGAGAGGTATTGTTTATCGACGAAGTCCATAAATATAACGATTGGTCAACACATGTCAAATCTATTTATGATGTATCAGAACTTCGCATCGTCTTTTCAGGTTCTTCCATCCTCCAAATCAGTAAGCAAAAAGGGGATCTCTCTCGAAGAAGTCTCATCTACACTCTCGAAAACCTCTCATTTCGGGAATATTTAAGCCTTAGCGGTGTTATGGATCACGAACCTCTGAGTCTACAAGAACTGTTGGAAAACCACGTTGCGATTGCGACAAAGATATCTGAGCAAATCAAACCGCTGAAATATTTCAAAGAGTACCTTGAATATGGTACTTATCCGTTTGTATTCGAAGATAAAGAGGGTTTCCAACAACGCCTTGTGCAAGTTGTCAATCTGATTCTTGAAACCGATTTACCTTATATCAACCGTATCGAAATGGCTCAGATTGGAAAGCTCAAAAAACTGCTTTATCTCCTAGCTATCAATGTTCCATTTATCCCAAACATTACCGATCTAGCTGATTCGACTCAGATTTCTAGACCCAAAGTATATGAGTACCTGAATCATCTTGAACAAGCAAAAATCATCAATACGCTTCGAAGTAAAGAAAAAGGGTATAACGTCCTCTCCAAACCCGAAAAGCTTTTGATGCAAAACACCAATCTATCATTCGCCCTCACCTCCTCAGTTGATATAGGTTCTATGCGTGAGGCCTTTTTCGTTAACCAGATTAAAAATGCTCTCGCAGATAAAAACCGCTTTTTGGACGAGTCAATCTATGTCTCAAAGCAAGGAGATTTCTTGGTCGATAACACCTATACGTTTGAAGTAGGTGGAAAAAGCAAAGGTTTCAAACAAATAAAAGATTTATCCAAAAGCTATGTCGCTTCGGATGAAATCGATATAGGCTATAAGAATAAAATTCCATTGTGGCTCTTTGGATTTTTATATTAACCATGCAAAACTATAATCGATCGATTACGAAATCAGTCATATTTTTTGACTTTCAACTCATCTAAAAAATCCGCCCACCACTGCAATAGCTCCCTCATTTGCTCTGTATAATCAGCCAAATGTGCATAAGCTCGAACAACTTGATTGCCTTCTTGATGATCCAGCACTCTCTCTAATGCTTCAAATACTGCCCCGTGGTCTTTATGATGGGTCCGTGCCAAACTTGCATAGGTCCCTCGAAAACTATGTAATGTCTGTTTTCGTCCACTCTCTTCATCCGTAAACCCCATTTTCCGTAATGCTTTATTCCCGCTCTCTTTATTCACATGATATCGACTATCTTTGATACCGTGAAACACCCATTCGCCCCATCCTGTTATCTCTTTAGTCTCTTTCAATATTTCGATAGCTTGACGAGACAAAGGTAAAATAAAATCAGGCAAATTTTTATCTTTGACTTTCATCTCAGAACGCTTGATAATAATCACACCTTTTTTAAGATGGATGTTATCCCACTTCAACGTCGCTAAATTACCGATTCTTAACATTGTCAAAGCGGTCAGTCTTAGTACATTGCGCACTATGATCCCGCCTTCACCTTTATAACTATCCATCGCTCTAAGCATTTCACCCAATACTTTTTCATCGGTTATTTTTGGACGATGCTTCACTTCATGCTTTTTAAAAGCATCGGTACTTATTCTATCCGGGGTATTGATTTCGGTATGACCGTGATTGATCGCATATCGCCATAAACGTTTACAATCAGTAAATCGGCGATTGGCTACAACCGGTGCCGTCTTCTCTTTTTCTAATAAAACTTTCAATAATTCCGGGTGGGTTATATCTTTGATATGTTTTGAGGAAACAATGTGTTTATATTTATCGTAGGTACAGAAGAATGGAAATATATCATTCTCAAAAGAAGTGAGTCTTTTTTTATGGGTACTTTCTGCATTTGTTAAACTATTCAACCAACCATAGGCAACTTTATGAAACTGCCCTTCGGACATAGCCTGATTCTCAGCCACTTTTTCAGCAATAATCTCTTTTGCTTTTTTACGCTCATCGATCGGATCAATACCTTCAAATGATTTGCTCTTATATTCATCACGCATTGCTCGTGCTTTAGCAAGAGTAACGGTTGGATAAGTGCCAAGGGTAGTCTTTTTAGCTTTACCGTTGATCGTATAGCGTATCTCCCAAATTTTTCTGCCATCCGTTTTTACAAGCAGCTGCAAGCCATTACCATCAGCTTTTGTGTAATCTTTATTTTCTTCTATGTTAGGCTTTAATTTTTTAATCTCGGTATCCGTAAGCGGTGCTACTTTCTTATTTGCCATAATGTACCTCTGCTAAATGTACTTAATTTGAAACATATCAACAGCAGATTAGCACAATGTACTTTGATTGTAAAGTACATTAAAAAGTACATTAGGCTTGCGGATATAGATAGATTGGCTCGGAGTGTTTTGGACGAGAAAAATAGACAAAGTAGCTAAACAAGGGGTTTGTAGAGGATTTTTTGGATGATTTTGGACTGATTTAAATAAGGGGGTGGTACCAGTGGGCGGACTCGAACCGCCACGACTCGCGCCACCGGATTTTGAATCCGGCGTGTCTACCATTTCACCACACTGGCATGTCTTGTGAAGAGGTGGAATTATAGAGAGACTTTGCTTAAAAATACGTAAAAGTGATTTATCTAATCAAATTTTTACTTTTGCCGATAATAGAGTATGGAACTTTTATTGCTTTAGGCAGATATGCTTGTACAAAAGGATTTGACATGAGAATTACATCAGGCTCTTACTACAATAATATATATGGCGAAAATAATAAAATAAATAGACAATTGTTTGATGTCAACAAACAAATTTCATCCGGCCAAAAAATTCAATACGCACATGAAGATCCGAGCGTATTTATCAATACAATTCGCTTAGATGATGAGTTAACGACACTTGGGCAAGTTAAAAACAGTGCTCAAAATGCTTATAAATTCTCTACACAAACCGATACGACGATCGGTGATATCGTAAAAACACTTGAATCAATGAAAGTAAAACTCCTCAATGCAGCGTCGGATACCCAATCGGATGCGAGCCGAAATGCTATTGCGCAGGATTTACGCGGATTACAAAACCATTTGCTTACATTGGCAAACACATCGATAGGCGGTCAGTTTATCTTTTCCGGAACAGCACTCTCCGTAAAACCGATTGACGAAAACGGTAACTACAAAGGAAACGACAAAACGTTGGAAGCCTTCTTGGGCGCTGGGCTTAAACAACCGTACAACATTTCCGGAGCCCAACTTTTTTTCGGTGACGAGAGTATAATCAACCGCAAAATTACGACCAACGTTGCCCAAACAAGTTTAACGGATCTCTATCCGAATATTATGCAAGGTTCACAAATACCCGATAGTTTCTCGAAAGAAACGTATATAACTTCCAGCAGTACCATACGTGACTTAATGGGGGACACCAATAGCGATGCCGCTGACGACCCCTTGAGAAAAGCTTATTTTTACATCCAAGGAACCCGTTCAACCGGAGAAACGTTTAAACAAAAAATTACCCTGGGAACAGATGCGACGATGGAAGATTTAACGAGAGAAATCAGTGATGCATTCGCTCCTAATCAAGTCGATGTCACCATAAATACCCGTGGACAAATTGAGATTAATGACAAAATAGCCGGCTCGAGCAAACTGGATTTTCATATGATCGGTGCCATGGATTTGGGCAGTGACGGTATCGACAGTGCCGATACGCCGGATTTAAGTACACTGCAATCGGGAACAACCGATTTTGCCGATGTCCTCTCAGGCTCAAATCAGCTCTACATCAAAGAATTTGTCAAAAGCGGCCTGACACCTACCGATTCTACAGCTACTATAGAAGGGTTGATATATGACCAATTTAATTTTACAAAAGACGGGGCAAAGCTTTTATCCAATATGTCGCAGATTTTAAAAGATACCAATGCTTACGCCACTCCAAGCGATAAACTTGTCGACGCATCGGGTTCAAACAATGTCAACGGAAGAGTTTTAGCATTAAAAGGGACTAATATAAACGGTTCTGCATACGATATCAGCATTAATCTAGGAACGCCGTCCACCTTTACCGATAATATCGGCGGAACTACCTATTCTATCTACGGATCGGCTTTTAATGACTTAAATGCAAACGGTGTGAAAGAGGCATTGGAAGGTATTCCTTCCAATGCAAATGAAGTTACCTATCAGCAGCTTATGGACGTCGTGAATATGGCGGTAACCAATACCTTGCCGACGGTACCGAATGATCCGGTAAGCTATGATGCCGCTATCAGTGCTTCAAATGTATTAGGCAAAGTCTCATTGAGTACAACCGGTAATCTGGGGTTTGAAGATTTGAATCATCCGACTACCCGAGCTGAACTTGCGTTGTACGATCAGACAAGCAGCAGTTTTTTCCCTCCTCTAATTACAGGAAATGCACTTTCGTTTCAAACCAACAATACATTAACGATCAGCGATCCGAAAAAAAACTTTTTTGATGAAATCGAAGAGATGATCAAATCGGTTGAAGAAGGAAAAATGCAGGCGAACGGAGAAGACGATATAGACCCTCGAAATATCGGTATTCAAAACTCGATTCAGAAATTGGATGATCTTACCGATCATGTTTCACGTCTTCAAACATTAGCGGGGTCTTATTCTCAAGTGCTGCAGGCTTCATCCGACCGAAGCGATCTTCTAATCATCAGTACCAAAACACTTCAGTCCGATGTCATCGATACGGATATTGCCGAATCGCAATTGAAATTGCAGCAGCTTACCCTTAATTACCAGGCACTTTTATCCAATATCTCAAAAGTTTCTCAACTTTCTCTTGTCAATTATTTATAGCATAGTGCAATAAAAGGGGTTTATATCCCCTTTTTTGCTATAATCGATCTACTTTTCAACCTGAATTTCAAGGAACTCTCATTTTACGCGATACACTGTTTATTGCCGGCTTCGGTGTTTTATTTTATTTAGGAATCGCGACAATTGTCGCGGATGCCTCCATCATCGGAGCATACGGCGAATCGTTTGCCCAGATGAATGTTCATGTGTTCGGATATGTGGCGTATACCTATCTTCTTCTTTTAATGGTCCCCTTGTTTTATTGGTATAAATACCATGGCGACATGAATCGACGTCTGGAAATGACCGGAATTTTCGCGTTACTTTTTTTCGCCCTCCTATTTTTTCAGGCTATGGTAGTCGATGATATTTACAGAGGCGCCCTAGTCGGATCAATCGTAGACTTTTTATCACTGTACATCGGAGTCTTCGGGCTATGGATATTATGGCTTATGATGGTCACCGTATCAATCATTTTGGTGATGGAGCAAAGCCTATCCGAACTCGCACAGCCGATTAAAGAGTATATGGACAAACCCCTGACTTCTCCTAAACCGCCCCAAACTCCTGTTCATACGGATGATAATTACACATCAGACGATATCAAAGAAGAGTTTGTGATACATCACAAAGAAGAAAAACCGTTTGTGCCGGTTTTTGAATCGGCACCTGTTTTGCAAAACCATGAAACAAACACACATCTTCCCGTATCAAAACCTAATGAAAATCTTTTCTCAGAACCTGCAGAGACGGAAGAAGCACCGATAGCGGTTGAAACCACTGTCAAAGAATCAACGATTTTAAGTATGGCAAAAAAAGTCAAAGAATCCAAACAGCATGCGCTCGTCGTTGATGAACTCGAAGAGAACAAAATGCTCTTGGAGCAAATCGACAAAGGGGTCAGTGAAAAACCGAAAAACTTCAAACTCCCCCCTCTTGATTTCTTTCAAAATCCACCAAAAAAACAGACATTGGTCGATGAAGCGGAGCTGGATGATAAAATCCGTGATTTGATCGAGAAACTTAAACACTTTAATATTGAAGGGGATGTGGTACGCACCTACGCCGGACCGGTCGTTTCTACCTTTGAGTTTAAACCGGCCGCCAATATCAAAGTTTCAAAGATTCTAGGTCTTCAAGACGACCTTGCAATGGCACTCAAAGCGCAAACTATTCGAATTCAAGCCCCTATCCCCGGAAAAGATGTCGTAGGGATCGAAATACCGAACAAAGCGGTAGAGACGATCTATCTTCGCGAGATGCTGGAGAGCCAGCTTTTTCAAGAAGCGGCCTCTCCGCTCACGCTGATACTCGGCAAAGACATTGTCGGAAAACCGTTTATTACCGATCTTAAAAAACTTCCCCATCTCCTTATCGCAGGGACAACAGGAAGCGGTAAGAGTGTCGGCATCAATTCGATGATTTTGAGTCTGCTGTACAAAAACTCGCCCGATCAGCTCAAACTTCTCATGATCGACCCGAAAATGCTGGAGTTCTCTATCTATAATGAGATACCCCATCTTTTGACACCGGTCATCACCAAACCCAAAGAGGCTATTTCGGCACTTAATAATATGGTATATGAGATGGAACGCCGTTATCAGCTGATGAGCGAGACCCGTACCAAAAATATCGAAAACTTTAATGAAAAAGCAAAAAAAGAGGGACACGATCTCCTCCCGTATATTGTCGTTATTATCGATGAGCTTGCCGATTTGATGATGACCAGCGGGAAAGATGTTGAATATTCCATCGCACGGCTTGCCCAAATGGCACGTGCCAGCGGTATCCATCTCATCGTGGCGACTCAGCGCCCGAGTGTCGATGTCGTCACCGGTCTGATCAAAGCCAATTTGCCGTCGCGTATCAGTTACAAAGTGGGACAGAAAATCGACAGTAAAATCATTCTTGACGGTATGGGGGCAGAATCGCTCCTCGGCCGAGGCGATATGCTCTTTACCCCTCCGGGGATGAGCGGACTTGTGCGGCTTCATGCACCCTGGAGTACGGAAGTTGAAATCGAAAAAGTGGTCGATTTTCTTAAAGCCCAGCGTGAACCGGAATACGACCGACGTTTTCTGCGCGATAAAGAGGATGTTACGAAATCGGATAACGGCGGCGGTAACGACGAAGAAGCGGACGAACTGTATGAAGAGGCAAAAAATATTGTCCTCACCGAACAAAAAACCTCGATCAGCTATTTGCAGAGACGTCTTCAAATCGGTTATAACCGCTCGGCACGCCTTATAGAGCAGCTTGAAAACAACGGTATCCTTTCCGCTCCGAATGCCAAAGGAAATCGTGACATTATCGTCAACGACCCTTTTTAACTCCATCTGTGCGGAATTCCTCCGCATCTTCACATTTGTAACTTTTTATCCCATCTTTATTTTTACAAATAATAACTTTATTTTCTAAATTTTTATAGATGTTACTATACTACTCATTATTTAGGAGAAATTTAAAAACAAATGAGTAATATAGTAACATAATAGTTAAACTGATTTTTTCTTCTGATATAATCATTCAAAATTAACATGCACAGGAGTCACTATGGCTTTTATGGACGAATACAAAGCACACGTAGCGGAACGCGAAGCACAGGGAATCCCCCCGTTGCCATTAACAAAAGAGCAAGTTACCTCTCTTGTAGAACTTATTACGCACGAGAACTCTAAAAACGATGAATTGGTCGAAATGCTTGCAGAGCGTGTCAATCCGGGCGTTGATGACGGTGCTCACGTTAAAGCGGCATTTTTGCACCAAGTCGTCCAAGGTCAAGTAAAAGCTTTCTTGGCTGATAACAGCGATATTAACAGCGACGATCATAAAAAAGCGGCTATTAAAATCCTCGGTAAAATGGTCGGAGGATATAATGTTAAGCCTCTAATCGATGCACTCAGCAACGATGCGATCGCAAACGAAGCGGCTCATGAACTCAAACATACCCTATTGGTATACGATGCGTTCAACGATATCGTTGATCTGTCAAAAACAAACAAATACGCAAAAGAAGTTCTTCAATCATGGGCCGATGCGGAGTGGTTCACAGCGAAAAAACCGCTTGCTGAAAAATTCAGCGTCGTTGTTTTCAAATTCCCGGGTGAAACCAATACCGATGACCTCTCTCCTGCGAGTGCGGCATTTACCCGTTCGGATATCCCGCTTCACGCAACAACGATGTTGAGCGCAAAAATGCCTGAAGGTATCGCTAAAATCGCTGAACTTAAAAAAATGGGGAAACAAATCGCTTACGTCGGTGACGTTGTCGGAACAGGATCAAGCCGTAAATCAGCTGCGAACTCCGTTCAATGGCACATGGGTGACGATATCCCCGGTATCCCGAACAAACGTACCGGCGGTGTCGTAATCGGAAGCATCATCGCTCCGATCTTCTTCGCAACGTGTGAAGATTCCGGCGCATTGCCGATCGAAGCCGATGTAAGCCAAATGGAAACAGGCGACGTATTGGACATCGATACAAAAGCGGGAACCATTACTAAAAACGGTACGCAAATCGCTAGCTTTAGCCTTCGTCCAAATACGATCGAAGACGAAGTGCGTGCAGGCGGACGTATCCCACTTATCATCGGACGCGGTTTGACGGCTAAAGCACGTGCGGCGCTCGGGATGGCTCCGGCAACCATTTTCGCTCAACCGATTCAACCTGCCGATACCGGCAAAGGGTATACACTTGCTCAAAAAATGGTAGGACGTGCATGCGGTATGGAAGGTGTACGCCCGGGCATGTACTGCGAACCTATGACAAGTACCGTAGGTAGCCAAGATACTACCGGACCGATGACACGCGATGAGATCAAAGAGCTTTCAGCTCTCGGTTTCTCTGCTGATTTCGTATTGCAGTCTTTCTGTCATACGGCAGCGTATCCAAAACCGTCCGACGTGAAATTGCACGCAACATTGCCGGCATTCATCAGCTCACGCAGCGGTGTGGCTCTTCGTCCGGCGGACGGTGTTATCCACTCATGGTTGAACCGTATGGTTCTTCCGGATACGGTCGGAACCGGCGGTGACTCTCACACCCGTTTCCCGATCGGTGTGAGTTTCCCTGCAGGTTCAGGTCTTGTTGCGTTTGCAGCGGTTACCGGTTCTATGCCTCTTGAAATGCCGGAGTCGGTACTTGTACGCTTCAAAGGGCAAATGCAGCCGGGTATCACATTGCGTGACCTCGTTAATGCGATCCCGTATTATGCAATCAAACAAGGATTGCTCACGGTTGAGAAAAAAGGTAAGAAAAACATCTTCAACGGACGTGTTTTAGAGATCGAAGGTCTTCCGAACATGAAAGTGGAACAAGCGTTTGAGCTTTCTGACGCTTCTGCTGAGCGTTCAGCGGCGGCATGTACCGTTCGTCTTAACAAAGAGCCGGTCATCGAATACCTAAAATCAAATGTTACCTTGATCGAAGCGATGATTAAAGACGGTTACGAAGATGCTCGTACTCTTCAACGCCGTGCCGATAAAATGAAAGAGTGGTTGGATGCTCCGTCATTGATGGAACCGGATGCGGATGCAGAGTATGCAGCGATCATCGAAATCGACCTTAACGACGTTAAAGAGCCGATCTTAGCGTGCCCGAACGATCCGGATAACGTTAAATTGCTCAGTGAAGTTGCCGGCGAAAAAATCGATGAAGTATTCCTAGGCAGCTGTATGACCAATATCGGACATTATCGTGCAGCGGGTGAAGTCATGCGCGGCGAAGGTAAAATCGCGGTTGAAAAATTCTGGATCGTACCTCCGACCCGTATGGATGAACAGCAACTTATCAACGAGGGGTACTACGACGTTTACAAAGCGATCGAAGCACAAACCGAAGTTCCGGGATGTTCACTCTGTATGGGTAACCAAGCGAGCTCACGTGAGGGTTCAACCGTATTCTCGACCTCTACCCGTAACTTCGACAACCGTTTGGGTAAAGGTACTCAAGTGTACCTCGGTTCTGCGGAACTCGCATCGGTGTGTGCAAAACTCGGACGTATTCCGACCGTATCTGAGTACATGAGTATCGTACCTGAGAAATTGGCAGGAAAAGCGGATGACGTTTATAAATATCTCAACTTTAACGAGATTGCATCCTACGCACTTCAAGCACGTAATGTTGCTGAAGAAAAATACGGCGTCACTATCAAAGCCGTATAATTTTAGTCCGTTCACCCTGAGCCTGTCGAAGGGCTCATGGTTCGACAAGCTCACCACGAACGAAGAAACTCTCAATACTACGCTATAATTTCCTATCTATATTATAAAGCGACACCATGTCCACCTTCGACACTTTAGCATTACGTTCACCTCTCCAAGAGGCATTAAAACGGCTTGAATTCACCACAATGACCTCTATCCAATCAGCCGCGCTTCCTATTATCTTACAAAAAAAAGATTGTATCGCCCAAGCCGCCACCGGAAGCGGAAAAACCTTGGCATTCGGACTCGGAGTTTTGGAGAGAATCAACCCTAAATCCTTCGGTACCCAGTCTCTAATCCTCTGTCCAACCCGCGAACTGGCCGAACAAGTGGCAAAGGTAATCCGTTCACTCGCTTCGGAGATCGGAAATATCAAAGTTCTCACCCTCTGCGGAGGTGTCCCGATGAAAGGGCAGATTCACTCTCTCAAACACGGTGCCCATATCGTCGTCGGAACTCCGGGGCGTGTGTTGAAACTGCTTCAGATGGAGACGTTTGATCCGACTCAAATTCAAACGGTGGTACTTGACGAAGCCGATCAAATGATCGATATGGGATTTATTGAAGACATAACTGCCATCTTGGGATTTACCCCTCCATCACGCCAAACTCTCCTTTTCTCCGCCACCTTTCCCGAATCGATCCAAACCATTACCTCCGAGTTAATGAAAGATCCGGTATCGGTACAGGCTGAACTAATGATCAGCAAACCGAAAATTGAAGAGATCGCCTATCTCTGCAACGATAAACTCCCCGCGATCAGCACGGTACTCCATCTTCACGGAATTACCAATACGATCATTTTTTGCAATACGAAAGTGGATGCTAATGCGCTATGCGAGGATTTAAACCGTATCGGTGTACATGCCCTTACCCTTCACGGAGATATGGAACAGTTCGACCGCAACGAAGCGATCATCCAATTTCGCAATCTAAGCGCCCCGATACTCGTCGCTACCGATGTCGCCGGTCGCGGTATCGATATCGAAGGGCTGGATGCCATAATCAACTACGAAGTGCCGATTCAAAACGAACGCTATACCCATCGTATCGGACGCACCGGACGGGCAGGAAAAAACGGTATCGCCATCACTCTGGTCAATCATTACCAATATGAGCGTTTTATCGATCTAAAACGCCCCGTTACCCCTATAGAACTCCCTAGCATTAAAAATGCATCTCCATTAAAGACCCAAATGCGAACGATCTGTATCGATGCCGGCAAAAAAGAGAAGCTCCGTGCCGGAGACATCGTCGGCGCCTTGATTCATGAATGCGGCCTGAACAAAGAAGAGATCGGAAAAATCGATCAGCTTGACCATCTCAGCTATGTTGCAATCCCCCGCGGCAAAGCCGAAAATATTTATCAAAAACTGCTCAATCGTCCGATAAAAGGGAAAACATTCAGGAAATGGCTGTTAGACTAGCGCAAACGGTTTATGATTTTTTATTATGCAGATGAGGATGATTATGTCTAACCAAGAACTATCTTTCGGTGACGAAGAGTTTATTGTTTCCAAAACCGATTTAAGCGGTAAAATCACATACGGTAATGCCCTTTTTATTAAAATGTCCGGCTATGAAGAGAAAGAACTGCTTCATCAACCGCATAATATATTACGGCATGAAGAGATGCCCGCGATTGTGTTCAAGCTCCTTTGGAGCCGCATTAAAGAGGGAAAAGAGATTTTCGCCTATGTAAAAAACAAAACCAAGAACGGTGATTTTTACTGGGTTTTTGCCCATGTAACCCCGTCATTTGATACTAACCGAAAAATCAGTAATTATCATTCAGTACGGCGCAAACCGACACAAAATGCACTCAATATTATAAAACCGCTTTATACCGCTTTATTGCAAAAAGAAAAAAACGGCGGCATAGCCGCTTCGGAAGCGGCACTCAATCAAATACTCAAAGACAAAGGGTTATCATATGACGAATTTATCCTCTCTATCTAAAGTTCAATATGCCAATATCATTTCGATAGCCCTTTTTGTCGTTGCCCTTTTTATCGAAGTTATTCTATACGGATGGAGTTGGATTCGACTGATCAATATCGCCAATTTCGCCCTTGCATGGTTTGTGTTTATCAATATCCGTGAAGCACAAAAAACGATCCATGAAGTGGCTGCCGTTATCAAATCGGCGGAAGTCGGACATTTAGAGAGCCGTATCACCAATATCAAAGACCACGGTGAACTTCACAGCCTGTGCTGGAATACCAATAATATGCTCGATCAGACCGAAGTTTTTATCCGTGAAATCCGTGCCAGCGTCGAAGCGGCAAGCCGTGATGAATTCCACCGTAAAATCAATATTAAAAGGCTGCAAGGGGAATACAAAGAGGCCAGTAATTTTGTCAATATGGCTATCGGCTCCATGCATTCAACCTATCTTCATATCCAAAAGTCGCTTCTCAACAGCTCATTAGGAAAAATCGGTGCCGGCGTCGGCGGCGGAATGGAAGTGATTCAAAAAGATCTTCAAAATACCATTCAGCGTCTTCATACGATTGCCGCTATCAGTCAGACAACCTCAGAGAAGTCATCTCACAGCGTTGAAGAGCTTGAAGAGATTATCGGTAAACTGAGCCGTCTTATCGAGTTGGTTCAAGTTTCGGTCGATGCCATCAACTCGCTCAATGAAAAAACAGGAGAAATCAGCTCAGTCGTCAATCTGATCAAAGATATTGCCGATCAGACCAATCTCCTTGCTCTCAATGCCGCTATCGAAGCGGCACGTGCCGGGGAACACGGCCGAGGATTCGCCGTCGTAGCCGACGAAGTGCGTAAACTCGCCGAGCGGACCCAAAAAGCGACCGGAGAAATCGGTATCGCTGTCCAGACGCTTCAGCAAGAGACGACGGAAATTCATTCCAATTCCGAAGATATGAACGTAATCGCCCAAGAATCCAGCGAATCGATCGGCTCTTTCCGTCAAACTATCCATATGTTTAATGAAGATGCGAAAAAAGCGGCATTGCAAACGACCGCAATCGAAAATACGACTTTCATTACCTTGGCAAAAATCGACCATATCATCTTCAAATCCAATGCCTATAAAAGCATTGCCAACGGACAAAAAGAGGCTGAGTTTTCTGACCATCACGGCTGCCGCCTAGGAAAATGGTACGATTCAGGACAAGGTAAAGTCCGTTTTGTACATCTTCCAAGTTTTAAAAGTATGGAACAGCCTCATGCAAATGTCCATGCCATCGTCCTCAATAATATGCAATACATTGAAAAAGAAGATATATCCATCTATCACAAAGAAGAGATTCTCAGCAGCTTCCAAGAGATGGAAGATCAAAGTCAAATGCTCTTCTCGATCATGGATACTCTGAACAAAGAATCGGAAGAAGATTTGATGAAGAATGTTTAGGCATCACGCCTAAACAAAAAAGAAAAGAGTCTTAGAACTGAGTTTCTAAGATCTTTTTACCGATTTCTACACCGGGCTGATCATATGTGTTAATCTCCAGCAATGCTCCGCTAAGCGACGTCAAAAGCTCGTAATAGAGGATTAACTCCCCCACCGAAGACTCATCGATTTGTTTCCATGCAATCTCATCAACGCTGACACCGCTTTGCAAAACACTTTGCATCGTAGCGTGGCACTGCGCATTGATCAGTTCATTGAAACTCTTTCCGTTGACAAAATCACTCTTTTCAAGATAATGAAGTGAAAGCTCGGGAATCATAAGATGATCTTCCGAATGTTCAATATGCATAAAGGTAACGGTTTTATTCAACGGCCCTTCAATAATGAGCTGTAAAAACGAATGCTGATCGACCGAACCGATCAAGGAAATCGGGGTCAATCCGACCCGCTCGCCACGACGGTTCCGTTTGCCGAGCGATTCACCCCATATCTGAACGACCCATTTACCGAACTCTTCAAATGTATCGGAATAGGCAAAAAGTACATTCATAGGGTACTGATCGCTATGCGTCACATAATAAGCCGCCTTTTGGAGCATATGCTCTTCCTGGCGATTCCAAAATTGCTCTAAAAAGGTTTGCGCCCCTTTTAGTATTGTAGCCGTATCAAACCCTGCCAGCGTCAACGGAACCATCCCAACGGCACTCAAAACCGAGAATCGCCCTCCGACATTACCCGGAATCACAAAACGGCGCAAATGGTGCTCGTCCGCGAAATGGGCTAGGATAGAATTTTCATCGCTTACGACATAGATCTGATCGGAGTGATCCAACGGAAGTTCGAAGCTTACGACGAGACGTTTAAAGATAGAAAGGGTCTCTACCGTACCGCCCGATTTGGAGATAACGATGAAAAGGGTACGAAATTTATCGATTTGTTTCATCTCCTGCATAATACTGATAGGATCAGAGTTTTCGAGGTAGATAAGTTTTTTAGCATTAGGAGTACTGGGGCGGAGCAATCTCTCAATCGCCTTGATCCCCAACGACGATCCCCCGATTCCGATGATCGCAATCGTATTGAACCGACGATCAATATCGTGATAGAGTGTTTTGAGTTCTTCGACAAGAGGCTGTGAAGAAATAGGAAGATGATAGTAGCCTACCTCTCCCGAGGCAGCTTCGTAACGAACCGCCTCAAACCCTTTTTCAAGGGTGAAAGGATCGAGTGTTTTCGTATCGAAATGGTTCGTATAGGTCAGCATTATCGTGTACCGATAAGAACCGTCATATCAACCAAACGGCTGCTGTATCCCCATTCATTATCATACCATGCCAACACTTTTACCGTTGTTCCGTCTACTACGCTGGTCATATCGGGAACATAGGTCGAACTGTAGGTTGAACCGATGAAGTCAGAAGAGACACGCTTGTCGTTATCCACTTCGAGCAATCCTTTAAATGCTCCTTGTGCCGCTGCATTGAACGCAGCATTAACCTCTTCTTTGGTGACCGCTTTGCTGAGATTTACCGTCAAGTCGACAACCGATACGTCCGGTGTCGGTACACGCATCGCATACCCGTTGAGTTTTCCAAGCAATTTAGGCATGACTTTACCGATCGCTTTTGCCGCACCCGTAGAGGTCGGGATCATGTTAAGAGCCGCCGCACGCGCACGACGCGGATCTTTAGAGTGTTTGACATCCAAGACGTTTTGATCGTTGGTGTACGAGTGGATTGTTGTCATCAAACCGTTTTCGATTCCGAACGCATCGTCCAATACTTTACAGATCGGCCCGAGACAGTTAGTCGTACAACTGGCATTGGAAATAATCGCTTCGCCTTTATACTGATCCGAGTTTACACCGAAAACGTATGTCGGACTGTCATCTTTCGCCGGAGCCGACATAATTACCTTTTTAATTCCGTTTTTCAAATGCTTTTGACAGCTCTCCTGATCCAAAAAGACGCCCGTGCATTCGATAACTACTTCCGCGCCGCAGCCGCCAAAATCAACTTTATCGATGTCCCGCTCGCGAAACATACGGACATTTTTTCCACCGATCGTAATCGTGTTCTCGTCGATCACTTTTGCGTCGATTCCGCGATGGACGCTGTCAAATTTAAGTAAATATTCCAACATGTCAGGTTTCGCCGTCGTATTTAATGCTACCAGCTCGATATCACTGCGCTCTGCAATGATCTTTGCTACGATAATTCCGATTCTGCCCGTTCCGTTAATCGCCACTTTGAGTGCCATGGAAACTCCTGTTCTTGTAGAAAATTTTAGATTATGATTAATTCTAACAGATTATCGTTAAAAAGAGGGTAATACAATGGAGATTTTTCTCCCGAAGACGGGAGAAAAGAGGAGTTAATAGCTGTAGGTCACGGTAACGGGAATTTGTTTTAAAGGCTGATCGCTCTCGACGGTGATCGTTTTGCCTTTGAATTTGGCGACATTCGAATAACCGCCCAATACCTGACGGCTTTTAACCGTAGTACTATTTTCGCATTTGCGAACGGTTTGATAGGTCGTCGTTCCAGGAGTGTTGTATTTGCTTCCTACGTTTTGACCGGCCAAGGTTCCCAAAACGGCTCCGCCGACGGTTGCCGCCGTTTTACCTTTTCCCCCTCCGATCTGATTTCCGAGTACGCCCCCTAAGGCACCTCCGACAACGGCACCGACGACGTCGTTGTTACTGCTTCCGCCCGAGCTTACCGCTTCTTGGACATCGTAACATTTTTGGCTTGGGATTTCCTCTTGAATCGTTGAATAAATAGGGGTCGATCGTGTGACTGTAACGTATTCAACCGTCGAAAAACTTTCCGCCATTACCGCTGACGTCGAAAAAAGAACCGATAAAGCGACCGGTAAGATAATCTTTGACATTTTAATATCCTTAATAGTTTTCAGTATTCTAAATCGTATTCGTTAATCAATTGTGAATTGCTTAATTAATTGCCGTACAGCAGAGCATTTATCTTTTCATAAATATCTAATATCTCGCTTTTTTTCTCGAAAAAGCTGTTTTTATTGGCGATCAGGTGGGTAGTTGACTCCATAATCGTCTCTACCACTTCCAATCCGTTTTGTTTCATCGTGCTTCCCGTCTCGACGACGTCGACGATCATGTCGGCAAGCCCTACAAGGGGAGCGAGTTCGATAGAACCGTAGAGTTTGATGATATCGGCGGCAACGGCGCGCTCGGCAAAATAGCGCTTGGTGATGTTGACCATCTTCGTCGCGACTTTGATCTCGCTTTTTGTGAAATCGGGTTTCTCACCCGCGCGCATCCCGATGGCGACACGGCATTTTCCTTTTTGCAGGTCAAGCAGACGGATCACGTCCAACCCCTGCTCTTCGAGGGTATCGAGACCGACGACACCGATATCGGCGGCTTGGTGATAGACGTAGGTGGCGACGTCTTGGTTGCGTACCAGCAAAAATTTGAAGTTTTCGGTCTGCAAAATCAATTTGCGATCATCGAATTTAAAACTGCTTCCGAAAATCGTTTCGAAAATTTCCAACGTATCTTCGGCAATTCGCCCTTTTGGGAGTGCGACACTTAGCATTTAGAACCTTTTTGAAGTAACTTTTCCATCCCGCGGAAGATCAAATCTTCATCCACTGTCGCCCCCTTAAAAAAACGGGACAACAGCAAGCCGTCCCCGCCGGTCAAATAAAGGGGTTTTCCCAGACTCTCGATCTTCTCGATGAGCGGAGCCAAAAAACCGACCGTAAGGGCATCGGGAGTATTTTTCGCCATTTTAGCCAAATCAACCTCAAAGTTAAATGACACGTCCAGCGCACCGGAGAGATTTGCGTACGCCGATTGTGCCGCACGAAGCCCCAAAGAAATAAATCCCCCCTGATAGACGCCGCCGCGCATCACATCGACGGTGATGGCGCTCCCCGCATCGACGATGGTCCCCTCTTCTACCGCTTCACACACCATAATACGATCAATACCCATCGTGGGATAGTATTTGTCCCAGTCGATAAGCTCTCGTAAATTATGCCAATTCGTATAGTTTTGTATCCGTTCGTTAAACGCACTGTTTACGCTGACAAAATAGACATTGTCATAGATTGTTACAGGATCAAAATCTTCCACACTGAGCTTGGTACGTTTACCCGCATAGAACAGATCAACCGATGTATTGCCGACGTCACATAATATCATAGGGATATTATAGCTTAAGTACCCCGTTTACCCGTGCAACGCTGTCACCTTTGTGCAGACTCAAACGGACTATCGAATCCTCAAGAGCATTAAGATCATGCATCACATTGCCCTCCAACGCGACGACATCGCCACTAACCAATGTATAGCGCTCTTCCCCCACTCCGAAATCGATACTTCCCTGCACGATCATGACCGTGATCGGAAACGAGGTTTTATGGGCTTTCATCGATTGCCCGGTGCGAAATACGATCCGAATCTCTTTGGTAAACTCGTTTGTAATAAGCGGAGTGATGACGGGCTGTGTATCGCCGTAGACGATATCAGCGGTAAATGAAGCGTAGGTCATAGTTATATCCTTTTATTTGATAACGGATAATAGCCTTATAGAGAAAATTAGTTCTTGATAAATATCAAGAATGTGCCATCGGATGATGCTTCAATACGGTATCTTGAAGATTCTGCTTTTGCACATGAGTATATATCTGCGTCGTGAGAAGCGATGCGTGTCCGAGAAGCTCTTGAACAACGCGCAGATCGGCTCCGCCGAGGATCAGGGACGTGGCATACGAGTGGCGAAGCGCGTGGGGGGAGACGCCCAGATATTTTTGGGTGGTTTTAAAGGCCGAAATACGGCTCAAAGGCTCTCCACGATAGTTAAGCCACAAATACGGCTTATTGTATGGGGAAGCTTCCTGATAGGCACGAAGCGCTTTTAACGCCTCATGGGCTATCGGAACGTAGCGCTCTTTTTCCCCTTTACCGTGGCGGATACGGAGCCACTCTCCCTCGATATCCCCCTCCTCGGCAACCAGACACTCGCTGATACGCGATCCCGTCGCATACAGAAAAAGGATAAGGGCGTAATCGCGCAGTCCGATCCAGTCGCTGCACTCAATCATTCCCAGACCCGATTGAATCGTCTCATAGGTTACATATTTAGGGAGATTTTTCGGCACTTTGGAGAGGGCAAATTTCGAGGATGCGGAATCAAAACGGTTACGGTGGCAAAAATCCAAAAAGGAGTTAAAAGCGGAGAGTTTTCGGTTAAGGGTCCGTTTGTTGGCAATAGTCCCGAGGATTTGAAAAACGGTGTTGGAATCGATCTCGACAAGAGCTTTTAGAGCACTTTGTTCAATCTCGTCCAAGTCGCGGCTGTAGGCCTCAATCGTTCGAGGACTAAGCGCTTTGATAACGGTTATGTATTCGATAAAAGCCTCAAGCTCTTTCGACATTATTTGATATCGATATAGCGGTCGTCAAAATAAAAACGTCCGTCTCCGAGGAAAATTTTGTTGTCGCTGTCCATATCGACGTCATAGACGTCGTATGCCAACAGGTTTTTGGTGATAGCGATCATGTACCCCTCTTGCTCTAACGCGTAGACACGGTCGTTTTGAACACTGAGGCCGACGAAGTGGGCAAACGGGAATTTTTTCTTCGCTTTAAACTGCAATGTCGGAGTCAAAGCGATAATTTCCCCTTGTTTAGTCGTGATCCAGATACCGTCGGACGCATACGCGATGTTACGGATTTCATATTTCTCGCGCGACTCTTTTTGGGAAAGTGCCAAAACGGCGTTATTCGTAGATACCACCAAATTGTTGTCGATAACGTTCATATAGGTAACATTGTTGAAATATTCTTCCGAACTGACAACCACCGAACGTAAAACCTGTTTGGTTGAGGAGTTGACGATAACGATTTTCCCGTCAAGCGTCAAAAACAAGACCAGCTCTTTGAGAAAATAGGGATTGGCGATATGAGAATCGACTGCGATAGGGGTATTTGCACTCTCTTTGAACAAAAGTTTTTTGCTCTCCAGCGAATAGAGCGCCATTTCATTGTTCGTAAATAAGATCGCGACGGTATCGTCTTGGATATTTGCGGCCGCAACCCCTCGTTTAAATTCAAACGTTACTTTAGCATCGCTTCCGTCAGTCGGGTAAAAAACAAGATTTTTTTCCGGGCTCTCCGTGATGATCCACGTATCGGTCGCATTGATTAGACGATATTCGTCAGGGATTTTAATGTTTTTTTCCCCTTTTTTAGTCAATAAACGGCCGTTATCCAGCAACGCTGCCGACTCGGTCGTTTGGGAAATAGAAGCGCTCAAATGACCGGAATTGCGCCATTCACCTTTGACATTCTCGGGTTTATACACCTCTTTATGAGAACATCCGCTCAAAAGGAGGAGAGCCCCTAGCGATAGAGCTACAGTCGATAATTTCATTATTTTACTCCGTAATGGGAAAGAGATTGCGCGACTTGATAAAGAGGCGAATTTTCGCTGATAAGGGCGATTTTCTCATTCGCCGCTTTCGTATTGCCTTTATTGATTTCCCCTACGGCAGTTTCCAATAATGCCAAATCTTTATAAAGGGCGCCTTGCTGTTTGGTATAGTTTTCCAACGCTTTCGTGTCCCCTTTGATAGCGGCGGACTCGTACGCTGCGATATCGGCGACACCGAACGCTTGAGATTTTTTCAGCCCTTCTAGAATCGTTACGTCGTTTTGGGCAATCCCCCGGGAAAGTTTCCATAGATCATACAGTTTAGGATTGTCGTTTTTCAACGTCTGTTCGGCTTTGGCATCTGCCGGATTCGCCAAAAGGAGATTTAAAGCGGCATTGGAACTCTCGATTTTTGCCGTCGTATAGGCTTGATATCCGATTGCTCCCCCTACGGCCAATAACGAAGCCGCCACCGCAGCCATTAACGGCTTTTGATACCGTTTGACGAAACGTTCTGTTCGAATGGCACTTTCAAAAAACTTCTCTTCGGAACTCAGCTCTTCTTTTAGGGCTTCCATATTCTCTTTTAGACTCAAAACGGCTCCTGTCATTTACAATCATTAAATTAGAGCAATAATATCTCACCCTATGTTAAAGTTTTGTAAACCTATTTTTTGGGTACAATTATTTTCTATAAAATATATTATGACTTAGGTTAACCATGAAAATTGATGAAACTCTCTTGCAACGGCTAGAAAAATTATCTTATCTCCAAATTCCCCAAGAACATCGAAAAGAGATGATAGCACAACTTAGTGAAATCGTATCGTTTGTCGACAATCTCTCAGAACTCTCGACGGAGGGGGTGGACGCAACATTCGCAATGTCCGAAGTATCCACTCGGCTGAGAGAAGACGTCGGCACGGTCGATCGCGCCGTAAACGACGATATACTTGCCCATGCTCCCCATTCGCAAGAACATTTTTTTATCGTCCCTAAAATCATCGAGTAACCGATGGTAGACGTCTACGGAATCAAAAGTTGCGGCAGTGTCCAAAAAGCACTCCGATTTTTGGACGCCCTCGGTATCTCCTACACCTTTCACGATTTTAAAACCGCTCCCGTTTCAGATAAAAAAATTCAAGATTGGACTGCAAAAGTTCCCCTATCAACCCTTTTAAATACCAAAGGGACCACCTACCGAACGTTAGGAATGAAAAATCACGAATTAGACGACAACGGCAAAATTGAGTGGATGGGGAACCATAATCTCCTCATAAAACGTCCGGTCATCGAATACAAAGATATGCTTGTCGTCGGATACGATGAATCTTACTATGAAGGGATATTTCGATCATGAATACCACGTTGGATATTTACAAGCTTCTTAAAAGCGTTGTGGCGTACAAGGCATCCGATTTGCATCTTGTCAGCCGTTCAGAACCGCAGATTCGCATCGACGGACGCCTTGTCGCCCTGAACCTCCCCGTACTAACCGGGCAGGATATCGAAGAGATGGGATACTCTCTCCTCACCGAGAAGCAAAAAAAAGCGTTTGAAGAGAATAATGAACTCGACTTTTCGATTGTCATTCCCGATGTCGGCCGTTTCCGTGCCAACTACTACAAAACCATGGACGAAGTCGCCTGTGCGTTTCGTATCATCCCCGTAATCATCCCCTCTTTGGATGATTTGAACGCCAAAAAAATATTTAAAGAGCTTATCAAGCGGGAAAAAGGGCTTATCCTTGTCACCGGGCCGACGGGAAGCGGTAAATCGACCACCCTTGCGGCGATGCTGAATGAAATCAATATGAACGAAGCCCGCCATATCATTACGGTCGAAGATCCGGTAGAGTTTGTCCACAATAACAAAAAATCGCTCTTTTCCCATCGTAATGTCGGTAGCGATACCAAAAGCTTCTCGAACGCTCTGAAATACGCTTTGCGGGAAGACCCGGACGTTATCCTGATCGGGGAGATGCGGGACCGTGAAACGATATCTGCGGCGTTAACGGCGGCGGAAACAGGACATTTGGTCTTCGGAACACTCCATACCAACTCAGCACCGCAAACCATCAACCGTATCATTGACGTCTTTTCGGGTGACGAACAGCCGCAGGTGCGCGCCCAGCTCTCTACCTCACTGATCGCCGTTATCTCACAGGCTCTTTTACCGAAAATCGGCGGAGGACGTGTCGCCGCTCAGGAGATCATGATCACCAATCCGGCGATTGCCAATCTGATCCGCGAAGACAAAGTCCATCAGCTCTATTCTCAAATGCAGCTCAATCAGCAAGAGACGAATATGACGACTCAGACACAGGAAATTGTCGAATTCCTGCGTAAAAAACTGATCAACAAAGAGACCGCTTTACAATATTCCAACAAGCCTGACGAGTTGGTTCGAATCATCAATTCGCTCTAAAACCGCTCCCCTTTTCGGGGAAATCTTAAAATTTGTTTCGAAACTTGTCTTTTCTTTCATTGTTTATGAAACATAGCGCCTCTGATCGTTTATAATTCCTTATTATGAAACATAACCAATTATTAAAACAATATCATCTCAAAGCGACGCCTCAGCGGATGGCCATTATTCAATTAATGCATAACAGCGGTCATATCAGTATCGATGAACTGTATCAGGAAGTCAAAAAACGGTTCTCTTCCATCTCATTGGCGACTCTGTATAAAAACATCCATACGATGTTATCCGTTTCCCTGATCCGCGAAGTCAAAATTCCGGGACAAAAAACAAAGTATGAGATATCCAAAGAGTCTCATGCCCATGTTTTGTGCACATCCTGCAATGAAATCAAAGACGTTCCGATGGAAGCAGCATCGCTATTACAAAAATCGATCGATATGAGCCGCTATAAAGTTGAAGAGGTTTCGGTGGTCATTTCGGGGCTTTGCCCGGAGTGTCAGAAGAAATAAAAAAGAGGATTGAGCATCCGTTCGTAGTGAGCATGTCGAACCATGAACACCCTTCGACTAGCTCAGGGTGAACGGAACGGTATCTTTAACGATGTGCTTCTTTAAGCGTATCGGCGATCAAAAATGCCAATTCTAACGACTGATCTGCGTTAAGACGCGGATCGCAGTGGGTATGGTAACGGCTTTTGAGATTTTCGGAAGTGATCTCAAACGATCCTCCCAAACACTCTGTAACATTTTTGCCGGTCATCTCCAAATGAACCCCTCCGGCGTATGTCCCCTCAGCTTTGTGAACTTGGAAAAACTGTTTCATCTCTTTAAGAACTTGTTCGACCGGACGGGTTTTGTAGCCGCCGCTGGTGATCGTATTTCCGTGCATCGGATCACAACTCCAGAGCACTTTTTTCCCTTCACGCTCGATAGCACGGATCAGAGCCGGCATGCCGTCGGCCACTTTATCCGCACCCATACGGACGATGACGTTTAAGCGCCCCGCTTCGTTATCAGGATTGAGGATATCGCACAAACGGATCAAATCTTCCGGGTCCATAGACGGTCCCGCTTTAACCCCGATCGGGTTTTTGATACCGCGCATAAATTCGACGTGCGCACCGTCCAGCTGCCGGGTACGGTCACCGATCCACAGCATGTGTGACGATACGTCATACCATTCGCCCGTTAATGAGTCCTGACGGGTAAACGCCTCTTCATAATTCAGCAGCAATGCTTCGTGAGAAGTATAGAAATCGGTTTCACGCAAAGTTCGATACGTATCCGAAGTAATGCCGCACGCCGCCATAAAGCGCAGAGAATCATCGATTTGGCGTGAAAGGTCATCGTATTTTTTCGTCATTTCGTTTTGACCGACAAATCCGAGATTCCACGCATGGACTTGATGCAAATCGGCAAGGCCTCCCGATGCAAAAGCACGGAGAAGATTCAATGTCGCCGCCGATTGGTTGTAAGCTTGTACCATTCGGTGCGGATCGGGTACACGGGCGGCTTCATTGAAATCGACACCGTTGATGATATCTCCGCGGTAACTCGGAAGGGTAATCCCCTCAATCGTCTCCGTATCGGATGAACGCGGCTTGGCGAATTGTCCGCCGAGGCGTCCCACTTTCACCACCGGAACACCTCCGGCAAAAGTCATTACAACTGCCATCTGCATCATAACTTTAAAAGTGTCTCTGATATTGTGAGCATGAAATTCCGAAAAACTCTCCGCACAATCGCCCCCCTGTAACAAGAAAGCTTTTCCCTCACACACGTCGGCAAAGTTCTTTTTTAACGTACGTGCCTCGCCCGCAAATACAAGTGGAGGATAGTTGCGAAGCTGCGATTCGATTTGTTCCAGTACCGCCGTATCCGGGTAGGTCGGCTGCTGTTTAATCGGTTTCTCTCTCCAGCTTGATCGGCTCCATGTACTCATATGATCTCCTGCGTGCTCTTGCACCTATTAATTTATAGTTGTCGAATTTTATCCTTTTATTCTAAAAAGGGACTGATTAAGGAAACCAAATCTTAGATTTATGTTTGAAAAAGTATAATGGCGCCAATTATATCGGCTCATAATTTTGACCTTTTTTCCCGTAAAGAAGAACTTTTAAGTGTCCGTATCTTTTAAAGGTAAGTGTGTGGAATACAATCAAATCAATCCTTTTTTATTCCATTTCTGCAAAGAACTCTCTATCCATTTAGAAGCTGCCGCGAAGCGGCAGGCAACCATAGAGCCCTCAGAATTTGCGGAGCTGGTTACCAATGCGACTCAAGAAGTATTAGAGGCCTACACGTCCGGAGAGATCGATCTGCTCGCCTATCGCAACACTTCAGCAGAAGAGTACAAAGCATTGGCCATAAAAAGTATCGATTCGTATGCCGATACCAATGAAAGAATCGGAAAAATCACCGAAGAACAAGCCGAATTACTGGAGCAAAGCAACGGCGATACGTTAATAAACTTTGAAAAGATCACCGAAAAATTCACCGATATCCAGAATCATCTGAGCGATGAAGTAAGTCGAGCCAACGATGTTATCTATACATTAATGGAACAGGTGAAAAATCTGGAAGTCAAAACTTCGCTCGACCCTTTGACCAAAACATTTAACCGTTATGCGCTCAACGAACATCTTCGCACGATATTGGAAAAAGAAAAACTTAATTTTGATATTTTCTGCTTTATGATCGATGCCGATAATTTTAAACAGATTAACGACAAATTCGGCCATATTGCGGGGGACAAAGTACTTATCTTTTTGGCTAAGTTATTTAAGAAAGCTCTGCGCGACGGTGACCGTGTTTACCGCTTCGGAGGAGAAGAGTTCATTATTCTGCTGAACCGGACCGATTTGGAAGGGGCACGTTTGGTCGGCGAACGGCTCTTAACCCTTTGCCGTAACAATAAACCTCTCTTCCAAAACCAGCAAATTACCGTTACGCTCAGTATCGGTATGACGAAAATCAAAGAAACCGATACGATTGACGCTATTATTCAGCGTTCGGACACTGCTTTGTACAAGGCTAAAAACAACGGTAAAGACCGATTAGAGATGGAGTTGTAATGGATTTGAATTATTTTGACCTTGTTGTCGGATCGGTAGTCCTGCTATTGGGGCTAAAAGGGCTGTTAAACGGTTTTTCAAAAGAAGTTTTCGGACTTGTCGGAATCGTCGGAGGTGTTTTTGTCGCATCCCATTTGGGCGGGATTATCGGTAAATTTCTGAGTGATACCCTTTTTCATTTTGAAAGTTCGACAGCTATTAATCTGGTCGGATTTATTTTCGCATTGGGGATATTCTGGCTGTTAATGGTCGCGCTCGGATCAGGATTTAAAAAGCTCACCAGCTTAAGCGGTTTGGGGCCGTTGGACCGTGTATTGGGATTTGTATTGGGAAGCAGTAAGTTTTTCTTTATTGTCTCTATCATCGTCTACGCCCTCTTCAGCGTCACGGCAATCCGTGAAAACTTTGAGGGAAAAATGGCTGACAGCTTTTTTTATAAACCGATGTATGCGACGGGGAATTTCATTTTGCATATCGAAACCGATGATGTTAAATCGCTTATCGGCGATGAGAACTCAACCGATACCAACAGTTCGGATAAGGATCGTTAGCCGATGAATGCATATACCGATTTTACGGAGCGAACCGTCGAATACAATAAGCTTTTAAGCGATTTCAAACAATTGTTGAAAGAGAACGGACTAAAATTCACGATTCAGCGTGAAGTCATTTTGGAGATGCTCTATAATTCCGATGAGCATTTAACCCCTGAGGGATTGCATCATCTGATTCAGGAGAAACATCCTGAATTGGGAACGGGAATCGCAACCGTTTACCGTACCCTCTCTTTGCTCGAAGACTCGGAGATGGTTACCTCCCTCTCTTTCGGTGCACAAGGGAAAAAATACGAACTCGGCGCGAAAGATCATCATGATCACATCATCTGTACGTCGTGCGGAAACATCACGGAATTCGTCGACGAAGAGATCGAGCGACGCCAAAAAGAGATCACGCAAAGCTTGGGATTTGTAATGCAGGAGCACTCTATGCAAATTTACGGCATCTGCAAAAACTGCCAGAGCAATTCTAAAAAATAACTATCGGACAAAGGAAAAACATTGGCATTTGAAAACCAATATGTACAACAACGGATCGAAAAAGCCGAAGCGCTAAGAGCACTCGGAATCGATCCGTATGCAAACCACTCAGAGCGCAATACAACCATCGATAAATTTCTTAACGTCAATTCCGATCTTTTTCAAAAAGAGGAAAAACGCGATGAACACCGCCACTACACCGTGGCGGGACGGATCAAACTGTACCGATTAATGGGTAAAGCGAGTTTCGTCAAAATCGAAGATGAAAGCGGAATGCTCCAAATCTACGTTGCCCGAGACAATTTGCCCGAGAATTTTTACAACGACGTCTTCAAAAAACTGATCGAGGTCGGTGACATCATCGAAGTGAGCGGCTATCCGTTTATAACCCAGCACGGCGAACTCTCGCTCCATGCCGATAAATTAACCCTATTGACGAAAGCGATCTCCCCTCTTCCTGAAAAATTCCACGGAATACAGGATAAAGAGATGCGTTACCGTCAGCGCTATCTTGATCTGATCATGAACTCCGAAGTACGCAAAACGTTTCATATCCGATCCAAAGTGATCAGCCTTACCCGCCGTTTTTTCGAAGACAAAGGGTTTTTGGAAGTTGAAACGCCGATGATGCATCCGATCGCGGGAGGGGCGAACGCCAAACCGTTCGTTACCCATCACAATGCTCTGGGGATCGACCGCTATTTGCGTATCGCGCCGGAACTCTATCTCAAACGTCTTATCGTCGGCGGATTCGAAGCGGTATTTGAGATCAACCGTAATTTCCGTAACGAGGGGATGGACGCTACCCATAATCCCGAATTCACCTCTATCGAGTTTTACTGGGCATTCAAAACCTATAAAGACCTGATCAGTATTACCAAAGAGTATTTCGAATACCTCTTCGATCATCTCGATCTTCCGAAACGCCTCCCTTACGGTGAGCTTGAAGTCGATTTCGATCAATTTACCGAGATTGAACTGGTTAATAGTCTCAGCGTCATCGGCGGTGTTCCCGAAGCAATCGTCAATGATAAAGAAGCCATTTTGGCATTTTTGAAATCGAAAAATCTCGAAGCCAACGGGGCGATGAACCTCGGACAGTTACAGGGAGAACTCTTTGACGAATTCGTCGAAGCCAAACTAATCAATCCGACCTTTATTACCCATTATCCGGTCGAGATTTCTCCGCTTGCACGCCGCAACGACGAACGTCCCGAACTGACGGATCGTTTCGAACTCTTTATCGCCGGACGCGAAATCGCCAACGCGTTTAGCGAGCTCAACGATCCGGTCGACCAGTTAGAGCGTTTTGAAGGACAAATGGCGGCCAAAGACTCAGGTGATGATGAAGCCCATGAGATGGACGAAGATTTCGTGACCGCACTCAGCTACGGAATGGCACCGACCGCTGGACAGGGGATCGGAATCGACCGTCTCGTCATGATGCTGACCAACCAACACTCTATCCGGGACGTATTGCTCTTCCCGGCTATGAAACCAATCCATAACAACCAAACCAACAACGGAGAAGAAGAATGAGTTTCCTCAAAGAATACGACAACGAAATTTACACCTTATGTGAGCAAGAGCTTGAACGCCAAACCGATCATTTAGAGATGATCGCATCGGAAAACTTTACCCTGCCTGCCGTTATGGAAGCGATGGGATCGGTATTCACCAACAAATATGCTGAAGGATACCCTGCAAAACGCTACTACGGCGGATGCGAATACGCAGACGGTGTAGAGCAATTGGCTATCGACCGCGCCTGCGAACTGTTCGGGTGCAAATTTGCCAATGTACAACCGCACTCGGGTTCATCAGCGAACGGCGCGGTTTATGCGGCGTTGCTTCAAGCGGGAGATAAACTCCTCGGTATGGATCTCAGCCACGGCGGACATTTGACACACGGTTCAAAAGTAAGCTTTTCGGGTAAAAACTACCACAGTTTCTCGTACGGTGTAGAACTTGACGGCCGTATCAACTATGAGCGTGTCATGGATATCGCTAAAATCGTTCAGCCGAAAATTATCGTATGCGGTGCTTCAGCCTATGCACGCGAAATCGATTTCAAAAAATTCCGTGAAATCGCCGATGCGGTCGGAGCGATTTTGTTCGCTGACATCGCCCACATAGCAGGTCTCGTATGTGCGGGTGAACACCCTAGTCCGTTCCCGTACGCGGATGTCGTTACGACAACGACTCACAAAACGCTTGCGGGTCCTCGCGGCGGTATGATCCTCACAAACGACGAAGAGATCGCTAAAAAAATCAACTCGGCAATCTTCCCGGCATTGCAAGGGGGGCCGTTGGTCCATGTTATCGCGGCAAAAGCGGTAGGATTCAAATACAACCTCTCTGCGGAGTGGAAAGTATACGCCAAGCAAGTCAAAGCGAATGCGTCCGTCCTTGCGGATGTCTTGATGAAACGCGGGTACGACATCGTCAGCGGCGGAACCGACAATCACCTGGTATTGGTCTCATTTCTGAACAAACCGTTCAGCGGTAAAGATGCCGATGCGGCACTCGGACGCGCGGGAATCACCGTCAATAAAAATACCGTACCGGGAGAAACGCGTTCACCGTTCGTCACATCAGGGGTACGTATCGGAAGCCCTGCATTGACCTCACGCGGTATGAAAGAAAAAGAGTTCGAACTTATCGCAAACCGCATCGCCGATGTTTTGGACGATATCGAAAATGAGACCAAACAAGCCGCTATCAAAGAAGAGCTAAAAGCGTTAGCGAAAAATTTCGTTATCTATAACCAACCGACATATTAAGCAAAAGGCGCCCGAATGACATCGATGGACATGAAACTGATAAAAATGATTTCAGATCATTACTGGCTGAAACATGACAGTGTTGTCAATAAAATCGATTTCAAAGGGCGGACTTTTTTTAACAAATACGAAAGAATCGATAAAACGCTGACCCAGGCGATCATCGATCAGCATCTGAAAAAGCAGATTACCGTCGCCCATTCGCTGATCAATAAGTTTGATAAAGTAGAAAATATCGTTATCGACTATAACGGCACCGATCCTCAGCGCTTTTACCATAAGGCCCAGCTGCTGCTGCGCGAAGAGGGATTCATTAATTTCACCGCTTTTGAGACCAAAACACCCGGGCATTTGCACGTTTACATCCATAAAGGGCATACGACTTTACAAGAAGCCAATCAACTGGGTAAAATGATTTCGATGAAACTTGCCGCAAAGCAACCGAAACAGTGGCGGATGTTTCCGTCATTGGATTTACCGATGGAATACAATATTCTCAACCTTCCCTACGAAGTGTACGCAAAAGAGCGCGGAGCTTCGTGGTCTAAACATATGTAAATTCGATAAGTACTATCAATTCTTATAAGGAACGGCACTTCAATGGAAGAAAAAAATGAACTCAATGACATCATTCTAAGTAAAGGCGGATCAAATTCCAATAGTAAAAAGTTATTGTTGGCAATCGCGGCACTGACACTTATTTTGATCATCGTGTTGGTAATTATGAATTCGCTCAAAACGCAAACGGACGAAAAGCCGCCTCAAGCTGTAGTTCCGCCTGCACCGACGTCACCGACCGAGATTGCCAACGATCCTCTCTTTGAACCGGTCGAAGTGATCCAAGAGGGTTCAAATACATCTGCCGTAACAACGCCGTCCGCGCCGCAGGATTTGGGACAAATCGCCCAAAAAATCAAGCAAGAGTCGATGCAAAATTCTCCTGTTGAGGAGACAACCGTTATTCAACCCGTAATCCCGGCACAACAGCCTAAAGCGGCTCCGCAGAGCGTTTCCGTACCTGTGACACCGGCACCGGCTAAAGTACAAACGACCCAAAAATTCGCACAGCCGGTCGTCAATACGCCGACGATAAAATCGCTCAAACCGACAGAGACCAAAAAAGCTTCTTCGGTACAAAAAACAGCTGCTGCGCCGAAAACAGCCGATAAAACGGCTGCAGAGCCTGTAAAAACCGCAGCTGAAACAACAACGAAAGCGGCTGCGAAAACAGTTGATACGACGGGAACCTATTACATTCAGGTCGGATCGTTTACGAAAGAGCCGAGCAAAACCCTTTTCGATCGCCTCAACGCCAGCGGATTGAAATACACGACCGTCCCTTCCGGTGCTGCCACCAAAGTAATGGTCGGACCGTTCCAGGGTGAAAAAGCGGCACGTGACGTTTTAGGAAACGTAAAACGCAACATCGAATCCGGCGCATACATAGTAAAGGGGTAACGTGATCTCATCGCGCCATTTTTCTCTCGATCAATTCGCTCCCATTGCCGTCTACGAAAAGGCGAAAAGCCTTTTCCCTCATGAAGTCAGTTTTCTCTTTGAAAGTGCCGGAAACAGCGAGGGAAACTACACGATTATCGTTATCGGTGCACGTGAGCGTCTCACCTACAGCAATAAGAAAACTATTTATACCGATGCATCGGGCTGTGCCGAACAACTGAGTGTTTCACCGTTTGAATTTTTGAAAGTGTATTACCGCGAACTCAACCAAAAAGCGTATCGCGAGAAGGCACAGGAGCTGGGTGTCGGGTATATCGACGGCTTTATCGGCTATATCGGGTACGACATGGTTCAGGTATTCGAACCTATTCTTGAAGAGTCGATGGGCAATCTGATCGATCAGACCGATATCCCCGATATGGATTTGATCCTCCCGAAACTTACCCTCATCGTTTCCCATAAAAATGCGACCATTACGATGCTCAGCTCTCTCACGCCGATGATCGATCGATTCGAAGAGATAGAGAACGTTCTCAAATCTCCCTACAGCTACACCCCGCTCAAATCGATCGAAACCGATCAGGGGGGAGAGTTTATCTTCTCGAAAGAGAAATTTTTCTCGATGGTCGATCAATCCAAAGAGATGATCAAAAGCGGTGACGTATTTCAAATACTGATGACCAACCGCTACATCCGCCACGCCCAGATCGACCCGTTCAGTTTTTACCGTATTTTGAGGCTTAAAAACCCTTCGCCGTACATGTATTTGATGGAATATGAAGATTTCAGTATCGTGGGAAGTTCACCGGAGGTGATGGTGCGTCTAACCGATGGCGACATTCTCCTTCGCCCGATCGCCGGAACCCGTAAACGGGGCGGTACTGCGCAGCGCGATCTGGAGCTCGAAGAGGAACTCCTCTCCGACCCGAAAGAGCTTTCCGAGCATCTGATGCTAATCGATTTGGGGCGCAACGACGTCGGTCGCGTCGCCAAAACGGGAACGGTCAAAGTCGAAGAGATGATGCACGTCGAGCGCTATTCGCACGTTATGCACATTGTCTCCGATGTCCATGCCCGACTCGCCGATGATAAAGATATGTTCGATCTCCTCGCCGCTACGTTTACGGCAGGGACGATGACGGGCGCTCCGAAAATCCGTGCCATGGAATTGATCGCCGAGTACGAAGGGGTCAAACGGGGCTTTTACAGCGGAACCATCGGCTATTTCGGGTTTGACGGCAACATGGACAGCGCCATCACGATCCGTACCGCCCTTATCAAACCCGATTTTGTCGTCTTGCAGGCGGGTGCCGGTGTCGTCGCCGATTCGGTGCATGAACTCGAATACCTCGAAGTAACCAATAAACTGGGTGCTTTGATGAGTACTCTGGACGATCTGGTCTGCGTTGAATGAACGTTTTTACCATCTTCGGTGATCCGGTGAGCCATTCGCGCTCTCCGTTGATGCACAACAGTGTCTTCAAATCCCTCAATATCGATGCATGCTATACCCGAACCCTTTTAAAAGAGGGATCTCAGCTACGCGATGTTTTTTTTGCCAAAGCGCTGAGCGGCGCCAACGTCACCGTTCCCCATAAAGAGGCCGCTTATATGCAGTGCGACGAAGTCCGCGGCATCGCCAAAGAGATTCAGGCGGTCAATACCCTCGTATTGGAAGATGGCAAACTTATCGGCTATAACACCGATGCGGACGGCTTTATGCACGCTATCAAATCATTCGGTGCAATCAAAACCGCTTTGATACTCGGAGCCGGGGGGACGGCGCGCGCCCTCAGTGTCGCCCTAAGCCAGGGAGGAATCGTCCCTGCCGTCCTCAACCGCTCGCATGGGCGGCTGGAGTATTTTAAAAACGGCGGCTTTAGCGCCTATTGCTGGGATGATTTTATCGCCGCAGAGTACGATCTGATCATCAACACCACCTCCGCAGGCCTTAGCGACAACGAGCTTCCCATCCCCAAAGCGCTTTTGGATGAACTCCTCTCCAAAACCAAAGGGGCGGTTGACGTCATTTACGGCAAAGAGACCCCGTTTTTACGCGAAGTCAAAACAGCCGCCCTCCCCTACAAAGACGGCTCCGATATGCTTTTGGCGCAGGGGGTTCTCGCTTCGCACCTCTTCTTGCACGGTGCCTATGATCTCAATACCCTTGAAGTGCCGATGAAGCACAGTTTTAGCCTCTAATGCAGATCGACGGACGTTTCTGGCTCACGAAAGAGGGTCAAAGCTTTTTGGGCGCGGGGAGAATCGAGCTTTTGGAGCGGATCGATAAGACCGGATCGATCAACGCCGCCGCCAAAGAGATGAAAATGAGCTATAAAGCGGCGTGGGAGCGGATCAACGGGATGAACGCTCTAGCCGATCAGCCCCTTATCGAGCGCTTAACGGGCGGCAAAGGGGGCGGTGGGACGAAACTCACCCCCTATGCTCGCGAGCTCATCGCGACATTCCGCCGTTTCAACGAGCTTCACCGCCAGTTTATCGACCGTTTTTCCGAAGCGGGAGACGATCCCGAACGTCTCGCCCGCATCCTCAGCCGTACCTTTCTCACCACCAGCGCGCGCAATCAGCTCCCTGCCACCCTCCTCAGCATCGAAGAGAGAGGTCTGAACGGTATCCTCACCCTCTCACTGGCGGGGGATCATACCCTCCGCTCAGTCATCACCCTAAAATCGATCAAAAGCATGGGGCTTAGCGTCGGCTGCGATCTCTATGCCATTATCAAATCGAGCGATGTGACTATCGTGACCGATCCCGCTGAAACGGATGAAACGCTTAATTGTCTCAAAGGGACGATCGTGCGTATCGAATCGCAGGATGAAACCGATGAAATTACCTTTCAGCTCAATCACTCAACCGAGCTGGTCGCCCTCATGAATCCCAAAGATACAAAAAAACTCTCCGAGGGGATGGACGCTTACGCTCTTATCGCGCCTAGCCATATTATTATCGGGTTGTAATAAAGGAAATCTCATGGATGATAATGAACTAAAAAATTTGGCACTAATGATGACTATCAACTGTGTTCGAAATACAATTATTGAAGAGTATCATAGTGAGGATAAAATCAATCAAGAAGAAATGAAAGAATTCAATATCGAAGTATCAAATAAAATATATACATTTTTGAAATATTTTATGCATGAATCAGAAAAAGAACGTGAAAAACTCATGCTCCTAATGTCTATGTTTTCTACAAATGGATGGAATCAGCCAGAAATTGATGAAGATTTTAAACAAGCTCTTGAATTTTTTAATAAATATAATTAACTCCGTTCGTGGTGAGCTTGTCGAACTATGAACGTCCACCCTTCGACTAGCTCAGGACGAACGGAGACAGCTGGATTCCCGATCTAGTCCGGAATGACGAATAATTTCCCCCTCTTGACAGAATGTATCTTTTAGGATACTATTGTTTTTATGTATAAAACCAAAAAGACAGCTGAATTTACTGACTGGCATTCACGACTAAAGGACGTTAAGGCTAAAATCGCCATAGGTCGAGGAATCGATAGAATGTCACAAGGGAATTTCGGAAAGTCTGAGCCCGTCGGTGATGGTGTATCCGAGTTGAAGATAGATTTGGGTCCGGGATATCGGGTCTACTATTTGGTTCAAAACAAAGAGATCATCATCCTTTTGATCGGTGGAGATAAATCAACCCAGCAAAAAGATATAAATAAGGCCAAAGAGATGACAAAGGAGTATAAAAATGGGTAAGCTTACAGATTTTGATATGTCTGAATATTTAGACAGCGAAGAAGCTATTGCCGAATACATTTCACAAGTTCTTGAAGACGGCGATCAAGACGAGCTGTTAAGAGCTGTCGGCTACATAGCTAAAGCCAAAGGAATGACCCAAATTTCCAGAGAGACAGGATTAGGGAGAGAAAGTCTGTACAAAACATTCCAAGAGGGTGCTGAGCCGAAATTCAGTACCGTTATGAAGGTTATGAAGGCCATCGGTCTTACCTTACACGCAGACCCAATCTCCGAAACCACACAGCCGAAAATCGCACACGCGTAAATTCGGCGAACGGAATAATGCCCTCCATTTGTTTCTTTTATAACACTTTTTTATCAACTCCCTACAAACTTTAAGCCTTTTTCTTTATAATTTCGTTATATCTTACAAAACATAACGAAATTGTCGCGTTTTTCCGCGAACCGTTTTTGCAATGTTTGGTTTGTGTTTATCGTTATATCAAAATAGATACTAAGGAAAGAAGATGAAATTACTCAAGCTTGTTCTGGCTTCGTTGGCATTTGCCTCTGCCCTTGCGGCTCAAACGATTACGGTTGCCGCTGCGGCCAACATGAAATACGCGCTAAACGATATCGCTAAAGCGTTTAGCCAAGAGAGCGGTATCGGCGTCAAAATCATTACCGGAGCTTCGGGAAAACTGACTCAGCAAATCATGAGTGGCGCGCCGTTCGATGCATTTTTATCGGCGGACGTCGAATTTCCCGGAAAACTGGTTCAAGGCGGCTATACAACAACTCCCTCACAGGTCTATGCGTACGGTTCGCTCGTTTTGTGGAGCAATACCGGAATCGATTTGTCTAAAGGGGTTTCCGCCATCGCAGATGCGAAAGTCCAAAAAATCGCGATTGCCAACCCTAAAACCGCCCCATACGGTATAGAAGCGATGAATACGATGCGTTATTACAAAGCTGACGGAGCGGTAGCAGGGAAACTCATCACGGCCGAATCGATCTCACAGGTAGGGAACTATGTCACTACCAAAGCGGTGGATCTAGGGTTTATCGCAAAGTCTATCGTCCTCTCTCCTGAGATGAAAAATGTCGGCAAGTGGATCGAAGTCGATCCTAAATCCTACAACACGATCGATCAGGCGATGGTAGGGCTCAAAAACGGCTCTCCTGAAAACCAGGTCGCAGCCAAGAAATTCCTGCGCTTTATGTCATCAGCCAAAGCACAAACCATTTTAAAAGAGAGCGGATACGGCTTACCGAAGAAATAAACGGCTCTGCTTCGGCAGAGAGAGTGTCAAATAACTTTGTTTCAACATCGTTATATCAAAAAATATACAAGGATATCAAATGACAAAACTTAGTTTTGCAGCGGCATTACTCTTGGGATCGGCGGTATTCGCATCGGCAGCGGATAATCTAGTCAGTGCATTTAAAGAGGGAAAACTCGACGGACGTCTTAGAGCCCAATATTTTGTAACCGACTGGGATAATGATACGAAATACAGTGCGACGGGCTTTGCCGTAGGGGGCAGTTTGATCTATAAAACAGCACCGTTATACGGTTTTAGTTTCGGAACGGGTCTTTATACCACCCAAAATCCGGGTGGATGGACAGATGAGGAAGACGGTAAAAATGCCAATACCTCTAAAGACCTATTTGCACGCGGCCCGGGTTCTGCCTACGATTATGGCGACGGATACGCCGTTTTGGCTCAAGCGTATTTGCAATACGACATTGCCAAAAGCAAAATCAGAGCGGGCCGCATGCTGGTGAGTAATCCGTGGATGTCACCCAACGACACCAAAATGATACCGATTGCCTATGAAGGGGTTGATTTCGTTTCGAATGATATCCTCAACACGACCATTCAGTTGGACTACATCGATAAGATCAAAGAGCGCGGTATGGACTATTTCGGCAATATGGCCGAAACGCTCGATACCCCTTCTAAAATCAGCTCCTATTACGATACCGGATACGGTACCGCTACGTCCAGACACGGAGATGCTCCGAATGTTGCCGTTTTCGGTGCTAAAAATCGCTCAATCGATAATCTCGAACTTGAAGGATGGGTGATGCATTGGCCGGATTTGGTCGATCATCTCCGTCTGGAAGCCAATTACGCGATTGAAGCGGGAGATGTCATTCTCGGACTCGGCGGTTTGTATATGCAGCAATACGACAAAGGGGCCGGAGATATTATCGTGCCGAAAGCCAATAACTACGACAGCGATAACAGTGTCGACAGTTATCTATGGGCATTAAGAGCGACGGCAAATTACCGTGCGGCAAAATTTCTGTTAGCGACATCACACACGGACAGCGGCGGGGATATGATCGCCCCATGGCGCGGATTCCCGACGCAAGGGTATACCCGAAGCATGACGCAAACCGATTGGAATGCGAACACTACCGCGTATAAAGCAGAGTTTGATTATGACTTTGACGCCATCGTAGCGGGGATGAGTACGATGCTCAGCTATGCCTATTATGACCGCGATCCGAGCAAAAAACCGTATCAAAGCATGACCGACAGAGCCTACGGCAACGGTGATACCCGTCAATGGAATTTCGACGTTCTGTATAAGCTCTCCGGCAACTGGAAAGGGACAGAACTTAAAGCCCGTTTGATGGATCAAAATAATGATAAAACGACATTAGCAACAGCTGAAACATCTAACCGCGAAATGCGTTTGGAAGCGAACTACCGTTTTTAATGTGTGCCCCCTCTAATGGGGCATGAGACGAGACGACGGGAATGTTTGTCTGCGGTTAATTCAAATGCCTGTCGTCTCCCCTGATGTTCTATTTTTGAACGCTTGCCTCTTCGAGGCAGAAGTGAATCTATACAAAAGGAAATGCTATGACGCTCTTAACGTCTGAAGGAAAACCGGTATCCATGTTTAGCGCGTGCGGAACCAAACCGTTCGAACCTGCGAGTATGACACCCCATACAGCGGAAGCGAAAATCGACTTTATCTATCCCGAAGTCCCTTTTCCCTCTATCCTCCTCTATCAACAATGGGGTGAAGAGAACATTCGAAAGATGGTGCGTTATCATCACGGGCTCCTCCGCAAAAGTGCTATCGGTAATCTCTTCCCCGCTGATGATGCGATGTTTACCTTTGCAACCGAAAAGACCGCCGATTTTTTCGTCGAAGCACTCGGAGGGGAAAAAGTCTATACCCCCGTTCACGGACACCCTGCTCTGCGGATGCGCCATTTTCATATCACCGTCGATGAAAAAGGTCGCGAAATCTGGCTCATGATGTACAAAAAAACGATCAATGATTTGAGTATGCCGACCGGATGTATCGAAGAGTTTTGGAACTGGATCGAGCCACTCTCTATTCGGATGATTAACCGCCGAACCACCGTCGCACCGATCGAACGCCACCCCTATTGCTCTATTTGGGGAAAATGATGATTTTTTTTAATCCAATCGCTATATCATACAAGATACAACAAGATAGTTTTGCGTTAAAAGCCAAATCATTTGCCGCATCGCTCTTCGTGCACGCAACCGTGCTGAGCTCGGCACTCTATTTTTCAATCCATCAACCCTCAGAGCTGCCGAAGGAGAAGCCGATCCTGATCTCGTTAGCGGACTATGCACCCTCTGAGACCCTATCCGATCATCCCAAGCCATTGAGCCGCCATGCCGCAGCTTCGAAAAATATCCGATCCAAAACCGATACGGCTCCCCGTCATTTGACTTCTCGGGAGAGGCTGCCACTCACTCCGGCAGCTTCTCCCGAGGCGTCAGCGCCTCAAACTTCTCCTGTGCGTCCCGGTGTTGTCCCATCGGATATCCAAGCACCCAAAGAGCCGCTTCATTCGGCTCAAAACCCCATCGCAAATGATTCTCCTCATGATGCATCGCCACTTAGACAAACGAAGGAATTACCAAAACCGAACGTTTCATCGGAAGATATCAATGGGGCAACACTGGGACGCATACGAGCTATGATTGAAAATTCCCTTACGTACCCCTCTGTTGCACGTAAATTGCGCATAGAGGGGACGGTCGTCGTATCTTTTATCCTCAAACCGGACGGATTGGTGGAAAAAGCCGAAATTCTCACCTCCAGCGGCAGCAATCTGCTCGATACCAAAGCGATTCAGACCGTTTTAGCGTTGAGCGGCGATTATCCGAGCCTTTCTAAAACAGCCTATTTAAAAATACCCATCGTATTTTCACTCTCTAAATCCTAAGGAATTCCCATGAAACATCTTGTACAGATACTGAGTATAGCGTTGATTGCGTTTACACTTCACGCCAAGACTCTTAACGACATGGACGGCCGACCCGTCATTCTTCCCGACCAGACCGACCGTGTTTTCGGTTCATCTCCTCCGATGAACTATCTGCTCTATACGCTCAATCCGGATAAGATGATAGGGCTGAATTTTAAAGCCAGAAATCCGAATAACAGCGCCGATGAGCAGTTTTTAACCAAGCGGTTTCTCTCGTTGCCGGTCATAGGGTCGTTTCACGGAGGAGGCCAGAGTATTAACCTCGAAACCCTGATGAAATATAAGCCCCAGCTGGTGCTGGTATGGCAAGACGACATGCTGGTACAAACCGTTGCCAAAGAGATTGAAAAAACGGCGATACCGTCTTACATGATCCCTTTTCGGGAAATCAACGATATGCCGCACGCTTTCCGACTGGCGGGAAATGCGATCGGTGAACGCAAGCGGGGCGAAACACTCGCAGCGTATTCCGAAAAAATCATCAAAGATGTCCAAAAAAGCGTCTCCAAAACCAAACCGGTCCGCTATTACTATGCGGAGGGGTTAGACGGCCTCTCCACCGAATGCGACAGCTCATTTCATGTCGAAGCGATGAATTTTGCCGGGGGGCTCAATGTCCACTCCTGTCAGCAAAGCGGCATTTTGGGACTGGAAAAGATCAGCTTTGAAACGCTCCTCACTTACAACCCCGATGTCATCATCGTCCAGAACCGTGCGGTGTATAACGATCTCATCACCGATCCGATGTGGAAAAGTCTGCGGGCGCTCAAAAACGGGCGTATCCACTTGGTTCCGGTTCAGCCGTTTAACTGGGTCGACCGCCCTCCCTCGTTTATGCGGGTACTCGGTATTCAATGGCTGGCGCATCTCTTCCACCCCAAAGAGTTTAAAGCCGATCTGAATCAGCGGACCAAAGAGTTTTATGAGCTTTTCTTACATGTCAAGCTGAATGATGAACAAACCAAAAATCTATTAGGAGCCAACCAATGAAACTTTCACCCCTAGTCCTCTCACTCGCCGCATGTGCGGTTCTTACCGCAGATCCTCTCGGGATTGAACGGATCATCGTCAGCGATGCTGTTGATGACGGCACTTCCATGATCGCAGATTCCAATGCGAGCGGATTTAATCAGACGTTCAGTGCCAAAAGCATTGCAACGCTCAGTACGCAGGCCAATATGAACCCTTACAGCGTTATCGCCTATTCGCCCTCAGTCAATTTTACCCCGGTCGATCAGGCGGGTTCCAACGAACCCTCCTATCACGATCCGATCCGCATCCGCGGCAAAAGCCAATCGGGTCCGGGAGGGGTTTATATGATCGACGGCATGCCGATCTCCAGCAATCCCGGCGGCGGAAAACAGCTTCTCGATATGGAAAACGTTTCCTCTATCGACCTGCTCAAAGGGTATCTTCCTGCGGATAAAAACCTCGGGTTTTCGAGTCTTATCGGAAAAGTCGATATGAATCTCCTCTCGGCACGTTCCCGCGCAGGTGCCGAAGTATCTCAATCGTTCGGAAGCGATGATTTTATGCGTACCTTTGTCCGATTAGACTCTGGTAAAATCGGAGACGTCGCGATCTTCGGTTCCTTTTCCCATCTCAGCAGCGATAAAAACAAAGGCTCAGGCGATCTCACACGCCTAAACGGAACATTGGGACTCACCTATACCCCTAACAACGCGTTTAAAGCGAAAGTCACCGCTATCCGTAACTCGGACGATCATCATAACTATTACAACCTCTCGTATGCCGAAGCAAAAGATCTCGGATCGAATTTTACAAAAGATTTTGCGACCGCCAAACCGACCGTATCCAACGACGTCGATTATTACGACTGGAACAAACAACATTTCCTGACAACGGCATTGCTGGGAGAGTTCGAATACCGCCCGACCTCATCGGACACACTCACGATTAAACCCTATTATAAAAAAGACGAAGGGGATTATTGGTTCTCCAAATTTGACGCTACGGCGGCCAAACAGCGTGTGATGAACTGGCGTATGGATCACGATCTCTACGGTGCTACTGCCGCTTACGATCATGAATTTTCCGAAGCGCTCAAAGCCGAAATCGGGTATTGGTACCATAAACAGCTTCCTCCCGGGCCGCCGAGCGATCAGATCAAATACAAAGTGGTCAACGGGAATTTGGTATTTGACGGGTATGCCGTCCTAGCCGATAACGACTACCACGTCCTACAAGCGCCGTTTGCCCAAATCAGCGGCACGCTGGATCGTTTTAACTACGTCGCCGGAGCCCAGCTGCAATCCTTCAAGCTCGGAGCACTGGAAAGCCATACTTTCGGCAATCAAACGGGTGCAGCCAATCCCGATTATGATGCGGCGATAGATTCAACCGCAATCGATCCGTGGGCAAGCGTCAATGCGAAAACGTTTCATACCTTTATTCCCTCTCTTTATCTCGGATATGCGTTTACCCCAATCACAACCGCCTATATCGACTATTCGCGTACCTACGGATTCGATGTCAATCTGTTTCCAACCTATATCTCAAACCGTGATACTTTCAAAGCCAAAAATGTTACTCTTCAACAACTGTGGGACAAACTCGATCTTGAACTCTCCGACAATATTGACGTAGGGGTTAAAACGACGATAGGAGGGCTCACCCTCAATCCAAGCCTTTTCGTCTCATTCGTCCAAAACAAACAGGCCAACATCTACGATCCGTCATTCGGCGTCAACTATCCCGCCAATGTCGGTGACGCATTAGGCTACGGTGCGGAGTTCTCAGCCTACGGTCCGATCAACGAACAGTTGGAGCTTTTACTGGGACTCTCCTATAACCGCTACCAATTTACCCAGGATTTTAAAAGCGGAGCAACGACGACGGTCGATACCGACGGCAAACAGCTTCCCGATGCACCGAAGTACATGGCTAAAGCGGCCCTTTCGTATCATGTCGGCGATTGGACTCTGACACCGAGTGCCCGATACACCTCCAGCCGCTACGGTGACGTCGCCAATACCCAAAAAGTCGATGCCTATACTCTTGTCGATTTTGACCTGACGTATCGTATGGCACAGTTCATGGGTTCACGTAACGCCGTCTTTCGTCTTACGGCAACCAATCTCACGAATGAGAAGTACATTTCAACCATCAACGCCGCCGACAATTTCCTAGCGGCAACCGGTACGGCAAGCACGTATCAAACCGGCGCCCCTTTCGGACTGTTTGGCAGCATCAATCTGAAATTCTAAGGGCAGTAATGAAAAAGTTTAAAACGGCGGGATGGATGATCGGCTCGACACTGGTGTTGTGCTTGATAGCCTTCTTATCCCTTCTATGGGGTCAATACCCGATCTCACCGGAGACATTGATCGCCTATCTCCAGTTTAAAATGTTCGGCGGTGCAGGGTGCGATACGTATACGCTGCTCGACAATATCATTTTGCAAATTCGTCTTCCGAGGGTATTGCTTGCCATCCTCATCGGATCGGCATTGGCCACGTCGGGAGCCGCGTTTCAGGCGATGTTTGTCAATCCTCTCGTCTCACCCGGGATTTTGGGCGTATTGGCGGGAGCATCGTTCGGAGCGGCGCTGGGGATGCTCTTAAGCGAGCAATGGTACGTCGTACAGCTGCTGGCGTTCGCTTTCGGTTTTGTCGCCGTCGGTGTCGCCGTTTTGATCGGAACGATGGTGACCAATTCACGATCAACGGTGATGCTGGTACTCGGAGGGGTGATCAGCAGTGCACTCTTTACCTCTTTGCTCTCGATCATCAAATATGTCGCCGATCCCTACAGCACCCTTCCCGCCATTGTCTACTGGCTGATGGGAAGTCTTACGATGGCGGATCTGCACGGCGTATTGCTCATATCGGTCCCTATGCTCGCCAGTATCATCGGACTCATCGTACTGGGCAAATACTTCGACCTGATGAGTCTGGGAGACGAAGAGGCCAAAGCGCTGGGTATCAATGTCACACTGGTTCGGCTCGGAGCGATTATCCTGGCGACGCTTGCCGGCTCGCTTTCGGTCGTGATGGCGGGGATCATCGGATGGATCGGGCTTATCATCCCCCATATTATCCGTATGGCGGTCGGACCGTCCCATCGTGTTCTGATGCCTCTTTCGGCTATTGTGGGGGGGGCATTTTTGCTCCTTGCCGATACGATCTCCCGCCTCTCTTGCAGTGTCGAAATCCCTATCGGGATCCTCACGTCGCTCATCGGGATTCCCGTCTTTATTATCGTACTTAAAAACGCGAGGGCAGCATGGAACTAACCCCGATTATCACGGTCAACGACCTCCATTTCTCTTATCCGACACGTCCGGTACTGGGCGGCATCGATTTCACCCTCCGCCGCGGCGAGGTAGTCAGTCTGCTGGGACCTAACGGATGCGGTAAGAGTACTCTGATCCGTCTGATCCTCAAACTGATCAACGCAAAGCGCGGTGAAATATGGCTCCATGACAAATCACTCCACCGCTATTCGCATCGCGAAATTGCGTCGCATATCGCCTACATTCCGCAGTACCACAACGTGCCGTTCAACTACAGCGTGCTGGAGATGGTCATTATGGGACGGGTCTCAAAACTCGGTTTTTTTGCCGCCCCATCCGCAGGCGATTACGCGATCGCCCGCGAATCGCTCGAGAGAGTCGGGATTTCCGATTTAGCCGATCGTCCATTCGGGCAGCTCAGCGGCGGACAAAAACAGATGGTCCTTCTCGCCCGCGCCCTGACGCAGGGGGTCGATACGTTTATTATGGATGAGCCGGTATCGGGGCTGGATTACGGAAACCAGATTCGTCTTCTGGAGCTGATCGTCCGTCTCAGTACACAAGGGTATACCTTTCTTAAAACGACCCATTACCCCGATCATGCCTTACTCGTCTCCAGCCGTGTCGCGGTGATGAACGGCGGAAAAATCATTGCTGAGGGAGTGCCGGATGATGTCATTACCCCCTCTATGATCCGTGACGTCTACGGCATCGATGCCGATCTCATTACCCATGACACCCATACGCGATGTCTCCCTATTTTCAATAAAGGAATTTCATGAAAACTGTCATTTTTCTCATTGCCGTTTTTATTCTATCCGTCCCCTCACAAGCCAGAACGATCACCGACGATTACGGAAGAGTCGTCACAATCCCTGATAAAATCACCAAAATATATGCCGCATCACCGCCTCTGAGTATGAGCGTATTGGCGTTTGATCCCGCACTTGTTGCCGCGCTGAACTCGCCGTTCAAACCCGGACAAAAACCTTACGTCGGTGTCGTAGCCTCCAAACCGATAGCCGGGGGATTTTTCGGTCAAGGAAATACCCCGAATTTTGAAATTTTGGCTTCGGTAAAACCCGATGTGATCCTTATGTGGGGGAAAGCAACAGGAGTAGATAACCAACTCGCCAAATTCAATGCATTGGGAATCCCTGTACTGATGGTGCGTAACGATTCCATCAACGATCTCATTACTCAGTTCACCCTATACGGTAAACTCACCGGAAATACCAAAAGAGCCAATGAACTCATCGCTTATACCAAAGAGACGTTGGGATTGATTCAGTCGCTCCAGAACAAAATCAATGCCCGTAAAGATGCCCGCTACTACTTTGCCGAAGGGCCGGATGGGATGTCCAGCGAATGCGACGGATCGTTTCACCTCGAACCCTTCACCTACAGCGGTGCGAAAAATGCCCTCAACTGTAAAATGTCGTCCAATTTTGGAATGGAAAAAATATCGATGGAGACAATCATCCTCAGCGATCCTGACGTAATTATCGCTATGGAAAAAGAGTTTGCCGAAGGTATTGAGAATAACCCGAAATGGAAAACACTCCGCGCAGTCAAATCAGGACGCGTACTCACCGTCCCCACCGTCCCGTTCAACTATATCAGTCGTCCGCCATCTTTTATGCGGCTGCTTGGGATACGATGGCTCATCCACTCGTTTAACCCCGATCTGATCAAACCGATCGATCAGGAGACAAAACGGTTTAATACCCTTTTCTTCCCTGGATACCGCGGCTGAACGTTTTAAATACCGTTATATCAAATTTGATACATTAAATCGCAAAAAAGATTTAAACTTAAGGAGTAAAAATGGAAATTACTAAAATCATCTGTTCAAAACACGCTGTTCTCAGTTTATTTACCGCGGCAGCTATTTTTCCTTCATTCGCTTTTGCTGAAGCGGATGCTGGGAGCACAAAAGCGTTGGAGCCGATCCGGGTCTCCGTACCGCAGAGCGTAGAACGCGACGATCTGAAACCAGACAGCGTCACCAATCTTTACCGCGTCGAATCAACCGCACAATTCGGCACGCAGGTAATGACTCAAAAAGAGATTGCCGCCTATGCACCAAAAGACATATTTGATTTATTGGGCAAAGCAAACGGCTTAGAACTCACCTATCAGGGGCGCAGAAGTCCCTACAGCTTGGAGATGAGGGGCGGAGGCAGTATTATCTACATTCTTGACGGTGCCGTTTTACCTCCCTCTGTGAGCCGGATACTTCAAAACATCCCGCTAAGCGCGATAGAAGAGATTCAGATTATCCGCGGTTCCACTGCACTTGCCATAGCTCCCTCTATAGGCATCGGAGCATCCAACAGCGGCTCAGGTTTGAACACCGGATTTATCGTCATTCGTACCAAACAGCCTAAAAAAACCGAGGGGCTCATCACCGGATATCTCGAACATGCCGTCTCGCAGCCCGGCGCCAACGGTGAAAGCCTCTATGTCGGAACGAGGTTAGGTTCCGCGGCTTCAGGGTTAAACGGCTACATCGGCGGGCTTATCTCCCGATATGACCGTCCGAGCAAAGAGAGCTGGTTTGACGGCAGCGATGCCGATTCGGGCATGATCTCGGGAGGGATCAATTTCGGCCGCTTTAGTCTCAACATGATGGGATATAAAGACAGCGGACGCTTCGAAATGCAGCGGGGTATTACCCTAAGCGGCGGATTGGACAGTGCCAAATGGTATTACGATCCGCTGAAAACATCCGTTTTCTCTACCGATATGAGTATGCAGTGGAATGAATCTCATACGACTCTCGTTTCCGCATTCAAAACCGACTATGAACAAAATGAACATAATGAAAATTTTTCCAATACGACGAAATCGACACGACACTACGAAGAAAAAACAAAAGGCTATAGCCTACGTCACAATGTCCGTTTCACAGATACACTGATTCAGCTTGGAGGGCAGATCACCGATTCGGAAGGATTCGGTCCTAACCTCAGCAGTACCTACAACCGCTATGACACTACGGTCACAGGATACTCAGCCTCGATCGAGCAAAAACTTTTCAACGGCGACGTTGTTCTCGATGCAGGATACCGCCGCGACGTCAAACACATCAACAACTCCAGTCTCAGTGCGCTCAAAGATGCCGCAAACAATGACGTCTATATGGCACCTGCCGAAGTGGTCGCACTCGGAGCGCGCTGGAAAATAAACGAGATAGTGAAGACGAGTGCCCGCTATTTCCACGGAACCGAAGGGACCTCCGGTGATTTTGACCTTAAAACCCAAAACGGCATTCCCCTCCATTCCGAAAAACAAGATCGGATCGAATTAGCCCTTGAAGCCCGGTTAATCCCTTTCTTTAATCCGACGTTCACTTGGTTCGATATCGATACCAAAAACCAAAAAACAGCGACGACAAACACATATACCGATACGGACGGCAATCTTTATTATTACTATACCGAGTCAGACGTTCACCGCCGCGGTATCGAGCTTGCGATCAAAGGGGATATTGCACCAGGGACAAACTATCAGTTTGCATGGACCCATATGCTTAGCAACGAAACGGCAACAAACGGCGTGAGCACCGATGCGATCGGCTATTCATCTCCTGAAGACGGTATAACGGCCATTGTATCGCATTCATGGGATGACTACCGCGCCAATCTCTCTTATAAATACACGTCGGGATGGCAAACTTCAGCAAGCCCTGTCGGTACGTTGTATGCGGATTTGGGTGATTACAACCGTATCGATGCCAATATCGCCAAAGATTTCAAATATAAAAACTACACCTTTACCGGCAAACTGTATGGACGCAATCTAAACAACGACCACTATGCAACCCGTTACGTTACGGGGTATTACTATGATAGAGGACGCACGCTCGGTTTAGAACTGAGCATGGTTTTCTAAAGGGAGTCGAGTATGAAAGGCACTAACAATCCCCAAAGTTTCGACCGTATTGTCCGTGAAGTATTTGCCCCGATCTATCCCGTAATCGCCGAGCAGATTAAAAATGTTACCGCCATTACCGAGGGTCGATGTCTCGATGCCGGATGCGGTACGGGTGCACTCGGCATCGCGATGGCAAAAATAACCGATTTGCATATCACGTTTTTTGATCAATCCGAGGAGATGCTCGATCTGGTATTCGGCCATACCTTTGCTAACAATCTGTTAGAACGCAGTGCGTTAGTCTGCGGCGACATACATGCTATCCCCTTGCCGGATGAAGATGTCCATCTCGTCATCAGCCGCGGTTCATCCCCCTTTTGGGATGACTGGCATAAGGCCTACAGCGAGATATTGCGTATTCTAAAGCCCGGAGGGGTGGCATACATCGGCGGCGGATTCGGCAATGCTGAATTGCGTGAAAAGATTATTGCAACGATGAATGAACGCAACCCCGACTGGCGCAGCCCGTTTAAAGATCGTATTGAGCCTGAACGCGAAGCCTTGCCGGGAATTCTTGCATCGCTCAAACCCTCAGAATATCAGATTATCGATGACGAAAGCGGCTTTTGGGCCGTTATTACCAAATAAAGGCATGTTATGAAAATCGGATTATTTTGCCTGAGTGAAAACTATTCGGGCAACGTCAATGAGAGCATAGTAGAACAGCTTCATCTCGTTGAATTGGCCGATGAACTCGGCTTTGACGAAGCGTGGTTCGGCGAACACCATTTCAATGCCTTTAGCGTCATCCCCGATCCCGCATCCATGATAGCCTATTGCGCCGCGAGTACCGAACGTATCCGTTTGGGAACGGCGGGATTTCTGGCTCCGTTTTACCATCCGGTACGCCTCGCCGAAAGTATTTCCGTACTGGACAATCTCTCAAAAGGACGAGTCAATGCCGGCTTTGCCAAAGGGGGATTTGCCCCGGATACCCGCCATTTCGTCCGTTCCAAAGAGGAGTTGAAAACCGTCATGTTCGAAACGGTAGAATCGATCGATCTGCTGCTGCACGGAAAACCGACGGAGTATAACGGGCAATTCGTCCAAATCCATAATGCCCTCCTCACACCTCTGCCTCACCAACAAGAGATCCCGTTTTATATAGCCACCTTCTCATCCGAAGAGACCATCGCATTCGCCGCAACGCACGGCTATGGGCTGATGATGTCACAGGGGGCTTCATTGGAAGAGTGCATCGAAGCGCGCAACTTTTATCGCTCGATCGCCGGGCATGATCCGCAGATGGTGATCATGCGGGTCTTTTACGTCGCCGAGACGACAGATGAAGCACAATGCGGCGCCATCCCCGGAATCGATCATTTTGTCAAATGTATGCGCGCCGCTCAAGCCGAACAGATACAGCCGTATTTCGATCTCGAAAACTACAAGGCTCTTTTGGAAGAACGCAACGCATTTTTTGACGGCATAAAGTTCTTCGAAAACGGCATTATCGGAAGTGTCGATGAGTGTCTGAAAACGATTAAAACCATTCAAAAGGAGTTGTCGAATATCCATCTCGTTCTCAAACCTTCTTCCACCGACTACGGTCAAAATCGGTGGATGCTCTCTCGGTTTAATACCGAAATCCGACCGTACATTTAAACTTAAGGAAATGAAATGAAAAAACATCTGTTGCTGATCTCGCTGGCCGCTTCCGCGGTGCTCGCAGACACCTTTACCTTGGGACAGGTCAACGTCCTTAATACCCCGCTCGACGAGAGCCCTTTTGAGCAGACGATGAGTGCAGAGACCATCGCGCAGCAAAACAGCGAAACCGTCGCCGATGCACTGGATAACATCAGCGGCGTCAGTATGGGAATGATGGGGGCGCGTAATGAAGCGACACTCAGTATCCGCGGGTTTGACGCGAAACGCGTCGGCGTATTCATTGACGGTATCCCCGTCTATGTCCCTTATGACGGAAACTTTGATTATGACCGTTTTTTGACAAACGATATTGCCCAAATCGATGTATCCAAAGGGTTTTCCTCGGTTGCGTACGGTGCCAATACGATGGGAGGCGTTGTCAATATCATCTCCAAACGTCCTTCTAAACCGCTGGAGGGTGAAATCAAAGTCGGTATGGTACTTGATAGCGATACCTCGCTCTCCCGCAAAAGCGCTTCGCTCAATCTGGGTACTCGCCAAGATCATCTCTATGCACAGCTCGGAGCCCTCTACAGCGATCAAAACCACTTCCGACTGAGCGATGATTACTCAGGAAGCGCTTCACAGCCTGAGGGGGATCGCCTCCGCTCCGCTTCCGAAGATTATAAAATCAGTTTTAAAACCGGATACATCGCCGATGACGGCAGTGAAATCGCTATTGGCTACTCGAACCAAAACGGCGAAAAACAGCAGCCGCCGAGCACCAACCCGGTCTATAACAGCGTCCGCTACTGGGACTGGCCGTACTGGGACAAAGAGTCCGTATTTATTACGGGACAGAAAAATCTGGGTAACGGCTACATCAAAGCCCTCGCCTATTACGATACGTTTGAAAACTCGCTCTATTCGTATGCCAATAACACCTATTCGACGTTCAATGCCTTCGGTTCGACCTTTAAAAGCAAATACGACGACTACAGCTACGGCGGACGGCTCGAATACGGGATCGAATTAGAAAAACATTTTATGACGGCTGCGCTCAACTATAAAAAAGATGTCCACAAAGGGTATGACATCAACAAAGTCACCGGCCATGAAACCCTCACCGAAAACTACGAAGACCACACCCTCTCCGTCGGGCTCGAAGATGTCTATACCCTCTCTTCACAATGGCAGATTCTCGGCGGTGTGAGTTATGACCGTCGCGATGCGGACAAAATTTACGATACCAATCCGACCTTGGCCAGCGCTCTGAGTCTGGAGACGCAAAGCTCTTTCAATCCCGAAGCCTCAGTCGTCTATTCGCCCGACGCAACGTCCAAAATCCGCGCCAGTGTCGCGCGTAAAACCTATATGCCCTCCATGAAAGACCGTTACAGCCGAACCCTTAAAATCCCGCCGCTTTACCCTAATCCGGAACTCGATAACGAAACGGCTACTCATTACGAGCTCGGCTACCAAAAAAATATCGGCTTCTTCTCAACCCGTCTAAACGGCTTTTTTACGCGGGTCGACGATGCCATACAACAAACACTCTATACCCCTGATCCGAGCTTTTACCAAAATCAAAACGTCGGAACTTTCGACCATCGCGGTATCGAAGCCGAGTTGAGCTATAAATCCGATACCCTCGAAGCGGGCGGAAACTACACCTATACCTCCGTCAAAAACCGTACCGATGAGGGCATTAAACGGACCGATGTCCCGCGTCATCAGCTTTTTGCCTACTCCCAAATCCAAGTAGGAGCGAATATTGCACTCTATGGCGATATGAAATTCAGAAAAGGAGCCTACGACCAAATAGCGGACAATTCGTACGTTATCAGCCCGACGTTCACGACCTTTGATCTCAAAGCGATCTATAAAGCGACGGTAAACGTCACGGCGGAAGTCGGGGTCAAAAACCTGAGTGATAAATTTTACCAATACGATTTGGGTTTCCCGAGTGCAGGACGCGAGTTTTTCGCTACGCTCGGCTACAAATTCTAACCTTCCCCTCTCCTTAGAGGGAGAGGAAACGGATACGTTAGATCAAATGTGATACAATAAAATACTTTTTCAAGGACACCTTATGTTTTTAGAACCGATCGATTTTGCCTCCATGTACCGCGAACACAAAGCGACCACCGACTTCAAAGGCAAAACCAATACCGACTGGGATGAAAAGTCCAAAGATATGGCGGCTTCCGTTATAAACAGCCCTTATGTAAACGACTTCATCTCCCGTATGAATATCACCGGAGATGAAGTGGTTTTGGATATCGGATGCGGACCGGGAACACTTGCCGTCCCTTTGGCAAAACGGGTCAAAGAGGTGATTGCCATCGATTTCTCCGCACAGATGCTCGAAGAGCTAAAAGCCTATGCGGCGCGTGAGGGGGTAACTAATATTAAAACATATCATATCGGGTGGGAAGACGACTGGAGCCACTTGCCGACGATCGATATCGTCGTCGCTTCCCGTTCCATGGAGGTTGCCGATGTCGAAGCGGCTCTGGCTAAAATGTCCGCTCACGCATCCAAAGCGTGCTACCTCACCTACAAAGTCGGGGGAAGTTTTGTTGATATGAATATCCTCGATTACATCGGTAAAAAAGTCAAAACAAAACCCGACTACTGGTACATTCCGATCCTTCTGTATTCGCAAGGCTACCTCCCCCGCGTCGATTACATCGAAACGGGTCGGGGAAGCGTCCGCGCAGGGAGTGAAGAGGAGTTCGTCGAATCGCTTATCTGGAGCGTCCATGAACTCGATGATGATCAAAAAGCCAAAGCACGCGAATACTACCGCGACGTGATCGTCGGACAAAAACGCCCTCCGCGCGCCGTTAACTGGGCATTTATTGCGTGGGAGACATCACTATGATCATACTGAACGATCACGAATTGGAAGCCTTGCTTGCCGAAGACGTCCCCTACGGCGATCTGACGACGCAAAGCCTCGGCATTGATGTCCAGAGCGCCCGCATCACTTTTGCGACCCGTGAGCGCCCTCTCGTCGTCTCCTGTACCGAAGAAGCGGTACGGCTGTGCGGGCTGTACGGGTTAGAGATCGACGGTTTTGTGAAATCGGGGACGCTGGTTCCGCCTAAAAGCGTCTTTCTCGAAGCACGCGGCGAAGCGGGAAACATCCATCGTATCTGGAAAAGTGTCCAAAATCTCCTCGATTACGCCGGCGGTATCTCCACCTATACCCGTGAAGCGGTGCTCTTAGCCCGCAGGATCAATCCCGATATCGTCGTAGCCACTACCCGCAAAACCACCCCCTTTACGAAAAAAATCGCCATCAAAGCGGTCGAAGCCGGCGGCGGAGTCGCCCATCGTCTCGGCCTCTCCGAGAGTATCTTGATTTTTGACTACCACCGCGTGTTTTTCCCCTCCGAAGAGGCGTTTGCCGAAGCACTGAATAAAACCAGAAAAGCAAACCCTGAGAAAAAAATCGTGATGGAAGCGGGGGATATAGACGAAGCGTTGAAGTTCGCCCTCCTCGGAACCGATATCCTTCAACTTGAAAAATTCCCGCTCAGCAAACTCTCCGATGCGGTGCAGATACTGCGTGCCGACTATCCCCATATCACCCTTATCGCGACCGGAGGGATCAGCGCGAAAAATATCGCCGAATATGCGGGAACGGGCGTCGATATGATCGTAACCTCATCGCCCTACAGCGCACAGCCTGCCGACATCAAAGTTAAAATTGAGCCGTTATGAACATTCTGAATGCCGTTTTGACCTCTATCACCTCTTCTGAGCATTTGAGTATTCTTACCGCTTCGGCAGGTGAGGATATATTTCATCTTCTCCTTGCCGAACAGTGCCACAATGCGATAGGAGAACCGTTGAAACTGGCATTCAAAGAGACTGAAATCATCCTCTCCAAAACCTTTACGGCGACCACGGCGAATATTCACCGAGCCGTTGTTACCCGTATTTCACAAGGGAGCATTCTCAGCCAAATTTCCCTTCACTATCACGATACGGCTATCAATGCGCTCGTCCCGACTCTGAGCTTCAACACACTCGGTATCCATGAGGGGGATGAAGTATGCTGGATGGTTCAGCCGAGCGAAATATCACTCCTGAGAGGTCATCATGGAAGCTGAATTTATAAATACGATGCTGCTTACCTTTAAACTGGCCTCCATCACCACGGTCATTTTGCTGGTAATTGCCATTCCCCTCGCCTCATTCTTGGTCTTCAGCCGTATGCGGTTCAAAAGTATCATAGAGACGATTGTCAGTATGCCGCTTGTCTTGCCACCATCCGTGCTGGGCTTTTATTTGCTACTGGCATTCAGCCCCGCCTCCACAATCGGCAGTTTTTTGACCGAACACGGTATCCGTTTGGCCTTCAGTTTTGAGGGGCTTGTGATCGGATCCGTCCTTTTCAGTCTCCCCTTTATGGTACACCCGATCCAATCGGCACTCTCCCAAGTCCCTCGATCCATCTTCGAAGCCGCCTATACCCTCGGCAAAACGAAATGGGAGACAATGATACGGGTTATCCTCCCCTCTATCCGGCACGGCCTTATTTCGGGAATCGTTCTCGCCTTTGCCCACACGGTCGGTGAGTTCGGGGTCATCCTCATGATCGGCGGAAACATCCCCGGAGAGACCCGCGTCGCCTCCATCGCCATCTACGACGAAGTCGAATCGCTCAATTACGCCCTGGCGCACCAGTACGCCATCACCCTATTTGTCGTGACGTTTGCCATCTTGCTTCTGGTCTATACCCTTAACAAAAAATCGTTGGGGGACATACGATGATATCAGTTAATATTACAAAGCGTCTCGATACCTCCGAAGGCTCACTAAACGCCTGTTTTGAGCTCACTATCCGTGATGGTGAGTTTCTGACCCTCTTCGGCCCATCGGGTGCCGGAAAAACGACGCTGATGCGCATGATCGCCGGACTGGAGCAGCCTGAGAGCGGTATCATCGAAGTAGACGGCGAGGTATGGTTCGACAGTACCAAAAAGATCAATCTCCCGCCCCAAAAGCGAAGCGTCGGATTTGTCTTCCAGGACTATGCCCTCTTCCCGACGATGAGCGTAAGAGAAAATCTCCTTTTTGCCGCCGAAACGGCCGAGCAGCGCCGCAGTGTGGATGAGCTGATCGAGCTGGTCGAACTATCGCAGCTCTCGGAACGTCTCCCCTCTACCCTCTCCGGGGGGCAGAAACAGCGTGTCGCCCTCGCCCGTGCACTGGTACGGCATCCGAAGATTTTGCTCCTAGATGAGCCTCTCTCGGCGCTTGATCCCGCTATGCGCCAAAAACTCCAAGACGAACTTTCACTGCTGCACAAGCGCCTGGGAATCACGACCCTGCTGGTGAGCCATGATATTTCCGAAACCGTCAAACTTTCCGATCGGATGGCGTCAATTGAATTGGGTACAATAATCCGCGTCGGAAATCCGTTGGAATTTTTCAGCCCACATACCCTGAGTACCAAGCTTCAGCTTATCGGAGAAGTTTTAAAAATTGAAGAGGATTTCCCGATCAGCGTAGTGACTTTGCTTGTCGGTTCGTCCGTCGTTCGTACCGTACTGAGCAATGAAGAAGCAAAGGTGTTATGTGTCGGAAAGCATGCCATTATTTCAACCAAAGCATTCAACCCGATCGTTATGCCGGTAGAGTAGCAGATTTTAGCTGCAACGGTTTAAATGGCTGAATTCGACAAAATCGGTCCAGATATCTTTATACGGATAACGGGGGAGTTTAGACTTTGTCGGACGGTTAACCATCCATAATGAAAGAGATTCGATCCAATTCCAGAAATCCTCGATGAATTCTGAGGGCATTTTCATATCAATGATCGCTTTTTTATACATCTGCAGCCATACGTCGCGGGCATGTTCATCAACCGTAATTTGAAAATATCGCATCTTCAGGGCCGGATAGCCGTATAGATTTTGTGAAGATCCGCCCCGCGATAGTGCATCCACAAAAAAATCAGCCGTCTTTCGTGTCGCATGTTCAAATGGTTCGTATTCATTCGGGAGGAAATTGTCTATGTCGCTCAAACGGAGTAAATTATGGTGATATCTGACCATCTTGCGTATTTTATCCTCACCCCATCTCATGTACAAATGAAACGAGGGCAACGGAGGTATTTCCAAAACGGTGCCCTTCGTTAGTTCTTTATTCATAATTTGAGTCATTTTATCCCCTTTTACACAGGCAATATCGTTATATCTTTTATGATATAATGATATTATAGAACAATATTCTTAAAAATTTGTAAGAAAAAGAAATCGGAGAGTATGATTTCGGGCAAAGCCCGAAATAGAGGAATTATTTGGCGAGAATGATGAAGTTAGCCTTAATGAGGGCATAGACGGTATCACCGACATTGAAATGGAGGTCTTCAACCGCATCTTCCGTGATCACGGCGGTAAGCGTTTGATTCCCCATAGCAAGTTTAAGCTCGCTGTTAACCATGCCGTTTTTCAATTCGGTCACTTTGGTTTCAATAATATTGCGCGTGCTGATATTCGTCGGTTTGTCTTTAGCTACCATGACAAACGGCGCTTTAATAATCGCGTAGGCCGTATCTCCTACATTCAGCTCCATTTCGTCCACCGATTCATTCGTGATGACCGATTTGATTACGATACCGCTCCCGATGGAGAGGACGACTTCACTGTTAATCTGCCCTGTTTTGATCTCGCTGATTGTCCCTTTGAGTTCATTGCGTGCACTTGTTTTCATAACATTCCTTTAAATATATTGCGAATGTCTGCGGTTATGACAGTATCGCCTAATCAAACTTAATATTTTGCTTATTGTATTTCTGATATAACGTTCATTAACATATATTTTATATCTAAGGGCTTTGTATGATCATCACAAAAAACACTATCGTTACGTTAGATTATCATGTTACCGATGAGAACGGTAATCTAGTCGATGAAGGGCATGAGCCTCTGATCTATCTGCACGGCAGATACGATACGATCTTTGAACCGATTGAGGCGGCATTGGAAGGAAAGAAAATCGGAGATCCGTTTAAAGTAGCTCTAAGCGCTCAGGAAGCATTCGGCGACTATAACGACGACCTCCTTGTAACCGAAGCGTTAAGCGATCTTCCGGATGAATTGGAAGTGGGCATGCAGATTGAGGGATATTTGGAGAGCGACGAGGAGGATATGATCCTCTATACGGTTACTAAAATCGAAGAGGGGCGTGCCGTTTTGGACGGAAACCACCCTCTCGCGGGACTAAACCTCGTTTTTGACGGATCGGTCATCGATATTCGTACAGCCACCGAAGATGAGATCAAAGAGATCGTTGAACATCTCGGTCATCATCACTGATTATTTTTTACTTTCCCCGAGAAGCGCAATACGCCTCTCGTTTCCGGTTGCGCGGTGCGGCCGGACTCATCGTCAGTCTCACCCGGTGCAAGTTATTGTTCCATCCACCCTTCTATCTCTTCAATCACAAATTCCATGGATCCGTCCAAAATATGATTGCTTCCTTCGACACCGTATTGGCGATAATTTTCCCCGGCAAGCGGTGCGCGCATCAAGGCAAAACTTTCGTCCTCACTGCTGTCTCTGCCCCAGATATCGAACGTTTTTATCTTGATTTTCGCCATATTGTCGGTGCATGAAATCACCTTGCTTTTGTTTCCGCGGCACCCGATGGCAATGTATCCCTTGATCGGTGCATTGGGATGAGAAACCAGATAGCCGCTTGTCATCCCCGCCCCTAGAGAGTGTCCCATCAGGTAAATCGTTTTGACCCCCTTACTCTGTAAGAAAGCGATCGACTGGTCTATCATGGCATCCACTTTCGGCTGTTCTTTTTCATACTCTTCATAGGCTTCGTATTGATTAGGCATTTGCAGCGATAAGGTGTGAAACCCCATCTCTTTATGGAGTGCCAACCGCAGCGGCTTCACCACTTTAAAATCGGGGTCCATCCCTTTACCGTGTGCCAAAATGATCCCTTTGTCGGATGATCCTTCCAAATAGAGAGCCTTATCCGGCATCGATACGGCGAACAAATAGATCGGAAACAAAACTAACAGCAGAGAAAAACGCATCGTGTATCCTTCTTCTTTTCTATAAGGATACTTATATTGCGTAAATTTTATATAAAAACAATGTTTTTATGATGGTTAAAAAGTTCAGCACTCGCATTTCATATCGGAGGCTTTGAACCCCTCTCCGATTTGGCGACGGGTGAGGAAAAATTCATCGACCACGGCTCGGAAGTGGACGGGATCATCGATACGGTTGACCTGATCGCGCAGTGCCGATGCCCCCTCATACCCCTTCGAATAGGTATGGACGTGTTTGCGAAACGTCACCACGCCGCGTGCGCCGTAAAAGCTCACCATGCCATCCAGATGCTCCATAATGATCGCATGTTTGATCAAAGGATCGACGGTAGAACTGCCAGATTTCAGCTGATGAAAAATCCACGGCGCACCGACCGCTCCGCGGCCGATCATGACACCGTCGGCTTTCGTATGATCCAACACCCATTGTGCTTTCTCGAACGAGTCGATATCACCGTTGGCGATGACGGGAATACCGATAGAGGCTTTGATCTCGCCGATCGCGTCGTAATCGACGGGGGCTTTGAATTTGCCTGCACGGGTACGTCCGTGAACGGCAAGGAAATCGGCACCGCACGCTTCGACGAGCTTGGCAATCTCGATATGGTTTTTCGATTCAAATCCCAAACGGATTTTGACGCTGAGGGTCGATTTATTAGAGGTTTTTTTGATCGTCTCGATAATGCGGGCCATACGGGGCAAATCGCTCAGCAATGCGCTCCCGGAACCGTGACAGACGATTTTAGGGACAGGACATCCGCAGTTAAGATCGATAATATCGATATCATCGACCGTATTGAGCACCTCTACCGCACGGCGGACGATATCTTCTTCCGCTCCCGCGATCTGAACCGAATACGGGTCTTCATTGGGACTGCGTTCTAGCATTTTGATCGTTTTTTGCGAGCCGTAGGCCAAGGCGTTGGAGCTGAGCATCTCGCTGACCGTCAAATCGGCGCCGAATTTTTTAACGACATTGCGAAACGGCAGATCGGTGTAGCCGGCTAAGGGGGCTAGAGCATAAACAGGGTTGGAAAAATCAAGTTTGGGAGTCATAAAAAATTACCTTGGAAGAGAAGATAGCGCCGTACGCTATCTTATAATTGTGCCATTTAACAACTTCGGCGTAAAAAAATCGCGATATCGTAGTGTTTATTGGCACGTTTGAGATCGCGGTAGGCTTTGAAAATCTGATAATCGCTGTGAGCCGTATTGTTTAGAATTTCATTTGCCGTATCGATCATTTGCAGATCATACAGAGTATACAGATATCCTTCCATCGCATCGTCATTATTCTCGCTCAATATCTCAAAAAGGCGGATACGCTGTTCAGGGAGCATATTTTTAGACATTGCCGCTGAAAGGTCAATCCAGTCGTTCGCTTCGAGTTTAATCGATGCAAAAAGCGATACCAGTTCTTCGTTGCCGATCTGGATACCGTTTTCACCCGCATTGATACGTTGGATAAAATCGGCTAAAGAGGCTTTGGTAAAAAAATGTTTAAACTTCATCACCGAACCGACGGAAGCCGTTTTTACATACGACTCATACGCTTTGGCACATACGATTTCACCATAACGATCCGAGCGTGAGAGGATACTGTCGGCATCCAATTCGCCGCGTTCAAAACGGTTAAGATTATTCTGAATAGCAATCGACGTGGTAGATGGCAAATGGAATTTTTTAATTTCCACTTTTTTGTTCTCTTTCACATCGCGCATAAGTTGCAGCGCGTCGTCGATTTTTTCGTTTCCGACCGAGCGGAGCGTTTCATACGGCAAGATCACAGAGTGGTCGATCAGCTTGCCCATCAGTTTATACGCATCGCTTTTATAAACGTTATTGCGCTCTCCGACACCTAACAGCGCATCGCGAAGTGCATCGACCATTTTTTCATGGTCTTTGTTTAAACGGCGAAGTTTAAAATTCCCGACCAACGCAAAAACACCCATATGAAGTAAACTGGCTACGTACATAACCGCCAGAGGAACTACGACCCAAAAAGCTACCGGAAGATTTGGAAAATGCATCCCTAACAAATCAAAAGATATCGATCCGTTATCGATCGAATAAACCGCCGCAGCGACTAAAATCATTAAAATAAGCGATGCGATGGTATACCGTTTTAACTGCATTTTCTTCCCTTTTTAGTGTTTGTTTTTTTCGACGATCGGACGACACACGATACAGTATTTTGCATGCGGTTTTACTTTCAGACGCTGAAAGCCGATGTCGTCTTCGCACATTTCGCAAACACCGTACTGTTTAGCCTTGATTTTACCCAGTGCCGCTTCAATTTCGTCAAGTTCATGCATTTGCTGTGAACCGATCGCATTTTCTACCATATTGTCATTGCTGACAGACGCATAATCACCCTCGTCATTGAGTTCCAACTCACGCAACTGGTTCATTTCACTCTCAACGCCGGTAAGATTTTTGATAATCTGAGCTTTTCGCGTCAGTAATATCTCCTCGAAATAGTGCAGCTCATGGTCTCTCATCAATGCTCCTCATTTGTGGTACGGATGGTTTGCTAACAGTGAATAGGCGCGGTATATCTGTTCTAACAGTACCGCTTTGGCGATTTTATGGCTCATCGTCATCTCAGAGAGGCTGATGGCCGCATCGCACTGATCTACGAAACTTTTTTCAAAGCCGTATGCCCCGCCTATAAAAAATTGCAACGAAATTTTATCACTTATAAGCTTACTAAATGCAAAGCTGTCCATTTTTTTCCCCTCGGGATGCAACGCAATCGAGTAATTTTTACCCAACATCGGTGATAATAATTTCGAATACGCCGCTTGCGATGCTTCAGGACTGATCGTATGCGCTTTGACGATCTCTTTGGGAAAAAGTTCGACATCGTCCACTTTGGCAAAACGGGAGATCATTTTCATCTGTTCTTGATAAAGCGGATCGTACAGCGAGCGCTCTTTTTTCGCTATCGTCACAATAGAGATGTTCATAATAGCCCCGATCCTATGACATGATAGACAACGTGTTCAAACCGATCTTCGAGTTTCACTCCGCCGATAGCGGCAACAGGATGTTTGGAATGCGCGGCGATCGAATCCAGACGATCACCCAGGACTTTGGCATCCGATTTTGTCGATGTAGCACGGTAAGCCCCCAAACCGACGTAATTAAGATCAAGACGATTGGCAACCTCAATCTCATCAACATTGTGGGTGGAGAGACCGATCAGTTTGTCATCGCCGATTGCCATTTTCAGGATTTTAATCGCACGTGCGGGATCGGGATCGATCGCATACAAATCTTCCTGACCGATATGGACGCCGTCGCAAAAAGGGGCAAGTTCATAATGATCGTTAATGATCAGAAAACCTTCCCAGACTTGCCGAAGCGCGATCAGTTCCGTTTTAACGGTAGCGATATCGGAGTGCTTGTTGCGGTATTGAAGAACGCTTGCCCCTAAAGATTTGGCACGTTTGGCGAAAGTGAGGGGATTTAATCCCTTTTGATGAAGCGTCTGTGTATCACAAAGAGCGTAAAGCTGCATATTTACGGCAGAAGAAGTTTGAGCATATCGCTCAACGTCTCTTTAAGTTCGCTCCGCTCCACGATCATATCGATGGAACCTTTTTCAAGCAGGAATTCCGCACGCTGGAATCCCTCCGGGAGGTCGGACCCGATCGTTTGTTTAATAACACGCTGACCCGCGAATCCGACCAATGCACCGGGTTCTGCGATAATAATATCGCCCAATGTCGCGAAAGAGGCACTGACACCCCCCATCGTCGGATCGGTCAACAACGAGATGTACGGAAGCTTTGCATCGGCAAGTTTCGCCAATGCCGCAGACGTTTTAGACATCTGCATAAGGGAGAAAGTACTCTCCTGCATACGTGCACCGCCGCTGGCGCTCACGATGATAAGCCCCATACGTTTCTCTAACGCACGGTTTACCGCACGGACGATTTTCTCACCTTCAACCGAACCGAGCGATCCGCCCATAAAGTTGAAGTCAAATACGACAAGCTGGGCGGGAACCGAATTAATCGTACATTCGCCGCTGACGACCGAAGAGTAGGTTCCGTTTTTGGCATACCCCTCTTCGACACGCGCCGCATAGCTTTTTTTATCGACAAAGTTCAACGGATCGATCGGGCGGAGATTGCTGTCGTACTCGACAAAACTCCCCTCGTCCGTAATCAAAGCAAGTCTCTCTTTAACACCGATACGTAGATGAAATCCGCATTTAGGACAAACATGGTTTTGTTTTTCAATCTCTTTGTAATACATCAGTGACTGGCACGAAGGACATTTTACCCAGTGAGACGGTGCCTCGCTTTTGGTGGGCTGTTTTTTCTTTTCGGAGTCCCCGAACAGGTTAAATAGACTCAAAAATACTCCTTTTCTACAATCGAACGTATCTGCTCAAAAAGCTCTTTATCCGCACACATCAGGATATATCTATCATCGTTAAACACATAAAGGTGCTCGCTCAGATAAAGCCCGGCTTGGATATCGTATGGCCGCATTGTACCTAAAAATAGCACATATTTCACATAAGGGGCATACGCCAGCGAGAGCGCCAAGGCTCCGGGAGAGCGAAACTTGAGCTTGTTTTCCATCAGTTTTCGGACTAGATCGGGATGTTCCGGCGCTTTTTCAAAAAGACCGATTTTGGCAGATCTGTTGATTGTGATTTCATGTTTTTGGGAAGAAGAGCGCAGCGTAGTAGCATAATATTCGTTCTGTGTGCGGACGAAAATATCACCGTTTGCCAAATTAGAAACGAGTGCTTCGGTTGTATGCCCTTCTGTAACGCGCGCAATGGAAATACCGTAATAAGGAAGTCTGGAGATAAAATTGTCGCTGCCGTCGATGGGATCGAGGATAATATTGATCGAAGATTCGGGGGCCATCCAGCCGCTTTCTTCGGAGAATACCGAACCATACGGTGAAAGACGGTTAAAACAGATCGCTTCGGCTTTTAGATCGACGCCATTACTGATGTCTCCGCCCGCCCCTTCTTCATGAAGAAGGTATAAGGAGGAGTCACCCACTTCCAAGAGTGCCGCTATCTCTTGGCATGCGGCGATGGCCGCATTGACAAAATTGCTCATTAGCGAAGCAGAGATTTAACAATAGAGCGTGCCGCTTCGCGACCGTCATACGCAGCCGTAACAACCAGATCGGCACCGCGGTAGCAGTCACCGCCGGCGTAGATTCCCGCCGTCGTTGTTTCGTGTTTATCGTTGATGATAATACCGCCCCAGCTGTTCACCGAGATACCGTTTTCGGCTAAAAACGGAGGTACACACGGATCAAATCCGAGCGCCATAATAATAACGTCGGCATTGACGTTAAAATCGCCCCCTTTGACCTCTTCCATTTTTTGGCGTCCGGACTCGTCTTTGCTACCCAGAACGGTTTTGGCCATATGGATGCCGACCGCTTTGCCGCTGTCGTTTAAGATGACCTCTTTCGGAGAGGCGTTGAAGGTAAAATCAACCCCCTCTTCGATCGCGTTTTTGTACTCTTTGACCGAACCCGGCATATTATGCGCATCGCGGCGATAGAGACACGTGACGCTTTTCGCCCCTTCGCGTTTTGCGGTACGGACGCAGTCCATCGCCGTGTCCCCGCCCCCGATAACTACGACTTCCATATCTTTGAAATCAAATTTTTTGTCATAGCTCAAAGCGAAATTCTTTCGCTGAATAGCGGTCAAATACTCCATCGACATATACACATTCTGGGCATTTTCTCCGGCAATTTTTGCCCCCTTCGCTTTTGTCGCGCCGATTCCGATAAAAACCGCATCATGCCCATTGGCAATCTCGTCAAACTCGATATCTTTGCCCACTTCGCAGTTTAAAACCAGTTTCAATCCCGCTTCGATCAACAAGTTGACACGACGCTCCACGATTTTTTTATCGAGTTTGAAATTTGGGATACCGTAGGTGAGCAAGCCGCCCGCACGGTCTGAGCGCTCATACATTGTCACGGCGATACCGGAACGGAGAAGGTAGGTTGCTGCCGAAAGACCCGCAGGGCCTGAACCGATGATCGCTACTTTTTTATCGGTGGTGATACCCGGAAAATACGGTTTTAGCCCTTGGCGGAATCCCTCTTCGTTGATAAAGGTCTCGACACCGCCGATCGTAATCGCACCGTGACCGTCGTTAAGGGTACAATCCCCTTCGCAAAGACGATCGTGCGGACATACGCGTCCCATCACTTCAGGAAACGGTGATGGCTCATTGGAGAGGTTAAACGCAAATTTCAAATCTTTTTCGGCAACCGATTTAAGCCACTGCGGAATATAGTTGTGCAGAGGACATTTATTCAAACAAAACGGATCGCCGCATTGGATACAACGGTCACTTTGTGACGTTGCATCGCTCGAAGTCATAGGCTCGTAAATTTCGCTAAAATCTTTTAGGCGTTGTAAAACAAGGCGTTTCGTGGGGTCGAGACGCTCAATCGTTAAAAATTCTCTCATATTTCTTAGTCCCCTTTATCCGGATTGAGTGGCAATTTGGTTAAGTTTTTCGGGCGAACAAGCCAGAAATTTCGGATTTCAACACGGAAATTTTTAAGCAGCTCCTGTGCCATTTCACTTTCAGTTTCGGCTACATACTCTTTTAACAAACGTTTGAGATAGTGGCGTGCCTCGTCACCGTCATCGGTATCGATACGAAGTGCATCGATCAGCTCACGGTTGACGTTTTCGACAAAACTGTGGTCTTGATCGTATACGAACGCAAAACCGCCCGTCATACCCGCACCGAAGTTGATACCCGTTTTACCGAGAATCACGGCAACCCCGCCGGTCATATATTCACACGCGTTATCCCCTGTCCCCTCGACGATCGCAAGAGCACCCGAGTTACGTACGGCAAAACGCTCGCCGACCGAACCGGCAATAAAGAGTTTACCGCCCGTCGCACCGTAAAGACACGTATTTCCGCCGGCACTGAAGCGCTCACCCTGATTTTTCGATTTGATCACGATTTTACCGCCGTGCATCCCTTTTCCGATGTAGTCGTTTGCTACCCCCTCAAGACGGATAGAGACACCGTTAATCAAGAATGCGCCCAGTGCCTGACCCGCGATCCCTTTGAGATCGATACGGATCGTATCGGATTTAAGTCCGCTATCGCCGTAGTAATGGGCAATTTCACCGCTGATTCGGGCACCGAAACTGCGGTTAAGATTGCAGATATCACGGACGATACGAATCGGACGTTCCGGATTTTTGATCGCATCCATCGCTTCAGCGAGAACCTCTTTTTCAAACTCGTTGGAATCAAACGGCTCGTTCGAAGCGCTTTGGCAGGTATCGAAACCTTCTTCACGGTGCAATACAGAACTGAAATCGAATTTTTTCGCAAATTCGGTATCGATAACGCGTAGCAAATCACTGCGCCCGACCATCTCTTCGATCGTTTTGTATCCGAGCTGTGCCATGATGCGCCGGACATCTTCGGCTAAATAGGTGAAATAGTTGATCAACTGTTCAACCGTTCCGTTGAAATACTCAGCACGCAATTTTTCATTTTGGGTCGCAATACCGACAGAGCATTTATTGACATGACAGATACGGAGCATTTTACATCCGATAATCGTGAGTGCTCCCGTACCGAATGCGTAACTCTCCGCACCGAGCAATGCCGCTTTGACGATATCCTGACCCGTTTTTAGTCCGCCGTCGGTTTGAACGTGAACCAATCCGCGAAGATTGTTGACTTTCAACGCGTTATGCGCTTCGGAAAGTCCGAGTTCCCACGGATTCCCCGCAAATTTGATCGAAGTAAGTGGAGCCGCACCGGTTCCGCCGTCACCGCCGGAGATGATGATTTTATCGGCGTACGCTTTGGCAACACCCGCCGCAATCGTTCCGACACCTGCGGAAGAGACGAGTTTAACCGCCACTTTTGCATTCGGATTGACCTGTTTCATATCGAAAATCAGCTGTGCCAAGTCTTCGATCGAATAGATATCATGGTGTGGAGGAGGCGAGATCAACGTGACACCCGGCATCGTGTAGCGTAGACGTGCGATAAGGCCGCTGACTTTATGCCCCGGAAGCTGTCCCCCCTCACCCGGTTTCGCCCCTTGGGCTACTTTGATCTGAATCTCTTCGGCGGAGCGTAGATACGCCGGAGTGACCCCGAAACGTCCTGACGCTACCTGTTTGATTTTCGAGTTTTTGAGGGTTCCAAAACGTGCCGCGTCTTCTCCACCCTCACCCGAGTTGCTTTGAGCGCCGATGGTATTCATAGCTACCGCCAGGCACTCATGCGCTTCAGGAGAGATCGATCCCAGAGACATTGCCGCCGACGCAAACCGTTTGAAAATCGTCTCTTTCGGTTCGACTTCGCTGATATCGATCGGTGCACGATCCGATTTGAACTCGAAGAAATCGCGGATAAATTTTTGACCGCGGCCGTTAACCAATGCACTGAGTTTATCGAAATCTTCCCGTTTGCCGGTTTTGGAGACACGGTGAATCGCATGGATTACATCCGGATTGAAATCGTGGTGTTCCTGACCGTTGTAGAATTTATAGTATCCGCCGATTTTAAGAGGGAAAATTTTATTAAATCCACCCACTTCAAACGCCTCTTTGTGATTGCGATCAAGGCGAGCGTCGATATCCTCATAGGTGAGTCCCGGAATCATTACGTGAGACTCTCCGAAACACTCATGAACGATCTCTCGGCTAAGTCCCATGACATCGAAAAGTCCTGAGTTGCGGTACGATGCGATCGTCGCGATCCCCATTTTCGACATGATTTTAAGGAGTCCCGCATTGAGGGCGTGGTGTACCGATTTGAACGCTTCGGAACAGTTTACATCGCTGACGCTGTTCTCGGCACGTGCCGCTACGGTTGCAAACAAAAGACTCGGATAAACGGCGCTCGCACCGTAGGCGATCAACGTCGCCGCACCGTGTGAATCGATCACCTCGGAGGTACAGGCGACGATAGAAGCCAAATGGCGGATACGCGCATCCAACAATGCCCGGCTGATACGTCCTACCGCCATCGCCATCGGAATTGCTTTATGCTCTTTGTCAAAACCATTGTCGTCTAGGATAACGATACGTACCCCCTCTTCGCGGACCGCTTTAATCACTTTATCGACCAACGCTTCAAGCGCCGGTTTCAGTGCGCCGCTGTAAGCGGTTGAAAACTCTTGATTGGTATAAAACGACTGATAACGCGGCGATTTTTTGTCCCCGAACGATTTTAATACATCGAGTTTCTCACGGACGATGATCGGCGAAATCGCTTTGAGACGGTTCGCATGTGAGGGAATCTCATCGAGAATATTGTGGGTTTCTCCGAATCCGGTATTGAGACTCATCACTACTTTTTCGCGGATCGGATCGATCGGCGGATTTGTAACCTGTGCAAAACGCTGCTTGAAATAATCGGAGAAATTACGCTGCACGCTGCTGAACGCCGCCAACGGAGTATCATCCCCCATCGATCCGACCGCCTCTTTTCCATCACGCATCATCGGCTCGATCACCTGCTCGACGACTTCCTGCGTAATATTGAAAAAGCGCTGACGCTCGATCAAATTGTTTGCATCGTATTCGCAGCGAGTGGTATATTGCTCATCCACATGCTCTTGAAGATAGATCATATGATCGTTCAGCCATTTCATGTACGGATTGGACGATTTAAGATACTGGTTGATATCTTCGTCTTTAAGCACTTTTCCGAATTTCAAATCCAAACCGATCATTTGGCCTGACTGTAGACGTCCGCGCTCTTTGATCTGATCTTCAGCGATATCAATAACACCGTATTCGCTCGCGATCAAAAGAGTATCATCTTTTGTGATGATATATTTGGACGGGCGAAGACCGTTTCGGTCGAGTACACACCCGATATAGCGTCCGTCTGTCAGAGAGAATGCCGCCGGACCGTCCCATGCTTCAAAAACGGTAGAGTGATACTCGTAAAACGCTCTCAGCTGCGGGTCCATGTGCGGAGCATTCTGCCACGGAGCGGGGATAACGGCACGCGCCGCTTTGAAAAAATCCATTCCGTTGATAATCAAAAATTCGAAAAAGTTGTCGGCACTCGCACTGTCCGAACCGCCCGGCTGAAGGATCGGGAGAAGACGTGCAATCTCTTCGTCGGTGAACACTTCACTTTTGATCGATTCGGATTTAACCGCAACGTTGAAACGGTTTGCCTCAACCGAGTTGATCTCACCGTTATGGGCAACCGCACGAAACGGCTGGGCCAAACGCCATTTCGGAAGGGTATTGGTGGAAAAACGCTGATGGAAAAGGGCAAAAGAGATTTTAAAATTTTCGTTTTGCAAATCGGTATAAAACTCTTTGATATGCGTCGGCATAATCAAACCTTTATACGATACGACACGTGAACTCATCGATGCGATGTAAAAATCCTGATCGTCTACAAGCGCGTGCTCGATCTCTTTTCGGCTTAAATACAATAATGCGTCAAAGCGCTGGCTTGCCATCAAAGAGTTTGCGGTAATAAAAATATGATGAATCTCCGGCAACGTTGCCAAAGCCTGCTCTCCAAGAGCATTGGTATCGACCGGTACACGTCGATTCAGGACCACTTTAAGATCATTGGCGGTACAAATTTGTTCAAAGCGCGCTAATGTTGAGGCATCACGGGTAAAAACCACGGCAACCGCGTACATTTCGGGAAGTTCTACTCCGGCATCTTGCGCGGCAGTGCGCATAAACTCATGCGGAAGCGACAGAAGCAATCCGCTTCCGTCCCCCGTCTTCCCGTCGGCTGCTACCGCTCCGCGGTGCATCATTCTCTCAAGCGCAGTAATAGCATTTTCTAAATTTTCATGCGAAGGACGGTTTTTGATGTTTGCAATCAAACCGAATCCGCAGTTATCTTTAAATGATCGTAATAGGTCTTGGTATTCCACTCTAATCGTCACCTTTCACCAAAAATTTCGGCAAATTGATATTTTTTAATCTCTTTTTAAACATAAGTAGTTTAAAGGGAGATGAAATTTTCTTATTTTAACAATTGTCAGGTTAAAAAAGGTTAAAATAATAAGCAGTAACGAATAATTTAAAAAGAAACGTGTAAAAGTAGAACTAAAAATGCAGGGCTTTATTATTAAACTCAACCGTGCCCGCGAAGAAGATATGATTGTCAGTATCATAGCCGAGGAAAGCTTACAGACCCTTTACCGCTTCTACGGGGCACGTCACAGCCCTATCAATATGGGATTCAAAATTGACTTCGAAGCGGAGTACTCTTTAAAATCCTCTATCCCGCGAATGAAAGATGTCATCCATCTTGGATTTTCATGGATGGGCGAATACGAGCGGCTGAGGCTGTGGCAGCAGTTTATCGCCCTTTTTTATCCCCATCTCAAAGATTCCGAATCGATAGGGAACTTTTATTTCGAGCTTCTAAACGATGCATCCCTTCGCTGGAAAGAACAAAATCCTAAGAGGGTAGCCGTCGAATCGTATGTTCGTATTCTCGATCATGAGGGGAGGCTTCACAGGGAGCTGAACTGTTTCTTCTGCGATCTTCCTATCGAGAACGATATTTCGCTGATACGGGCATTTTTACCCGCACACCAAAACTGTTCCCACACCCTCTCCATCAATCCTAAAGGGTTTGAATGGCTCTACACCCGTGCATCGACCCTCTTTTTAGATGACAGCGAAGTAGAGCGGCTATGGTATGTGCTCAATGAGGGGCTTTAGCTTACCGAATAAAACTTCGTCCCTTCTTCATAATGTTCGTGCAAAGTAGCGGGTGTATTGACAAAATCGGCGTGCCCGAAAAACAATATGGAATCCTTGCTTCGGGCAAGCCGACCGAGCCGTTCAACAGCCCGAATCACCGTCGCCTCATCAAAATAGATCAGCATATTGCGTGAAAAAATCGTATCAAACAACCCCAGTTCGAAAATACGGTCGTCGAAAATATTGATCGTGTGAAAGGTTACCAGCCGCTTGACTTCATCCGATATTTTAAAAAAATCTTCCTCTTGGACAAAATATTTCTGTTGTACGGAAAGAGGGGTTTTATGCAAAGACCTGGCATTGTACCGCCCCTCTTTGGCTATGGTACAGACATCACTGTTAATATCCAAAGAAACGATATCGATACGATTCGGCAGAACACCCGTATCGAGTAAAGCCATCGCAATGGAGTAAGGCTCTTCGCCGGTCGAGCCGGGGGCACATAGAATACGGACATTATCGTGATTCCGAACGACTCTCTCCGTTAAAAAATAGATTTGCCTAGATTCCCTGAAAAAATAGGTTTCATTGACGGTCAGCAGATTAATCAACGCTTCGAGAATATGACGGTCGTTTCCGAGACAAGAATCAAGTTCCTCAAACGAGGCAAGATGGTGATTGCGGCAAAAGTGAATAAGTTTAGAAGCGGTAATCGCCTCTTTATGGTTAAAATGGATCCCTGTGATAGCGGTAAACTTGGTTAATACCGCTTGCGGATTATCAAAATTTTCCGCGGGTTTAACCGCTTTCTCTTGGGGAGCGGACGTTTTATCCGATTTGAACCAGCTAAACACGGCACCCTCCGAAATCTTTGATCCGATCTATTATCTCTACGATTCCCGCAACGTGTGCGTTGCCTACCAATTCTTTTGCACGCCTCGGCATCCCGTATACGATTGAACTTTCTTCACTTTCAAAAAGGCATTCTCCGCCTGATTCATAAAGAGACAAGGCTCCAAGGGCGCCGTCATCACCGATTCCGGTCAAAATAATCCCTAAGCGTTTCATAGACGCGGGGAGAGACGATGCGGATGCGAATAACCGATCGATTTGAGGATTGTAGGGATACTCGCCCTCTTCCATCGGTTCAATCCATACTTCGCCGTTTTTAAGAACCAGCTCGGAAGTAACGGAGCAGACATAGATATGCCCTCGTTTGAGCTTTTGAGGCTCACCGACAGAGAGAATGGGCAGTGACACAATCGATTGTAGCTGATTGATAAAACTGGGGATAAACGGAGCGCTCATATGCTGCGCTATGATAACAGAACCGACAAAATGACTCTCCAATGCCGAAAGAATCGAATAAATTCGACCCGGACCGCCCGTTGATGCTCCGATAAGGATTAATGATGATATATTCATAATGCTATTTTACACGATAAATCCGCACTTGGAATACCAAAATTTAGGTACGGTATTTGCTTGTTTGATTGTATTCAAACAAAATGAGAACACTATGCGAATCAACAAAACAAGCGAAGCGGTTTTAGCAAAATATGCACCGAAAGAGAAACTTAAAGTCGAGCCTTTTTACAAAACGCAAATTACGGCTAAAAAAGGTTCGTCGCTTCAGGATTTTTACGAAGAAGTCAATGAAAAAAGCCATCTATGGGTAGAGCAGGTCTATAACGGCAAAAATGCCCATGAAATTGAGCTGATGATGATGGAAACGCGTAAACTTATTGAATCAAAACGTACGCAGCAATACTAAAATCATATTTCATAAAAATGGGGCTGATAGGCTTGATCAAGTTCGGAAAGCTTCATACTAAAAAGAGACCGCATTTTCTCTTCGATGTCATTCCAAAAATACTCTAAAATCAGGCTTGATCCGATATTTCCTTCAATCTTATAAAAGGGTCCTTCCAGCGCTTCGATTATCTCAATGACTTCAATCTCGTGTGCAAGACGGGCAAGTTTGTATCCTCCCGACGCACCTCGTATGCTGCTGACAAGATTATTTCTGCGTAAGATGGAGAGAAGCTGTTCAAGATATCCGTGCGATATCTGCGTCATAGCCGAAATTTCTCTCACCTGCATCGCTCTCGAATGAGGTGCATGGGCAAGTACATGCATGGCGGCAAGTCCGTAAATCGCTTTGGATGAAAGTGCCGCCATTATTCAAACCATTTCGGATAGATTTTTTTGGCGATGTAATACATTTTACACGCAACACAATATCCGAAAAATAATTCCAATGATGCACAAAAAAGAAATATTCCTCCGATAATACTTACTGCCGCATATGCATTCAAAAGTGCGCCGACGAGCAAGAATACGCTGAATACGAGTCCGAAAAAAGCGGCTAAACGTTTTGCTCCTGCATCTTCCATTTTAACGCTCAGCGACAACTTTTGCTGGATTAACAAAGAGCCTCTGTTAATAGGACTAAACTGTTTGTATCCGTAGAGACGAAGAAAAAAATCGACAATTAAAAATGAGACGATCAACGTGTTGTAAGTAACCATGAAACCGATAATACCGAGTACGACAAAGAGAGTATTGATCCGAACAACGGTTGCGTCAACCTGACGAAAGATCAAAGGACATTGTTGAGCCATTGTTTCCTCCTAAATTTTTCACCATTCTAATAGTGTTTTTTCTTATTGTCAAGTATTCATACTATATTACTAAGGATTAATTTTTTGGGTAAAAAAAAACGGGAGACGGATCTCCCGAAAATTAAGAACGCGCCTTGACCAATTCACGGACTTTTTTCTCTACGTTTGCCAACGAGTCAAACGGCTTTAAAAGATAATGGTCCGCTCCGACTTTATGGCTTTGCAGTACTTTATCCAGTGTCGAATAAGCGGTCATCATGACAACCACACACTCAGGATCTTTTGTCTTAATCTCTTCCAAAACGCTCAGACCGTCACGCTGCGGCATCATGATATCAAGCAATACACCGTCATACTCTCCGGCGCGAAAGCGGCTGATAGCATTAATCGGATTGTCCATATAGGTAATTTTAAAATCACCGGATCGTCCTAACGCTTTTTCAAGCATCGTGCCGATAGACGGCTCATCATCCACAATTAACAAACGTATCATTTTAACCCTCCGAATAGTTGATGTATTGCGCTTCCCATCAAATCGTCCGTTTTTTCGGCAACCAATACATCCAATGCCTCAAAAACATTTTTGCTTGCCTCTTCAATCGATTTAATACGTTGTTCGATTTGAGTTCGCGAGCACAGTTTTTTCCCTTCTCCGCAATCGGCAATCAGTGCGTTAGCCTGTGAGTGGACGGCAGCATGCGGTTTCTCCAGCATAGCGTACGATTTAAGATGCCCGAACTGCTCTTTGCCGATTCCGGTCTCATACCATTTACCTAGCCGGCATGAATGGTGATCCACCGCTTTGAAATCATTAGCCTGACCGAATAAGAATGCATAGACGTTATTTTTGAAAATGACATGGTCAATTTTTGCCAAATTGCTGAAGATATAGTTGCTGATATCCATGATTTCATACACGCTGCGTGACGAATTACGTTGAAATACAGCCATGCGTGCGCTAAGCTGCGATACTTCATCTTTTGTACTGGCAACGATTCCGGAGAGTTCTTCGGTAGCGGATTCGATTTCATTGGTATCTTGCTGCATCGATTGGATGACGATTTCGATCTCTTTCGTCGCTTTTTGCGTTCTCTCCGCCAATTTGCGCACTTCATCGGCGACAACGGCAAACCCGCGTCCGTGTTCGCCGGCACGTGCCGCTTCTATCGCGGCATTCAGGGCCAGAAGATTGGTCTGATCGGCGATATCTTTGATCAACGCGATGACACTCGATACTTCGTTTGAACGGGTTACCAGACTGGCCGTCGTTGCGAGTGTCCCCTCCATCAGTTCAGCCAGCTTGTTCATATATTCATCGACGCGATTCGCGATTTTAAGCCCTTCATCCGATCCTTCCGCCGTTTCGCGGGATTGCTGAACCATATCTTTAAGTTTTTCAAGGATATCCATGAACACTTTTTGGGTCGCATTCAGTGCCCCTTTGATACTCTGCTGATGCATATCGAGCAATCCGTTGTCTTCGCCGCCGACAATCGATGATTTATGGAGAACAAACCCTTTCATCCCTTGGCTCAGATTTTTACTCACCACTGACGCTTCACACTCTCCGACAACAATTTCATTCATCCCTTTGGAGAGTTCTTTGATAACCGCCTCTTTGTTAACGATTTCTTCACCCCGAGTGTTGTAAAAGACCGCATTGCCCTGAGCGTTTAAGACAACCACAGCTTCCTTGTCACTCAGTGCCGCTATCTCTTTGTAGAGTGCCAATTCGGCTTTCAGCCCGTCACATTGTTCTTGCAAGAGACGCTTCTCTTCCCTCAGTCTTACCGCTTCTCCGTCAAACCACATCTAATCTCTCCTCATATGTTTTCAAACTGATTTTAAATGCGGCACCCTGATTTTCGTTCCGCACTTTTATGTTTCCGCCATGTTTTTCGATTATCGCTTTGGCGACGTTTAATCCGATTCCCATACTTTTCTTTTTATCTCCGCTGATTGCGAAATCAAAGATTCCGTCCAACATTGATTCGGGGATTCCCCCCGCATTATCGGCAATCATAATGGTAATTAATTCGTTAGTACAATGAAATCGGACATCAAGACGACGATTTTCATAAGCAATTATACCCTTTTCAAATTCATCTAATGCTTTATTTAATATTATTATCCAAACTTGCTCAAGACGATTCGATATTCCCATTGTCATACATGCCGTTTCATCATACGTACTCGCGAGTGAAAAAATATCTCCGTTAATCCGAATCGGAGCAATATGTTTGGAACGGTTCAAGATTATACGAAGGGCATAGACCAAAGTCATATGGATGTTACACGGCTTCATCTCTTCCTTCCCCGTGCCGGCAAACTCATACATTGAACTGACAATCGATTCAATTCTCGCTATCCCCTCATGGATCGGTTGAAACGAAGCAACCGCTTCGGGCATTTTCTCTTCACATTCCCATTCTAGCAATTCCAGATTGCCTTTGATGTAAGTGATCGGCGTATTGATCTCATGGGTTATAGCCGCCGCCAGACGTCCGACACTCATTAGTTTGGCATCATTGATCTTATCTTCTTTCAGCCGCTCCAAATGGGTAACATCAATAAAATAAAGAATGTGGTACTCTTCGTTTCGAATCATCGGATTAGGCATGGAACTGATGTGTACGGTAAAAAATTGCTTGTCAAGATTCAGATATTCCATCACCAATCTACCCTCAATCTTGCCGGAATTAACACGCGTAAAAATAGACTCCAATACCTCTTTTCGGCTAGCTCCGTTTTCGGTAATCTGTTCCAAACCCTCAGATGTTTCAGCATACCATCTGCATAATGCACACGATGAAAAAAAATCTTCATTACTCTTAAATCCGTTTGATTCCAAATGCTTTTTATTAATCAAAATTGCTTCATAGCGATGATTGAACAAGACGGTCAGTGAAGATTCATAATCGATCAGTTGTTCCACACTCGCCAAAATAGCCCGATTGACTTCACTGACATCCTGTGCGATACAGACGATCTCTTCTATCTCTTGATGCCGATTGCGAATGGCATAAATAGTACTGTCAACCGTTATCAGTTCCCCTTTGGCATTCACCATTTCAAGAATTCCACGATAAATATCACCGGCTCTAAGCCGTTCACGTACCAAAGAACGTAAAAAATTCCAAAAACGTCGTTCGACGAACCGCATCCAGTGGCTGCCGATCATCATATCGCTCTGATAGCCTAACAAACGGCACAGCAGATCATTAACCTCGATAATAAGCCCGTTCTCTTCCATTCGGATCAAAAGGGATGTTTTCGAAATGGCTCCGAACATCAGATTAATCTGTTTAAACGCTTTTTGGGCCTGTTTCGCCTCAAGCGATTGACGCATCAGGCGTTCGGCGACTTTCTGTACGGCACTGGGGAGAAGCGGCTTGAGAAGATATTTATCTACTCCGACATCAATCGCCTGCAAAAACAGATCGCTTCCGTGTGCGCTCGATATGACAACGGTCTTTATGGAAGGATTTTCCAGCTTGCTTCGACTGATCGTCTCGAATATCGAGCTGTTCATCTGCATCGGATGAAGAATTAAAAGATCGATGTCTTCAAAATCGTCCGGAACATTATTTTGAATGGTGATTTGAGTATCAAGTCCTAATAAAACATCCCCGAACGGGTCACGGTTTGGAATATTATTTCCGACTTCCCAATCGGTTACATAAATAATCTTAATAACTTCTATCATGTGTTCCACATTCTTTTTTGTAATGGTACATTAATTTTTTTCATCTGCCTATAATCTTCTTAAGATACAATTTGCGTCTATAATTTCCAGAGGATTAAATCAATGAAAAAACTGCTGCTTATTCTCCTTGCCTGCGCGGCTTTAAATGCCGAAGATATATATGAGGGGGATGTGAGTGCCGCCGAAGCGTACGATATGCAAAAAAAAGGCTCAGCAATTATCGTCGATGTCCGAACCACTCTCGAATATATCTATACCGGACACGGGGAAGGATTTATCAATATCCCGGCCTATGAGTGGACCTATATCCCAAAATCGATCGAAGAGCGGGTAAAAAGTTCCGAGTTTGAAGTCAAAACCGATAAGGCAAAAGGGCATGTCGATACCCAAAAACTTTACAATGCCAAAGAAATTTTCAATAAAAACTTTGTCAGTGACGTCATGAAAGCTATGAAACTTCGGAACGTCGATTCGGTCATTCTGGTCTGCCGAAGCGGCCCCCGCTCAACGGCGGCTGCTAATCTCCTCGCTAAAGAGGGGATCAAAGCGTATAATCTCGAAAACGGATTTATGTTCGGATGGAGAGAGGCGAAGCTGCCGTACGACGGGTATTAATAGCGTTATCTTCGGATGACGCCTCTTTCTCTTGAATTCACCTTCTTCTCTTCAGTAATATTTTCCCCTATTTAGTAAACCTAATCTTTCAAATTAATTTGTATTGAGAACCAACTTTTAATAACAATATGGTGATACTTTAAGTGAATTATAGTTTGTATTGGATACAAGCTGCTAATTTTAAACATCTCATACTTAGTAAGGGAGTTACATCATGAAAACATTTACACAATATCATCTACTAAAAGCCGTAATGGCAGCAACTCTTTTGACGGTTTCTAGCAGTGTATGTGCAGCCGAAGAGGTTGGAAAACCATCATCTGTCGTAAAATCCGATACTACTATCGGTGAAAAAGTGGATGATACATCCATCACCGCACAGGTCAAGATGGCACTCATCCTGCATCGCTCAACCGGAGTTTTACGAACTACCGTTACCACCGAGAACGGTAGTGTAACCATAGGCGGAATCGCTCAAAATAGTGCTGAAAAAGACTTGGTCACAAAACTCGTTGAAGATGTTCAAGGAGTTAAAAGTGTCCATAATGAAATGACAATAGCAAAAGCCGACACCACTATGGGGGAAAAGATTGATGATGCATCAATTACGGCTAAAGTCAAAATGGCGTTAGTATTACATCGTTCGACAGGTGCGTTACGAACAACCGTCAGTACAAAGGACAGTGTGGTCACAGTCGGTGGAAAAGCTCGCAACTCTGCAGAAAAAGAACTGGTTAGCAAAGTCGTCGAAGATGTTCAAGGGGTAAAAAGCGTCATCAATACTATGATTGTGGAGTAAAGACTATGTTGTGGACAATAGCCGTAATTCTTTTGATTCTGTGGGCATTAGGACTGGTCAGCAGTTATACGATCGGCGGGTACATTCACTTGTTATTAGTGATCGCCATTATCGTAGTTTTAATCAGAGTGATTCAGGGACGTCGGGTACTTTAACCAACCCGCTTCCCTCATTAAGAAAGGATAAAAGATGAATGATAAAGAATTGTATCAACAAAAAAAAGAGGCACAGCTTGCAGAATGGAAAGCCGATATTGATAAGCTTAAGGCTAAAGCTTCCATGGCAAGCGCAGATGTTCAAATTGAAATGAACAAACAAATCGCAGCCCTTGAGGAAACGATTGAAAAGGGCAAATTAAAGTTATCAGAGCTTACTAAAGCTACAGAAGAAGCGTATGTAACGATTAAAGCAGGGGTAGAATCCAGCTGGGATTCATTTAAATCTACATTTAATGAAGCTGCCGAAAAATTCAAACGTTAAGATATTAACCTAATGATATTTATCGTTTGATAACGTCGCTCTCTTTTACCCACATATCCCTATCCGCTCTTTGCCAGACACGGTTCACAAAATAGCCGGTAATTTTAACCCATCCGTTGCTTGCCGTTCCGGACGTAAATGATCTGCGCTCTTCCCACGTATCAATCTGCGAACCGCCCGGAGTGCTGTAGATCGGCCCGTTTTTTGCCATACGATAGGCTGAAGGAGCCGATTTTTTCGGTGTTTCGGACGAAGTAACAACAGAAGTTTTTGTCGCTTGCGACACTTTCTGAGCTTTTGCAGGAACAGCGGCAGATACCGGTTTCGTCTCTTTCGGCGGTGTCAGTTTCGGCATTGCAGGCGCTTTGAGTTTTACGGTCTGTGCCTCATTTTGTGCCAGTTTTTGATGCAGTGCTTTATTGAGTTGCTCCGTCGGATTCACTGCTTTGGCCGCAACCTTCTCTTGTACTGCTGGACGTTCTTTGTACACCACTTTTTCAACAACTTTTTCGTGCACAACGACTTTAGGGGAAGACCCTTTTTTAAGATTGGCTATCGTGGCTTGTGCATTGAAGAGTTCACGCTGTAATGCAACGATTTTTTCTGTCGGTTCGACCACTTTGGTCACAATCTTCTCCTGTATAACAGGACGCTCTTTGTAGACTACTTTTTCGACAATTTTCTCGTGGGTAACGGTTTTTACCCCTTTTTGAAGATTAGAAATCGTTGCCTGTGCCGATGCCAGCTGACGCTGAAGCGCAACGATCTTTTCAGTCGGTTCGACTATTTTCGTAACAATTTTCTCCTGCACGGCACTCTGAGCCGGAGCTTTTTGCAGCTGGATGATCATGGCGTTGGCTTTTGCAAGTTCGGTTTGAAGGGCTTTTATCTTGGGTGTCTGATCAACGACGTTCGAAGTATTCACGGCAGCTTTTACAGCGCTCTGGCTCTGCCCGCCTTGATGAGCACGAAGTCTCTCAATTTCGGCTTTGGCGCCGTCGAGCGAACTCCGTAAAGCCATCGCTTCTTTATCCGTTTTACCCATCGATTTTTCAAGTTTTTCTAAATCAGATTTGGCCTTAACCAGAGCACTTTTCAAGCTTTCACGCTCTATTTTTCCCACTTTAACCATATTTGCCTCTTTGGCAAGAGAGTCGTTTTGTGTCACGGTTTGGCGGTATTGCTGATCCTTTGTCGTCAGAGATTTTTCCAAACTTCGGATGACTCCCTGCTTTTGGGAAAGATCACGTTCCATCTCGGTGTTTTGCTTTTTGATTTTTAATAGCTCGCTGTCGAGCATTTTGATCTTACTTTCAAGAACGGCGATCCGTTTTTGGTACCCTTGAATTTTTGCGGCCGAATCGGACGGTGAAAGACTGTTTTGCTGTTGGCGGCACTCTTCGTATTTTTGCCGCAATTTCGCCACTTCGCTCACAATGGCTTGAGGGTCATTCGCTCCGTAAAGATACATGGCACACAAAGCGCTTAGTAAAACTGCTCTCACACGCATCCTTTTTTAGTTAGCTTTACGCCCATCTCCAGATGGTGGGTATAAGGGAATTGATCAAATGCCGCCATAGCCTCTATCGTATGGGTTCGGCTCAGTATCTCCAAATCGCGAAGAAGCGTTTCGGGATTGCATGAAATATAAAGAAGATGATCAAAACGGGCGGCAAAAGCACACGGCTCTTCACCTAAACCGGCGCGCGGCGGATCGACAAAAAGGGTTTTGAGATGATAATCCGACACTTTCAGCCCCTCTAAACGGCGAAATTCTCGTACAGCGTCAAGTGCTTGAGTGAACTCTTCGGCTGAGAGGCGGACGAATTCGATATTCCCGACACCGTTAAGGGCCATATTTTGTTTCGCCGCATGGATGGAGGCTTTCGAAATCTCAGTCGCCAGTACACGCTCAAACTTAGTTGCAAACGGGATCGTAAAGTTCCCCGCTCCGCAATAGAGTTCGAGAAGATCGCCGCCGATCCCTTCTAACTGTGATAATGACCATTCGATCATCTGTTCGTTCACCCTCGGATTGGGCTGGGTAAAACTGTTTTCGATATGAACATAACGGTACTCGCGGCCGTTAATGTGAAGTTTTTCGGTTACGTAATCTTGGGAAAGGATCAGTTTTTGTTTACGGCTGCGTCCGATCACGTAAACCCCCAGCCGTTTTTCCAATTCATGCGCTTTGCTCTTCCATTCATTATCCAGCGCTTTGTGATAGAGCATACTGAGGGTAATCTCTCCCTCTCCCGAGGCTAAAAAATCGACACCGAAGAGCTTATGAGCGATACCCAGATCACTGATTTCGGTGAGAAGTTTCTCCATTACTGAAGCAATATGAGGGGAAACAATAGAGCAGCGTTCTACTTTTAAAGCTCCCTGCCGATCAAGGCGGCTCATCGCATACGACATTCCCCCATCATCATGATAGATTTTGAACTCGGCGCGGGATCGGTATCTCTCGGAAGGAGAAGAACAAACAGTGATATCCCCGGAATATAAGGGTGCAAACAGTTCTTGAACCGTTGAGACTTTGTGCTCAAGCTGCCCCTCGTATCCCTCTTCATAATTGCGGCAGCTGCCGCAGATACCAAAATATTCACACTGCACACAATACCCTTATATGTAAACTATTTGACACTAGCGATCAAATTCCCGATCAGCAGATTCCACCCGTCCACCATGACAAAAACAAGTATCTTAAACGGCATCGAGATCATAACCGGCGGGAGCATCATCATCCCCATCGACATCAAAATAGATGCGACGACCATATCGATGACCAAAAACGGCAAAAAGAGCAAAAATCCGATCTCAAACGCCGTTTTCAGCTCACTGATCATAAATGCGGGAATAACAATAGTGAGCGGAACATCTTTGATCGATTGAGGATTTTCCATATGACGGATACGCAAAAAGAGGGCCAAATCTTTTTCGCGGGTATTGCGTACCATGAAATTTTTGAACGGCTCGGTCGTTTTTTCAAACGCCTCGTCATAGGTAATTTTCTCTTCGCTGTAGGGCTTTATCCCCTCATCATACGCTTTCGTCGCTACCGGTTCCATCACAAATACGGTCAGAATCAAAGCGAGCATAACCAATAGCTGGGTCGGAGGAACCTGCTGTGTCCCCAGTGCCTGACGCAAAAAACCGAATACGATAACAAAACGGGTAAAGGTGGTCATTACCAGCACAAGGCTCGGTGCCAAAAAGAGGACGGTAAGAACCAGCAATACGTTCAGGGAACTGACGACTTCGGCAGGCGTTTCGGGTGCGGTGAGGTTGAAATTCATTGCCGGAATCTGCGGATCGGCACCCCATAGCATCAGCGGGATCATAAAGAGAAAAAAAGCTAAACGACCCAAACAAAACTCCGCGCATTAAAGAATAGTTTTAATGAGGCGATAATACCACACTCTAAGGGTGTATCTTCATTAAATTCTGATAAAATTGCAGGAATTAATCGCAGGAGCCTCTATGCCAAACTCTCTTTCCATCGTCATTTTAGCTGCCGGAAAAGGGTCTCGAATGAAATCGCCCAAAGCGAAAGTACTCCATGAAATCTGCGGTCGTGAGATGCTTTACTACAGTATCAAGGCGGCGCGGGAGATCACCGATGACGTCATCGTCGTCGTCGCCCACCAGAGAGATGCCGTTATCGCTGCGATGGAAAAACATTTCACCGATTTGACGTTCGTCACTCAGGACGCCGATAATTTCCCGGGGACGGGGGGAGCCATGATGGGGGTCAAACCGAGATACGATGACGTTCTCGTCCTCAACGGCGATATGCCTCTCATAGAGCGCTCCTCCATCGAGAAATTCCTCGCAAATCCCGCCGATATCGTCATGTCGGTTATCCCCCTCGATAACCCGAGCGGCTACGGCCGTGTCGTCATCGAAAACAACTCCGTTTTGAGAATTGTCGAAGAAAAAGACGCCTCGGAGAACGAAAAAGCGATCAATACCGTCAATGCGGGTGTTTACGCTTTCAAACACCACGTGTTGCAAACCTATATCCCGCGGCTATCCAACGCCAATGCCCAAGGGGAGTATTACCTCACCGACGTCATCGAGATGGCGCGCAATGAGGGGTTGAGTATTTCTCCGCTGTACGTCGAAGAGGTAGAGTTTAAAGGGGTCAACTCGAAAAACGATCTTTCCCAAGCTGAAATCATCATGATGGATCGTCTGCGCCGCGTATGGATGGATGCAGGGGTCATTATGCAGCTGCCTCACACGATCTATATCGAAGAGGGGGTAAAATTCGAGGGGGAATGTATCGTCGAAAACGGTGCGCGTCTCTGCGGTGACACCCTCATCGCCGACTCCCATATTAAAGCCCACAGCGTCATCGAAGACTCCGTAGTACGAAATTCCGACGTAGGCCCCCTAGCCCATCTGCGTCCGCTGAGTGTGTTGGAAGGGACTCATATCGGGAACTTCGTCGAGGTGAAAAAATCGACCCTTACCGGAGTCAAAGCGGGACATTTGAGCTATCTCGGCGACGCTACTATCGGTGAGGGAAGCAACATCGGGGCGGGAACCATCACCTGCAACTACGACGGAATCAAAAAGTACCAAACCATCATCGGCAAAAATGTCTTCGTAGGCAGCGACACGCAGCTCGTAGCACCCGTAGAGATTGCCGATAACGTCATGATCGCAGCCGGAACGACGGTAACGTCCGGAAAATACGAAAGCGGTCTTCTTATTCTAAGCCGTACTCCGATCAAAAAAATTGCCGGATTTTTCACCCGATTTTTCGGAAAAGGGAAAGAATGCTGATTCCAGAGAACCTTTTAGCGGGGAAAAAAATCCTCCTCGGTGTCACCGGGTCGATAGCCGCGTACAAATCGCTCGAACTCCTCCGCCTATTCATCAAAGCGGGTGCCGAAGTGAGAGTCGTTATGACCCCGGCCGCCAAAAAATTCGTCGCACCGCTCAGTTTCGAGGCACTCAGCCGCAACCGTGTCCTCGATGATACCAACGAGTCGTGGGCGGATGATTTCAATCACATCAAGATCGCCCAGTGGGCGGATCTTTTTGTCATCGCCCCCGTAACCGCCAACACGATCGCCAAGCTCGCTAACGGTATCGCCGATACGATCCTCACCCAGTGCGCCCTCGCCACTCCGGGGATCAAACTTCTCGCCCCCTCGGCCAATACCGCTATGATCCAAAACCCGATGATTCAGGCTTCTCAAAAAATGCTGGCCATCGCCAACTACGAGATCATCGCAACACAGACCAAAGAGCTGGCGTGCCAGGTCGTCGGGGATGGTGCCATGGCGGAGCCGATGGATATCTTTTTCGAAACGGCAAAAATATTACTCAAAGACCCTTTTTGGGAAGATCGGCGAGTAGTCATCACCGGCGGAGGGACGATAGAAAAGATCGATGAAGTACGGTATATCTCTAACTTCTCTTCGGGGAAAATGGCAAAAGCTATCGCCCTCTCTCTCTATCTCAAAGGTGCCGATGTGTGCTATATCACCACAAAGGGCAACGAAGGACTTCCTAAAAATATCTATACGATAGACGTAGACGATGCTCAGGAGATGTTAGACTACACCCAAGATGCGCTCCGTATTGCCAAAAAAGGGAAATTGAGCAAACCGTCACTCACTACGACTGAGGCTATTAAACTCATACAAAAACGCCCCTTTTTGTTTATGGTCGCCGCTGTAGCGGACTTTACCCCTAAATTTCCGCAACAAGGGAAACTCAAAAAATCGATGCTAGGAGAGAATTGGCAGATTGAACTCACCCAAACATCGGATATTTTAAGTACGCTCACACACGATCGAGAAGGGGTTACCACGATCGCTTTTAAAGCGGAAATGGACAGCGAAGAGGGGCTCAATAATGCTAGAGCGCTTTTGAGCCAAAAAGAGGTCGATGCGGTTTGTTATAATCTTCTCGAAGATGCCAAAAGTTTCGGCGGAGACGAAAACAGTATTACATTTATCACTAAAGAGGATCAAATCAATTTGGGTCGCCATAGTAAATTTGACCTTGCAGAAAAAATCTTACAACAAGCTGCGTCTCTATGAGCAATCTCCCCAGCCATATCGCGATCATCATGGACGGCAACGGCCGCTGGGCTGAAACTCAGGGGAAAAACCGAACCTACGGACATGAAAAAGGGGCGGAGATCGTACGTGCCATCACTACCTTCTGCGCCGCTCACAGCGAAATCGACCGTCTCACCCTTTATGCGTTCAGCACCGAAAACTGGAAACGTCCGAAAATCGAAGTCGAGTTTTTGATGAAGCTCTTGGAACGCTACCTCAAAAGCGAACGATCCGCCTATCTGGAGGGGAACATCCGTTTCGAGCCGATCGGCGATCTGAGCATATTTTCCAAATCGCTCCGAAGCGTCATCGACGATGTCCAAAACGCGACGGCACAGTGCGACGGACTGACGCAGTGTCTGGCGTTGAACTACGGGGGACGCGACGAAATCGTCCGTGCCGCCAACGCTCTGCGTGAAAACGGCCCTCTAAGCGTAGAATCGCTTACCCATGCCCTCGACTGCACCCACGACGTCGATCTGCTCATCCGCACGGGTGGCGATCACCGCCTCTCCAATTTTCTCTTGTGGCAGGCGGCCTATGCGGAACTGTTTTTCACCAAAACCCTTTGGCCCGAATTCACCACCGATGAACTCGAATCGATTATCAAAAAATTTAGAACCGTCGAGAGACGTTTCGGAGGATTGAACTGATGGAATTAGCTTTTATTTTTGTTTTGGGGGCGGCAATCGGCTCTTTTTTGAATGTTGTGATACTCCGTATTCCGTTGAATGAGAATATATCTTTCCCCGCATCGCACTGTATGAGTTGCAATACGCCGCTCCGCTTTTGGCACAATATCCCTCTCCTTTCCTGGCTCTTTTTACGCGGAAAATGTGCGTTTTGCGGTGCCAAAATTTCGGTGCAGTACCCACTGATTGAGCTTCTCAGCGGCCTAATATTTCTCTTTAGCGCACTGAAATTCGGGCTGACGTTCCAAGCGCTCGGCATCGCCGTGACGTTTGATCTCCTCCTTGCCCTCTCCGCCATCGATTACCGCTATAAAATGGTACCCGACAGCCTCAACCTCGGAGCACTCACGGTCGCTGTCTTCAGTGTGACCTCTTTGGAGAGTCTCGGCTACAATGTTACGAACGCCTTGTTATTTGCAGGAGGATTTTCACTTCTGCGTTTTTACATCTCCTACATCATCAAAAAAGAGGCTATGGGTGAAGCGGACATCATGATCGCCGGGACGATTGGTGCATTGCTGGGAATTAAACTGGGACTGGCCGCCATCTTTCTGGGTGCCGTTTTGGCCCTTCCGGCGTTGATTCTTACCCGTGATGAAACCGAAGAGTCCAAAGAGCTTCCGTTTATCCCGTTTTTAGCGATGGGATGCTGGATCGTTTTGATGTTTGACACGTATGTCAATAATATTTTGGTGGGAATTTATGGATAAATTACGCCGATATATCCTCTCAAATCTTTCGATCCTATTTTTTTCGATTTTTTTACCTCTGTTTGCCATCGCTTCGGTCATTTTTATGATCAAGCTCGCCACCTATACGGCCGTCATTCAGCTTAGCATTACGGAGATGGGAAATCTCTATCTTTTTGTCGTTCCCGAGCTCCTCTTTTACACGCTCCCCATTGCATTTGTCGTCGGCGGAGCGTTGGCACTGTACCGTCTCTCCAACGACAATGAGATGGTGGTCGTCTTCTCACTGGGAATATCTCCCCTCTTTGTGGCACGGGTATTAGCCGTTCCGGCACTGCTTCTTTCGCTTTTGCTGTTTGTCAATTTTGTCGTCGTCACCCCTTATATCAAGATCATCTCCGCCAACTTTTTGGAGAAAAAAAGGGCTGAAGCCAAATTCAATCTGAGTGCTTCGGAGTTCGGACACCATTTCGGCGACTGGATGCTCTTTATCAACAAAACCGATCCGCAATCGCGTGTTTTCGGGGATGTCACCCTTTTCAACAAATCGATGAAAGACGAAATCCTTATCAAAGCCGACCGTGCTGAACTCATCAATAAAAAAGGGGTTTTACAGCTGCGCTTGGACAACGGCGTAAGCTACAGCTATGATAATATTCTTCTTAGAACCATGCTCTTTAAAACCGGCTATATCAACGACAAGCTCTCAACCGATCCGATGGTATACCGCAATACGCTCGATTATTGGACCAATAACGAACTGCGTGAACGTAAAACGCAACGCTTTATTACCAACACTCTGCTAAGCCTCTTCCCACTTATCTCCGTCTTCTTGATGATCGCACTGGGAATCGTCCATGCCCGTCACCAAAAACGGTGGATATACCTGTGGCTTTTCCTCTCCATCGTCGGTTTTTATGCGGCCGCCATCATCACTCAGCAATGGCTCGGATATCACACGATATGGGTCGTCACCTTGGTATGGCTGGTCGTGACCTACAGTTTTTATAAACGACTGGTCGGGAGCCGTTTTTGAGCCGTGCGAAAATAACACTGAGCTACAACGGCTCGGCGTTCATGGGGTCACAACAACAGCCCAATACCGATAACACCGTGATGGGGCATCTCATTAGCGTATTGCATCGGCTTAAAATCACCGCCACCCCAAAAGCCTCCGGACGAACCGATCGCGGCGTTCACGCCACCCATCAGGTGATCCATGTCGATCTCCCCGATTTTTGGACCGACCTGCACCGCCTACGCGAAATGCTCAACGTTCAGCTCCCCCCCTCCATGCGGATACAGCGGATCGAGTTTGTGGATGACGACTTTCATGCCCGCTACAGTGCCAAACGCCGCGTCTACCGATACGTTATCAAAGAGGGGCTCAGCAACCCGTTCGAGGATAACTTTATCACGTTTGTCCCTAGCCTTAACCGGGATATGATCCGTGATGCGATAGGCTGTTTCGTCGGAACCCATGATTTCGAAATGTTTAAAAAAAGCGGCAATGATTTGGAACACCATACCCGTATCATCTACCGAGCCTATGCCTATTCTTACAAAGGGCATTTCATCCTCGTTTTCGAAGGGAACGGCTTTTTGCGTTCCCAAATCCGCCTTATGGTCGGTTTTTTGCTCCGTATCTCGGCAGGAAAGGCGACAAAAGAGCAGCTGATCGAGCAGCTGGGCTGTATCAAACGCCACTCAACCGATATCGCGCCGCATAACGGTTTATACTTAACACACATAAAGTACTGATATATACTTTTCTTTTTCATAAGTGACCTATGTACTTTTCTGTTTAGCCGAAAAGTACCAAAAGAGCATACCGTGATCCAAGAACGCTCGCTCCTCTCGGCACTGCTGCCTTCGGAGCGGCTCTAGGTAATGGATCACGGAAATTTATTAAAACATTTTCCCTCACACCACACCAAGAGCAAGGTCGCGTGCCGTAGGGCACAAGCGTACCGCCAGCGTTCTGGTGTGAGGGCGATTTTCTTTTGTTTCTTTTCTTATGAAAAAGAAAAGAAAGAGACTAGGTAAAAAACTAAGTTTAGTTACTATGACTAAACTTAGTTGACACTTCTTGCATTATTAAAACTATTTTGTTACAATCACAGCTCAAAAATTTAATCTAAAAGGATAGCTTCATGGCAAAACATCAGTTCCAGACTGAAGTCTCACAAATCTTACATCTCATGATCCACTCTTTGTACTCCAACAAAGAGATTTTCGTCCGCGAGCTTGTCTCTAACTCTTCGGATGCACTCGATAAACTCAACATGCTCGTCCTCACCGACGAAGCCTACAAAGGGGTCAATTTCGCCCCTCGTATCGACATCGTGATCGACAAAGAGGCGAAAACATTATCCATCTCTGACACGGGTATCGGGATGAACGAAGCGGATCTCGTAGAGAACCTCGGAACCATCGCGAAATCAGGAACCAAAGCGTTCTTGGAAAAACTCTCGGGCGATCAGAAAAAAGATTCCAAACTCATCGGTCAGTTCGGGGTCGGTTTCTACGCTTCGTTTATGGTAGCCGACAAAGTCGAAGTAATCAGCCGCAAAGCCGGAGAAGAGCAAGCGTACAAATGGTCATCTATGGCGGGATCAGAGTATGACCTAGAGCCTGCAGAACGTGATTCTCACGGTACGACGATCATCATGCACCTAAAAGACGATGAGGGAGAGTTCCTAGAGACTCACCGTATCGACTCTATCGTTAAAAAATACTCGAACCACATCCCTTTCCCGATCTTTATGGACAAAGAGGAGTGGGTAGCCCCAGCCGAGGGCGAAGAGAAAGGTCACAACGAAATTGTCAACAAACAAATCAACAAAGCCAACGCATTGTGGACGATCAGCAAATCAGAAATCACCGATGAAGAGTACAAAGATTTCTACTCGAGCATCGCCCACGACTCGAGTGAGCCGTTAGCATGGATGCACAATAAAGCCGAGGGAGCATTAGAGTACACCACCCTCTTCTACGTGCCGTCCAAAGCGCCGATGGACTTGTACCGTGTCGATTACCAAAGCGGGATCAAACTCTACATCAACCGTGTCTTCATCACTGACGATGAAAAAGAGCTTATGCCGACCTACCTCCGTTTCTTACGCGGGGTAATCGACTCTGCCGACCTTCCGCTCAACGTCAGCCGTGAAATCTTGCAGAGCAACCGCGTTATGGCGAAGATCAAAAACGCATCGGTTAAAAAAGTATTGGGCGAGCTGGCAAAAATCGCTGAAAATGACGCCGAGAAATACGACGCGTTCTACAAAGAGTTCGGAAACGTCCTCAAAGAGGGACTTTACAGCGACATGGGGAACCGTGAGCGTATCCTAGAGCTTCTCAAACTCAATACGCTAAACGCTGCCGAGCCGGTGATGTTCAGCGAGTTCGTGAAAAACGTCGATGCGGAGAAAAAAGAGATCTATTACATCACAGCGAAAATGTCGCTCCAAATGCTCAAAAACTCGCCTGCCCTAGAGCGTTTCAAAGCCAAAGGGATCGATGTACTCGTACTCAACGAAGAGATCGACACGATCGTATTCCCGATGGTCACGGAGTACAACGAGTATAAATTCGTCAACGTCACCGACGCAAAACTCGAAGAGTCCGAAGAGGAGAAAAAAGAGCACGAAGAGAAAGCCAAAGGGCTTGAGTCTTTCGTAGGACAACTCCAAAACGCTCTGGGTGAGAACGTATCGAAAGTTGAAACGACCTTTGATCTCACCGAGTCTGCCGTATGTCTAAAAGTCGATAAAGAAGACCAAGGGTACATGATGGCGCAGATGATGAAACAGTTCGGGCAAATGGGCGGGGATTTCCCGGCTCCGAAACCGATCCTCCAAATCAATCCGAACCATGAGTTGATCAAAAAGCTCTCAGATAGCGCAGATATGAACCTTATCGACGATGCGGCGCATGTGTTGCTCGATCAGGCGAAACTCTATGAGGGTGAAACGCTAGCCGATACCGCAGGGTTTATCGCGCGTCTTAACCGCATTATGGCAAAAGCGCTGTAATTACTTCTTTTTCTTCTTCAAATTCCCGCATATGCGGGAATGAGCTTACTTTTAATGTACTATTCTTAGTTTATATTATCAATTTGTAATACGCCAATATTGATGTAACTAAAATAAATATACTTTATCAATATTTTCACAAAAACATATAACATTTAAATAGGTTTTTTTATGATAGAATCATAAATAATTATTCAGCCATAAGATTAAATTTATGAAATATAGAGAAAGTCAAAAAGACAAAGAGCTTAGAAAGTGGTTTTTAAATGATAATACAAGAGCACTTCTTCGACGTATTGAATTACGTAAAGGATACTTAAGAGGTCTAAATTCATTTGAAATTGCTTTTCAATTTCCAATTGTAGCTATTGCAGGACGAAATGGTGCTGGGAAATCAACAGTTTTAGCATTATCTTGCTGTGCTTATCATAATCATAAAAACGGATACAAATTACCAAAAAGAAGAGATCCATATTATACTTTTTCAGATTTCTTTATTCAACATTCAGAAGAACTGCCTCCACAAGGTATCGAAATTTATTATCAGTTTGCATATAATAATTGGAAAAAAACCGAATCACGACCTGACGGTATAGGATTAGGATATCAAAAAAGAGTAAAACGCAAAGCTGGAAGATGGAATGATTACGATTTACGTATGAAGAGGAATGTAATATTTCTTGGTATTGAACGTATTGTTCCACATAGTGAAAGAAGTCAATCTAAATCATATTCCAAAGCCTTTAAAGAAGCTGCCTCGGTCGGTTGGGAAAATAAAGTAAAAGATGCCGTAGGATATATACTTGGAAAGACTTACGACAGTCTAAGATATCTAGAATATTCTAAATATAGTTTACCAATTGTCGAAACAGGTGGAATAAGATATTCAGGCTTGAATATGGGTGCTGGAGAGAATGCTTTATTTGAAATTTTTAATGTTATATACTCTTGTGGTGATGGAGCTCTTCTAGTTCTAGATGAAATTGAACTTGGACTTCATTCTGAAGCGCAGAGAAAACTTATGCAAAAGCTTAAAGAATCATGTCTTGAAACTCATACTCAAATTATCTGTACGACACATTCTAAAGATATCTTTGATTCGCTCCCGCCAGAAGCTCGTTATTACATCGAAAATATTAATGGGAAATCGAAAGTTACTGACTCTGTTTCATCAGACTTTGCTATGGCAAAAATGGGTGCTGAAGGTTACAAAGAACTTGATATTATATTAGAAGATGATGTAGCAAAATCGTTATTACTTGCTATTTTACCTACTGAGCTTCGTACTCGTCTTCAATTAATAGTTATAGGATCTGCTTCAGCCCTATCACGTCAATTAGCAGCAGATTATTTACGAAATCATAAAAATGATCATAATAAAGCAATTCTTGCAGTTTTTGATGGCGATCAACAACCTCTTCAGCCGAACAATCTTAACTATGCGAAAAAAATGCTTGAATCAGTATATGATGAATTCGAGGAATGGTTTACAGAGCATATAGCATATTTGCCTGGAAATATTTGGCCAGAATCATGGATAATACAGAAAAATCAACAAGTTATAAATACACTTGCTCTTCTAGTAAATTCTGATCCGGATTTTTTAACTGAAGTTATGGAATATGGATTACAAGCTGGAAAGCATAATGAATTTTTTGAAATTTCCAAACATTTAGGTTTGAGCAAAGAACAATGTTTACAATTATTCTCGACAAATATCAAACAACATTTTGAAAATGAATTTAGTGACTTAATTAGTAAAATCAAAAGTATGCTTGAAGCAAAATAAATTTATAAAAGTGTAAGACACCTTTGATGAAAAAAACATTATTACAATGATATTTCATTGTGCTAAAATACTCATAAAATTCAAAAGAAAGCAGAATATGAACTACAAGCGAGCAAAAATTTTCCTTATAGTTTTTATGTCTATTTTTATGATAGTTGGTGGTATTGCGATATTAATCGGATTATCATCCAATTTATCAGGGATCGGAGTATTTTTCCTAATTTGGGGGCTTTTTTTCTTTTTTGTTCCTTTCTATATTATGAAAAGTCGATTAAAGCAATTATCAACTTTCGAAGAAAAAACTTACATCTGGTATAAAGAGACCTATCCAAATAATGTTCATAGCAATGTCGTCACATGTTTTGTTTGCCAAAATAATCGTATTCATGTTCGTCCACTTATGAATCGAACTTTTCATCGAGAACATTTCTGTACACAATGTGGAAAAACTCTTTATTATTCTCCTGAACAATCTTAAATAAGCTACTTTTTATTCCCATTCCCTCACTCTACATCTCAAATTTTCTCCGTACTTTTCTCTTTAGCGAGAAAAGTAGCAAAAGAGCATACCGCGATCCAAAAACGCTCGCGTGACTCCTTGCACTACTGCTTTGCACGCGGCTCTAGGAGTTGAATCACGGGAGTTTATTCCCCTCGTTCCCACTCTCCTGAGTGGGAATGCATACATTCTTCACATCTTTAAAGAATTTAGCACTACAATACTCACATGGGCAGAAGTAGATACAAAATATTCGAACCGACACATCCGCATTTCGTCATGTGTACCATACTTCACTGGATACCTATTTTCACACGTACTAAAACTACTGACATTATCTTCGAAAGTTTAAAACACCTCCAAAAAACAAATAATGCAAAAATATACGCCTATGTTATCCTCGAAAATCATCTCCATCTCATCATTAGCAGTGATGATCTAAAGCTTCAAAAAATACACGGCAAGACATATCATCGATTTATTACAGTCAAAAAATGTTACTACTATTCTCGATCAACTGATGTTTTATAAAAAGGCGCATAAAGCAGATAGGACATACCAATTATGGCAAGAGGGAATAGCACCTAAACTCATTCAAAATGAACAAATGATGATAGAGAAAATCAACTATATCCACAATAATCCCGTAAAACGCGGCTATGTGGATGAACCCATACACTGGAGATACAGCAGTGCTAGGAATTATACAGATCAAGAGGGACTAATAGAAATTGAAATATCAGGCATGCTCTGCTATTATATAATGATCTAATTCAATTTTTAAGAAGGATTAATTTTGAGTATTCAACCTAATAAAATTACTGAATTACGTCTTGATTTTATAAAAACTTGGGTAACTTTTTTATTAGCAATTATTGCAGGAGAAACAACACTTTTATCAACTTCATTTGTTACTACTCAGTATGCAAAAATCTTTTTATTTTGCTCAATTATCTTATTTTTATTTGCGTGTATTTCTTCTTTAGGCGTATCGGAATCAATTATAAATAAATATAATAAACCAAATTCTGACAACTTTTTTGTAAAATTTTCATATAAAATATCTCCAAAAACTGAACTAACAGAATGGGTATTAACATATTTATCAAGTTTATTTATTGCTTTAGGCTTTGTATCTTTAGTTCTTGTATTTGTTTTTAAATTTTTAAACTATTAGTAACATTCCCTCGTTCCCACTCTCCGAATGGGAATGCGAACAAATAAACAAATAGGACAGGCTACTTTTTTGGCCCCGAACCCTCATCCCACATTTTAAAACAACTCTCTATTTTTCTGTTTAGCCGAAAAGTAGCAAAACAAGCATAGCGCTCTCCCGCAGGGATGTTTCTTTGAAAAGAGCATACCGTGATCCAATAATGCAACTTTCATCATTCCGAAAACATCGTTTTACTTCTTTTTAGTTTCAAATAATAGAAATTAATTATTTAGAAACCTTCCAATATTAAATAATTTTTTTTAATAATAAAATATTAAATATTAAAGATGTAGGATTACTAATAATAAGTCAAAAGGAGATAAATATTCATGAAATATTTAATTAGCTTTATTGTGTCTTTTGCGTTAATTGGATGTAGTACAAATCACTTTTCAGAAGCAATTTTGTATAAACACAGTTCTGGTAATATTTTTAATATACCAAGTACAGGAAATAATCCTATATATGTCGATAGCAACTCTGTGTTTAAGATAGAAATAGAAGACATTAAACCTGGCTGGATACATAATGGTGTAACCATGCCAAAACTTGATGAGAATCAATACAAAAGTTTTAGTCGAAAAATTACTTCGCATCTTTACGGGAAGGAGTTATGGCTACTTACTAAAATTGAAAGCTTGTCATCTGATGATGTACTTGAACGGAATAGCAAAACATACTACAAAACTACAAATATAAAATTCAATTCTGAATCATTCTCGAAGATTGCACTTGATCAATCTGAAAAAGCCATTTTTGCACACTCGGCGGATAGTCAATATAGAATAACATTTAAAGTGTATGAGGTAGATGGCTTTAATATAAAGAAAGCTGCTGTCAAAGCTTATGATGATAGTCCAGGTTTAGCCGGTATACTTTCAACCATAAGCAAAACAATTACATCAACTTTGGGAAGTTTAGCCGGATCAATTCTAACAGACCTTTGGAAAAATGCCAGTGAAGAACAGTTGTTTGTTGAAAGACTTCTGCTTGAAAATAGTGCGACCCTTGAGTTTCAAGGAAGCTTATATGTGGTTCGTAACGATGAAATTTTAACGAATCATATGCCGATTGTAGAGACTAGATACATTCTTTATGACAAATTCAAATCAGAAGGTTGGGATACAAATTACACTAATAAAGTTTCCTACATCGCTAGGAAACAGGAAAAAGACCAGAGTGTAGATATTTCTCCTCCAACTGGAAATGCTGTTGATACAAAAACATATATTAAAATTAAAATAACACAGGCATTACCGGATCAGTCCTCTAAGGCAAAAGATAAAAAATCGTTTATCAATAATGATCAAATTCGTGAAAATTTTTTGAATACAATTGAAGTTGATTAGTAAAAAAAAGGAACAGGCTACTTTTCCCCTTCCCTCACCCCACATTTCAAAACACCTCTCTACTTTTCTGTTTAGCCGAAAAGTAGCAAAAGAGCATACCGCGATCCAAAAACGCTCGTTTCTCTCGGCACTACTGCCTCCGAAACGGCTCTAGGTGTTGGATCACGGGAATTTATTTTCTTTTCGTTCTTCTCTTATGAAAAAGAAAAGGACATATTCGTACTTATGCTACAATATCCCTATCAACATGGTACAAAGGTAATCTGTGAAATTCGAATGGGATGATAAAAAAGCAATTTCTAATTTGAAAAAGCACGGTATCTCATTCGAAGAAGCAAGCACCGTTTTCGGGGATTGGCTCGCTATTACTATCCAAGACCCTTTACATTCTGAGAGTGAAGATCGATTTATCATTATCGGTAAATCAGAATTTCTCAACACACTGGTTGTTGTCCATGTCGAAAGAAGTGAAGCGATACGGATTATTTCGGCACGTATTGCAACCAAAAACGAACAAAAATTTTATGAGGAACGGCAATGAAAAAACAACCTGAAATGCTGGACGAATACGATTTCAGCAAAGGTGTTCGAGGTAAATATGCAAAAGCCTATCATGAGAGCGTCAATATTGTTAAAATCGATGAAGACGTAACCAAAGTATTTCCCGATTCCAAATCAGTCAATGAAGCATTACGAACACTGATGCGTCTACTTGCCAAAGATCAAAAAACAGCTCAGTCTGCATAATCTAAAATGCAATACACCGTTATCGACGCCCATTACCTCCATGATTACCAAATCGCTATGACATTTGAAGACGGTAAACACGGCGTAGTCGATCTGAGCGAATATTCTAAGCGTGGTGGTGTCTTTGCCAACTTCGGGCACATCGACTATTTTAAAAACTTCACAATCGATTACGGAACATTGGTATGGGATGGAGAAGTAGATATAGCCCCTGAGCGACTCTACGAAAAAGCGGTCTGAAAAATAGAAAAATAGGGATCATGTAATAACTATAACCTAAAAGTCTTCAAAGCTTCTCTGTACTTTTCTCTTTAGCGAGAAAAAGTACCAAAAGAGCATACCGCGATCCAAGAACGCTCGTTCCTCTCGGCACTACTGCCTCCGAAACGGCTCTAGGTGTTGGATCACGGGGAATTATTTTCTTTTTGTTCTTTTTTTTAACATAAGGGGCAGATATTCAATATTCACTCTCACTCCCTATTTATCTTCCTTTTAGATATATCGCTATAAAATACAATGTATGTATATTATAAAGGCTTTCATTGATTACCTATGGGACAGAGAAAAATGAACTTCTCAAGCAAAATCGTGGAATCGGATTTGAAGAGATCATAAGTGCCATCGATGCCGGAAAGGTTTTAGATGTGTATGACCATCCCGATCAAATAAACTATCACGGACAACAGATTTATGTGATTGAAGCGCTTGATTATGTCTATCTGGTTCCATTTGTTCGCAATGACGAGGGAATTTTTCTAAAGACGATTATCCCAAGTCGAAAAGCCAAAAAGCTCTACAAAGGAGAAAACAATGTTTGATGCAGAAGAGATGGAGATTTTAAACGCTCTTGAAAATAATAAACTGGTACGCAGTATCAATGCAGATGAAGAAATAGCATTGGCTCGTCAGGCAGCCAAAGAGTACCTTTCAAAATCAAAAAATATCACGATTCGTCTCAGCATAGGCGATGTAACGACGATCAAAAATAAAGCACAAGAGACGGGTATACCCTACCAAACTATTATTTCATCCCTAGTACACCAATACGCTATTGGAAGAATTCGGCTAGAGGCTTAGGATTTTAGAAATAAAGAAAGGGGATTATTCCCCTTCCCTCACCCCACATTTCAAACTTTCTCTGTACTTTTCTGTTTAGCCGAAAAGTACCAAAACAAGCGAAGCGCTCCCGCAGGGATGTTTCTCTGAAAAGAGCATATCGCGATCCAAGAACGCTCGTTCCTCTCGGCACTACTGCCTCCGAAACGGCTCTAGGTGTTGGATCGCGGGGAATTTTAAAATCAAATTACTGCCTTGCGACACCACACAGAGCAAGGTCGCGTGCGTCTAACCGCAAACGCGTACCGTCAGCGATTTGTCGCAAGGCGATTTTCTTTTCGTTCTTTTCTAAAAAGAAAAGGACATAATAATCTATCATTAGAATACTTTATGTATACAGTCTCAAACAATCGCACCTAGGGAGAATACTTGAATCCGTGTTTGATACGTATATGTGAAAGGTTTGAAACTATTACCGATTTTCTCGCACACCGATCCCAAGAACAAGACGAAATCGTAAGTAATCTCTTTATCGATTTTCTGGATTGTTTCGCATCGTTGCAATCAGAAAAACTGGAGTATCCCAAAGAGTTTCAAAAAGATGTGAAATACTACCTCCAAGGCGAACCGGTCATGATGAAACAATTCGAAGATATCGAATTTCGGTATTTGATGCTGAGTGATTTTTACGATTTTTGCAGGCTGACAAAAAGGTATACCAAACTTTGAATAATCAAAATCTATACAAAATAAAAGTGTCAGGCACCTTTGGTCCAATCTTCTCAGCGTCACGGTTCTAGGTATTTGATCACAGAGATTTATTAAAATATTTGCCCTCATACCACACCTAGAGCAAGGTCGCGTGCCGCAGGGCATAAGCGTACCGCCAGCGTTCTGGTGGGAGGGCGCTTTTCTTTTGGTCCTTTGCTTTTCTAAAAAGAAAAGGACATAATAAAAACTTAGCATGCTCATCGGCTATATACAATTAACAAAATTCCATGTACTCCGAACAATAGATAAACATCTGTTCATGATATAAAAAGTGACTGATTTTCTTTGTACTCTCAATCGAGCATAAACAACGCTCCTTTGTACAATTAGGACACGTTTTACACTCACGTTCCGAATAACAGATAAATGTCGGCGTATTTTCATGGAAATCAATCTTCCATGCACCGATGGCAAACATCTTTGCCACCTCTTGTCTGCCGTTAATGATCTCCAAATGACTAAACCATTCCAACGTATTCATGATGAAGCCTTTTTTAGTTCCAAAGATATAAACTAATTTTATTTAATATCTAATACCCATTATAATTACAGAATCTTTTATTTTTGTTAATAGTTAGGGATTTTTTTTCTAATTAATATACATTGTTTTATCTAAGCTATAATAATCTGCTACCCCATCAAAAGGAGAAGATTATGAGACTCACAACCGTATCCATCCTATGTGGCGTAATGCTGCTCAGTACCGGATGCGTCAGTTCAAAGACGCATGAGGCGACATTGCAAGAACTCGACAATACACGGAGTGCTTTAGCTTCGGCACAAAGAACCGTTAACGAACAAAAACTCCAGATCAAACGTAACCAAGAAGAGATCGAGCGTTACAACAAAGAGATCAATGAGCTGAAAATGAAGAAAAAAGAGCTTGAAGAGGAGTATCAAAAACTTCAGGCTTCTTTGAATGCAACCCGCATGGAACTGGCCGAAAAACAATCCATGCTTAATCTCACCGAAAAGCAGCTCAAAACCCTTCGACAGATCGAAGCGGAGACCCAAAAACGCAATGAAATCTACGCCCGTTTTGTCGGAAAACTGCAAAAGATGATCGATGCGGGTAAACTGACGGTATCGATCGAAAACGGACGCCTCGTCATCAACCTGCCCGAAAACATCCTCTTTCCGACCGGACGCACCGCGTTAAGCACGGATGGAACGGAGACGCTCAAAGAGATCGCCGACATCCTCAAAGAACTCCCTGAACGCCGTTTCCAGATCGAGGGTCATACGGACACCGTTCCGATTCATAACGACCGCTTCGCCAGCAACTGGGAGCTCTCATCCGGACGTGCATTGAGAGTCGTTCATCTGATGATCGATGAGGGGGTTATGCCGCAGAACATTTCGGCAGCCGGTTACGGAGAGTTCCAGCCCCGCGCCGATAACAGCACCGCAGAGGGAAAAGCGCTTAACCGCCGTATCGAAATCGTCATGCTCCCGAATCTCGATCTCCTCTCCAACGAGCTTCCTAAACTGCCTCCGACCAAATAACCCCTCTTCTTCCCTCTCTTTTGAGCGGGAATACTCTCAAAGATTACTTAGCGTCTACACAAACGTAACGCTCTGCGCTTTGATTCTCTTCATATCCTCTTCATCCAGTCCATCGATAGCGTGGACGAAACAGCACGGCTTCTCTTTGATCTGTTTGTGTATCTCCCAGAACACTTCTCTGTCTTTGACAATGTAGACATTTTCGGCGTACAACGCTTTCAGCGGCAGACCGATACATCCGTGCGCGAGGGTGATGGTGAGCAGTTCCATCATCTCGTTGTTGATCGTGATCCCTCCGTTG